>Ga0226835_1001369_pt1 | contig 13612 bp, 13 predicted proteins | sample LAC_MetaG_1_FD_163627 | JGI IMG/M metagenome (GOLD analysis project Ga0226835, IMG submission 163627) | Anaerobic ammonium oxidizing microbial communities from anammox membrane bioreactor (MBR) in UC Berkley, California, United States -... | ecosystem: Engineered > Bioreactor > Anaerobic >...
CCCAAGCCATGCACCGTGAAATTGGAACTGCCGAGAATTGCCGCATCTTTGCCCGCGTCCGAGATATGATACATTTTGCCGTGAAGCAACCCGGCGCGCTTGATAGAACGAATTTCAACTTGCGCCGCAATCCACGCCGCGCATTCGCGCGCAATCCGTTTCTGTTCCAACTGGTTCGCCAGCGCTATGCCGTCGTCCGTAATGTGGAACGCTTTCTTGTCGGTCTTGGAAGGATCAAGCGCGCGCAGAAAACGCGGTTCGCCAAAGAGGAAACGCAGCGCGCTGATGGAATCGAGTTGCGCTTTTAAATGCGCGTAGGCGTTGATAGTGAAATACGCCGAGACAATGGAGAGAACTGTATTGGGCGCAACCTTTTGTTTGAGAAAATCGCCCACCGTGCCGCGCTTGAGGTTGTCGCGGATGCCCGAAGCCAATAAAGGGGGATTGGACAAGATAAACTCCTTACCAGCTGCCTATTTCAACGAAATATCTTGCGTCGTCCAGATTGCAGACGCGCAAATTATAAACGCGTGATGCGAGAATTTCAAGCGAAACGCCATAGCGCTATAGCGCACGTTGCCCCAAGTCTAAAAGATCCCAAGTGTTTTGCGATGCGAATGTCTATCGAGTCGCGCGGCGCGATAAAAATACTTGAGGTCTTGCAATCTGCAACTTGGGTTTGCGTCGTTTGTCAGGCGCGCCATTCAAGCTAAACGAAACGAAAAATTTTTCGATTATAATTCAACGCGCGCGGCGTCGCGCCCAATCGTTGGCGACGCGCGCGAAAGCATGGCGTCGGACGATAGCGTCCGGGGTAGGAGTTGAGATGGCTCAAGCGCATCCGGTGGAACGTTGGCATGAAATCGTGCGCGCGCGTTCGGTCGAAGGATTGGATGAATTGTTGGCGGACGACGTTGTTTTCTATTCGCCGATTTTATTCAAACCGCAAAACGGCAAGGCGCTCACGCTGTTTTATCTCGCGGGCGCGTTACAGGTACTGGGCAATGACACGTTTCATTACGTGCGCGAGATTGTTGGTGAACATGATGCGGTGTTGGAATTTGAAACGCTGGTGGATGGGTTGTACATTAACGGCGTGGATTTGCTGCGCTGGAATGACGCGGGCCAATTGATTGAATTCAAAGTCATGCTGCGCCCGCTCAAGGCGAATCAAATCGTCCAGCAGAAAATGGCTGAATTGCTCGACGGTTCAACCGACGGGCGCGGCAAAGCGTTTTGACACGAAAGCGCGCGCGCGGCTATACTGTTGGCATGTCGCCCGTATTTTTTCAGACGCAAGCCGCACTGCGCGAATGGTTCCTGCGCCATCATGCCGATACGACGGAATTGTTTATCGGTTTTTATAAAAAGGGCGCGCCGCAGCAGGGCATCGCTTATCCACAGGCATTGGACGAGGCGCTGTGTTTCGGCTGGATTGACGGCGTGCGCAAAAGCATTGACGCGACGCGCTGGATGATTCGTTTCATCCCGCGCAAGCCGAAAAGCATCTGGAGCGCGGTGAATTTGAAACGCGCGGCGGAATTGGAACGCGCGGGAATGATGCAACCCGCCGGTCTCGCCGCGTTTCACGGACACGACAAGAAACGCACCAGACAGTACTCGTTCGAGAACCGACCGCAAACGTTGAACGCGGCGGACGAAAAAAAATTTCGCGCGGACAAAAAGGCGTGGACGTGGTTCCACGCGCAAGCGCCGTCGTATCAACGCGCGGCGCTTTGGTGGGTCGTGAGCGCGAAACAGGACGCAACCCGCGCGCGACGATTGGACGCGCTGATTGCGGACTCGCGCGCGGGCGTGCGCGTAAAATCATTGCGCCCTTATCTGGGAAAATGAAACCGAGAGCCAATCCGCTTTACATTGTTCAAAACGCTTTGCACGCCGCGCAGCGGGACGAGAGCGCGAAACATAAACGCGTCGCGGAAGCGGGCTTGTCGCCGCAGATGGCGGAATTGCGCGCGTTTCAGGTGGAACGCATTCGCGCGACGTATCGCGATTTTGCCGCGCAGAAACAGTACGCCGCGGCGCTGGATTTTTTCACGAACGATTTGTACGCGCCGCGCGATTTTTCGCAGCGCAATCACGACGCGCAGCGCGTGCACGCGTTCTTGCAAAAATTTCTTCCCGCCGAAATGTTGAAACTTGCCGCCGACGCCATCGCGTTGACGCGGCTCAGCGACGCGCTGGACGAAAAGCTGGCGACGATTTTGCAGCAGGACCTCGCGTTCCAAAATAATCTCACGCCCGCGTTGTATGCCGAAGCGTATCGCCGTTCTAAAAACGTCCGCGCGCGCGAACAACAAATTGATTTGCTCGTGACCGTGATGCGAGATTCCGCCGATACCGCGCGCATGCCGTTGACGGGCGTGGCGTTAAAGCTGGCCAAGGGGCCCGCGCACGCGGCGGGGTGGCACGAACTCTATGCGTTTCTGGAACGCGGGTATCACGCGTTCGCGCAAGTGAAACAGCCCGCACGATTTTTGGAAGCCATCGAGGACCGCGAGAATGAGATTATGCGCCGGATTCTCGCGGGGGCGGCGGCGCCGTTTCGGATATAGTGCGCGCTTGCAATTCCTTGGCGAATTTCAAGGTTGCAAGATTATCCCCATGTTTCCCAAGTTTTTAAAGGAATGAATTTTCAATGCTTGTGCCGCATCCGATTCCGTATCAAGGCAGCAAGCGCATCTTGGCAAGCGCGATTCTGTCGTTTTTTCCGTCGTATGTGGAACGTTTGGTTGAACCGTTCGCGGGGTCGGGCGCGCTATCGCTCGCCGCCGTCGCATCCAAGCGCGCCGAAAATTTCCATTTAAACGACGTGAATGAATCGCTCGTACGGCTCTGGCAGGAAATTCTCGAACGTCCTCAAACGCTCGCAGACGGTTATGAAACTTTATGGCGGCGATAGATCGGGCGCGAGCGTGAATTTTATGCTGAGGTGCGGCGCGCATTCAACCAAACGCATCAGCCCGCCGACTTTTTGTATTTGTTGGCGCGCTGTGTAAAAGCGTCGGTGCGTTACAACGCGTATGGCGAATTCAACCAGAGCCCCGACAATCGCCGCAAAGGGCGACATCCGGATAACATGCGCCACGATATTTTGGCAACCTCCAGACTCTTGGCTGGACGCACGATTTTGAGCAGCCAAGATTATGGCACGCTATTGACACAAGTAACCGTCACCGATTTGGTGTATCTGGACCCGCCGTATCAGGGAGTCTCGCAACGGCGCGACGCGCGGTACGTAACTCAAGTTCAATTTCATGAATTTGTACAGGCGCTCTACAGTTTGGTCGAACGCGAGATTCTATTCATCGTCAGTTATGATGGAAGGCGCGGGGATAAGGTGTATGGCAACGGAATGCCAAAAGACTTGAATTTGCGCCACATCGAAATACGCGCGGGACGTTCGACAACCTCGACATTGTTGGGCGGCAAGGATATTACATACGAGTCGTTGTATTTGTCGCCTGCGCTGATTCGGGAGTTAAAGATTGGTGCGGAAAAGAAATCTGCACACCTGTCAACCCAACCAACGCAACTTGATTTGCCCCTTATCGCCGCGTAATGGAAAACAACGCAATCCCCGCTGAACTTGTCAAGCGTTTACAATCTGTCAAAAATAAACGCGCGCGTGGTGATTGACCACATCATCGCGCATGGATTTATCACAACCGAAGACTTGCAAAAATACGGATATAATCATCCTCCACGTGCGGCGCGTGATGTGCGTGAGGCAGGAATTCCGCTCGAAACCTTTTTTGTTGAATCAAGCGATGGACAAAGAATCGCAGCATACAGGCTTTGACCCGAGACAGATTCGACATGGAAATCTCAAAGGGCGCGGTGTTTTTAGTAAAAAACTCAAAAAGCAACTATATCAACTGCAAAATGGGCGATGTGCAATTTGTGGCGGACAGTTTGCGCTGCATGAATTACAGGTTGATCATCGAATTCCGTATTTGGTGACGGATGGTAATGGAGAGCTGAAAGAAAATTCTGCTGATTACATGTTGCTGTGTGCCGTTCACAATCGTAGCAAGTCGTGGTCTTGTGAACATTGTCAAAATGGAAAGCAAGACAAGGACGTTTCGGTTTGTGCGACATGCTATTGGGCGAGCCCCGAAAACTATTCACATGTCGCCATGCAACAGGAACGACGCGCAGAAATTACTTGGCAAGGCAATCAAGTTCGCGAGTATGAAAAATTGAAACGTGACGCAAAGAAACAAAAATCTAATGTTCCTGACTATATAAAGAGTCTGCTACGTGGTATGTTTGGTAAAAAATAAAAAAGAACGGGCGCTGAAATTTTCAGCGCCCGTTTTGTTTTCCACATTTACGGTTTCAACACCGCCCCCTCATTCGCTTGACTCACCAGCGCGGCGTATCTTGCCATGACGCCGTGCGTGTAACGCGGTTCGGGCGCGCGCCAATCTTTTTTCCGCGCGTCTAGTTCCGCGTCCGTCACTTCTACGCGCAGCGCGCGCTGGTTCACGTCAATCACGACCATATCGCCTTCTTGCAGCAAGCCGATGGGCCCGCCGACATACGCTTCGGGCGCGACGTGTCCAATCATCAAACCGCGCGTCGCGCCGCTGAAACGGCCGTCCGTAATTAACGCGACCTCTTCGCCCAATCCTTGCCCCACAATGGCGGCGGTCACGCCCAACATCTCGCGCATTCCGGGACCGCCGCGCGGACCCTCGTAACGAATTACGACCGTGTCGCCCGCATAGATTTTGCCTTGCGTCACCGCATCCATCGCATCCTCTTCACGATTGAAAATGCGCGCGGGGCCGCGATGATACGGGCGTTCATGGCCCGCGACTTTGACCACCGCGCCGTCGGGCGCGAGATTGCCTTTCAAGATGACGAGCCCGCCCGTCGGTTTCAACGGCTGGTCGAGCGGACGAATCACGACTTGGCCCGCGGCTTCGTGCGCGTTGTTTGCTTCTTGCGCGTACGTGTTGCCCGTCACCGTCAACGTATCGCCTTGTACGTAACCGCCATCGAGCAATCGTTTCGCAATCACGGGAATGCCGCCCGCGCGGTCCACTTCTACCGCCGTATATTTTCCGCCCGGCACGAGGTCCGCCATCAACGGCGTGCGCGCGCTGATGGGGTCGAAATCGTCAATGCTCAACGGCACGCCCGCTTCGTGCGCCAGCGCGAGCAGATGCAGCACCGCGTTCGTCGAGCCGCCGGTCATTGCCACGCAGGCAATCGCATTATCGAACGCGGCGCGCGTGAGAATGTCGCGCGGCTTGATGTCGCGTTTCAACGTTTCCAGCGCCAGCGCGCCGATATTGCGCGCGACCTCTTGTTTGCGCGGGTCAACGGCTGGCACGCCGTTCGCGCCAAAGGGCGTCAAGCCAATAATCTCCATCACCGTCGCCATCGTATTGGCGGTGTATTGTCCGCCGCACGCGCCGGGACCCGGACACACCACTTGCTCGAATTCGCATAAATCGGCGACCGACATTTTGCCCGCCGAGACCTGACCGATCGCTTCAAAAATCGAACCGACCGCGTAATCTTGGCCGCGCCAATGGCCCGGCATGATCGTGCCGCCGTAAAATACAATGCCGGGGATATTCAAACGCGCGAGCGCCATGCCTGCGGCGGGAATCGTTTTGTCGCAGCCGCACAAGACGACGAGCGCGTCGAAATAATACGCGCGCGTCATCAATTCAATCGAATCGGTAATCAAGTCGCGGCTGATGAGCGAAGTCTTCATGCCTTCGGTGCCCATCGTAATGCCATCGTGCGCGGATACGGTGTTGAATTGAAACGGCATACCGCCCGCGGCGCGCACGCCTTCCGCAACGTGCGCCGCCAATTCGGGCAGATGAAAATTGCAGCTCATTTGCGCGTACGGCACGGAAATGCCGACAACCGGTTTTTGTAAATCTTGGGCCGAGTAACCCACAGCGTAATAGTAGGAACGCGCGGCGGCGCGATTTACGCCGTCGAGCAGAACGCGCGAACGCGCGCGCGGATCGGGATTCATAGCTAGTCAAGTCAAGTTAAAAGCCAAAGCGAAAAACGCGTGCGAGCGCTTACTTTGGGCTTTACTTGTTACCTTTCGTTATGGAGATACATTTACCTGTCCAACCATCATCGGGTTTTCGCTTATATAGTACGAATAGTTGCCTGCGGCGTCGAATTGAAACACAAAGAATCCACCGGGCGGCAGCGGCGGCGAGGCAAAGAATTCATTGGGCTGACCGGGGATGCCGCTCAAAATGGTCAAAGGCGCGTTGGATTGATTCACCCACAACACGGTTTGACCCACTTTAATTTCAACGGGCGTCGGCGCGATTTGACCGTTTTGTAAATTGACTGTCGCATCGGCGCGCGGCGGAATCGCGGTGGGCGGAACCGGGGCTGTGGTGGGCGGCGGCGGCGCGGGCGTAACGACCGGTGGCGCGGGCGGCGCGGGTGGCGCGGGCGCGGGCGCTTGATTGCCGTACTGGACCGAACCGGGGCAGGGAATAATCAGAGTTGTGTTTGGACGCAGGACGCGTCCCCACAAATTATTTGCGTCGCGCAGGGCATTGATGGTGACGCCGTGATTGTATGCGATGCGAAATAAATTATCGCCGGGTTTGACGAGATACGCGGTCGAGGGATTGCATGCGGTTGGCGGCGGCGGCAGCGCGGGCGGCGGAACCGCGCCGCATGGGACGTTGAGCGTTTGGCCCGCCCAAATGTAATTTGGATTGTACAAACCATTGATTTGCGCGAGATACCAATAGGAAACGCCGTGCCGAATGGCGATGCGAAATAAATTATCGCCGCGGCGCACGACATACCAACAGCCGCCGCCCCAATCGTTCGCGGAAACGTTTGCGCGCGTGACGCGTTCGTCCGCCGCGCGCGCGATGGAAACGTGGAGCAGCGTTTGACCGCCCAGCCCCAACGCGCCCAAGATTAGCCCTACGCGAATCCATTTCATAATAACCTCATTCTTGCGCGCGCGCCTTGCATTTTTCGATGCGCCTTGCCCGCTGCGCGGTTGCGCCTTTATCCTTTTAGCGTCACCGGTTTGCCGCCTTGCCGCGCGGATTCATTGATGGCGTCCCACAATTTTGCCATGCGCAAGCCGACTTGGGGCGGACACGGATTTTCCATTTTGCCCGCGCGCACATCGAGAAATTGTTCCCACACGCCGAGCGTCGGCGGGACCTTGACGTTGCGCGGCGTAAAGCCAAATCCGCGCGCCTTGCCGTATTGCACTTGGAGCCGTTCGCCCCAAATGCCGGTGCGAAGCAAGCCGCCATTGCCGACGACAATGATTTCAGAAGCCCATGTCGGGAACGCGTCGCCGCACGCGTTCAGCGTCACATACACGCCCGTTTTTGTTTTCGCCATCACGGTTCCGATAATATCTACGGGCGCGCCGCGATGATCGAGCCACGCCGCGACCTCTATAAAATCTTCGCCGACCAAATCGCAGGTCGTATTCAATAAATGCGCGCCGGTGTCGAACAAAAAGCCGCCGCCGGAAAGTTTGGGCATTTGACGCCAAGTGTTTGCGGTGTTGGTTTTCCAATTTTGCCACGCCATGCCGCTGACGCTTTGCAGCGCGCCAATTTTTCCTGCGCGCAATATATTTTTCGCTTCGCGGATTTGCGGCGAGAGCGAACCGGGAAACGCGACGACCAATAAACGCTGCGTCTCTTGCGTGACCTTGATAAGTTTGCGCGCTTCCCGCGCGTTCATCACCATCGGTTTTTCGAGCAATACGTCGAGACCGCTTTCCAAACATGCGGTCGCCTGTCGCAAATGAAACGCGTGCGGCGTCACAATTAACGCGGCGTCGAGTTCGTCGCGAAATTCATCCAACAGCGTTTCCAATGCGGGGCCCGTCGCGGGAACGGGCAGATTATTTTTTTCAAACAGCTCTGCCGCCAATTGCAATTGTTGCGGCGACGGGTCGCACAGCGCGACGATTTCGGTGGTCGCCTGCTGTTTCAACATCGTTTCGATGTGATAGCGCGCCATGCCGCCCGTGCCAATGATTAGGGTGCGAACTTTATTCACATTCAGTTGGAGCCAAGCATTGACATTCCCGATTGCGATTCGATACGCGAATGGGTCTGTCAGCGCTTTGCCCCCCTACGCGCGAGCTATCACGCGAGGGCCTCTGTTAAATTTTTCTTGCCGAGCGCCAAACCTTCTTGGACCAATTCTTCGGTGCGTTCGTATTCGGGGTCTTCGTGTTCGATGGACAATACGCCGTCGTAACCGTTCGCGCGCAAAACGTTCGCCCAGCGTTTCCAATCAATTTCGCCTTTGCCGGGCAGACGATACTGCCACCAACTGCCCCACCCGGCATTGAGAATGGAATTATACGCGCGTTTGTCCGCGAAAATTTCCGTGTCTTTGGCGTGCGTGTGAAAAATGCGCGACGCGTACTGCGGAACAATGTCATAGTAATTGACGCCGAGCCAAACGAGATGCGACGGGTCGAGATTCAAACCAAAATTTGCGTGCGGCAAACGCGCAAACATTTCATCCCACAATAGAGGCGCGTACGCGAGATTGCCGGGCAGACCTTCAAATTGCCAGTCGGGCATCGGGCAATTTTCGATTGCGACGCGCACGCCGCGCGCCCCTGCGTAATCGAGCAACGGCGCAAACGCTTGGCCCATCGCGTCAAAATTTTCCTTTTGCGTTTTGGTCTCGTCGCGGCCAATGAACGTGCTGATATTTTGGACGCCGAGCCAATTTGCCGCGTCAATAATGCGATACAGATGTTTTATATTTGCGTCGCGTTCGGCGGGGTCGCGCGCGAGCGTGTTGGGGCAATACGTCAGGCACGAAAACGCGACGCCGTGTTTTTGCGCGAGCGCGTTGAGCGCGTCCGCTTTTTGCTGGTTAAACGTTACGACGTCGAGCGAAGGGTCCACCGCGTCGGCGGCGCGGGGCCACGCGGCGAGTTCGAGCGCCGCAAAACCGTTCGCGCCCGCCCATTCGATAATGTCGGGCAGCGCGCGATGATGAAAACAGTTGGTGAGAAAACCGATGCGCATGTGTGGGTTGGAGGTAGCAAGTAGCAGGTTATTTTTGCTACCTGCTACTTGCTACCTGCTACGTATCTAATGTCCCAGAATGGGATGGGGTACGTATGGCTCTTCGAGATAATTCATTTCTTCGCGCGAGAGTTTAATAGTCGTCGCGATATTTGCATCTTCGAGTTGGTACATTTTCGTCGCGCCGATGATGGGCGCGTCAATGCCGGGCTTGTTCAATAACCACGCGAGCGCGACTTGGGCGGGTTTATAGCCCATGCGCGCGGCGAGTTCGCTCACGCGTTCCACGACTTGGAAATCCGCGTCTTGATAATACATCTCTTGCGCGAACGGGTCGCTTTTGGCGCGCGTCGTTTCGCCGCCTTTGTCGCGCGTGCGATTGCCGGCGAGAAAACCGCGCGCGAGCGGCGACCATGGAATCAGCCCGACGCCCATGTCGCGGCACAGCGGAATCATTTCGCGTTCTTCTTCGCGGTACACCAGATTGTAATGATTCTGCATCGAAACGAATTGCGTCCAACCATTTTTTTCGGCGACGTACTGCGCTTTGGCAAATTGCCACGCGTACATCGAGGATGCGCCAATGTAACGCGCCTTGCCCGCGCGCACAATGTCGTGCAGCGCCTCCATCGTTTCTTCAATCGGCGTCTCTTGGTCCCAGCGGTGAATCTGGTACAAGTCCACATAGTCCATGCCGAGCCGTCGCAGCGAATCGTCAATGGCGTTCAAGATATGTTTGCGCGACAAACCGCGTCCGTTGGGCCCCTCGCGCATTTTGCCATGCACTTTGGTCGCGACGACAATTTCATCGCGCTGCGTCAGCGCGCGCAGCGTGCGGCCCGTGATTTCTTCGCTGACGCCGAGCGAATACACATTCGCCGTATCAAAAAAATTGATGCCCATTTCGAGCGCGCGCTCTACAAAGGGCAGCGCGTCTTCGGCGGACAAAACCCAATCGCGCCAGGCGGGCGAACCATAGGACATCATGCCCAAACAGAGGCGCGAAATTTTCAAGCCGGTTTTTCCAAGCGTGACGTAATTCATGCAGGGGCTCCTTGACGGCGACGAACCGTCTGTACATATTATAAAGGATTTTTTCTGGACGGACCTAGCGCTCAGCCAACGTGAAATTGCATAATCCACATTCGCCCGTGCCAAGGCGGCGTTAGAGAACGCCTTGCTACGCATCCGCGCTCTGCAATGGCATCAAATCCAAGCGCTAGGCCGCGGGCGTGAGATGAATGTGATGCGCGCGGCGCTGGGGCGTGTGGCAGTATATCAAAATTTGACGCGCTGCGTTATATTCAAACGAACCATCCGAAACCGTGACGCGCGCGCCGCGCGGATATTGAAACGTCGGCACGAAAATTTCCGTCGGCGCGGCGATGGTATCGTCATGCTCGAACGAAAATTCGAACGCGCGCGCATGCCAATCAAAATAGACGCGCGTGGGTTTGCCCGCCGTCGCGCGCGGATAAGGTCGAATTACCGCGCGCAGCGCGCGCCCGCCCGAATGAATGTCTTGCGGCTGCGCGCGTTCGGATTGCGTGAAAATGCTCAGGTCTTCGCCGTTGAACGAATCGCCAATTTCAAACGTATTGTCGGGCGAATAATTCCACAGCGTCCCGTTCATCAAATTTGCTTCCAACGCGCGAAACGAACGGTCCAGCGCGCGCGTGGCGAGCATTTCGTCCGCCCGACGCAACAACGCGGGTTGATGTAAATCAAACGGAATGCCAAACTCGCCGAGCAGCGTCGGCACGCCGCCCATTGCGACGTTTGCTTCGTGACGAAATACGGCGAGCTGCGCGGCAAAGGAACGCTGAATCGCGCCCGCGCCCAACACCAATCTGCGTTTCAACATGTCCGCGCCGAGATGATTCCAATAGCGCCGCACCATCAATGTAATGCCGTCGTACCAGTGCGGCGCATATGCCAGGTTGGGAATGTCGCCGCGATGCAGCGCGGGCGCGGCTTCGCCCGGTTCGCCTTGGACAAAAATTAGCGCGCGCGGGTCAATGCTTTGGATGGCGCGCGCAAAGCGTTTGGCGAACGCGGGATACGCATCGCGCGCGAAATTCGCGCCCGCGCGCGTAAAATAATCGGGATGCAATACACGCGGTTCGCCGCGCGCGTTCACGTCCCACACGCCATTTTGTTTCCACACACATTCGCAGCCGTCCCGCCACGCGCGCGCGCGTTCCCGATTCGTCCTTTGCCACCATACGCGCTGCGGAAAACCGGAACCCAAAAACATGGCTTGCGCGGGACTCGGCGTGGGCCAGTACCGATATTGCTGCGACGAATAAAGATTGCGCCAGCCGATATAACCGCGCGAGGGTTCATTCATCACCTCGTACCCGACGACGCAATCGAGGTCGCGCAGGCGTTCCGCCAATTTAGAAAACGCGGCGAGATAGCGCGTCTGCAAAAATTCTTGCGCGGGCAATCCGTCAATCCGCGTGGCGGGCGCAAAGGTATTGCCCGCGAAAAATAGCGTGAACATGGTCGCGGGCGCGAGCCGCGCGTAATTGGTCGCCCACACCAAAAGCGGCGGACGACGCGGATGCGTGTGATGCAGCAACGCGGCGCCCGTCGGCGTCATGTTTCGCAAATCGAACCCGACCGCTTCGAGCGTCCAGCCCGGCGCGCCGTCGCCGCCGGTGAAACGGCTCCACACGTCTTGATGCGGGTCAATCAAAACGCGCATGCCGTATTCCCCTGCCTTTTGGATCACCGCGCGCGCGTAATCCAGATATTCCGCGTCGTATTCGTTCGGTCCGCGCGGCGCGATGGCTTCCCACGTCACGACAAAACGCAAAAACGTCAAACCCCACGCGCGCAAGCGTTCCAAATGTTCGTCGGCGTCGCGCAAGGCAAACGGTCGTCCGACGAATGAAACATTTTTATAATCGTAAAAGCGCGCGTCGTCCGATTCGACGCGCGGCGCGAACGGAATTTTACTGCTGCCCGCGAGATTGACGCCGCGCAGCATGAGCGTGCGCCCGTATGCGTCAATGAATTGGTTATTGTGAATTGTGAGCGCTAGCATTGCGTTCGTATTGTACTCGGATTGGCGAAAATCGCTCCGCCAAGCGCGACGCGCGCGTATGGTGAAACGGCATAACGTCGCGCGATGGATGATTTGCGACACATTTCTGAATTTGATAGAATCGCGCGGCGACTATTGAAAGGGGATAGGAGAAATCACCATGACGCTCATTCAGATTGCAAGCGCGCTGCCTCGGTGGCAGCAAATCGCTTTGGCGATCATCTTTGTCGTGTTCGGCAGTCTCTTTTTGTCACAAACGCGCGACATGTCGCTGGAGCTCTTTCGCGTGTTTGGATTGGTCTGGGTTGTCTTGTGGGTAATTGTGCTGGCGCGCGCGTATCGGAGCCACCAGCCCAGGCGGCAGCTCAAGATGGTGGGCGCGGCGCTGGTCGCCGTGCCAGGGCTTTTGGCATTGTTGGCGCCAACTTTTACCGGCGTGGTGGCGCTCTCTATTTTATTTTTTCTGCTCGCCGGAACCGCGATTGCGGTCGGGATTGTAACCATCTGGGATGTCGCGTCCGAGACGGCGCGGCCGCCGTACTCGCGTCGCTGGTTGCGCGTCGGATTGGGTATTCTCGAAATCATCGCCGGACTCTTTTTCTTTTTTCACCCGATGTTTCTTTCCAACATTATGATTTCGGTGCTGGGCGCGGTGATGATTGCGACGGCAATCTTGCTGATTGCGGTTGCGGTGCGCGACCAATTTCAGCTCAAAGCGGCAAACGCTTTGCCGCCGCGGCGATAGCGGAGTAAAAATGACACAAGCTCAGAATGGAAAAACTTTCCGCAACTATATCGGCGGACAATGGCTGGACGCGTCGAACGGCGCGGCGACGCCTAATCTCAATCCCGCAAATACGCAGCGCACGCTGGGAACCTTTCCCTCCGCCACGCGCGCGGACGCGCAAAACGCGATTCAAGCCGCGCACGACGCGTTTGCCGCGTGGTCTAGAACGCCGATGCCCAAGCGCGGCGAAATTTTGCATCGCGCCGCGAATTGGATGGACGCGCGTTTGGATGAAATCGGCGAAGCATTGACGCGCGAAGAGGGCAAGACGTTTGCCGAAGCGCGCGGCGAAGTGGCGCGCGGTGTGAGCATCTTGCGCTATTTCGCGGGGCAGTGCATGGAACCAACGGGCGATGTGTATCCGAGCGCGAGCGCGTCCACCTTGTTGTTTGCAGAACGCGTGCCGCTGGGCGTCGTCGGACTCATCACGCCGTGGAATTTTCCTGCCGCGATTCCCGCGTGGAAAATGGCGCCCGCGCTCGCGTATGGCAACACGGTCGTTTTCAAACCAGCAGAAATTACGCCGTTGACCGCGTGGTATATCGTCAGCGCGTTCGAGCAGGCGGGACTGCCGCCTGGCGTTTTGAATTTGGTCGTCGGACGCGGTTCGCAAGCGGGCCAAGAATTGGTAGAGAATCCAAAAGTAAAAGCCATCAGTTTCACGGGTTCGAATGAGGTTGGCACGCGCATTGCCGCGACGGTCGCGCAGCGCGGCGG
>Ga0226835_1001371_pt1 | contig 13560 bp, 12 predicted proteins | sample LAC_MetaG_1_FD_163627 | JGI IMG/M metagenome (GOLD analysis project Ga0226835, IMG submission 163627) | Anaerobic ammonium oxidizing microbial communities from anammox membrane bioreactor (MBR) in UC Berkley, California, United States -... | ecosystem: Engineered > Bioreactor > Anaerobic >...
TCGTGGACGGCTTTTCCCCGCCGCATGGACAGCCTCCCCCGCCCCGAAGTCTTGGGTTGAGCTGGTGGTTGACTAGCGAAGCTGTGTCGAAACCCTGTCGAAACCGACCTCCATCCGTTCCCGTCCGTGAGTCCGTGACAGAGTCCGTTGACCACCACCCCACCACACGGACACCCTCCCCCATCCCGAAGCCTTGGGTTGAGCGGTGGTTGAGCCTGTCGAAACCGACCTCCATCCGTTCATCCGCTCCAAATCGGAGTTAATTTCCTTTGCCGACTTCAAAGAGACTTTCAATTTCTCCAAAATGCCGCTGACAGTCTTCCGATATTGACGTATAATTTGAACAAAAAGATTACAAGAGAGGTAGAAATGTCATCCCAACTGATTCTAGGTGAAGGCCTAGCCCTTCTGACAGAGAAATTAAGAAAAATCTTGAGCACGCTTCCAGTGAACAAGGTTACTCTATTGAATATTCAACCACAGGACATGATAGGTTTTCTGCCCACCGAATTGTCGAGTACAGAAAAATTCTATGGCTTGAGGATTATTAACGCTGATGGTGAATCTCTACCTCACAGCGGTTGGATTTTCTCACACTACCTGAACGCATGTAAACAACAGGGAATTGACGAAAGGAAGGCCATTTCCTTATACTCAAAGGGATTCTTTCGAGAATTTGGGCAATTGGATCTTCTTGAGAATGAAGGATTGTTTTTAGCCTTTGGAAGTCCTGGCGAAATGATGCTATCCGTGGTTCTTGATGCTCATATGAGTTTTAATCCAGATGATTTTGATGAAGACGGTTACATCAAGCCAAAATAATGACAAGGAAGCATATTTTATGAATCGCAAATTGATGGTAGCAGTATGGAAAGAAAAGCTCACTTATTCTCAGTCCATTCAATCAGCTGAAATTATTCTAGCTATGACAAAAGACTCTAGTTGGCCATTTGAGATTGGCATAGCTCCAAACCCATTTTCTTATGTTGGAGTTGCTGAGATCCTGAAGTCTTCCAACATAAAGCTTTGTACACAAAATGTCCTCTGGCACCCAGAATCTGGTTCTTATATAGCTGAAACTACAACTGATATGTTATTTGAAATTGGATGTGATTATGCAATTGTAGGGCATTCTGAGCGTAGACTTTATTTTGGCGAAACAAATGAAATGATAGCAAATCGCGCATTGGCAGCCATTAAAGCTGGAATTAGGCCAATTATTTGTGTGGGCGATACTGGAGATGATAGGGAAGCAGGAAGATCTAATAGTGTTATAACGGCGCAACTTAGAGCGTTTTTTGACCTTATCCCCTCGTCTGTATCCGAAGATGACTTTCTAATAGCCTATGAACCTGTTTGGGCGATAAGTACATGGAGAACTGAGCGTCCACTACCTTCGGGCGCGGAAGTTCAGGGTCTTCATGCCCACATTCGTGAATTAATATCTGCCTTGAAAGGTGAGACGTTCGCGAAAAACATCTGTTTGCTATATGGAGGTAGCGTAGCTCCTGAGAATGCAGAAGATTATATGGCGCAAAAGGATGTTGATGGTGCTTTAGTCGGTGGTGCAAGTAAAACTCCAGAAAGATATGTTGGCACTTTAGTGGCAGCCAGAAAAGGTTGTGAGTTTCGTTAGATGAGAAATGGTAGCAAAAATTGTATAAGTTTGGAAAATGTTATGAGGCCTTAGAGCGATCTATTGGCGCTTATTAGGAGAGCGCTTTGCGAAGCTAGGAAATCATGTTGCTTGATCTAGGAGATACAATATGTTGTCGGATGATGATCAAAAACTAGATGCATATGGCTTATTCGCATTCATAACAGGACTCGAAGTACTCAAGAAATTTCAAAAAAATGTTTATATAAAGAGTGTGCTGAGAAAAGCTTTGGGATTAATACCTAAGTTTGTGGATTTACACATTTGCGGGGGAGGTATCTTAATATTGTTTGATACTCCTAATAATGCCGTATACGCAGCATTGAAGTTAAGAGATTTCTTCAGAGACGTTTCTTGGGATCAACTTGGATTGCCAACTTTAAGTGTTTATATTTATCTCTCACTTTACGAAAAATTTGTCATAAAAGACTCTGACACTCCTAAAGAAATCTCCATTGTGGCAGATGAAAATCTTGCATCGAAGATATCAGAACTACTCCCTCCGAATACTATTTGTGCCAGCAGCAATTTTGCTCTTGTTTGCCAAGCAGATGATGTAAGTTTTAAGGTGATAGACGAGGTTCATCTATTAGATATGCTTCATTTAGCTGAGGCAAATATTGTTGCTTGGGAAAACGAACTTGTTGATATGGAACATATATTATCTGCCATTGCCCAGAGCAAACATATCAGCCAAGGATTGGATTTATACCCAAAAACATCAAAATTCGGCTCAAGAATGTTAGTTAGCGAATCCGCAAAGATAAGAATATCTGAATATTGCGTACAATCAGGTTTCTGGAAGAGCGAGGATGTAGTTTTTATTGAGTCAGGCACATTGCCAGTTTTTATGACCTTGGCCTTATATCGCTATCACGATCCATTAAGTAGACCTAGGTTAATAGTTACAAACAATATTACATGTTCAACTATAACGATGATGACAGAACAATTTCTCAGCGAGAGCCGCGCATTATACCCAGATGATAAACCAGTTAATTCGATTCTTGTTGGGGGGCAAATTTTGGATGATTATGCGGCAACAATACCAGAGGATCTTCTTGATGGAGGAGAAAATTTGTATCTGCAATCTAAAGATCTGATAGGTTATTTTCAAAGCAAAAAAATCAACCATATCATCATGATGGTCTCTAAACTAAATAGACAAGAAGGGCCTTGCGCTGTAAGTAACTCAATGCGCAGGTTTAAGAAACTTCTTTTGCGTTATGTGACCGAAACTGTATATGCACGGCTTTCAATACTTGCGGAAGCAGATAAACTAACCGTAAGGAGAGGTTGGGCAGCCGATCAGGCCGATCTGCCTGGAATTGAGTTTCAGAATTATTGGGACAAATTACTAGCGGAGAAAAAAGTGGAGATAATTTCTGCGATCTCCGCTGAAATGACAAGTGCACAAATCGAAATGGCCATCCATGAAATAGAACAATTGGAGTCGGCTGGTGCAAAGTGCGTTTTGCTAGGCGTAAATGGAAGACCTATGTTACGATAGTTTTAGGGACTATGGTCTTTTTTGTATATTTCTCCTGTGAGTAAAGAAATTGGTTGCAAACATGAAACGTGAAAAACTGAAAGTCTTTTTCTCACGCGCTATGGATGGCATTAATCCTGATGAAATTATTGCTTCTGAACATGTTGTTATGGGCATTCTTGATAGATACGGAATGGAGATAATAAATCCCTACATTTACCCAGACAATCGGATAAATAATATATCGGGCGTGGTTCAAATCGTCGATAATGATATAGAGGTCTTGAAGTCGAGCGATGTTGTAGTGGTTGATGCGTCAATTCCTGATCATAGTTATGTAGGCGCAATGATGGAGATTGCGTATTCATATCAACTCAATAAGCCAGTATATGTTTATGTGGGCGAGTCGGGAAACGAGAAACGTATATGGCTTAAATACCATGCTAATGCCATTACCAAATCACTTGACGAACTTATAGAGATATTGTTTTTGGAATTTACAAAGGGCGGACAGAGGGTGAGCCAGAAATGGACACTTGATTATTATTCAGATGTAGCTCCTTATTACGAAGAAAAGGAACAGAATAAAGCACTATCAAGTAATTCAAACGAAATTATTTCTACTTATCTCAGTGAATTTAGTGCTCTTGAAAATTGGCTAAAAAAAGTGCCCTTGCACGGAGTGGTCGTAGATCTTGGATCGGGAACGAGCGAATGGTTAAAATATTGGGCAGATAAAGTTGATCGAACAATATGTGTAGATGCCTCCGCGGAAATGCTTGCTGTTTCCAGAAAGAAGAACCTCTTTTCAAATGTTGTACATATAGAGGGGAATTTTCTCAATGATAGGTGGGTAAAGTCATTCTTTTGTAACTTAGGTAAAGTTGATTTTGTGTTTTTAGGTTTTGTTCTAAATGCTTTACCCCATCAAAAAAGTCAGGAATTAATAACGAAGCTCAAGGAATTAACTACTAATGGTACAAAATTGATTATATTAGAGAATCAGAGCTCAATACTGGCATCTACTGGGTACTTCTCTAAAACAGAGATCCAGAAAAGGATGGTACCCAACAGTCAGAAGATATATAAATTGTACAAGAGAAACTTTTTGCTTTCAGATATCTATAAGGAACTTCGTTTTTTTGGGCAAGTAGAATGTGTCAGTGTGACCGATAATTATCTCATATCTGGAATTTCGACAAATTTGAAGCAAACGGCCTCATGAAATATAAAACCTTAACCATCAAAGCAATAGAAGAATATTTCTCTGTTCCTCAAAAAGGATTATTAAAGTCCTATTTCGAGGAGTTGCTTAATACTTTAGATTTATTGTCTGGATCATACAAATTCATTTATGAGTTCGTTAGACAAGTAAAATCATCTTCGCAAGCGTCACATCTTGAGCTCGAAGAATTTGACAATGAACTTTATAAAGTCGGCGAGACCGAACGCCTTAGAAAATATGCCCAAGACCTTTTGAACGCAATTAAATTGGCAGCTTCTGTAGGTGATCAAAGTTATGTTGTACCTGGACAACAACCAACTATAAAAGCTAAACGTATTAAGGCCGAAAATGTTGTTAGTGGCATGCAAATTATTTCTTCGGACAAGAATGTTTCTCAGAATACCATTAAAGATCAACCTGTTAAGGGAAGTATTACCGCTGAGGAAATTGATGCTACAAACATTGTCAGTGGGGTGCAATTCTTATCGGGGATTATTCCATCATCGATAGACGAAGTGCTGGTAGAATTGAAAAAAGTAAACGAGGAAATTAGGAAAAGTCTAGATAGGCAGACATTTACCAAAGCAAGCAGTGATATGCTTGAGGTTGCTATAAAAGCCACTGAAAAGGAAATAGAATCGCCCAAGCCCAGTATTGAAGCCCTAAAAGATAACTTGGAAACTTACGAACATATACTCACTACTTCTTCAAACCTGTTTAATGGGGCTAGGAAAATTGGTGGACAAATTCTTAGTATAGCCCCTATAGTAAGCGCGCTCATCCAGATACTTGCAAAGTTTTTACACTAATGGTTGGAATATGATAACTCATCCAAGTACGCTAGATAAATTTGCCGAATTGCTTACCCAGAAATGTTTGAGTGTGAGCGGGAAGAAATTTCGCGAGTCGATTATAAATTCTGGTGTTGTTTCCGATTTATCAAAATCAATTCGTCTCGCTTTATCAAAGATCTGGGAATCAAGCCACTCCCAAGACCAAAATTTTTCGGTAGTGATGTCGAATCTATTTGAAGAAACCATATTCATAGTTGAATTAACAAACCTTATTAAGGGTAGCCATTGGAATATAGATGAATTAATAATTGCTTTTGATAATTTAGCTGGCGCCAGTGGGCTACATGGAGTTGATATAGCTAAGGATTTGGCTCAGTTTGAAGATGAACTCCTTATATCTATTGCATCAACACCTGAATTGCTGAGGCTGATTTCTGTCGACAAAAGCGCCAATAATATCTCCAGTCCAGCGTTAAACTCATCGGAGATTGTTGCGCAGAATGTTGTTAGTGGGATTCAAGTCATACACAACTATCACGATGATGATCATTATGCAGAAGAAAAGATGCTTCTCTCGTATCTGCAAATCGTCACGTCGAGGTTGAGAAATCTACCCCTCAGGGGTATAGATTTAGGTTCTAGTGATCCAACAAGCTTGGATAGAAAAATTGACCTTGCGCAAATATACGTTAGTGTAAACACTAAAACCCGAGTTTTTGATACAAGCAATAAGCGAATACTTGATCACGACAGGGCAAGAACGCGTTTCTTGACTGCATCGGAAGTAGTGTCTCAAAATCAACGCGTTGTTATTACAGGAGGACCTGGATCTGGAAAATCAACTTTCTTAAATTACATATCACTTGTGCTGGGCATGGAATATGTCCAGCCAGAAGTTGGATGGATAAAGAGACTTCCGAATTGGCCAGAGAATCTGCCTAAGCAGATTCCTATAGTTATTGCCTTGCGAGATTTTTCGCACGATTTTATTTCAGAAAATCAAGTTGCCGCCCCAAATTTGCTTTGGAATTATTTAGCCAGTTACTTCACACAGTTAAATTTAAGCGAAATGGAAAGATTGTTGCATAAAATCTTGGAAAATGGGAACGCTATAATCTTATTGGATGGTCTGGATGAAGTTCCAACAGAAAGACAGCGCGAGTTAGTAAAGGCGAGCGTTGAATCATTTATTGAGCGTTATCCTAAAAATCAGTACGTTGTTTCCTCAAGAACACTTTCTTATCAAGATCCTAAACTTAGGTTGCGCGGATTTTCAACCTTCGAATTAAATGATTTTGACACACAAAATATACATGATTTCATACATGGCTGGTATAACGAATTATCCAGATTGGGTACTATTAGAGAACAAGACGCTTATTTTTTGGCTAGACAGCTTGAAATTGCTGTGCGCCGTCAAGATTTATTAGAGTTAGCATCAAACCCTTTGCTATTAACGGTTATGGCATTGGTTCACTCGCACAAGGGCGTGTTGCCTGAAGCTCGGTCTATGTTATATGAGGAGTGTGTTAATATTTTGCTTTGGCGTTGGGATCAATTAAAAGTTGGCCCAGATGACAAGACACAGATGGTTCGCGGTCTGCTCACTACAATTGGGAGAAATGAGGTTGATTTAAAAAAAGCACTCTGGAAATTGGCTTTCAATGCACATAGCGAGGCTATGAAAGACAGAAGGATTCAACCATCAGATGTTAGTGAATCCAATCTACAAAAAGCCTTTGCCGAACTTCACCCTCAAGGAAGTTTAGATTGGGCACAAAAGGTAATCGAGTCGGTTAGGCTAAGAGCAGGGATTTTGTACGAAAGATCACAGGGACTCTATTCTTTTCCTCATCGGACGTTTCAGGAGTTCTTAGCAGGGGCGTATCTGTCCACAGAGGCACAATTCGCAAAAAAGTGCTCTTTGTTAGCCGAAAATGTGCCTTATTGGAGAGAAACCATACTGCTTGCAGTGGGGCGGTTAGTATATCTGGCTGGCGATACTGACAAACCTTTAGCATTAGTCGGAGAATTATGCCCAAGGGAAATAGTGAATACTAGTGGATGGCGTAAGGTTATGCTTGCAGGCGATGTGCTCGCAGAGATTGGACTGAATCGTGTATTAGATAGTTCACTAGGCCAAGATCTATTAACTCGGGTGCGAAACAGATTACGAGACTTGGTTACGAAGGAGTTTCTTCCCCCAATTGAACGTGCCCAATCTGGAAAAATACTTGCAAAACTTGGCGATGTCAGGAACGAACTAATAACACTAGATAAAATGGAATTTTGCCTAATTCCAGGTTGTCCTTTTTGGATGGGTGAGAATAAATATGACGATGAGATGCCAGTGCATCTTATTGACACTAATATTGATACGTATTTGATTGGCAAATATCCAGTCACGGCTTCTCAGTTTAATATGTTTGTGAAAGAATCTGGTCATGTGCCTGACGAAGAAAATAGTCTTAAAGGCATAACTAATGAGCCTGTAATATTTGTTACATGGTATGACGCCAAGAGTTTCTGCTCTTGGCTTACCGAGCAATGGCAAGAAAAAAAACATTTACCATCAAATTGGATTGTTGATTTACCTAGCGAGGCCGAATGGGAAAAAGCAGCACGTGGTGGTATAAAATTACCAAAAGGACCTCTTGTTCTCGGACTCCGCGATCTGGATACACTTAATTCCTTGTCTGTACCACCTCTAATTGATAATCCTATTCTAAAACGTGAATTTCCGTGGGGTAATGACATTACGGCAAACGCTGCTAATTACCTCGATACGGGCGTGAATCAAGTTGCCACCCCTGGTTGTTTCTCTTGTTATACTAGTCCTTACGGTGTTATAGATATGAGTGGAAATATATTGGAATGGACTAGAAGCATTTTCAAACCATACCCTTATATTTCGACGGATAATAGGGAAGAGTCTATCTCAGACGATAATGTTCTTAGAGTCTTAAGGGGAGGGTATTTTGGCAGTGGTGAACTTAAAGTTCGATGCTCAGCAAGATTTTGGCATGTTCAGAATTTTAGAAGGGACTTTGTAGGCTTTAGAGTAGTTGTAAGAATGGTGGGCAACTAAAATATTTTCAGCGTTTGTATTGTGTAACAAGCATTAAGCCGCAAAAACGTGAGACTAATAGGAGGTAGAATGGTTGACGGATGTGTTTTTTGTGAGAAATTTGGCTTTTCTCCCACTGCCAAAGGTGAGTGGTTCGACCAAGAGTTGCTAACTATTGGGGATTTTGTGGTTGTCCCAGGGCTGGGTGCCTTTTTTGAAGGATATGTAATGATCGTTCCTCGATTTCATTATTCGAATCTTTCAATATTGAGCACTATAGATATGAACCATTTTCTTTATGTTAAAGATTTAACTAAGATTGCTATTTCTAAGATTTTTGGTAATGTTATTCTTTTTGAGCATGGAAGTTCTACATCTGGAATGGGAGGCGGATGTATTGAACATGCACATTTGCACATAATGAGTTTGGATACACAAAACAGTAAGTCTAATCTGGCTGATAGTGTTGGGGCAAAAATTTCTATCATGAAGACCGATACTCCGCTTCTGGATACGAAAGCATTGATATCGCAAGGAAAACCTTACCTTTTTCTTGAGGACTTCGATGGAAGTTCTTATATAGGTGATGCATCGAATCTTCCAGGGCAGTTTATGCGCAGGATAATAGCGCACAAGATCGGTAAGCCATCCCTTTGGGATTATTCGTTATTTCCCAATTATGATCTTATTCAATTTACAATTAATAAGTTGTCTCCCTGGCCTAAATAACAAGATATAGCATAATTCCGCTTATATCTACCCATCCTCTCCTCCCCCTCACTCCCCCGTCGGCACCCAGATATTCTTCACCTGCGTCGCCTCGTGCAGGAACTCATGACCTTCGCCCTGCTCGCGATCCATCCAATCGCGCGGCAGACCGTAGCCGACCCACGTCCGCTTCATGTTGGCGGCGGACTCGTACTCCACCCAGTAACTGCCTTCCGCCGAGCCAAAGTACCAGACCGCGTCCACGTCTTCGTGCTGGACGAGAGTCTTGGTCAGGTGGTCGCGGTCGCCTGTGACGATGTTGACCACGCCGCCAGGCACGTCGGACGTATCCAGCACCTGATAAAAATCAGTCGCGCTCAACGGGAAGCGCTGGCTGGGGATCATCACCACCGTGTTGCCGCGCGCAATCGCAGGCGCCATCAGCGAGACGAATCCCAACAGCGGATATTCGTCGGGGCAGGCAATGCCGATCACGCCCACAGGCTCATTCACCGCCACCGTGATTCCGCGCAGGGTGGTCTCCTGGATGTTGCCGCCGTATTTATCCGCCCAGGCCGCGTACGTGAACAGACGCTCCACCGCCGCGTCCACTTCGGCTTGCCCTGACCTCTTTGTTCGTCCAGTCATTTCAACAATTCGTGTCGCGAACTCGGCGTTGCGCGCGTCCAAATTCTCGGCGATGAAATACAGGATCTGCGAACGGTTGTATCCGTGCCGCATCGCCCAACCCTGCTTGGCTTCGATGACCGCGTGCGCGGCTTCCACCGCGTTGCGGATGTCCTTGCGGTTGCCGTCCCCCACCTGACCGACCAACTTGCCTTTCGCTCCGACCACGCTGAGGGTGTACGCGCCATCGGGACGAACCTGCTTGCCGCCGACGTACATCTTCGGGGTGCGGTCGACGGGGGGAATCGAATGTCCATTTGCCCGACCCGCCTCGGGTCGCGCGGGACGCGAGGGGGTGTGCTCGCCCCAGGCTTTCGCGTCCCCCGTCCCCCGTCCCCCGTCACCCGTCCCCATATCGGGTCGCGGCCTCTCCATCCATTTCGGTCGGACGTATTCGAACAGTCCTTCGCGTCCGCCCTCGCGCCCGAAGCCTGATTCGCGATAGCCGCCGAATCCGCCCGCCGCGTCGAACACGTTGTGACAGTTGACCCACAGCGCGCCCGCCTTGATCTTGCTGGCCGCGTCGAGCGCGAGATTGATGTTGTCGCTCCACACGCTTCCGCCGAGTCCGTAGCGCGTGTTGTTCGCCAGCGCAATGGCTTCCTCGGGCGTGCGGAACGTGAGCGAAACCAGCACGGGGCCAAAGATCTCCTCCTGCACCGTCGAAGCCGCAGGGTCGAGGTCCGTGATGAGCGTGGGCTTGTAGAACAGTCCCTTCGTGGGCAGGGGAATGTCGGGCTGGAAAACTTTGCCGCCTTCCTTCTCGCCCATCTTCACCCAATAATCCACCGTGTCCCATTGGCTCTTGTCCACGATGGCGCCCATGTCAATGGACTTGTCGAGCGAGTCGCCCACGCGCAGATGACTCATTCTTGTTTTTAATTTTTGGATGAAACGCCCCGCGACATTTTCCTGCACTATGAGCCTTGATCCTGCGCAACAGACCTGACCCTGATTGAACCAGATCGCGTCCACCACGCCCTCGACGGCCGCGTCCAAATCGGCATCTTCGAAAACGACAACGGGACTCTTGCCCCCCAACTCGAGCGAGATCTTCTTCCCCGACCCCGCAGTGAGATGACGCAGCGTGCGCCCGATCTCGGTGGAGCCCGTGAAGGCGATCTTGTCTACGTCGGGGTGCGTGACGATCATCTCGCCCGCCTTGCCACTGCCCGTGATGATGTTGACCACGCCTGGCGGAAGTCCCGCCTCGGCGACGACCTCCGCGAACAACAGCGCGCTCAGCCGCGTGTATGACGCGGGTTTCAGCACAACGGTATTTCCCATCGCGATGGCGGGCGCGATCTTCCACGCCAGCATCATCAACGGGAAGTTCCACGGGATGATCTGTCCGATCACGCCGACGGGCTGGTAGTCGCGCAGTTCGGTTTCCATGAGTTGCGCCCAGCCCGCGTAATAATAAAAGTGACGCGCCAACAGCGGCACGTCCACATCGCGCGACTCGCGGATTGGTTTCCCATTGTCCATGCTCTCTAGCACCGCCAGCAGACGATGGTGCTTCTGAATGTTACGCGCGATGGCGTACATGTACCGCGCCCGCACCACCCCTGGAGTCTCGCTCCACGTCTCGAAGGCCGTCCGCGCCGCCGCAATGGCCGCATCCACATCCTTCTTCTCCGCCTGCGCCGTCTCCGCGAGCAACTCCCCCGTAGACGGATTGAATGACGAATAATACTTCGCCGCCTTGGGCGTCACCCATTCGTTGTTGATGAACTGCCCGAACTTCCTTCCATGCTCCTCCAGCCACGCATTCGCCGCGGCAGGAGACTCAGGGGCGGGTCCGTATTCCATGGTTTTGAAGAGGTCGAGTAATGTGGTCATGCTAAACTCCAATTTTGAACCGCGAAGCACGCAAAGAGCGCAAAGATTCTTTTTGATTTTCTTCGCGTTCTTAGCGCTCTTAGCGGTTAAAGCTCTTAACCCATCGGCATGTGATGTTTCGCGGCAAAGTGATCTGCGCTATTTTGCATACGGTTGCACACTTCGCAAGCCCTTCAATACTCGGTAATGTTTGACGTTGAAGGTCGCGAGTTCCGCGTTGACACCGATCGCGGTTTCAGCGATTAAGGCGTCGAGCAGACCGATTTTGTCGCTGAGATGATGGGAAGCAAAACTCGTCAGCGCTCGATTGCAGTCATCTGCCACAAGCCCAGGGATGCCGATCTCCTGCGCGGTTTTCAACCATTCTTTTGCAGGCTCATAGCCGCGCAGAATATCCACCATAACATCGGTGTCAAGCAAGATCATGATGCCTTCCTTCTGGTTTGCGCCTGTGTTCGAAGTTTCCGCGCATAGGTCACACTGTCGTTAATGTCAGTTCGCTCTGACCACATACCGATCAAATCCGATTTGAGCAAGTCCTTGCCTGTCATGGGCTTGTTCACTTGCCTCACCTTTTCAATCAGGCGAGTGGCAAGAAGCAATTGTTGGTTGGGCGTCAAAAGGTCTGCTTGTTTGAGCAATCGTTCAACGGTATCAAGAGCCATAATATTCTCGCTTTCTTTACGGTAACAATTCTATCCCATCGGCATGTGATGTTTCGCGATTCGTTCATCCACTCCGCAGCGCTTCCAAAAACGGAATGGCTTTGACGATCTTGATTCCGCGATACTCGCCTTGCAGGGAATCAAAATGCGGGTCGTATGTCACCAGATAGTTTGCCTTCCCTTCCACCGCGCAGGCGACCACCACGTTGTCGTCTGGGTCGGAGAGCAGGGCTTCGATCTTCTCTTCTGGCACGACAACCCATTCCGCCGAGGCCGCGAGAGCCGATGTTTGCTCCACGATCTCTTCGGGAGAAATGCCGCGCTCCTTGAGTTTCTCGATCAATTCTTTGGCAATCTGGTCGCAGATCAGGAGCGTGAACTCGTTTCTCTTCCATCGTTCCCGCAATTCGCGCGTCGGGCTGTTTGCGTTTTTACTCAGAGACGCCGAAACAAAGACATTGGTATCAAGCACGGCGCGCAGGCTTTTAGTCACTTTCCCATTCCCCCTCGATGGCTGTGCCTTTCGCGATGGCTTCTGCGCGAATTCGCTCTGTCGCGTCAATGAATCGTTGAACGATTTGCTCGTGCGGCAAGTTCCTCATCTCGACCGCGCGGGCTTTGGCGCGCGCCAATATTTCATCAGCTGTCAGAGACGACTTCCCACTTTCCTTGTGGTGGAGGTCGTTGATCGTCTCATACACCACCAGTAATTCATTGGGAGGCAGTTGGGCGACACTGGTAATGACCTGTCTCAGCAATTTCTCGGAATCTAAATCTATGGCGTTCATGAGTATTTTCCTTTCTTCTCAATCATACCCTGACTCGCACTATCCCATCGGCATGTGATGTTTCGCGGCATAATGACCCGTAATAAAGTGATACAACTGCCGCTCGAGATCCGTCAGCAGGCTGGAGGCGCCGAAGCGGAACAGGTCATTCTTCAGCCACTCGTCGCCGAGTTCTTCCTTCATCAGGGATTGCCAGGCCATGGCCTGTTTGGCGGAACTGATTCCGCCCGCGGGTTTGAATCCGATCTTGTAGCCGAAGCGTTCCAGGTAATCGCGGATGGCGCGCGTCATCACGAGACTGACTTCCAACGTGGCGTTGACCGATTCCTTGCCCGTCGAGGTCTTGATGAAGTCCGAGCCTGCCATCATCGCCACCAGGCTGGCCTGGTAGACCTGCTTGAGCGTGCCGAGGTCGCCTGTGGCAAGGATGGTCTTCATGTGCGCGTCGCCGCAGGCTGCGCGGAATTGCTTGAGTTCATCGTAGAGGGATTTCCAGTCGCCCGTCAGCACGTGGTTGCGGGCGATGACCACGTCAATTTCTTTTGCGCCCGCCTCCACGGCTTGTTCGATTTCCTGGATTCGCTGCGGGAGCGGGGTCTGCCCCGCGGGAAAACCTGTCGCGACGGACGCCACGGGGA
>Ga0226835_1001373_pt1 | contig 13555 bp, 15 predicted proteins | sample LAC_MetaG_1_FD_163627 | JGI IMG/M metagenome (GOLD analysis project Ga0226835, IMG submission 163627) | Anaerobic ammonium oxidizing microbial communities from anammox membrane bioreactor (MBR) in UC Berkley, California, United States -... | ecosystem: Engineered > Bioreactor > Anaerobic >...
CAGGTGATCAGTTGAACTCCGGGGGCTGCGGGTCGCCAAGCCAGGCGCAGCCATGCCACCGCCCCATGAACCACCGACACCAAGAGGAGCCACATCAGCGAGAGCCGAGCCGTGTCGGGCAGGAAAAGGAACACCCGTTTGAAGAACTTCGGGCGGTCGAGGTTGGTCAGGCCAAAGGGCCGGGACTCCAGGTTGCCCTGCCATTCCTCCTCTTGGGTGAGGACGCCCGAGTCGGGAGCCGCTTCGGACTCCAACGGCGCTTCTGTGTCGGAATCGTCCTGAATGCCGAAGAGGTCGTTACGGGAAGCGTCGAGCGCGAGCCATTCGGATGTCGCTCTGGTCGAAGAGGTGTTGGCGGCTAGAAGCCCGGCAAGGGAGCCCGCGCTACTCAAGGGGTGAGGGTCGGCCTTTGAGATCGTTGGGTTGAAAAGCACCGCGAGCGCTGTCGTGAACGCGATGGCGGCTACGACGTTCTTCAAGTTCGCAAAATCGCCCGCTCGCTTTGCCGCATAGCCGTAACAGCCCGCTGCGCCCAGCATGAAGACCGTGGCCCACGTCCAGCTAATCGGGTGATCGGGGGTCGACACGATCGCCCAAATGCATAGAACGACCGCGCCCAGGAATCCAATCAGGACAGCAGGAGGCGCCCATGCCCGATCCCCCCGACAGTTCCGAGCGATGAGCGAGGCGATGCTCAGAGGCCGCTGGGGGTTCTGAAACCGGAGAAGGGCAATCTCTTCCGAGTCCCGCAACGGCAGCCCCGAAGCAGCCATGTCGTCGGCGCTCTCCCTGAGGTGGGCGTGAATCTCGGCGAGAACCTCGTCGACGCTCTCTTCGTCGAATCGCCGAACGAGTTGGGCTCGCTCTCGATCCAGGAAGACTTCAATCGAACTCCGATACACGTTGAACCTCGATGAGACGGATGGTCGTAGAGTAAGGCTGGCTACTGGGTCTTCAAAACGGAATTGATGCTCTTGACGAACTTCAGCCAAGTGGTTCGCTGGCGTTCGAGTTCGTCGCGGCCCGCTTGAGTCAAACGATAAACCCTCCGGGACGGTTTGCCCTCTTGCTGGTCCCAAGTCGCCGTGACAAACCCGACCTGCTCCAGCTTGTGGAGCGCGGGATACAACTGGCCCTCTCCCAACCTGAGGAGCCCGTTGCTGTTTTTCTGAAGACTCTTGACGATGGCGTAGCCGTGAAGGGGCCCGTCCGCCAACGCGCCGAGCAGGACTGCATCTAGATCGCTTCGGAATGCCATTTCGTTATCTCGCTCCCTTACTATACAACACGCTCGCAGGTACCGAATCATCCGTTGTTGCGCTCTTCGACGCTGTTTTGGGCGCCGATGGCTTGGAGCAGGAGGTCGTGGCCCAGGTAAAGGCTGAGGGAGGTAGGGCCCAGCCGGAGCCACTTCAGCGACTTCGGCACTCCTTCGGTCAAGAACTCAGCGACCTCCAGCGCAGACTCGCGTTCGAGAGCCGCCCCGTCGGTTCGCATCAACAGCAGGTGGAGGAGGTCATCCTCACCTTCGAACACGAAGCGGTACTCTCCAATGACGCCACCGAACGGGCCCGTGAGCGCTCCGGGCGAGGGAAAGCCGCGAGTCGGATCGAAAGAGGCTCTCGGGGAGTCATCTGGAGGCCGAGGGAACGGGACCTTCCGGTTCTCTTCGATGTAGGCGGCTAGTGCGGACCACACCCTCTCTCGCTCCCGACAAGCCTCATTGTCGGAAGAAAGACGATCAGCCGGTCTCATGATTCTCCCTGCGGGCGCGCAGAGGGGCAGGTCGGTAAGGGAGCGCGGGGAGTCTGGCGGAGCGGGTGGGATTCGAACCCACGACCCGGCTCAACACCGAGTACGCGATTTCCAGTCGCGCTCCTTCGACCACTCGGACACCACTCCGCAGGTATCGATTATGGCGACTTTGGCCTCGAATCGCAAGCAGGCCGGGACCTACCCCCGGCAAGTCGGTTTTCGAGTTCCTATAGCGAGCGCAAGTCAAATGTCGATCCCCTCGACGCCCAACTCCCGCCAACCTGCAAAGTTCGGGTCGCTCTGGCAAACTCGGCACGGTCGTCCGGAGTCCAGCGCATGGCCGAGAACCTGCCGCATGACCCCGCCCGGGTTGATCCGAACGAAGTCAATCCTCCGGCTCAGCCCAGCGACCAAGAAATCCCGCGTCTTGGCTGTGGCCCTTCCGAACTTCATCGTCGGCCGATAAGGGCTCACGACCAGGTCGCACTTCGGGTCGAATTGGTAGCGCCAGAGGCGGGCGGCGCGGAACGGCTCCTCCGTAAGGTCTTCGCCCAGAGTCGCCTCGACGCCCCGATCGAGACAAAGGACCCTTGGCGATCCCCACCTCAGCGGGACGACAGCGGAACGCTGGTACTCTGGCCTCGTCGCGGAGGTTACGAGGATTTCGGACTGCAAAATCCCCTCTTCGGCGAGCTTCTCGATCCGGTCGAGTTCGGTCGGCGATGCTTCCTTCGAACTCAGAACCGCGAAGGTCTTGGCGTTGAGCAGGTGGCCGTTCCCATAAAGAAACAGAAGCGCGGGGTGGTCGGGCATGAACTTCGAAAGGGCCTCCGGGAAGTGGGCGTCTGCTGCGGTAACGACCTGCACTCCCCTCGCTTCGAGCTTCTCCAAGTACTCCCCGTCGGCTTTGTCTGCGTTGTCCGAGTAGTGGGCGAGGGTCTCCGCAACGCGAGGAGGCAACCCAAAGTCCTCTTGGAGCGCTTGAGGCGAGAGCTTGAAGAAGGAGTCGCCATCGCATTGGAGCGCTTCGCAACGGGTGAGCACGCGCGTAAGTAACGCCCCACCGATTCCAGGGGTCATCGCGAGCGCCAGCGTGAATCGTCGCCGAGTCAGCTTCAAGGGGCTCCTCGTTCGATGACGCGCTGAAACAGGGCCAGAATCGTGGGACCTACCTCGTGGGCTACTTCGAGGACCTCCGCGTGGTTCGGGTCTGCCTCGACCAGGCCGCAACCCAGGTTGCTCACGAACGCCAGACAGGCATAGCTCAGGCCCGCTTCGCCCATGCACACGGCCTCAGATCCCGCGGTCATGCCCACCACGTCCCCGCCCCACCGCCGATACATTTCGATTTCGGCCGGAGTCTCGTAGCGCGGTCCGTTCGCGTTGACATAGATGGCCTTCGGCTCGATGGCAAGTCGCTCTTCGCCCGCGGCTTCGAGGATTCGCTCATTGAGGCCCCAATGGAACGGCGACCCAAACGGAACGTGTTCGACTCGGGTGTCGAAGAGCGTGAGGTTTCTTCCGGATGCGTCGATGAAGTCGGTGCAGAGAGCGAGGGTCTTCGGACGCCAATCCACCCGTAACGAACCCACTGCGGCCGTTGCGAGAACATGACGGATGCCGGCCGACCGAATCGCCCAGGCGATCGCAGCGAAGTTGACTCGGTGCGGCGGAGTCTTGTGCCCCAAGGAATGTCGGCTGACCACCAGGGCCCGCTCTGAGCCCAACTCGATCTCCCGTCCGCGTTGCATCCCAAGCGGTGTGGGAATGTGGACGGGACGGCCTGCGAGTTCCTCAAGGAGACCCCCGATTCCCGAACCTCCCACAATCGCCCAGCGCGCCTGCATCGTGCAGATTATAGCGTTGCGAACTCGCTCGACCAAGTAGACTCTCGCCATGACGCTCCGCGAGGTGCTGCACGCGCACATTCCGATGCTCACGGTGGAGAACACTGTTCGAGACGCGACGGACGCCATGGACATCTACCAGTTTCCGGGCATCGTGATCGTCGATAAGGACCGCGCTCCGGTCGGGGTGCTGACGGAGGGCGACGTTTGCAGAGCCGCGGGTTCGAATGACAGCTTCGTCTCCGTAGCTTCGAGTTCGGTCAGCGTCTATATGACCCCCGATCCCACTTGCTTGTCGCCCGATACAGAAGTCGGCGAGGCGTTTCACGTGATGCTGCGGAGCGGACTCACCCTGCTTCCCGTCGTCGAGGATGACAAGCTGTCGGGAATCGTCACGAGGTCGGACTTGATGCACGCCTTGATGCTCGACGTCGCAAGCCGCGCTAATCCATGACCTTCTGGCCTCGTATGGGTACATGGAGATATTGCGATGATCAAAGAAAACGACCCTTTTCCGGAGTTCTCGTTGCAGGACCAAGACGGCAACCTCGTGTCAAGTAGCGACTTGGTGGGCCAGAAGACGATCCTGTACTTCTATCCGAAGGACGACACCAGCGGCTGCACGGTCGAGGCCTGCGAGTTCCAGGCGGCGCTCCCAGACTTTGGAACCGCCAACGTGCTGGGCGTAAGCCCCGATCCCATCGACTCGCACGCAAAATTCGCAGCGAAGCATGGACTTTCGTTTCGGCTGCTCGCGGACGTGGAGCGTAGCTTGATCGAACCCCTTGGACTGTGGGTCGAGAAGACGCTTTACGGCAACAAGTACATGGGGGTCGCTCGGACGACCTTCCTCGTCGGCGAAAACGGCTCGGTTCAGCGGATTTGGCGCGACGTAAAGCCCGAAGGCCACGCGGCTGAGGTGCTGGCGGCGTACAACTCCTGACGGTACAATGGGCCGCCAATGAGCGGACGTGTTACAGCGCCTTCGATTCTCGCTAAGAAAGGGCGAGAGAGAATCGTATGCGTGACTGCGTATGACGCGGTGACGGGCGCGATTGCCGACGAAGCTGGAGTCGATATCGTTTTGGTGGGCGACTCCGTGGGCAACGTGATGCTGGGCTACGATTCGACCCTGCCGGTGACGCTGGACGACATGCTCCATCACACCGCGGCTGTTGCCGCAGTAGTCGATCGGGCGCTGATCGTAGCCGATATGCCGTTCGGCTCATATCAAGCCTCGACGTCCGCTGCCGTCGAGTCCGCTGTCGAGTTGGTTCGAGTGGGCGCGCAAGCGGTAAAGCTCGAGGGTCCCTATACCGACGAGATTCGAGCGATCGTCCGCGCGGGGATTCCCGTGATGGGGCACCTTGGGATGACCCCCCAATCGATCCACTCTTTTGGGGGACATAAGGTACAAGGCAAGTCCGAATCGGACTCAGAGATGCTCCTCGCGGCGGCTCGGCAGGTGGCCGATGCAGGGGCCTTTTCGATGGTGCTCGAGTTAGTCCCGGCTGCCCTTGCGGGTCGGGTCACCGCGGAGGCGCGTTGCCCCACGATAGGGATCGGAGCCGGACCCGAATGCGATGGCCAGGTTCAAGTGTTCCACGACGTAGCGGGCCTCTCCCCCACGAAATACAAGCACGCCAAGCGGTACGCGGAGGGCTATGCTCTCTTTCGCGAGGCGATCGAGCGGTATGCAAGCGAGGTCCGAAGCGCGGAGTTTCCCACGAAGGAACATAGCTTTTGAAAGTCGTGCGAACGATTTCGGAGATGCGGTCCCTCCGAAGTGGCGCAGCCGGGTTGGTCCCGACGATGGGCGCGTTTCACGAGGGCCACCTCTCGCTGATGCGTTCGGCCCGTGAATTGTGCGATCAACTGGTTGTGTCCCTATTCGTGAACCCGCTCCAATTCGGGCCGGCGGAGGATTGGGATGCGTATCCGAGGAATGAGGAACGGGATATCTCGTTAGCTCAACAGGAAGGGGTGGACGTCCTTTTTGCGCCTTCGGTCAGCGAAATGTACGAGTCCATGCGGACGACGGTTAGGGTCTCGGAGGTGTCCGACCTTTGGGAAGGCGAACGCCGCCCAGGCCACTTCGAGGGTGTCGCTACCGTCGTAGCCAAGCTCTTCGGAATCGTCGGGTGTCGCTTTGCTCACTTTGGCCAAAAGGACTACCAGCAATGCCGGGTTATCGAGTCCATGGCCAACGATCTGAGCATGGACGTGGTCCTCTTGTTTCACGATACTATTCGGGAGTCGGACGGCCTCGCGATGTCGAGCCGGAACGTCTACCTGAGCCCAGAGGAGCGCACGGTTGCCCCGGCGATCTTCCAAGGCCTTCAGGAACTCGCTGCTGAACTCCAGTTCGCTCCAGGACGGCCCGTCGAAACGTCGCTGCAGAGGGTCGCTTCGTGGTGGAAGAGTCTGGGATTAGAACCCGAATACTTGGCATTGGTAGACGCAGATACATTAAAACCGTTGAGAACCAACAGTCGCAATAGCAGACTGATAACAGCGGTCCGGCTCGGGTCTACTCGGCTGATCGACAACGTGGATTGTTCGTTGATCGAAAGATAGTCTTTGGGGGGCAAAAAGTTGCGAATTGGCAGCAATTTACGGAAGTTCCTGTTGCGTTCTGTGTCAAATTTTGGAGTACACTCGTTTGCGCTCCCCTTTTGAGGATTCTAATGGCAAAGTCTGTGCAAACCGTAAAAAACTCGTTGAAATTCAAAGCGAACGTTCGTTCGGGCGTTCTTTCCGTGAGAGTCGGCATGAAGAAGCATAAGCTTCCTCTGCAAGTGAGAATGCTCACGGATGACAAGTACATTTTCCTGTCGTTCCCTGCAAGTTCTGAGCTTTACCGAATCGAAGGCAAGGACTTAGTGGCGATGGGCGTTCAAGAGGATGCGACCGAGGCCTTTACCGCGCTCAACCCTGGAAAGCGCGGCGGTCGGAAGCGCGCTTCAGCCCTTCCCGACAGCGTCGCTGTTGCGCTAGCGAAGATTCCTTCTGGATACCGCATCGGTTACGACGCGGACGGCAACGCGCGCCTCGTCCGAACTCGCAAGCGACGGGCATAGCCCCGAGGGTTTGAGATCCCGGTGGGCCCTTCCGCCGGGATTGCCGACCCGCTAGCTGGGGCGTGTAAACTTCTCACCCCTAGGCGCCGGCGTAGCTCAGAGGTAGAGCGGCTGTTTTGTAAACAGCGGGTCGCGGGTTCGAATCCTGTCGCCGGCTCCACCAGGCGAAGCGCCGGTAGCGCGCTTGCCCCCTCCAACTGCAATTCTGCAGCGCCCCTGATTCTTTGGCTTCCCCCGGCGATATGACCCGCATCATGGCGCGCCGAATGAAGATTCCCCAATCTTTGTGCAGTCCCGCACTGCGGGAACGGTGATACGATGCCAAGCCGATTTCCCAAGCGCTCCTGGGCCGAGCCCTACAAGATCAAGGTCGTCGAACTCCTGCAGATGACCTCCCGCGAACAGCGCGCTGCCGCGCTCGCAGCCGCCGGTTATAACACGTTCTTGCTGCGCTCGGAAGACGTCTATATCGACCTCCTGACGGATTCCGGCACCAGCGCGATGAGCGATCGGCAATGGGCCGGGATGATGGTCGGCGACGAAGCTTACGCCGGAAGCAAGAACTTTGAGAACCTCGAGGCCGCCGTTCGAAAATACTACGGCTTCCGCTACATCGTCCCGACTCACCAAGGCCGGGGCGCCGAGCACATCCTCTCCAAGTCGTTGATCGAGCCTGGGGACTTCGTTCCGGGAAACATGTACTTCACGACCACGAGGTTGCATCAAGAGCTCGCCGGGGCAACGTTTGTGGACGTTATCGTGGACGAGGCGCACGACCCCGACGACCTGAGCCCGTTTAAGGGCAACATCGACCTGCAAAAGCTCGAAGACTTGATCGGCAAAGTTGGAGCGGAGCGCGTTCCCTACGTCAGTTTCGCCGGCACGGTGAACATGGCGGGCGGCCAACCCTTCAGCATGAACAACTTGAGGGAGGTTCGCTCCCTGACACAGCGACATGGCATTCCGATCTATTTCGACGCAACGCGCTTGGTCGAAAACGCTTACTTCATCCAGCAGCGAGAAGAAGGGTGGCGCGAGCGGCCGGTGGCGGAGATCCTCTTGGAAATGTGCCGCCTGGGTGACGGTTGCACAATGAGCGCCAAAAAGGATTCGCTCGTGAATATCGGCGGCTTCTTAGCTACGAACGATCCCAAGTTCTACGAAGAAGCCTGCAACCTCGTGGTGGTGTATGAAGGGCTGCACACATACGGTGGCTTGGCGGGCCGGGATATGGAGGCGATGGCGCAAGGAATCGCCGAAAGCGTCTGCGACGACCACATTCGGGCCAGGATAGGGCAAGTCGAATACCTCGGCCAGCACCTCATCGAACAAGGCATCCCCGTCGTCCAGCCGATCGGGGGGCACGCCGTGTTCTTGAATGCGAAAGGCTTCTATCCTCACCTTCCCCAGGACGCATTCCCAGCGCAGACTCTAGCGGCCGAGTTGTATCTGGAAAGCGGAATCCGGTCCATGGAACGAGGCATTGCGAGCGCGGGGCGCGACCCTGAAACGGGCAACCATATTCGGCCTGCCCTCGAACTCGCGCGCCTTACCATTCCGCGCAGAGTCTATACGCAAGCGCACATGGACGTCACCGTCGAAGCGGTGTGCGAGACGTACGACCGCAGGAACGATGCGAAGGGACTGCGAATGGTGTATGAGCCGCGTTACTTGAGGTTCTTCCGGGCGCGGTACGAACCTCTTTCCTAACGGCTTGGGATCGGGGGGCCTAGGACTCTAGTCCAAGCGCTTCGGGCTCAATTTTCTCACGTCGAAGGCCGTTGAGCGGTAGGGGCCTCGAACATTTCGGCGCATCGCGCGGTCTGCTCACCATGGCCTTCGGGCCGAGGAGACAAACCGAAAATGCTACGCACCCTCGCACTCGCAACTGTGCTCTCGACGTTCGCTTTCGCGCCCTGCCTGTCGGCGGCGCAGACTCAGACCGCTTCAGGCAACCCAGCCAACCTTACCAAGACCCAAGGCCAGATTCCTGTCGGCCCCAGCTTCGAGGAACTCGTCGCCAAGCTCAAGGACCTTCGAGAACGAAAGAAGTACGACCTCGAACACGGGCGCAAGCATCAGGCGTACCTCGCCGAGAAGATCGAAATTGTGAAGAGGGCGCTTCGGAACCACCACGGTTCCCGCGGGCAAAAGGCTGCCCTCAACCAGCCGATCGACTCCAACCCCCCCAAGTGAATGGGCGCCAATAGGCCACTCCTTTAACAAATACCACGGATGAGCCAATCAGGTTCGTCCGTGGCTTGGTTTGTCTGAGCCGACCGCTCGCTCCGCTCGACCGCTCAACTCAAGCAGAATGTACGACCCCGTATTTTTTGGGGCCAAGAGGCGGTAGTCTCGCTCCCATGCCGATTCGATCCGCCCTCAAGGAACAGTACCACGCCGCGCTGGCGATGATGGAGGACTGCGTAGCCAAGTGCCCGGATGATCTTTGGACCACGCCGTCCCGAAGCGACCCTTACGAGGATGCGCCGGGCCGTTGCTGCACAAGGAGCTTCTGGCGCATCGCCTTCCACGGCATCTACTTCACCCATCTCTACATGAGCCAGAGCGTGGAGGACTTCGAGCCGCCAACGAACCTGCTGATGGGTGTGCGCGAGGACTTCAGGGGGCTTTGGGACAAATCGTGGGACCTCGATCCTTTCGAGATTCCCGAAGGCGTCGAGCCCGTTTCGAGGGAGGAAATGATCCAGTACCTGCGATGGGTGGACTCGCGGGTGGATCCGACCCTCGATGGCCTCGACCTCGACTCTCAGGAATCGGGGATTCCGTGGTACAAGAAGTTTCCCAAGCTCAACCACGAACTGCTTACGCTCCGCCACCTTCAAGGCCACGTTGGCCAGCTTTCGGAACTCCTTATGGCGCGAGAGATCGATTCCGATTGGGTCAGTAGAGTCAAACCCTCCGGCGCATGAGGTAGGGAAACTCCCTCTCCGGGGAAAGCCCTCGATGACGGGATAGGCCAGACGACGCTTCACCCCCCCTCGGGGTGGTCCGGAAGCCCCGGTTGCCCCGCAGCCGGAGTCGAGTTGGGGAAGCCGATGGAGACAGGCCAACGACGACGGGAAGAGACGGGAGCTTCTGAAAGGCCCAAACTTCCTGGTAGCATGGAAGCCACCATGTCGGACAAAGTTCCTCGCCGGGAGTTTCTCAAGGCAGCAGGCGCGGCAAGCCTCGCCGCAGCAGCCTCGGTATCGGTCGGCAGCGGCGGCTCGCCCAAGAGACCGCGCATCCCTGAAAGCCCCCAGAAATCGACCATGATCGGCTACGCCGCGCCCCAACTCGATGCCGTCCGCCTCGGGTTCATCGGGGTCGGCGCGAGGGGTTCGGGGCACGCCGCCCAGGTGCTCGCCCTCGAGGGCGTCGAGATCAAGGCCATTTGCGACCTTTACAAGGACTGGGCCGACCGCTCCGCCAAGCGCTGCGTCGACGCCGGACGCCCCGCGCCCACCGTGTACGTCAACGGCAGCGATGAGTACAAGCGATTGCTGGCCCGGGACGACATCGACGCGGTAATCATCTCGACGCCTTGGGAAGAACACGCCCGGATGGCCATCGACGCCATGAAGGCGGGCAAGCACGCCTTCGTCGAGGTCCCCGCCTGCGTTACGCTCGAAGAGTGCTGGGAACTGGTCGAAACCTCCGAAGCCACGCGCCGGCACTGCATGATGATGGAGAACGTGAATTACGGCCGCGAGGAACTGATGGTCCTCAACATGTGCCGCATGGGGCTCCTCGGTGAGACGCTGCATGGCGAAGCGGCCTACATTCATGACCTTCGAGGGCAGATGCACGAGGTGCAGCGAGGAACCGGATCGTGGCGAACGGTTCACTACACCAAGCGCAATGGCAACCTCTACCCGACGCACGGGTTTGGCCCGGTTTGCTGGTACATGAACGTCAATCGGGGCGACCGCCTCGATTACCTTTCGAGCGTCTCCAGCAACTCGCGCGTCCGCGCCGAATATGCCAAGCGGAACTTCCCCCCCGACCACAAATGGAACCGGATGAAGTTCGTTTGTGGAGACATCAGCACGACGATCGTGCGGACGGTGATGGGCAAGACGATCATGGTCCAATGGGACGAGCAGTTGCCTCGACCGTACAACCGGTTGAACCTGATCCAGGGGACGAAAGGCGTTTGGGGAGGGTTTCCCAGTCGGCTGGTCTTGGAGGGCCCGGCCGGTTCGGATGAGGCGGGCGCCCACCTTGTGACGAAATCGGCGGATTCGTGGACGCAAGGCGCCGACCTCAACCCGTTTTTCGAGAGGTACGACCACCCGCTTTGGAAGAAGGTCGCTGCGTTGCCTTCCAATCAGGGCGGGCACGGAGGGATGGACTTCGTGATGCTCTGGCGCATCATCTATTGTCTCCGCAACGGGCTGCCCGTCGATCAGGATGTTTACGACGCCGCGGCTTGGACCTGCATCTCACCTCTCTCAGAGAAATCGGTGGCGAACCGGGGTCAAAGCATCGACATCCCCGACTTCACACGGGGGCAATGGGCCTCAACGAAGCCGGTGGACTTGGGCACGTAACCCCACTCAGTCCCCATCCTGCTTGCTGGCGGGACGAGTACGAAGCGCCGCCCAAGTGCGGAGTTCTTCGATGTCCTCTCGCATCATCACGCTGAGCGGCACGATCGACTTCGCCTCGGTCACCAGGTCGGCCATGGTGAGTTCGCGGTCGTCCGCAAACGCCAGGTGCAACGCGCCCACCACGACCTGCTCGATCTCCGCGCCGCTGTAACCGCGCGTGTGCTCGGCGAGCTTCGGCAAATCGAACAGCGCGGGGTCCCGTTTGCGCTTCTTCAGATGGATTTGGAAAATTTGCCTTCTTTCCTCGGCGTCGGGAAGGTCCACAAAGAAGATCTCGTCGAACCTGCCTTTTCGTAGCATCTCCGGCGGCAACTTCGTAACGTCGTTGGCCGTGGAAATCAAGAACACGGGCCGGGTTTTCTCTTGCATCCAGGTGAGGAACGTCGAGAACACCCTTGCCGTAGTGCCGCTGTCGCTGACCCCGCTTCCCGCCATCCCGGAAAAACCCTTCTCCATCTCGTCCATCCACAAAATGCAGGGAGCGACGGATTCGGCGATACGAATCGCCCGGCGCATGTTCTCTTCGCTCTGGCCGACGAGGCTGCCGAAGATCCGACCCACGTCCATTTTCAGCATCGGAAGGCTCCAATGCGCGGCGACGGCTTTCGCCAAGAGCGACTTTCCGCAGCCCTGCACACCGAGAATCAGGATTCCTTTGGGAACGGGAATGCCGAACGCCTTGGCCTTTTCGGTGAAGCTCTTCCTTCGCACTTCGAGCCACTGCTTGAGGTACTCCATCCCTCCCACGTCCTTGAGGGTGTGCTCCGCAGGGTAGTACTCGAGCAGCCCCGACTTGCGGACGATCTGTTTCTTCTCTTCGAGCACGACCTCGACATCGAACTTCCGTTTCTCGACGAAACTGCGGGCGAAGACGTTCTCAATTTCGTCCAGAGTCAGCCCTTGAGCCGATTTGACGATCAGTTCGCGGTCGGCCTTCGTGAGCTTGGACTGCACCTTGGGGTCATCTTTCACCGCGGCGACGACCGAATCGAGACAATCCGAGATCTGCTGGGCGTTCGGCAGCCCGAATTCGACGACGGTCACGTCTTTTTCGAGTTCGACGGGCAAGCTCAGGATAGGTCCAACGAGGATCAGCGTCGTAGCCCTCCCGCGCAGCCGATGGGCAAGGTCGCGCAGTAAGCGCACGACTCGGTAGTCCTTCATGTAGGGGTGGAAGTCGCGCAAGGCGAACACCGAACCCTCAGGCGCCTCATGGACCAGCGCGAGCGCTTCGAGTTCTCCCGGCAGCGTGGTCGGGTTGGGAGGACCGCTGGTCCGATTGACGGGCGGCCTCATTCCCTGCGTTACCGACCAGGTATGGAGCTTCCTCTTGAGCTCGGAGCAAACCCCTTGGAGCGCCGTTTCAAGCCTCCGCTCTTCCCAGGTGGTTACGTAAAGAATCGGGTATTTGGCCCGAATGAGGATTTCGATCTCGCGAACGGAGTCCATCTTTCCACGATGCTACCTCGGAGGATCGAAAAGACCCAGGAAGTGGGCTTCGCGCGGCAGGGGACTATGCAATTCTTGCCGAAAGAGATAGAATGATCGCGAATCGCCTTCCAAGCGGATGAACGCGAAGGCTCAGTGAGGTATCAAGGATATGATCATCATCGTTCCTCCCATTCCGGGCATCAACGCCCCTTCTCCTGCTCTGCTCGACGATCCTAAGTTCAAGCCGATTCTCGAGATTCGGCAGCGGCTGGAGCGCCGAGAAGACAAGGACTTCGACGAATCTGTTTCCGACGACCGGCGCGACTGGCTTTCGCGCGTGCGTTTCGGATTCGACTACACCGAAGGCGACAGCGTCATGAGGGTCCTTTGGCAGCGTCGCGACAACCGGTTCAAAGTCGGGAGCGGCCCCGAAACCGACACCGACAACGACGACCTTTTCGAGGGCTACCTGAAGCGGACCACCGATGCGAGCACCTTCCAGATCGGCCGGTTCCGACTGAGCAAGGGCGATCAGCGCTTGCTCGGCGAGTTCGATTGGGGCAATGGAGGCAGGTCGTGGGACGGCGTCCGTTTTCAAACGCAAGGCTGGGACCTGTTCGCTGGCAAGATCGCTGTCGACCCCACCAAGAACTGGCGGCGCTACTTAGGTGGCGTGGCCAAGACCTGGAGCCTCGGCGAGACCATGCTGGTTTATAAAAACGACCGAATGCCAACCCCGCAGACTTCGATCTACACGCTCGATCACCGTTGGTCGACGGCGATGGGCCGGTTTGGCGTGACGGCGGAAGGGGCCTTCCAGTGGGGC
>Ga0226835_1001374_pt1 | contig 13528 bp, 14 predicted proteins | sample LAC_MetaG_1_FD_163627 | JGI IMG/M metagenome (GOLD analysis project Ga0226835, IMG submission 163627) | Anaerobic ammonium oxidizing microbial communities from anammox membrane bioreactor (MBR) in UC Berkley, California, United States -... | ecosystem: Engineered > Bioreactor > Anaerobic >...
AGTTATACTTTGACATGGCAGAACCTCGTCAAGGATTGGGTTGATCCTAAATTTTTACCGCAGGTTCTGCCGTTTTTCATCAGTAATTTCCTACAACTTTTGAGTGGACACCATAAATTGGAATGACTTGAATCTATAAATTCGATCTGGCTTTCGGCTGCTGGAAAGATACCAGCTTCCACTTTGCCTCGTTCACACGGCAGCGCGGTGCGGGTAGAATGATGATTCCGTCCTCGGCCTGCATCTTTTACTCCTTTAGCGAGCGTAGGGCGAAAACCAGGCAGACGTCATGCACTTCCCGAATGCCGTTCGCCTCGCAAGCTTCTACTGCTTTCTCCGACCAAGCGCCCGGCGGCATCCACACCGTTCCAATCCCCAGATGGATGCAGGTTTCTACAACCTTTTCTGTAACAGCCGGCGGAACAACCGCCACGGCCACTTCTGGCTTTTCAGGCAGAGCATCTAAAGACGGGTAGCAGTGATGACCATCCACAACTTCGTATTTAGGGTTGACAGGATATACCACGTATCCCTTTGCTAACAAGGACTCAAAGATTTCGTGGCCGTACTTGGCCGGGTCCTGCGAGACGCCTACCACGGCGAAAGTGTGGTTGTTGTGCAAGATGTCGGTTATTAGGCTCATGATTTCCCTTTCCGGGTCTTGCGATAATCCACAGCCCAGTCGGTGAGGGTGTAATCGGCATTTGCGGAAAATCACCGTCTGGCGTTCGAGGAAGCTCGGCGCGACCGAGCCGCGCCGAGCCAGTCTATTTACTGAACAGCGTATTTAAACCGCAACTGCTTGACCAGTTCCACCACTTCGTCTTTATCAGGGAAAGTGATGGCATCCTCTGGGCAGGCCTTGGCGCAGCCCATGCAGTACACCACGCAGTTGTTCGGTCGAGACACAATAGGGTGTCCCATGGCATCATTCCAGTCGTACACATTGCCGGGGCAGGTGTCTACACAAGACTGGCAGCCATTACATAGATCCAGGTTGACGGTAGGAAACCAGGGGATTTCGGCGCGAGGAATGCCTTCCCAAAGTTGTTCGCTCATGGCAACCTCCTTCATGCTCTCATTTGAGCCAGGGTTTCTTTGACCTTATTGATGGCAGCCTCAGTCTCCATATTGCGTAGATCAATGGCAGTGACCTGCTGGTCGAAATCCACGCCGACCTCGGCCAGCGCGTCTTTATACATCTTGCGCTGCATACGCGGGTCGCAGCCACCCACCAGATATTTCACACCTGGCTTACCAAAGTATTGCCAAAAGCGTTCGCCGTCATCCACACACAACTGCGGGTGAACGATGGCAAATTCTACGTCCATTTCATTGCGGGCACGATTGATCAGTTGCCACAGATTCAATGCTTGAAATCCGGGACACTCGCCGGTACAGTAGCACATGACGAAGACCGGTTTCTCGGACATATCAGTCTCCTTCCAGAGCTAACTAAGATCACTGTCGTTTTTTCTGTTTCACCAATTCAATGAACGCTAGAAACCGCTAGTTCTCAAATAAGGCGGTGGGCGCGCTACCCATGGGGCGCACTCGCCCATGCATAAACATCGATTCCGAGCATAGCGACAACTTCTCATCACATCAAAAACCACATAACTCAGATTAATCCTAGATGCTTTCCATTCCAGACCCACGCGCCTTCGTGTCGTATTTCTCTCGATTGTCATACAGCATATCTTTTGATTGGCGCAAGATCTTCTTCTGGCGGATGACCTGGCGGATGTATCCGGCAGACGGGAATTCAATAGCATCCTGTATGCAAAGCGTGGCGCAGATGGTGCAACCCACCATACATTTCTCCGGCGCTTCGACCACGGGACGATTTTGTTCGTAATCGAAAGCGTACACGCCTCGCCCACAGGACGTGGCACATAGACCACAGCCCACACACCGCTCAGCAACTACCGTTGGTAGCCATAGGATTTCGACGCGAGGGATGCCATGCCATTTGCCGAGGTCTTCATTGCCTATTTGGGCATTTTCTCGAATCGGCTTTATAACGGAATCTGCGACGTCCAGAGGAATAATTGGATACAATGCCCGAATTGCAATCGCCAGCCGGTTTGTATTCATCCGATAAAAAACATTCCAGCCAGTACGCATGCAAGACACCAATTCAACTTCACGCAGAAGCGCCAGGTGCTGCGAGATATTCGCCTGCCGACGCCCGGTGAGCGCCACCAGTTCGCAAACACACAACGGCCGGCGAGCCAGCGCCTCCAAGATCTGTAATCGCACCGGATGAGCCAGCGCCTGAAACATCCTGGCTTCCCTTTGATAATTACTCATAGTATCCCATCTTCTCAGCTCGTAATCCAAATTACATTCGATCATCTGAATATATTTTAGCAATAAAATCTATCTACGGCTCATATCATTTATATTGATTCAGGTGTGATAACTGTCCTCTCTGGAACGATCAGCGGATCAAGCCACGAATGATCAAATCAACGGCCTCGTCTTCATCCAGACCGCGCGCCAGCAGCGACTCGAGCTCCTTACGATTGACGGTCCCAATGGCAGCTTCGTGGGTGACCTGCGCCTGATCATTGCGTACCACGACCAAAGGCATGTTACGAGCCTCGGCGTCATCGCACACGACTTCTGTACAGTCCATGTGGCCGCGCGCCCCAGGAGCGTTGCCTTCCATTGTGGTATACACCTGGCTTTGAGCTTGATCCCGTACAGCCACACGGGTCTTGGTCAGGCCACGTGCACGGTTTCCATTCAAACGCACCACTTCGCTAACAGCGACCTGGTCGTCTTTGGTAGCATAGACCTTGGTAGTCAGCTCGACGACCGCTCCAGCGCCCGCATCAACCTGATAATCCAAATCCATTTGGCCCACTCGGCCGCGGGTCAGGCTGAAGGTTGTTAGAAATCGTCCCCCATCTTCTACAATCACTCTGGCGTGTGGCTGCACCTGAACACCGCCGGTCACCCCGTGATAATGTTCCTCGGTGTATATCAGGCTAGCGCCTTCGCCGATATGAACGCTTGCCTCCATCACATGGCGGACATTGACCGCGTTCGGAAATGAACAATGCGCCAGGAATTGTGCTTCAGCCTCATCGCCGATTTCATATTCAGCAAAGATCTCCTGTAACCCCTCGGCAGGGATCACGCCGAAGCACAAATGCACTGGTCTCTCGATTTTTACGCCAGGTTCGACCTGAATATAGGCGCGCACGCCGTGCTCCAATTGTTCAGCCTGAAAGCGCACACCAGGGATTTCATGCGCTGCCAGGACTTGATTCGAACTGACAACCAGGGTCGCCACCTCCGGCAGAGAGAGCGCCTGCGGATCCCCACCGGCTTGCCGATAAGCATCCAGTATGGACTCCATTTCGCCCGCCCAAGCAGGACGTTTGCCAAGCGCATGATCTCTCGTTATCGTCATATCCGTCCCTTCATTCATTTTCTCTCATAGCGGTTATTACGCCTTCGGAACATTTGCGATAACGTCCCCATTGCTGGCCAGGGCAGCCTGAACTTGTGGATCCGAAGCGTTCCAGGGCTGCGCGCCCAACGACTCGAGATGAGATAGGCAACGTCCAGTGAAATACTGACGCGCCTGCGCTGGGGTACCGGTGAACAGAATGCTGCCAGCACACATGAGCGAAGCGACATCTGCAATGGCGGCTAACTCGTCCCGATGGGTGATCAGCAGCACTGCGCTCCCCTCAGCCGCCAAACGTCGAATCAACCTTTCCACATCGCTCTGCGAGAGCACGTCAATCCCCGAGTCGGGTTCATCCAGGATTGCCAGGCGAGGACGCATGGCAAAGACCGCTGCCAGCTCCACCCGTTTTCGTTCTCCTCCCGACAGTGTTTGATCAGCAGCGCGGTAACCATATACTTTGGGCGGAAGCGAGACCGCTTCCAGGGCAGATGCCACTTTCTCCCGGTCGGGTTGAGGCAATCCCAGACCAACGTACTTACCGATCGGTATGCCTTCGAAACGCGCCGGTTCTTGCCAGGCCAGGGTGATTCCCAGCCGAGCTCGCTCCGTGATCGAAAGACCGGACAGATCCTTCCCATCGAAAAAGAGGCTGCCTGAATCAGGCGTATATCCTTCACAGCCCATTATGGTATAGGCCAACGAAGATTTCCCCGAACCATTCAGCCCCAGGAGTGTATGGATTTGCCCCGGGTAAACCAAAAGGTCTACATGATGCAGGATTTCACGCCCATCCCGCTTCAGGCACAAATCCTTTACTTCCAAAATAGGTTGGTTCATAACAGATTGCCGACGATCATGCGCTTTACACCGAATTTTCTACGAGTGTCATTTCGATACACATCAAACCTTCTCAGCAATGAGGCGAGGCAACGCCCGACTTTCAGCTTCTGCCATATACTATCCAGCAAGCTATCCTTATCGGGGTGAACAACAGCCGCCTCCCACTGGCGGCGAACCCCGAGAATTCGCGATCGTCATAACAGGCTTGAAAATCTGCCGCGTCTGTGCGTTGCCGCATTTTGGGCATGTTGGCTGCCAGCCCGACCCTTTCTTTTGAATCGAAGCAAACGCCTCGAACTCCGTCTCGCATTTTTCACATCTGTAGCTATAAATTGGCATGGCTACACCACCTTCAACAATTACATTCAATATTACGAATAAGATTATAGACGGTTCTTCTCACTTGTCAACCCGGAGATTTGTCATTAATTTTCTATGACAATTCACCCTGGCAACACGATTGTTAAACGCCCCACAAAGCCTAATAGACCTCTGACGCTGACCAAGTGTTCAATGCCCACATTTCGTCCGGTTTTTAGGTTTTGGTATACTGTATGTGAAGGTTTTTGGTTCTCTAAATCTGGCTCATGAAACTGGAGGGGCTATGAACGTAGCATCGTATTCGCTTGGATCAACCGGCCTAAAAGTCTCCCGTATAGGCCTGGGGCTGGCTGCTCTTGGGCGCCCAGCCTATATCAACCTGGGCCATGCCGAGGATTTAGATGGAGATATAGACGTTTACGCTCTCGAAGCACGCGCGCACGAAGTGCTGGATGCGGCTTACCAACTTGGGGTGCGTTACTTCGATGCGGCGCGCTCCTACGGGAAAGCGGAACAGTTTTTAGGCCGTTGGCTCCAATCTCGTCAAATTCCTCGGGATTCCGTAACCGTAGGATCAAAATGGGGTTATATCTACACAGCGGATTGGAAGATTGATGCAACAACGCATGAAATAAAAGAACACTCCCTGCCCGTGCTACAACGGCAGTGGACAGAAAGCCGTTCGATGCTTGGTGAATATTTGCGTCTGTACCAGATACACTCAGCAACTTTGGAGAGCGGCGTGTTGGACAACATCCCGGTTTTAAACGAATTAGCCCGACTTAAACGTGAAGGAGTCTTTATTGGTTTAACAACCAGCGGATCCAATCAATCAGAGATATTGACTAAAGCTATACGAATAGAGATAGAGGGCGTGAGACTGTTCGATACCGTTCAAGCCACCTGGAATCTCCTTGAACCATCAGCTACCGAGACATTAAGTTGGGCGCACGAAACAGGCATGGGGGTCATCATCAAAGAGGCGCTCGCCAATGGTCGTCTTACCTCAAAAAATCAGGACCCCTCTTTCGCAAATCAACGTCAGCTCCTTGAACAACAAGCGAAACGATTAAACACCTCCCTGGATGCGCTGGCTTTAGCCGCCGTTCTGGCGCAACCCTGGGTGGATGTGGTACTGAGTGGGGCGACAACAATAGATCAACTCCGTTCGAATCTGACCGCCCTCGATGTTCGCTGGGATGAAGAAGCAGCAGCCAAACTGGCGTCACTGGTGGAGCCCCCATCCGTTTATTGGGAGAAGCGTTCAAGGCTGGCCTGGAATTAGAGGATTGGCAAAATGGTGACCATTTTTCAAGAGTTTGACCAAGCTCTAATGGATTGGAATGAATTCGTTAACCACCATCGCCTCTCGCCCACCCTAAACCCTTTGATTGCCGCCTCCTGGGAGCGATGTTGGCCGCGCCTCAACCCTCATGGCAGAGTCAACATCAAACATTTAAATCCGAATTATCTCCTCGCGGCGCAGGTAGCCAGTTTTGACCTGCTATCTGTGGCGCGCCCAATCATGGAGGACATCTACCAATATATTGAAAAGTCAGAAACGGCAGCGGCTTTAGTCAATGGCACAGGTTTTGTGTTAGACATTATCGGCGATCCGGCAATGATCGAAGCCACCAATCAATTGGGGATTACCACCGGCGCCTGCATCACAGAGATCGAGATCGGCACCAATGCCTTTTCGCTGGCGATCACCGAGAGAGTTCCCGCCCAGGTATGCGGCGCAGAGCACTTTTTGCAACAATTTCATGGACTGGCAGAAGCAGCCGCTCCCATCTTTGATCTCAGCGGCCGACCGCTGGGCGCATTTGGTTTGATCAACTTTTATGATCAACAAACGCCGCACACTTTGGGGTTGGCTGTGGCAGGCGCTCGCGCCATCGAAGGACAGCGTCAATCCGATCTATTGCTGGCAGAGCAAATCAGCCATTTGGCAGAACTGAACGCTATCCTCGAAGCAAACTCCGACGGCATCCTCATGTGGAATTCCGAGGGGATTCTAATGCATGTCAATGCAGCCGCCGCCAAGATCATCAGCAGGCCCCTACACACCTTGGTTGGCAGAAATGTTGCGGATATTTTTGTTTTTCCAGCTTTTTTCCTTCAGGCTCATAAAAACCAGGAACCCCTCACCGATGTTGAGGCGAGTATTCGTGTATTTGGGCAACCCATCACATGTATCCTTTCCTTACGCTTTGTCCGCAACTATAAAGGGTTGCAATGGACGATTGTCACCTTGCGCCAGGAAAAAGCGGTTCGCCAGCTCGTTCACCATCAAGTTGGCGCCCACGCCTTATTAACGCTGGAGGATATGCCAGGGATCTCCCCAGGAATGAAGCGCGTTCATCGCATGGTTAAAACCGCAGCCGCAGCGCAGGCAAGTATCCTCATTCGCGGCGAGAGCGGTACGGGTAAAAATGTGCTCGCCAATGCCATACACAACGAAAGCCCGCGTCGCGATGGCCCGTTTCTCATTTTTGCTTGCTCTTCTACGCCCAACGAACTGGTTGTTAGAGAATTGTTGGGAATGGAAGAAGGATTGAACGGCAAACGAGGCGGCGGGCGACCCAGTAAATTTGAATTAGCTCAAGGCGGCACACTCTTCTTTCAAGATGTAGATGTTCTGCCGCTTGAGGCGCAAGCAATCTTACTAAACGTCATTGAACTAGGAATTGTGCAACGCATCGGCAGCGACCGGCCTATTGCCGTGGACGTGCGCATTATTGCGGCTACCTCTGCGAACATGGAAAAACTGATTGCGCAGGGCAACTTTCGCGCTGATCTATTTTACCGTTTAAGCGCTTTTGAAATTACATTGCCCCCCCTGAGAGAACGTCAAAAAGATATCCCACTATTGGTGGATAGGATATTAAAACGCCTCTCTAATCAACTAAATCGTTCATTGTGCCTCACCCCAGAGGCGCTTGATCTGCTGAAAAAATATTCCTGGCCCGGAAACGTTCGCGAATTGGAAGCAGTCCTTGGTCAAGCTGCGGTTCGGGCAGGCGTTTCCGAAATCATTGACGCAGTCCATCTACCCAGTAATATTCTTCACCCCAGTCATTATGTCAGAATAAATCCAGCTACAGATACGATACCATCGCTGAGCGAGATCGAGCGGATAACACTCCTCCAAACAGCTCAATCTTGCTTTGGGAATGTATCCGAAATGGCCCGAATCCTGGGCATCAGCCGCACCACAGTTTGGCGCAAATTAAGGGAATTCAACATATCTGCCAAAGATTTTCGGTCGAAACCTCTTGATACCTCACCCAATAGAGTGTTTCATAATGAAACATAATGCCGGATATATGTTTCGGATTGAAACGTTATATGGCAATATATTTGACAAGTCCATAGGAAATTGTACAATTAAGGATGTTTGAATAATCATACACAAATGTGGTGGCCCCGAATGATTTTCTGTTGTCTAATTTGCTGGGCAATAAGAGTCTGGAATAATGAGGCGGTGCTCATCACAATATTGTGTTAAACCGTCGGCAAGTTGCTGTGAGCTTGTGGGCGGTTTTTTGTTTCGCGGCAAGGAACCACCTGTTATTCTCTTCATGCTTCTGCCGTGAACCCCAGCTCTTTTGAGTAGATAAGGAGGTGATGACAAAAGAAATCGAATCAGGCGCGCAATCACTCTGTTCGTCAGCAATTTCGGCACCGATAATTATTTCTTATCCTAAAGGAGAGTGAAAGATGAAATCGAAAGGCTTATTTGCAGAACTGATCGGAGAAGTCTTCGGGACGTTCATCCTGATCCTGTTAGGCGATGGCGTGGTGGCGAATGTTGGCCTGGCGCCACGCCTGGCGGCGCCAGCCTACAACTGGAACACGATAACCATCGGCTGGGCTTTCGCAGTTGTGGTTGCTGTGTATGTCTCAGCCGGCGTTTCGGGTGCCCATCTCAACCCGGCAGTTACGCTTGCCCTGGCTTTTAAGCGCGGTTTCCCCTGGGGAAAGGTCGTGCCGTATATCCTGGCGCAAATCGTCGGCGCGTTCCTGGGCGCTTTGGGCGTTTACCTGGTCTATCAAGAGGGTCTGGTCGCCGCCGGTCTGCCCAACGTCTGGTGCACCGGCCCCGGCTCGGTCTTTGGTCAAGCCTTCTGGGGTGGCGCAGGAGCTTCCGCTGTCGGTTCTTATTCCTTGCTTAACGCCAGCATCGCAGAATTCTTTGGCACCATGATGTTGCTATGGGGCGTCCTGGCAAGCGGCGACAGCAAGAACATGGGGCTGATGCACAACCTGGGCCCCTTCCTGGTTGGCTTTACCGTTCTGGCGATTGGTCTGTCACTGGGCGGCCCCAGCGGTTATTCCATCAACCCCGCCCGTGATTTTGGCCCTCGGCTCTTGGGCACCCTGGTCGGCACCAAGGGGCTTTTCGATGGCCTCTATTGGCTGATCCCGCCCTTCCTGATCCCGGCCATCGCCGGACCGGTTGGCGCATTCCTGTATGACTTGCTCGTCTCTGCCAACCTGCCAGAGAAATAATCCGACGATTTCACAGGCGCGAAATCGTGCAGCCGGTTGTCCTTCGTTGTTTTTGTGAACGTGAAGGTGAGATGATGGAGGAAGTCCTATGAAGAAGTTGATTAACAAACCCGAAGATGTTGTCAAGGAGGAACTGGCAGGTGTGGCACTGGCGCATCCAGACCTGGTGAAGGTTCATTTCGATCCAAATTTTGTTGTTCGCGCCGACGCTCCTATTCAAGGAAAAGTGGGGGTCATTTCTGGCGGCGGTTCAGGTCACGAACCGATGCATGGCGGCTTTGTTGGGATAGGCATGTTGGACGCAGCCTGCCCAGGGGCGGTGTTCACTTCCCCCACTCCTGACCAGATGCTCGAAGCCACCAAAGCAGTAAATGGCGGGGCTGGTGTGCTGCACATCGTCAAGAACTACACTGGCGACATCATGAACTTCGAAATGGCTGCTGATTTGGCGCGCGCCGAGGGAATCGAGGTCGAAAGCATTGTCATTGACGACGATGTCGCTGTTCAAGACAGCCTCTACACCGCCGGGCGCCGCGGCGTGGGCAGCACAGTGCTGGCTGAAAAGGTGTGCGGCGCGGCAGCAGAAGCTGGCCGTTCCCTCAAAGAAGTGGCTGATGTCTGCCGCAAGGTCAAAGGTTGGGGGCGCAGCATGGGGATGGCGCTAACTTCCTGCACGGTGCCTCACGTTGGCAAACCCACATTCGACCTGCCCGAGGATGAGATGGAAATCGGCATCGGCATTCATGGCGAGCCTGGTCGAACTCGCATGAAGATCAAGCCCGCCGACGAGATCGTCGAAATGCTCATGGAGCCGATCGTCAAGGATATCCCCTATAAGTCCGGCGACGAGGTGCTGCTCTTTGTCAACAGCATGGGCGGCACTCCGCTCATCGAACTCTACATCGTCTATCGCAAAGCCCACGAGATCGCCTCCAAGCATGGTCTCAAAGTGGTGCGCAACCTGATCGGCCCCTACATCACCAGCTTGGAAATGGCAGGCGTCTCCATTACTTTGCTCAAGATGGACGACGACCTGCTCAAGCTATGGGATGCGCCGGTCAAGACCCCTGGTTTGCGCTGGGGAATGTAATAGTTTTTGACCCGGGGGCTAGAGCCTCTGTATCTAGCCCCCATAACATCGGAGCCAGATATGTCAATCGCTCGAGACAAAGTTTTAGAGTGGATTAAAGCTTCTGCAGATGTTCTTGCCGAGAATCGCGATTATTTGATTCAACTGGATGCCGCCATTGGAGACGCCGATCACGGCGCCAACATGGATCGCGGTTTCAAAGCGGTGATGGCAAAAATGCCTGAAATCTCGGATAAGGACATCGGTACCATCTTCAAAACCGTTGGGATGGTTTTGCTATCCACGGTCGGAGGGGCCGGTGGTCCACTCTATGGAACTTTCTTTCTTCAAGCGGGAATGAAAACAGCTGGTAAGATGGAACTTGGCCTGGAGGATTGGGCAACCGCTCTTGAATCAGCTTTAAACGGAGTTGTTATGCGGGGAAAGGCTGAGTTGAACGACAAAACCATGGTGGACGCTCTAACCCCCGCCGTCAATGCACTCAAGCAAGCCATCGAGGCGAACTTGCCCCTTGATCAGGCTCTTCGATTATCTGCTGAAGCAGCCAGACAAGGGATGGAAGCGACCATCCCTTTAGTGGCTCGTAAAGGGCGCGCAAGCTACCTGGGTGAACGCAGCGCTGGTCATCAAGACCCTGGCGCTACCTCATCTTATTTGCTTCTAAAGGCAGCCGCCGACACATGGACGGATGGCTAATTCCATCAACCCAACGATCTGAATAACTACTTTTCTATAATCAGTTTGAGGAGGCAGTAAAATGGCTAAATATGTAGCAGCAGTAGACCAGGGGACCACCAGCACCCGTTGTATGATTTTCGATCACAGCGGGCGTGTGGTCAGCATTGCTCAGAAGGAGCACGAACAAATCTACCCCAAGCCGGGGTGGGTTGAACACAATCCAATGGAGATCTGGGAACGCACCCAGGATGTAGTCAAAGAGGCTGTTGCGTTGGCTGGCGCAAAACCGGGCGATATCGCCGCCGTAGGCGTCACCAACCAACGTGAGACGACCATCGTTTGGAACAAGAAAACCGGCAAACCCTATTACAACGCCATCGTCTGGCAGGATACTCGCACCGACCGGATTTGTAATGACCTGGCAAAAGATGGTGGACAGGATCGTTTCCGCTCCAAAGTCGGTCTACCTTTGGCGACTTATTTCTCCGGCCCCAAGATCAAATGGATCCTGGAGAATGTCGAAGGCGTGCGCGCGGCCGCCGATCGCGGCGAAGCGATTTTTGGCAACATTGACACCTGGGAGATTTGGTGGCTGACCGGCGGCCCCAACGGCGGCGCCCACGTCACCGATGTATCTAACGCCTCCCGAACCATGCTGATGAACCTGGAAACCCTGGACTGGGACAATGAGATCCTCAGCGTTATGGGCATTCCGCGCCAGATGCTGCCCAGGATTGTCCCCTCCAGCGACCCGAATGTTTGGGGCAAGACGCCCAAAGATGGCCCCTTCGGCGATTCCATCCCCGTTTGCGGCGACTTGGGCGACCAGCAAGCCGCGCTGGTTGGTCAGACCTGCTTTAGCGTTGGCGAAGCCAAGAACACCTATGGCACCGGCTGCTTTATGCTGCTCAACACGGGCAACAAACCGATCCCATCGAAGAGCGGCTTACTGACCACCGTCGGGTATCAGATCGACAACCAGCCGGCCGTTTACTGCCTGGAAGGCTCGATTGCCATCACGGGCGCTCTGGTGCAATGGCTGCGAGATAACCTGGAATTCTTCGACTTCTCGAAGCACATCGAGGATTACGCTCGCAATGTTGAAGATAGTGGCGGCATCTACTTCGTCCCGGCTTTCTCCGGTCTGTTCGCGCCATACTGGAAATCTGATGCGCGCGGTGTGATCGTGGGTCTGACACGCTATGTCACGAAGTACCACATTTGCCGCGCCGCTCTGGAAGCCACCGCCTATCAGACGCGCGAGGTGCTGGACGCCATGAATAAGGACTCAGGCGTGCCGTTGAAGGCCCTCAAAGTAGATGGCGGCATGGTCTATAACGAGCTGCTGATGCAGTTCCAATCCGACATCTTGGGTGTGCCTGTGGTTCGCCCCGTGGTTGCCGAAACCACCGCCCTCGGCGCTTCGTATGCGGCTGGTCTGGCGGTAGGCTTCTGGAACAACCTGGAGGATCTGCGCGCCAACTGGCAGGTGGATAAGACCTGGGAACCCAAGATGGACGAGACCAAGCGCGCCGCTCTGTACAAGGGCTGGCTCAAGGCGGTCGAACGCACGTTCAATTGGATTGAACAGTAGCTTTCTGACCGGGTAAAATTCGTTAGAGGTGTGAGACAGACCTTACCGTCTCTCCCACGCGACTAGACAATGCGACGCACCTGCCGCAGCGTGGGTGCGTCGCTCTTATCAATAAGACTGGTGTATGGAATCAATCGGAGTAAATCATGCCAACCAACCCCAAGATCAAGCCCGAGAATAAAAAACGAGCGGAAGCGCCTGTTACCAACAAACCCTGGATTTCCATGCGGTCTGGTGTCATTGTGATTGCAATTGTGAGCATTGGAATGGCGATTTTAACTGCCTTACAGGCGATCCCAACGAAAGGTCTGGTTGAGGGCATTTTTTGGGGGGTGTTTTTTGGAGTTGGCATCTGGTTTATATTCTTCGGTATGATCCTTGTTAACCGATTTTTGAGGAAAAAATAAATTACAGGACGAATGAAATGACCGGTGCTAGCGGCGCCCCCGTTCAACTGATTGATGCAGCATGGGAGACGATGTGGGCGCCTTACGATGAGCCAACTTATCAAACCGTCCTCGCCAACATCCAATCCCACGATGTGGTGTTGGACATCGGCGCGGGTGATCTGCGCCTGGCGCTGCGAATGGCTAAAATTGCAAAGCGAGTATATGCGTTGGAATTGCAGCCTGCAATAGTACAGCAAGGCCTGGTTTCTATTGCTGGCGCGATTCCCCAAAATCTCACCCTCCTGTGCGGCGATGCACGTGTGTTGCCTTTTCCGCCAGACGTCACCGTTGGTGTGTTATTGATGCGCCATTGTCTCCATTTCCGGCTTTATGCAGAAAAACTAAAAGCTATTGGCGCGCAGAAACTCATCACCAACGCTCGTTGGCGCCTAGGGATAGAAATCATACCATTATCCATTTCTCGCCTGCATTATTCTGAAATCCCCATGGGATGGTATGCCTGCTGGTGTGGAGCAACTGGATTTAAAGTCGGTCCAGCAGAACAACTGACGCCTGAAATCGAAGAAATTGTGTTCGAAGTTCGGAATTGTCCAAACTGCCTGGCGCTCGAAGATGTATAATGGCGCGCGACCTTAAATCATCAATGTCTATCT
>Ga0226835_1001375_pt1 | contig 13523 bp, 8 predicted proteins | sample LAC_MetaG_1_FD_163627 | JGI IMG/M metagenome (GOLD analysis project Ga0226835, IMG submission 163627) | Anaerobic ammonium oxidizing microbial communities from anammox membrane bioreactor (MBR) in UC Berkley, California, United States -... | ecosystem: Engineered > Bioreactor > Anaerobic >...
TCAACGGATGTTCCCACAGGCGCGGCGCCACAAATTCCGTGACCAGACCCAAATCGTCAAGTTGTTGTTTCACCGCGCGCGCTTTTTCGCGCAATTGCGCGGGCGACCACGCGTCAAGGTCCGGCACGGCGTCGTCGTCGTGCAACTGCACCGCGTCGAAACCCAATTCGCCATACACCTTTAATTTTTCTGCGAACGGAATGGTTGGGCGCACCGGCGGGCCAAACGGGTCCGCGCCTTCGTGAATGTTCCACGGTCCGAACGAAAAACGATAACCAAATTTTTCCATCTTGTCTCTCCCGGCGTGTAAAGATTGCGCGCGCGGCTTGGATTGTTCGCTCTGTAATCGCGCGTGACTGTATTGTAGCAAAGAATTATCGGCGGTCCGAAGCGCTTGACGCGGGAAATGCTGTAATTCTACAATTTGCGAATAATCTAAAAGTTGGATTTGTTTGAAAATCATGGTAACAATCCGTCCTTATTTCTTGTATAATGCGTTCGATAGATTTGTAAGGTTGGATATCAAATTTGTAACTATGCCAAAACGAACGCCGCTCTCGGATTTTGAAAAACCGCTTTCGCCCGGCAGCTTTCCCAATCCTTTTGCAAAATGGGCTTCCGAGAACGAACCGCGCCTCAAAGAATTTTTTGTGCGCGGTCCGCTGTTTGATGTGCTGTTCCGCGACGAAAGCGAAATCGAAACGCGTTTTATTTTTGGTCCCCCCGGCAGCGGCAAGACGGCTTACCGTCGGATGCTCGAACGCCGCTTGCGCCCGCAAAATCAAAGTAGCAAGGTTCTCGCCGCCAACTATTTTGAACTGACCTCGCTGCGCCGCGCTGAAACAAAACGCGACGGAGGGGCGACGCATTGGCGTTTTTTGCAAACCGCCGCGCTCTTGGCGCTCGTCCGCGCTTTGCTCGTTGACCCAGAGCCGTTTTTTGCGCTCTTTCCTCCTCGCCGCGCACAGCTGGCAAAATTTTTCCACGAATTGTTCCCCTTACACCAACCGCTCGCGTTCGTCGATTGGCTGCGCCGAGAAAATTATCCCGCGCTCGCGGACGCCATTGAAGCGCAAGACGCGCAATATGCCAAGCTGATGCAAAAACAATGGGAAATGCTGGACGCGCTGCGCGCACCGTCCGACGCCGAGCTGGCGGAAGGGGAAATGGAACGTTTGCACGCGTTGGTGATGCTTGCCGAGCGCTGCGGGATACAACGAATTTGTGTAATGGTGGACGGTGTGGACAAACGCGTCGAACAAAGCAAACAGGACGCGCTGAATCAGATTTTGCCCGTATGCCACAGTTTGCAATTGTTGGACGAAATGCGCCTCGTCGTTCAATTCTTTTTGCCCCAAGAACTTGCCACGCCATTGCTCGAAAACGGCGTGCGCTTTGACCGCTACAGACGTTACGATTTGAATTGGACGGATGCACAGCTCACCGAACTCTTGCGTCAGCGCTTGGAAATCGTGACGGACGGAAAAATTTCGAGTCTGGGACAGTTGACGGAGGAACAAACTGTCAAAGAAGAAAAGCAAGAAACAAATGCAAAGCCGCAAGCGTCAAAAAAACAAATAGCTCCGCTCGCGCAGCGTATTGATAGCGAAGTGGTTAAACATGCGCACGGTTCGCCGCGCCAATTGGTCCGGGTCAGCGATGCGTTATTTGAAGCATATTTTACACGCGCGCCGCGCGATGGACTTTTTATTCAAGCTGATTTTGACGCCGCAATCAAATCCGAAAAAGCGCCATTGTTGGTGATTGATGAAAAACTCGGGCGCGTTTCTATCGGTGAACGTGAAATAGAAGATTTAACGGCAAAAGAGCTAGAATGTTTGATTCTGTTGAAACAAGCGAATGGGGGGACGCTGAGCCGCGAGGAGATTTGGAAAAAACTGTATCCGAATCAAGCTGAGGATCCTACGCGGGAACAAAGCGACACTTTCTTTAGCCGTTTGCGAAAAAAGTTGGAACGCGATTCGAAACATCCAGTTTATTTGATTACGGAACGCGATCGCGGGTTTCATTTGGAGAATGTGGAAGATTAGTTTTGTTGTGGCGCTAACCCAAATTTCCGATTGAATTTGTGGTGCAATACTATTAAGTCGGCGTGCGGTATTCATTTTTCAATTTCCCAGTTCCCTCTTTCAAATAATGAATTATCTCGATTTCAATCTCAAAATTGGACCGCGTATTGATGAAAATCAGTACCGTGTATCGGCGCGAACGACTTCGGGCGAAGCTAGCGACAATTTCATTTGGAAGGAAGGTTCCAGACCCGAATCATGGAAATGGAGTAGCGTAAAAGAGTTTGGAGAAAAATTATTCCGTTCGTTGTTCGCGGAAGAAATTTACGCCGCATATTTTAGCAGCTATAACGAAGCGGTACGGCAAGGTAATGGTTTGCGCGTCAAGCTTACGGTTGATGCTCCCGAACTATGGAATGAACCGTGGGAATTTTTATTTGATCCCCATAACGGACGATTCCTTTGCTTGTTTGCAGAGACTCCGATCATTCGGTATGTCGAACGGCTACCTCCAATTCCGGCGCTCACCATTGCGCCGCCACTGCGGATCTTGGCTGTTGCGTCAAATCCGAAAGATTATGAGTCGCTCGATGTGGAACATGAAAAGAGCAATCTCACCCAAGCGCTTAAAGATGCACAGGGAGCAGGTTTAGTTGAACTCGATTGGCTCCCACACGCAACTCTCGACGATCTCCGTAAACAATTAGGCAGGAGAACCTATCATATTCTTCATTTCATCGGACACGGCGAATTTGATCCAAAGGAAGAGGATGGCATACTGATTTTCGAAGATGAAACGGGGTATTCACATCGGGTTCATGGCGAACATCTTGCGGTCGATCTAGGGAATCATCGGCCGCTGCGCTTGGTGACTTTGAACGCGTGCAAAAGCGCGCGCGCGTCAGAACGAGACCCTTTTGCGGGAATGGCAAGGGCGTTGGTTCATACCGGCAATTTACCAGCGGTTGTGGCTATGCAATTTGTAATGAGCGATTTTGCCGCAATCCGCTTTTCTGAGGGCTTTTACTCTTCCATTGCTAACAGCAATCGGGTTGAAGAAGCGGTATCGGTGGGGCGCAGGACAATTATGACACACAGCAATGTGGAATGGGGGACACCTGTGCTGTACTTGCGCGCTAAAGATGGCATCATTTTTCGACGGAAGAAACAAGGAAAACGCCAAGCTTTGGGACACACGGAGCAGACTGTGGAGATTCCAAGCGAGCTCGACCAAGCGCCTAGAAAATTCTATACAGAGAACTTGATTGGTGGGAAATCTTATCTTGAGGAGGCGTTGAGCGGCAGAACTGAGGACGAACCCAAAGATTTAGCAGACTTTGATGTGAGTCAAATCACTTGTACTTTGAAGGAAAGAAAGCCGGGCCGAATTAGCTGTGCGGCTGATTTCATCGAACCCGCGTTGCAATCCGAGCATCTCTTTATCATCGGGGCGAAAGGAGATGGCAAAACTTTTTTGAATAGACAACTTGAATTTTGGGCTCGTTCAATTCATCGCCGATGGATCGTTGTCAACTGGAATTCATTTGTTTCACTCTTTGAGGAAGAACAAAGATCACTCCAATTGATTCTAAAATCCTTTATTCAAGATCTTGGTACAACCCTAGAACACGACACGCGTTTCCCAGAAGTTAGTCAGGTAAAGAAACTGACCGAGTCATTGAGTTGGCGAGAGCAGTTGCTTCCCTTGAAAAAACTGCTGTGCGAGAAAGGCATTAACGGGATTTTTATCTCGGTAGATAATTTTGACAAATATCCAGAATTTTTCGAGAAGCAAGCTTTAGAGTTTTTGCTCAAGTGTATCTTGCGCCCGGAGATTACTGAGGAGGCGCCGCGTTGCTATCTCCGTCTGTTCATGGAGAAGACTACTTACCAGAATGTGAATACTGTGCAGAGATTATGGATGGATTTTGGAACCATAGATCTAAGCTGGAATAATCTGCAAAAGCAAAGAATATTAAGTTTGCGCGCAGAGGCGATTCAAAGTGCGGAAGCTCCCGACATTCCTGAAATAGAGCTGGAGGGTTTGGCCCAAAATGCCCTCAATTTACGCGAATCGATCTTGCAGTTGAAAAAATATTATGAAAAAGAGGTGCTCAAATATTCGATGGTCTCGGCAGAATGGGAATCCTAGCATGTCGTTTAGAGTACATTTTTTCGATGCGGATGATTGTTTTGCAAGATCTTGAACGCGTTCCAATTTTGGGAATATCTGCGCGTTTACCAAAGATTCTTGGGCTGGAGATCGTAATTGCAAGATTCCTGCAAGGTATCTGCAAGAAAAAAGGGGTTGCATCGCCGGTTTTCGGTGGGATAATCATATTTGCACTTCATTAGCTCGGACGTCTGATTAGGAAGTTACCATGTTCAATCGCTTTTTCTAAAGAAAGAGTTGCTGGAAGCGAGATGGGAATGCCAACGCTGATTTGTTCGGCTCTCTTCAGAGCATCCGCTTGTCGCTATGGAACTCTTTCTTGTACGCTCGACGCACACCCTTCGTCGGGCGTTACTCTTTGCTGAGCAGAGCCGCATCGCAGCTCTGACTGTAGCGCAACCCGCGAACCCTGCCACGCGGTTGTTTCTTCCTACCTGTAGAAATCCTTGTTATATGAAAGAAAAGAGGGGGTTGACATGAGCAACGCCTTTTTTTCTTTGTCGCGCCTCGCGCTCGCTGGACAGACAAAACATCCAGATAGAACAGCAAGTTTGACAGGCAACAATGGTTCAGGTAAGGTTGGTAGCGTCGGAAATCACCAAAATTTCGAGAATGGATATCCAATACAGATGGCTAGCGAAATTAGCGCAGGACGACCTCCATACGACAAGGCGAAGTTTGAAGCGCGAGCAGAGGTCCTCGCCGTCGTTCGACGGCATCTTGAATCTGCCGCCAAGCAAGAATTGACTCGCCCTCTCATCGAAATCGTCGGCGTGACGTGGATTGGCAAGACATGGCTCCTCAAGCATGTTGAAGAGAATTACAAAAGAGGGAGTAACCAGCATGTTGGCAAGCGTTCCACCTTTACTCTTTATTTCGATTTAGAAGATGTCACGCTGCTAGAACCTTCCGAGGCAGAAATCTTTCAATGGTTCACCCGCTTTTTGCGTGCATTTATTCCCACGTTGGAACGTGCCAGCGGGACCACGCGGCCGAATGAGTTGGAAATTTTGCGTCAGAAAGAATCCGGGTTGCCGCTCGACCCGGTTGAATTGCAACAGGCGCTCATCTCACTTAAAAGCTGGTTCGTTGAATTGCGCCGCAAGTATTTCCCTATTTTGGTTTTAGATTCGCTCGAAAAGATTGATGCTTCGCTTTTGGCATGGCTCGAGTACGAGATTCTGGTCCCCTTTGTCAAGGACAATCAAGCGCTCATCATTACGGCTGGACGACACCCCGTTAAATGGCGCGAACCCGAAATCCGGTTTTATTCCGATTTCATTCGTTTGGGCGCGTTGGAGGAGTGGGGCACGCTTGGAGATCAAGGGGTTCCTAAATGGATTCACGAACGCTATGCGCTTGGACATGCGGGCTTGGCAGCCAAGTTGTACGAGTTGTTGCAACCACAGAGAGATAGAATCAAGCAAGTTGATGCGTTTGATGGAACAGCTATTCAACAGGGTATTGTGGAAAGCTATCTCAAAGAGGGCATCGAGAAAATTGTCTTGAACGATGTGCCGGGTGAGGATAAACCCGGAAAGCAGATGAATTTGCGAGGGATTCTTTGGACGATTTCGGTGTTACGAATTTTTGGTCCCGAAACGCTGAAAATGATGGTGGATACATTTGGTCCCGCCGAGTATCACGATAAATCCTACATGTTCTTTCGCCAAGTCGGGTTCAATCTGGTTGGGAATCATATCGCGGCATGGCGCGCTGGACTGAGCGATTATCGCGTCGAACCCCTCGTGCGGCGCATCATGGCAAATGCACTACAGATTTTGGATGGCGCTGGCGAATTTTCAAGACGACACGAAACGGCGGAACAAGGGTATCGCGACGCATTATGGGATGCCCCAAGTACTGCGCCATTTAAATTACCCGAGCTGCTCTATCATTATTGCGCGCGCATGAAACTACTTGAACCCGACGAGCTCTCTGAAAAAGCAATTGTTGAAACAAACGCTCTTGTAGAGGCGCTTGCGCTAGCAGAATCAAAAAGCGAGTTGGATACACTCGTTCAACGCTTGAAGAATCAAGACGATGCGGATTTAAAAGAATTACGCTGTGACATGATAAAAATTGTAGGAACGGAAACGTATCAGGCGATAGTGAATGTTTTTCAGCAAGCATTGACTGCTTCCGAGCCGGTACCTGCGATGTAAATTTTCCCGATGCTATTTTTGAGCCGCGCCCGTTTTGGTGCGCGGCTTTTTTTCGGTAAATGAGTTGGTTTGGAAAAATCGCGATTGACAATCTGCCTAATCATCGTATAATTTTCAGGTAGTTTCCGATTTTTCAATTGCAGTTGGGTTATTTCTACTTTCAGAACGTTCGTTGGGAGGACTCTCATGGCTGAGAATCGTTCGTTCGGACCCCTTGAACCCAATCGTTTGGTCAATCGCTCCACAGAGATTGGCGCAATTGGCGCGGCGCTTGCATCGAAAGATGACTCGCCGCGCATTTTTTATTTCCTCGGCGGCGCGGGCGTGGGTAAATCGCGCTTGCTGCGCGAAGCGCGCGAGAAATTCAAGAGCCAATACACTTTTGCCGGTTTTTACGATTTCGATGATACCGAGCTCCACTCCAATAGCGTGTTGGAGCGGCGCATACGCCATGCGCTTGACCCTGACCGAGAGCATTTCAAGGCGTTCCGCGACAAACAGAAAGAGTATCATGAGGCGCGCCGCAGCGGCGTGAGTGAGAAAATATTGGAAGGGCTGCGCCGAGAGCTGGCGGAGCTCTTTGCGCAAGGCATCAACGAAATCAGCGCGCCCAAGAAACTCTTGTTTTGTTTTGACACGGTCGAGACCCTCCAGCGCGAAGGCGACACCGTCGAGTTTCCAGAAAAGATCCAAGAGGCAATTGACAAGCTTGCCATTGAAATGTTGGGCTGGCTTGGCAAGAATCTGCCCAAAATGCGAAACGTCGTCGTCCTGCTCGCGGGCAGACCGAAACCGGGTTTGCACGAACAATTTGAAAAATCCTTTGGCGCCGCGTATCAAAAATTCGAATTGTATAACTTTACGCCCGAGTATGTGAAAGAATATCTGGAGGTGATGGCGGAAACATATGAGGATGCTGGCGAACGAGCGATTGCGCGCCAATTCCGCGAATTGGAAAAACAGTCTGATCGCATTCACAGCTTGACAAAGGGCCAACCTATTCTCCTTTCCTTTGTCACCGATTTGATCGTCAATTCAGCCCCCCGTTCCAAAGTGTTCGATTCTGATGCACCAACTGATGTCGATGCAATAAACATTGATTTACTGACTCGTATCCAAAGTACCAATTCTGACATTGACAGTGTTCTGGAATACGTCGCTTTGCTGCGTAAAGGCGTCACAGCAGAATTATTGGCATTGGCGCTAAATGCCGATTCACTATCCAAGGACGAGATTGCACCTTGGGATCGCGCGCGTTGCCAGAAGGTGCTGGACGACATGCGCGTCTTGGCTTTTGCCAAACCCTTTCCATCGGATAGGAAGAAGCCGCTTGAGCGCATGAATCTCCACGATGAAGTTTATGATTTAATGGCGAGTACCATCGAGCAAAAGATTTTGACGTCTGGAAAATCTACCAAATCACACTTTGTCAAGGTTTGTGAACATGTCGTTGGTTATTATGACAAGAAAATTGTAGCGATCGAACAAGAATTAGAGGAATTGAAAAATAGCTCTCGCGCGGTCGAGATGCAGGACGAAGATGTCTTTTCGGATAAACAAAGTGCCTTACTTGCCGAACGCAATCGCTTGCTTGCCACGCGACTTTACTATCAACTAGAAGCCGACCCTTTCAAAGGATATGCCGAATACTCGCGCCTATCAGACCAAGCCATTATCAATCATCAAGTTGGTTTGGACATGATGCTGCGCGACGAGATGCTGCGCTATTTCGATTTAACGCATCCCGATAATTGGCGTCTGAAACGCGCTAAAGATGTAAAAGAAACAAATCTTTCGCCTCAACGCATTATGCGCGGCGCGGCGATTCGCTGGGTGCAGCGTTTGAACGCACATGGTCAATCCCAAGACGCGGTTGAAATGGCACAAACCTTGCAAACGGACGTAAAACTGCGCGCCCAATTGTCCCAAAAAGAGGAATTGTCAAAAGAAGATCCGCTGTTTGACGCCATTCTCAAAACATATGAGGCGGAGGCGTATCTTAAACTCGACACAAGCAAAACCATTCAAGTGGCGGGTGACGCGATTAAACTCTTTGACGATGCCGACCTCAAAGACAAATATCCGGACCTGCGAACCCAACTGCACCCGCGCCATTTGGGACGCGCCTACAACAATCGCGCTTACGCGCACACGCGGGAGTATCGTTTTGACGAAGCGGTTCTCGATTACCAAGCGGCGCTCCCACTCTTGCGCGCGACGGGACTGCCGCATCAAAAAGCAGATACTATCAAGAATCTCGCGTTTACGTACACTAATACGGGACAATTGCTCGCTGCTGGGATCTTGGGTCATGAAGCGATTCGTATATGCCAAGAAAACAAACTCGATTACCTGGAAGGGTTGGGGTGGAACACCCTTGCAATTGTAGAATTGACTGCTGACCGCCCACACCGCGCGGCGGCGTATGCAAAGCGGGCGCTCGAGATATTTGAAAATGCGGCTGAGGGCGAAAATAGGCGCGGCATGGGGCTTGCCAATCTTGTGTTGGGTAAGGCATATCGCGCTCGCGCCCAACTTGACATCTATAGTGCGCAAGAAACGACCGAGCTGTTTGAGACAAGCGCGCATGCCTTACAAAACGGGTATGATACTTTCAGGGCCGACTCGAATTGGCATGAGCTGGCGCGTGAATTGGAGGCGCTCCAAGCGCTTGGCTGTTTGTATCGGCAGTGGGCATTGTGGGAGAAAACGCGCGAAGGTGGGTCGGCGCAGCTTGCCGACAAACTTGGCGCTGATTCTCTACGTCACCTTGAATTGGCGCTTGAAAAGGCAGAGCCCAAGTATGCTGGCATGCGCGCAGACATTCTGAATGACCTGGCAGAATTATTTTGGGTCCAAGGGGACAAGGCGCGCGCACTTGACTATGCAGATCAATCCGATGCTGTCGTTAGCGCCGTCAGCAGGTACTATTTTATCACCGAGCGGAAACAGCCCGAAGAACCGCGCCCGCAATTGTATGTGATTCTTGGCAAGAATGAGCTCTTGCGCGCGCGGCTTGCGCTCGAGAAAGGGAATCTGAAATCTGCCGCGCAGCGCTTTACGGCGGCGAGCGCCTATTTTGACCGCTTTGAAGGCGACCAGACCACACGCGAATTGCTTGCGCGCCGGACCTATCGCATGTATCGCAATATGCTAGAGGCAAAATTATTGCGTGCCGAACCGCTTTTGGCTGCGCGCAAAATTGACCAGTTTCGTCAAGATGTCGAACAGTTTCAAAGACAGAAGCTGGTGTCGCCGTGGCCCCATCGCACCACCACGCTGGGCGATAACTTTGATGTGATTTGGTCAGACCTGCATCGCGTCCTTGAATTGTGATTCGCGAATTTTTGATTCGGCGCGCTCTACCTTTGGATGCGCCCAATATTATTGCATTAATTAATGAGGTGGGCGCTGAAGGAATTTGGCTTGCCACCGACCGATATATTCCAACGTCGCAGTGGGAACAGGCGCTGCATCATCCCGAGGCAGAACCGCGCGCTGCACTCTTTGTTGCCGAGATGGAGAATCGCATCGTTGGTTGGTGTCGCGTCTTTCCGTACCAGTTCGGCAACAAATCATCGCATGTCGCGGATGTTGGCATTGGCGTTTATTCGGGATTTCGCCGACGCGGCATTGGCAAAGAGTTGATGACAACCGCAATTATATGGGCGCGCACGCAAAGATTTGAAAAATTGACGCTTGACTTGTATTCCACCAACGAGACGGCAAAACACCTTTTTGAAAAGGTTGGCTTTGGCGTGGTTGGCATACGCGCGCGTCACGCCAAAATTAATGGCGCGTATGTGGATCAAGTTTTAATGGAGATGGAATTGTAAATATTGATGTGGCTTGTTCGTTTGAGGAGAAATTACATGCCCAAATCCAGTCCGAAAACCCTTGACGAGTCGTCCGAGTCGTTTTCCTTTTTTCAATCGGAAACAGAATCACCTATTGCTGAACCGGATGCCGACGCGATTGCGCTCAACGAAATTCCTCTTGCTCCTCTACCATCCCCTCCTCCACCCCGTTTGGACAGCGACAGCGACTGCGCGTGTGAATGAAAGCGAGGCATCACCATGCAGCTCACGCTAAACGCTCCTGTCCTCTATTCGCTTGAATTGACCCCGTTGTGTAATAATCGCTGTCCAGGGTGCTTTAACGTATTCATTGACGATATGGCCACGCGCCCAATGCATAACGTGCGCCCGCCTCTTGCCGCCGCGCAGTGGGACAACATCTTGGAAAAAATTCAACCGCACGCCACGCGCCTCAAACTCACCGGCGGCGAACCCACTCTGCATCCCGAGTTTGAAAACATCGCGCGGAGTATTGCCGCGCGGGGGATGACCTTTACGTTGTTCACCAACGCGCGCTGGCGTAATCCCGCGCGGCTCGTGGAATTTTTGCGCGCGACGCCGCAGTGTGTGGGCTTGCTCATTTCACTGCACGGCGCGGACGCCGAGACGCACGAAGCGTACAGCGGTGTGCGCGGCTCGTTCAACGAAACGGTGGACAACATCCGACGCGCAACGACGGGGGGGGTGAACGTCGCGACGAGTACGGTAATGACGCAGCAAAATTTTTCACAGCTTGGCGCGGTGATTCAACTTTCGGCGCAGTTGGGCGCCGATCACGCCGTCATCAATCGCTACTTGGGCCAGCCGCTGCCAGAGATTGAACCATCCGAAGAGGAACTGAAACGTGCCGTGCTGGACGTGGACCATTTGATTCAAAATGGCGCGCGCGCGAAATTTGGCAATTGCGTGCCACAGTGCTTTGTCGAAAATTCCTCAACGGGTTGCCTCGCGGGCGTCGCATATTGCGCCATCAGCCCGTGGGGTGAGATGCGCCCGTGCAATCATTCGCCGCGCATCGTCGGTAACTTGTTGAACGAATCCGTACAAGCCGCGTGGCATTCTGCCGAGATGGACGCGTGGCGCGGGCTCATGCCTGATACGTGCGAGAGCTCTTGCGCCGCTTTCTCGAAATGTCATGGCGCGTGCCGCGCGCTCATCGAAATTCGCGACGAACAACGCGACCCTTTGCGCGGCGCGCCGATAGCGTTCGCGCCCAAACCCGCAGCGCGCGCCACGCTGTATGAAGGATTGCTGCCGCGCGCGCAGTGTCATTTGCGCCAAGAAGAATTTGGCATGGTTTTGATGCGCGGCAACAAAGTTGTCCCATTGGCGACCCAGGATGTTCCTGTGCTAATGGCATGTGACGGCGCGCACACGCTGCGCGCTATCGAAAGCGAATTTGGCAAACGCGGCTTGCGCGTGGTGGTGGGATTGCAGCAGCGCGGTTTGATAGAATTCTTGGAGCATGCGCCGTTTGCGGCATAACCAAACGAAAACTTTATTCAACGCCGACTCGAAAGAGTCGGCGTTTTTGTTTGCAAGGAACGCGCGAGATTCGTGCAAGGATACGCAAATGTAAAGCGCAAGATATTTGCAGGAAAAATGGGTTGCATCGCGCCCTTTGGTTATGGCATGATTACGGTAGATTCAGGAGGGAATTGTTATGGCGCCTCATTATCTTACTCACTGGATGAAATATTTCATCCCCTTTGTTTTCGTCCTCATCATGGGCGGAAGCGCAGTTCTCTTGATGGCATCGGGAAATTATGGGCCCAAAGCGGATGCCGAAGCGCAGCGCACACAAGCGCAGACACGCGCCCAAGAAGCGCGTGACGCGCTCGACTTGGAACTGGAAGCGAAATTGAATGCCTTGCGCGTTGAGCAACAGAAACGTTTGAACGAGCAAGAATTGGAGCAGCGCCAAGACGCGCACGCACGTTGGCAAACGCTTCTGCAAATGAGTATGTGGGTTGTGACGTTTGGCGCAACGCTTGCGTTGGTAATTGCCGCCAGCGCGTTGGCATACAAATTTTTTGAACAAGCGCGCGCTGCGCGTCAAGAAGCGAAATGGCAAATTGAAACGCGTGCGCTCCAATCCCAAGTTTTGAAATTAGAACGGCAGCTGCAAAAACAGCAAACGCAACTTTACGCCTTCGAACAAGGCCTGGCGGCGGTGGATTCGGACGAGCTGGCGGAGCGTTTGACGCAAGTCGAAATGCATATGACGGCTCTGCAAATGTGGCGCCTTGAACATTCCGCACATGGGGCGCACGTCTTGAAAAATCTTGCGCGCGGCGACGGACGTGATTTGCCTCGAGCCGCGTAACAAGGGGTATCGGATGGAAATACAGCGGATTATATTAGGACTTGGGGTTATCGTCATTTTGTTTGCGCGTCATTCTGCGCGCCGCGCGTGGATTCAAGAGCTGAAAGTTCGACTCGTGTAGCTGCAAGGACTAGGCAAACAGGGCGGCGTGAGCTTGATACGGATGGGTGGCAGAGTTCCACACAGAGAGACTTGCGCCAGAATGTGCCTCCCCTCCCTTTAGCTGGGATGTTTATTTGCCAGAGACGCAAATAATGCCTGCGCCAAAACGAACCGAGCATAGTTTATTGGATGAATTGAGGAATCTGATGTTCCTGCTGTGTAACAGCGGGGCTGTTATGCTCATTGTTTTAGGCGGACAATAGAATGACAGTCCGGAAAGGATAGAGGAAGAATGTTTGACAATCCATTTGCAGTTCAAGCGTACTCTGCCGCGCGGGCGCCGCCGCTTTGATGGCGCACAATACAATGCTTGGTCAATGACAGCTTTGTGGACTTGGCGGTCACACAAAGCTGTCGCTTTTTTATCTCTCTGACAAATTACGATAGAGCGATTGCATTCAAGGCGATGCAGAAAAAATGACGGCTCGCCGCGATTTGAAAAATTTCCCCATTCATTCACGGCGGTTTGTCATGCTTGCTTTGAACCGCGCTGAACGGATTGACTATATGGGGGGCGCGATTCCGACACGCATTATGCCTGGACGGATAAAGTGGGATGCCGCATTGCCGTTACAGTCAGTCGCCGTCAAGCGCAAGAATCCGATTGTTTTTAAATTCAAGCGTGAGACAAACTCGTTGAGATGTATCGGCAATCTCTCGCCAAGGGGCGTTTGGCATAGGTGAATTGAAATTTATTTGAGCGCGTGCAGCGCGGCGAGTAGTTCGGCGCCGTAGGCGCGCGCTTTCCATTCGCCCAGCGCGGGGAGCTGCGTGAGCGCGTCGAGCGTTTGTGGATTTTGACGCGCCATC
>Ga0226835_1001376_pt1 | contig 13523 bp, 13 predicted proteins | sample LAC_MetaG_1_FD_163627 | JGI IMG/M metagenome (GOLD analysis project Ga0226835, IMG submission 163627) | Anaerobic ammonium oxidizing microbial communities from anammox membrane bioreactor (MBR) in UC Berkley, California, United States -... | ecosystem: Engineered > Bioreactor > Anaerobic >...
ATCAAGAGAGCTAACCTAATGTCGCCGCCTTTATCCCAGACTTTGAATACGTGGATTCACCTCGTGATGAGGAATTCCATGCACAACCTGATGCGCTTTGCCAAAAAGCGCGGTTTCTCGCTGGCCCAGCTCAACCTGCTGATTCGCCTGCATTACCGGGGCGATTGCGGGGTTTCTGATCTCGGCGAAGATGCAGGGGTCACCAGCGCGGCTGTTAGCCAGTTGCTGGAGAAAATGGTGCAACAGGGGCTGGTGCTCCGTACCGAAGACCCCCAGGATCGGCGCCACAAGGTGATCATGCTCACCGAAGCCGGGCGGCAGGTGGTGCACGAAGCCCTTACCGAGCGTCAGAGCTGGCTCGCTCAGCTGGCGGGTCTGCTCACTCCTGAAGAACAGGAGCAGGTGGATACCGCCCTTCAGTTGCTGATCGAAAAGGCAGCCCTGCTCGAAAAATCCTGACCCCGTCAGGGAGAAGAGCTTTATTCACCAAGGACACCTCTATGCGAAAAATATTCCCATTTATCCGACGGTATACCTTACTGATCCTGATTGCTATCTTGCTGTTATTTGCCCAGGCCAACATCGATCTGAGCCTGCCCGATTACCTCTCGCGCATCGTCAACATTGGGCTTCAGCAGGGCGGGGTAGATAGCCCCATTCCCGCGGCCATGCGCGCCGCCACGCTGGAACATGCGGCGCTCTTTCTGACCCCGGCGGAAAAAGCCACCCTGGATGCGGCCTACCGCCGGGTGGATTCATCCTCAGCTGATTACGCTGACCTGTTGAAAAAATACCCCGCTCTGAACGGCGAGGCGGTGTATGTGCTTCAGCCGCTTGACCAGGCCCAGAAAGATGCCCTGGCGCCCATTGCAGGACGGGCATTGATCACGCTCTCCTTTATCGAACAGGCGCAGGCCGACCCTGCCAGAGCGGCGGCGCTGGGGCAGGGGCTGGGCTTTGACCTTTCGAAGCTTCCGCCGGGTTTGAGCCTTCTGGACGTGCTGGGAAAGCTGCCCGACGCTCAACGCGCCCAGATGGTGGCGGCAATCCAGCAGCGGTTCGATACCCTGGGCGAAAGCATGATCACCCAGATGGGCATCGCGGCGGCTAAGGCGGAGTATCAAGCGCTGGGGGTGGACACAACCTCCATGCAGAACGAATACATTTTACGCACCGGCGGCTGGATGCTCCTGCTCACCCTCCTCTCGGTCATTGCTACCGTCCTGGTGGGGTTGATCTCGGCCCGGGTGGCGGCGGGTGTGGCGCGCGATCTGCGCGAGGCGGTGTTCGTGCATGTCACCCGGTTTGCCCGCGCCGAGTTCGAGAAATTTTCCACGGCTTCGCTCATCACCCGCTCGACCAATGACGTGACACAGCTTCAGATGGTGACGATGATGATCATCCGCATGGTGTTCTACGCCCCCATCATCGGCATCGGGGGGATGATCCGGGCATTGGATAAAGCCCCTTCCATGTGGTGGATCATTGCTGCCATGGTGGTCACCTTGCTGGGGCTGGTGATCGGCGTCTTCACCATCTCGCTGCCCAAGTTCAAACTCATTCAGACGTTGATCGATAACCTGAACCGGGTGGTGCGCGAGAATCTCAGCGGGATGATGGTGGTGCGCGCCTTCAACCGCCAGGATTATGAAGAAAAGCGGTTCGACAGGGCCAACCGCGACCTCACTCAGAACATGCTGTTCGTCAGCCGGGTGCTGGTGGTGATGATGCCGCTGATGATGTTCCTGATGAGCTCCATTTCGTTGCTGGTGGTCTGGGTGGGGGCGCATCAGGTGGCGCAGGCCCAGATGCAGGTCGGCGACATGATGGCCTTTATGCAGTACGCAATGCAGATTTTCTTTGCCTTCATGATGATGTCGATGATGTTCATCATGCTGCCCCGCGCCTCGGCTTCGGCTGAACGGGTGGGCGAGGTGCTGGAGACGAAACCAACCATTGTGGATGTGCCTCCCCTGCAACGTTTCCCCGAGCCCTTCCGTGGGGAGGTGGAATTTCGCCGCGTCTGCTTCCGCTACCCGGATGCCGAGGAGGATGTGCTCCATGATATCAACTTTGTGGCTCGCCCCGGCCAGACGACGGCGTTCATCGGTACGACCGGCTCGGGTAAGTCAACGATTGTCAACCTGATTCCGCGTTTTTACGACGTGACGGATGGCGCCATTCTGATCGACGGGGTGGATATTCGCCGGGTGGCGCAAAGCGAATTGCGCGCCCGTATCGGTTACGTCCCTCAACGGAGTAATTTGTTCACGGGAACCATTGAGAGTAACCTGCGCCTGGGAGATGAAAACGCCACTCCTGAAGAGTTGCAGCAGGCGCTTGAAATTGCTCAGGCGGCGGAATTTGTGTACGCGAATCCGGAAGGCCTGCAGGCCGAAATTTCGCAGGGCGGGACGAATGTTTCGGGCGGGCAGCGCCAGCGCCTGGCCATTGCCCGCGCGCTGGTTAAACGCGCGCCCATTTACATCTTTGACGACAGTTTCTCGGCACTGGACTACAAGACCGATGCGGCGCTGCGGCGTGCGCTGAAAAAGTACGTGGCTGATAGCACCGTGTTCATAGTTTCTCAGCGGGTGGCGACGATCAAAAACGCCGATCAGATCATCGTTTTGGACGAAGGCCGCATCGTTGGGAAAGGGACGCACCGTGAGCTGATGGAAAGTTGTGAAGTTTATCGAGATATTGCCTTATCGCAATTGAGCCAGGAGGAACTGGTATGAGCACGCCCAATATGCACACTCCAACCCCCGGCGGCAACGGCAAAGGGCCAGCTGCCCCGGTGCCTCCCATGAGAGGCCGCCCCGGCCCGATGGGCGGGATGTTGGGCCGCGGCGGCCCGATGGGCATGATGAAGGGAGAAACCGCACGCGACTTTAAAGGGACGATGCGTAAGCTGATCGCCTACCTCGGGCCGCACCGCATTGCCACGCTGGCGGTGCTCGTCCTGGCCATGGCTTCGACCGTGTTTTCCATCTTCGGGCCCAAGATCCTCGGTCAGGCCACGACTAAACTCTTCGAAGGCGTGATGGGGCAGATTGCCGGCACCGGCAGCGGGATCGATTTCAACGCCATCGGGCAGATTTTACTCACCGCCCTGGGCCTGTATGTCCTTTCGGCCATCCTGGCCTACGTGCAGGGCTGGGTGATGGCCGGGATTTCGGTGAAGATTACCTACCGGTTGCGGCGGGACATCGCCGAGAAGATCAACCGGATGCCGCTGCGCTATTTTGACGGCACCAACCACGGCGAGATTCTTTCGCGCATTACCAACGACGTGGATACGGTCAACCAGACCCTCAGCCAGAGCCTTTCGCAGATCATCACCTCGGTCACCACGGTGGTGGGGGTGCTGATCATGATGATCAGCATTTCGTGGCAGATGACTCTGGTGGCGCTGTTGATCGTTCCGCTTTCGCTGGTGATCGTCCAGTTCATCGTCAGCCGCTCGCAGCGTTACTTCCGTCAGCAGCAGGATTACCTGGGCCATGTCAATGGGCATATCGAGGAGATGTTCGGCGGGCATGTGGAGGTGAAGGCTTTTAATGCCGAACACCGCAGTATCGAAAAGTTCAGCAATCTGAACGGCACCCTGTACAACACCGCCTGGAAATCGCAGTTCCTCTCGGGGATCATGATGCCGATGATGAACTTCGTGGGCAACCTGGGGTATGTGGGGGTGGTCATTCTGGGAAGCTACCTTGCGGTGCGCAACCTGATCACCCTGGGAGACATTCAGGCCTTCATCCAGTATGTGCGCTCCTTCACCCAGCCGATTACCCAGCTGGCGAATATTTCCAACGTGCTGCAGCAAACGGCCGCGGCGGCAGAACGCGTGTTTGAGTTCCTGGAAGAGGAAGAAGAAGCGCCAGAGGTTGAGAACCCCATCGTGCTTTCGAAAGTCGAAGGCCGGGTGGAATTCCAGAACGTTTGCTTCGGGTACACCCCGGAGAAGATGGTGATTAAAAACTTCTCGACCAGGGTAGAACCCGGGATGCGGGTGGCAATCGTCGGGCCGACCGGGGCCGGAAAGACGACCCTGGTGAAGCTGTTGATGCGTTTTTACGATGTGAACAGCGGGGCCATTTTGATCGATGGGCACGATATTCGTAACTTCCGCCGCGCCGATTTGCGCTGTATGTTCGGGATGGTGCTACAGGATACTTGGCTGTTCAACGGGACGATCATGGAGAACATCCGGTATGGGAGCGACCATGCCAGTGACGAAGAGGTGATCGCGGCGGCCAAAGCGGCGCACGCCGATTACTTCATCCGTTCACTTCCGGGAGGTTACCAGATGGTTTTGAATGAAGAAACCAGCAACATCTCTGCCGGTCAGAAACAGCTGATCACCATTGCCCGCGCGTTTCTGAATAACCCCGCCATGCTCATTTTAGATGAGGCGACCAGCTCGGTGGATACTCATACGGAGCTGCTCATCCAGCAGGCCATGCGCAACCTGATGCACGGCCGCACCAGCTTCATCATCGCCCACCGCCTTTCGACGATTCGAGATGCGGACTGGATTCTGGTTGTAAATGAAGGCGATATCGTCGAGCAGGGCACTCACGACGCTCTCCTCGCAAAGGGCGGCTTCTACGCCGAGCTTTATAATAGCCAGTTCGTGCCGGTTGAAGCGGCGTAAGCCTTTGCCAGTTGAAAGAGGGAAGAAAGGGGCTGCCCGGCAGACACACGGGCAGTCCCTTTTTAGATCGACGGGTGGACAAGGTCGCGGATGGGGCCATGGGCGGGGTATACGCGGGCTGCGCCGCGTGCCCGCAGGAGCCTCCAGGAATCCAGGGCGACGGGGTTGTCAAACGCATATTCTTCTAACGGAAGGTCGCCGGTAAAAACCGCGCCGTTATCCAGGAGGAGTGAGACGCAGTGGTCAGAATGCCCCGGTGTGTGGAGAATTTCACCGGCGATCCCGATCTGATGGAGGAGCTGGCGGCTCTGGCTGCATGGGATGACCACATTTCCCTCCGGGGTAATTTCCACATAGTGGTCTGCGGGTTTCGTCCAGGTTTTCATCCGGGGAACGGCGCTCACCTGCACGTCGAGCACCAGGAGGGGAACCCCCTCGTGTTTCAGCTCCTCGGCCAGGCCTGCGTGGTCGATGTGATAATGGGTGGCGAAGGCGTAGCGAATCTCGGGCAGGGGGATGCCCATTTTTTTGAGGTTCGCTTTCATGGTTCCGAGGGTTCCCGGCCAGCCGATATCCACCAGCAGACGCGAGGCGCCTGCACTCACCACCCAGTAGTTGGTGGAGCGATACCCGACGTTGACGATCGTCAGCGGAGAGGTATCGGGCATACCGCAACGCCTTTACATTTGAAATTTCGGCTCGTAGTGGACGCCGGGGAGCGCGATGACGCTCTGCCAGAGGGCCTCGAGCTGGCGAACGGTGCGGGTGAGCTCAGGCGCGGTCTGGCCGGGGTGGGCCAGAACCTGCTGGAGTTGTTCTGTGTACGCTGGCGGAAGAACCGGGAAGCGGGCCATGGTTTCTACGACCTTTTTATCGCGCAGGAAATACTGCTCGTTGAGCGCAAAGAGCGCCTGGGTGAGGTTCGAGGCGGCGCGGGTGAGGCACCCCACCGTGTTATAGACGTCTCCCTGAGCGGCAAACCCCCGGGCATGGAGCAGGGTAAATTCGACCGCCCAGAGCGAATCGGCCAGTATTGCTTGTTTTAACTTCGGCGGATAAACCGCAACCTGGCGCTTGAGTTCGGCGATGAGCGATTCGGGATCGAAGAGGGGAATACAGATGTTCGTCTCGGCCAGATAGATCACGCTGTAAAAGCCGTAGGCGGGCTGCTGGTCGTAATCGTGCTGATAGACGCCCTGCTGAGCCTCCGCAATGGTGCGTTGAACTTGCTCCAGGTTGCGATAGAGAAAATCGACCTTGCCCTGGGGGGTGTGAATCCAGGCCCCGCCATTCACCCAGGCGCCCCATTCATAAAAACCAGTGACGGTTACCGCTTCCCGGGTTGACACACCTTCGGCGACCCGGCGGATGTCGTCGATGGAAAAAGGCCGCTCTTCAGAGTAATACAGCCCAATATCCAGATCAGAGGCTTCATGATAGGCGCCGCTGGCGTATGAACCGCCCAGGACGATGGCCTGCACTCCCTCGATCTGACTGAGCTGGTCTACCAGCTTTTCGAGGAGGGCGCGCTTCGGTTCGGGGAGGGTGGAGGGAGAGTTGAGCATATGCGAAACGGGTAGATTGTATCATACCAGACGGCGGGCAGGGCGCACTGGCAGGTATTGGCCGTCACCCTGGGCGCCTTGCCTGCCCGTAAACAGGTTGAGGGGTTATGGCTGGAGATAGTCTTCGATAATCTGGTTGATTTTCTTCCTGACCCCCACAGGGTCGACAATGGCTCTGAAGCTTTCCTTCGTGCCGCCTGTGCCGGTTACAGTAACTGTGCCAAAGTTTAGCAACCTGCCAAGGATGTTCTGGTTTACCGAGACGCTTTCTATTTTGGCTAAAAGCATTTCAAGCGTGTGCCTGCGAATAAAGCCAGATTTGGCAATGACACGCCGATTGGTGATGGCAAACTCTGTGGTGAAGATCAGGATTAATGATTGCAGCCCAAGCAAAATGGAATAGAACAGTAAGGGCCCTGAAACACACAGCAAGACGCCTCCAAGCGCCGAACCATCCGAAGGTGCTGAGGATGGATTGCTGGTCGCTACCCAGCTTAAACCGAGAATAAAGAAGACCAGGGTTATCAGGAACGTAACTATGGAAGGAAGAAAAATGGCGGGATGAATGCGTGCGGTGAACAGCACAGCTTCGTTCGGCATCAGGTTATCCTGGACGTAACTCATGATCTTAACTCCCCTGAGTTATTTATGCTTGCCCCCAGACCAGTCAGGCAGAATGGCAATGCCCGTTATCTGGGAACAGGACAGATAGGATGATTATACATGCGAGTCTTTCTGGAACGATCCTGAAAGGATGGGTTGTTTTGGATTTCCTGGAAACCCCTGAAAGGGCTGATATTTTAAAAAATCTTCAGCCCGGAGCAATCCAATTCAACCCCTTACAGACACACTCTGCATCCCCCTGAGCAGGGGTTTCAAAGAGGGCGCCCTCTCCTTCTCCCTGGTCGGGGTTTTCGATCACCCCCTGGCTTATGGCATCTCCCGGAATGGTACGTTTTCAGCTCACGGCTTTTTTCACAAGCGCGGCGATTTTCTCCTCAACGGCGGGGGTTAACTCCTTCAGGGCGAAGGCGACTGGCCAGAACGCGCCTTCATCGAGGTTCGCTGCGTCGTTGAAGCCCAGCGTGGCGTATCTGGTATTGAACTTCTGGGCGCTTTGAAAGAAGCAGACAACCTGGCCCTCTCTGGCGTACGCGGGCATTCCGTACCATGTTTTGGGGGTGAGGGCGGGGGCGCTGGCTTTGATGATCGCGTGGAGACGCTCGGCCATGGTGCGATCTGGCTCCGACATTTCCGCAATCTTCGCCAGCACGGCGCTTTCTCCATCGACCCTGTCTTTGTCTGCGCGTGCGGCCGCTTTCAGCTCGCGGGCGCGTTCTTTCATCGCGGCCCGTTCTTCTGCGGTGAATCCTTCGGAGGAAGGTTGTTCCGGTCTGGAGGTGCGCTTGTTTTGGTTCATGAGATTCTTCTTTCAATAAAGGGGATCAGGGCGCCCTGTGTGGCGCTTTGTTGGGCATTGTAAAGCGCAGGCACGGTTATGTCAACCATTTGGGTGGTTATTGTTGAAAATGAACACCTGGCGCCTGTGCGCCTGAATTTTCCATAACTTAAAGAAAATTATGGAAAGCAATCCAAAGGAGAAAGCCCGGCGCACCCCTTTCTGAAGGGACGAAGCAGGATTGAAAGAAAACTCTCAGGGATTGGTATATAACTGAACCTGCCCCCCGTAAAAATTGTCCTTGCGGATTAATTTCATTTGAGAGGCGAGCGCCTGCGGGACAAGCCCCATGGGGTCGGTATACGGGGCATGGCTGTAAACCAGCCAGACCCGATTGTGCCCCTCCAGGGATGAAAGCAGGGCGGGAATATCGCCGGGCGTCATCTCGGGCTCCAGAACCCCGCTTTCGAAGAGGTCTTGAGGGAGCCCGCGTTTCTCTACCTGAAGGTAGTAATGGGTTTCATAGGGTAGAAAGTAGTAGTCGAATGGAATGACTGCCAGATTGGTATTGAAAAGGATTAAATCGTTCTCCTCGGCGAATCCTGCGACCACGCGGGCGGCGGTTCTCCAATCTTCTCTGGGCTCGAACCGGTAATAGTCGCCGATGGAAAAGAGGTTGATAGTGGCCAAAAATCCCAGCGCCATGAACACTGGGAATCGAAATTTCAAAAAAGCGACACCCGCCGCCAGGATCAGGTACAGGGGAATGGTTGTCCAGATCAGGGTGCGGCCCCAAAAAATGGGCCGCCAGAGGCTGATGATCAGCTCACCCAGAAGGGGGATGATGAACAGAGCGACCAGAAAGAAGAATTGCGAAATTTTCTTCCGAAAATACACCAGTCCCAAACCAGCGACCAGCGCGTAGAGGATCCAGATTGCCGTGGCCAGATTGGATGGAATTGGCCCCGAGGCATTCAGAAAGGATTTTAGCGCCTGGATCACGTCTTCCAGGGTTGGCCGGGGAATCCAGAATCTCTGATAGACTCTGCCGGCCTGCTGAATGAAGGGGAGGATCCATGGGCTCCACACCATGAGGATTCCCACCTGCGCCTTTAGCCAGTTGCCCGGTGAGGGGGCCTGGAAGGCAAGACCTCCTCCGGTTTTTTTGAGTCTTTGAAAAAGCATCAGCCCGAAAACCAGGAGATTCGTGGCCAGGAGAAAAAAGACGCCTGTATTGTGGCTGAAGAGCGTGGCTGCTGAAAAGACGATCCATGCCGTCCATGCCAGGTCCGTCTCAATGCTCTGGATGGGCAGTCGGCGTGGCCGGAATCCACGGGCTCTTGGGTTATTTTGAGCGCGGGCTGGTTTTGGGCCGTGAAGATCGTCCTCGCGTTCCGGTTCTACCGGTTCAGGGGTGCGCCAGGCATGGAAAACCTCGCGAAACTGGCTGCCGATGGGTCTGGCAGCGCGCGGATCCGTCAGCAGCCTGACCAGGGCGTACATCGCGACAGCCGCGTTAAACGCCAGAAGAGTGTCCATGCGGGTTTCCTGAGCATAGTAGATGTGGAAAGGAGAAAAAGCCAGGATGACCGCGGCCGCCAGTCCCAGGACCGCGCCGGAGATGCGTTTGCCGATCAGATAAATGATGGGGATGGTGCCCGTACCGATGAGCGCAGAAAGCAAACGGGTATCGTAAGGGGTGTTGCCGATGAGCGCCATCCAGTAATGGAGCAGAAGATAATACAGGGGGGGCTGCTGGTCGGTACTGGCGGCCCATTGCAGGAGGTCGGCGAGGTTGTGACTGGCCATCCAAACGCTGAATGTTTCATCCAGCCACATGCCTTTGGCATCGAGCAGGAGCGCGCGCAGAAAACCGCCGATCAATGTGGCGATGAGCACCAGCCAGGGGGCCAATTCTTCCATTTCAAAATCATCGTTCATGGTCTTTCATCATCCTGCATTTCGTAAACGTAGCCAGAGGCCAGCCATTTTCCATCTTTGGCCATGATTTACCCGGCTCATCGGGCGCAGCTATTCATGGATTAGAAAATGTGGGGGGATGTGTTAATGTCTTATTCTACAACCCCCTATGTTTGATGTCACGTACTATTTGTCATCGATGATTGAATCAGATGGTGCCCGGAAGGAAAATTTTTATCGTAAATTTACCTGGTCCTTATGGGCCAGTGCGCGCTCTCCTTCCAGTGTATCGAGCCAGGCCTGTTCCAGGCTGCGAAAGTGCATCCCCAGTTCCCGTTCTGCTTTGGCGGCTGAAAACTGCCAGCTCGCAAAGGAGGTGAGGGCAAATTCACGGCAAAATACCACTGGCAGACCGAAGAGTCGCTCGATGACTTCGGCAATCTGGTTGAAGAGCATCGCCATGGGGTAGGGCATCCAGAATAACGTCACCTTGAATCCGCCGGGGGTCTGTTTCCAAAGCCTGATCATATCTCGATGTCGCATGACTCCGTTGCTCAGGATATAGGTTTCGCCTGCTTTTCCATACTCCAGGCAACGCACAATTCCTTCTGCGGCATCCTCCACATACACATGGGCGCGCCGGCCATTCTGCGCCCAGAGCACGGGTGGGAGAAAGCCGCGGACGTACATTCGCACCAGGTAACCCAGAGCAGAGCGATCCCCGGGGCCGATGACTCCCGCCGGACATGCAATCACGATGGGCGCCCCTCGTTTTTGCAGGGCAACTGCCAGTTCGTAAGCTTCTGTCTTGGTGCGCTCATAGCAAGACAGAGGAGGGGAGCGCCGCTGGAAAGTCTCGTCGGCAAGCGTATCGCCTGTTGGCCCAAAGGCCAGTATGGTTGAGGTGTAGACAATCTTTGGAATGCCCAGTTCAAGGGCTAACCCGAGGGCGTTCTCCGTGCCCTGCACATTGATTGTGCGCATGCGGTTCTGAGCCTGCCTGGTAATTCCAAACTCATACCAGGCCGCATTATGGATCACGGCATGGGCGCCGGTCATGGGTTCGCGCATCGATTCGCGATCGGTAATGTCTCCGCGCGCCAGTTGCGCGCCCAGTGATTGAATCGCCCTCGCTTCGGCGCTTTCTGGTTTTCGGACGAGTACCGTAACATCCCACCCGCGTTGAAGCAGTATTCGAGTAAGCGGCTGGCCGATAAAGCCTGTTCCACCGGTCACAAAAACTTTCATGTGCCCCCCCGGTCTCCCCCACAAGCCAAACCCTGGCCTTTCGAACGATATGGATTTTTTATCTTGGATTTACAACCGCTATTGAATGAATCAAGTCAATCCCTGATGTATGGATGGTCAACCGGAAATAAATATTTGTTTTATAAATATTATACAACTTTTGGCCGGGCCAGGCGCAATACAAATTTCCTCCCGGCCCCGAAAAAAGCCCGGTAAAAAAACGATGAATTTACCTGCCATAACCCGGCGGTCTTCTACGGCCTGAGCTTACTCCTGCCGGACGATGTCCACAGAGATCTCCACTGCCGGGATCGTTCCTTTGTTTTCAAGCCAGTGCAGGGTATTTTTATCCTCAGGCCAGCCCAACCCCGGCCCATACTCTCTGGCCACGCCGTTTCGGTGATCGGTGATCGTTCCCTGGAGTATATAAACCATGCCCGGCCTGTCTTTATGATCGTGTACCGGGCCAAAGACGCCGCCGGGTTCGAAAGTCACCAAACGCATTCGAAGCTGGCGCCCTGCCAGGCCCTCGATTTCGGAGCCAAGGTCAAGCGCGGCAAGCAGTTTTACGGCTATGCCTTTTGTCTCAGGTACGGTTTGTTGGTCGCTCATCACAGTCTCCTTCCGGTTTCTTCCTGTCTGTTCGGTTCTGCATCCGGGCTGATGACGCGCTTTTTCTCATCATCGCCAGAATATTCAGTTATTATATCTTGTTTGTCATAATTGCGGGGTGGGATTCAGATTTTGAGAGTGGCTAAAATCTGGGCCAAATCTGGTAAAATTCCAGGATGATTGAATGTCCAAAATGTCACCGAACGGAGCGGTAAAATCGAGCTGGAAAAACAGGTGGCGGCAGCCAACGCTATCGCTGTATGTTCTGTGAGATCAAGGATGCGCCCCAGCCGAAACCTTGGGCCTATCCCCAGACAATGCGGAAGAAGGCCCTGCAGCTGTACGTGGATGGGATGAACCTGCGGCAGATCGCCCGCCATCTTGGGTTACATCATCGCACGGTCTCGCTGTGGATCCAAGCGCAAGCCGACCAACGGCCCGATCCGCCCGTCCCCAGCCGGGTCAAAGAAGCGGAGATGGACGAGTTGTTCACCTTCATTGGGGAGAAAAAACAAATCTACGTTATCACGATCGTAGACCGCTTCACCCGCTGCTATCTGGGCTTCCAAGTGGTCTGGCAGCGAACCCAAGAAGTGATCCAGGAGATGGTGGATGAAGCGCCCAAAGCCAAGCGCTACTACAGCGACGCTTTGGATGCCTATGAGCGCTTGTGGTATCACGGGGGCATCTATGAAGTCTCCCAAGGCAAAACGGACACCTATTCGGTTGAAGGGGATAACGCTGAGTTGCGCCATTATCTGGCGCGACTGGCCCGTCGCTCGCGTTGCTTTTCTCGTTGCCCGCAAGCCTTGAAAGCTGCTCTCCATCTTTTCATTTACTGCTTCAATCGACGCCAGTTGCATATGCAGCGTTTCCCGAACTACCCAGCTCATGTCTTTCAGTTTGTCTAGCCCAATGTTTAGCCACTCTCATTTTTTGGAGTCTGTCTCAAAGTTGGTGGGTGACTTGGGCAAAATGCAGGCAGGCGGAATACGTTCCTGGGATCGATCGGGCCGGACAGAGCGCCAGAATGCGAGCCTTGGCAGGCATTGGTTGGATCTTGGGGATGAGTTATCGGTGTGGCTCGCGGAACCTGAGCGCCATTGGGATTGGCTTGAGCCGGATGCGCCCTGGACGAATAATCCCACCGAACAAGTGATTGGCGAGATGAAGATGCGCGCTCGGACGGTTCGAGGGTAGAAAACCTGGCCGGGGATGGCCAGTGGTTTGATGTCCGCTGGGGTGGGCGCTGCGTTCATAGGCTTTCGCCTGTAAAAACTTTGCCCGCTCCTCGACCATCGCCTGGTTGACCAGAATGCGCAGCAGTTCGGGAATGGCTCCCCAGCCCTGTTGGGACAAAACATCCGTAAATTCTTCTAAAGAGGTAAAATGGGTTTGGTGAGTCATGTCAGTCTCCTGTTTTGTTTTGCGAACCTGTAGGATCCTTCTGATGCACCACTTTTGTTAAGGTTCAGCAATTTACAGAAAGAATGTTACACCTACAAACTCCCGTATCTTATTCGAGCGATCCCGTAGCGAAAAAAGGAACTGAAAAAGCCGATTGATTATTATACTAATCACGATTATAATAATTGTGATTAGTATAATATTATCGTCTCCTGGAGGGAACCATGTTCATTGACCGAAAGATAGAACTTGATTTATTGGACCAACGCTATCGATCCAATCAGGCAGAACTTTTCGTCTTGTACGGCCGTCGTCGAGTTGGAAAAACGGAACTGCTGCGCGCTTTTTGTTCAGACAAACCCCACATCTTTTTTATTGCCACATTAAGCAGCGATTCAGAGCAATTAGCCACATTCTCTCAACAGGTGTACGGTTTCACCCATGCGGGTGTTCCCGCGGGTTTCACCTTCCCCTCCTGGGAGGCGGTCTTCCAGGCGCTGGCCGATCTTCCCATGCAACCCAAACCAATCGTTGTCCTGGATGAATTCACGTATTTGATCAGCGGGAACAAAGCCATACCATCCATTCTGCAAAAGGTATGGGACGAAAAGCTCAAAAATACACAGATCATGATGGTGTTGTGTGGTTCGTATATTGGTATGATGGAAACAGAAGTGCTCGGTTATCAGGCGCCTCTGTATGGACGGAG
>Ga0226835_1001377_pt1 | contig 13499 bp, 12 predicted proteins | sample LAC_MetaG_1_FD_163627 | JGI IMG/M metagenome (GOLD analysis project Ga0226835, IMG submission 163627) | Anaerobic ammonium oxidizing microbial communities from anammox membrane bioreactor (MBR) in UC Berkley, California, United States -... | ecosystem: Engineered > Bioreactor > Anaerobic >...
CGACGATGTTGTTTGGAAAATTCAATAACGCGAATACAACGTCCTCGATGCCTTGATGCAAATACGTCGCGCCGTGTGCGGCAACAGATTGCGGCATCGTTTTCAGCAGCGCGAGCAGAATCGAGACATCGTGCGGCGCGATACTCCACAACGCGTTAATGTCCGTTTGCACGCGTCCGAGATTCACACGATTGGCATAAACGTAATAGAGCTCACCCAACGCGCCCGCGTCCAACAATTCTTGAATCTTCCACACGGCGGGATTGTATTCAAACGTATGTCCCACCATCAAGACGCGATTATTTTTTCGCGCGAGGTCGGTTAACGCGCGCGCGTCGGCGCTGGTGAGCGCGAGCGGTTTTTCCACCAACACATGTTTCCCCGCGTTCAACGCTTGCGAGACGAGTTCAAAATGCGAACGCGCGGGCGTAGCAATCACCAGCGCGTCGAGCGTGGGATTGTCAATCAGCTCACGCGCATCATTGACCGCTTGCTGAATGGAATAGAGCCGCGTTGCCTCTTGCAAACGCGCGTTGTCGGCATCCGCGCACGCGACGAGCCACGCGTCGGGCAGTTGATGAAAATTGCGCGCGAGGTTCGGACCCCAATAGCCGTAACCGACAAGACCGAGACGAAGACGGGAGGACATTTTGGATTTGAGATTTATGATTTGTGATTTCTGATTGATGGTTTTGAGCGCGCTTTATCCGATGCGTTCTAGAAATTGCGCGGGTGTGACGATTTCGAATTTGAAGCGGCGGCGCTGGCGGCTTGCTTTCTCTATGCTGCAGCGATGCCAGCACGCGGACGTGAAGCTGCGCGTTTGCGCGCTGTGGTGCGCTTTGCCGAGCCGTTCTGAGCAAGACGCTTTTCGCGACGGTACCGATGCACCAAGTCCACAGCTTCTTGCTCGCTCATTTCGGGACCGTGATATTCGCGTTGAATCGAACGCCACCACGCGAGGTCCGCTTCACGTTCTAGATATTCGCGCATGACCTGTTGGACGAAATTCTGCGGTTTTTTCCGCCGCCGGCTCGCCGCTTTGGCAATCTCTGCCCATAATTCCGGGTCAAAGACCATTGTTGAATTCGCAGCCATACCCACCTCCAACTCTATGCAAACTCGCGCACAGGAATATACCCCATCTCCTCCAACTTGGTCAAAATCTTTTGCGCTGATTCCTGCACCGTTTCTCTGTCCGAATGATACGTTACTTCGGGATGAAGCGGCGGTTCGTAGGGGTCGCTGACGCCGGTGAAATTTTTGATTTCGCCCGCGAGGGCTTTTTTGTACAAACCTTTGACGTCGCGTTCTGCCAGAACAGGAATCGGACATTCCGCGTACACTTCGACAAAATTTTCAATCTTGCCGCGCAGTTCGTCGCGAATTTCGCGGTAGGGCGAAATTGCCGCCGCGATGGCGACGACGCCGTTGCGCGACAGCACCTCGCACACCCAACCAATGCGGCGAATGTTTGTGTCGCGGTCCTCTTTGGAAAAGCCCAAACCTTTTGAAAGATTTTCGCGAATGACATCGCCGTCGAGGACTTCGACTTTCATGCCACGTTCGCGCAAATCGCTTTCAATCACGCGCGAAACCGTCGTCTTGCCTGCGCCGGAAAGTCCGGTGAACCAGAGTGTAAATCCTTGGTGTTCCATTGTTTTGAGGTAGCAGGTAGCAAGTAGCAAGTAGAATGTTCCCTACTACCTGCTACCTCCTACCTGCTACCTGATTACTCCTCATGTTTTATTTTTTTGCCAATCATGTCTTGCGGAATTGGTAAACCAAATTCATTCAACACCGTCGGCGCAATGTCAACGAGTTTTGAATTTTTCAATTCGCGTCCGCCGAGTTTGCGTTTGGGATCGAAATAAATGTACATCCCTTGCTGCGCGTGATTCGCGTCGTCGGGACCGGTGTCATTTTCAAACGTATAGATTTCACCCGAACCGAGCGAGCCGACGCCGCGCCAATACAAATCGCCCCAAATGACGATGAGGTCAGGCGCGACGCCATTCACTTTTTTATACACATCTTGCGGTTTGAACGCGTGCGTCTTCATCGGCTTGCCTTCGTGGTCGGGCAGCGCGTGGAATTTCGCAATCAATTCATCGCGCACTTTTTCGTACTCGCTCGGCGGAATGATGCCGTTCGGTTCGCGGCCCTGCACATTAAGGAAAACGCGCGAATAGTAACCGCCTTCGCCCCACACGCGCGTCTTGTCCCAATTGATTTTCGCTTTCGCTAACGGAATGATGCCTTCGGGTTTTTCGTCGAGGACGAGATAACCGTTTTGCACCAACCATTCGTTGATGCAAATGCCGCCGTCCATCCGTTTCGCGCCGTGGTCGCTCATCACAATCACGCTCGTTTCATCGTCAATCAATTCGAGCGTCTTGCCGATTTCTTTGTCAAGCCACACATAATAATCGTGAATGCACGTGAGCAGTGGATTATTCGGCTCGTGCTTGATATGTTTCGGGTCGTGATATTTCCAAAAGCCATGATGCAAACGGTCCACGCCGATTTCGACGGACATGAAATAATCCCAGTCGCGCGTTTTCATCAAGTGTTGAATCACCTTGAAGCGCGCTTCGGTCATTTCATAAATTTTTTCGAGCAGCCACTGTTTGTTTTCGGTGCGAAAATTTTCCGCGTCCACCGCATAGTTTGGCGCGACGCGCAAAATTTCCTCGCGCAAAGTTTCGGGATACGTGAACTTGCTGTTGACGTTCGGCGAAAGAAAACAGCCCACCATTCCACCGTTGACTTGTTTTGGTGGGTACGACGGCGGCACGCCAATCAAGTACGATTGTTTGCCGACGCGCCCGAGATAATCCCACACCGTTGGCTCGACAATCGAACGCGAGTTGGCGATATTCATTTTTTCGTACGAATAATCCGCGCGATTGCGAAAACCGTAAATGCCGAGCGTGCCGGGGTCTTTTGAGGTTTGCGAACACATCCACGCGGGAACCGTAATCGGCGGCAGAACCGATTCCAGTTCGCCCCACACGCCGTTCGACATTAAATAATTCAAGTTCGGCAATTCGCTGCGATATTGTTGAAACACGAGCGACGGTTCCGCGCAATCAAGACCGATGACGAGGACGCGTTTTTTCTTGCCGCGCGGAAAAGTAAAATTAGGTAATAATTGGGTCATTGGGAGATTGACGAAAGCCGACGGCTGACTACTGACAGCGAGTTGACTCGCATCTATCGCGGTCTGTCGTCTGCCGTCTGTCGTCTGATTACTGCTTACTGACTCTCTGCTTTTTTCTTGGCGATCCCTTCAATCAATACTTGCGCGACTTCGGGACGCGTAAATTCGGGCGGCAGCATTTCGCCGCGTTCGAGCATTTGACGAACTTTGCTGCCGCTCAGAACGATATGATCCTCTTCGGGATGCGGGCACGTTTTCGCCGAAACGATGCCGCCACATTTTTTGCAATAAAAGGTGTGTTCAAATTTGAGCGGCGTGATGCCAATTTCCTCGGGCGTGAAATTATTAAACATCAACTGCGCGTCATACGTGCCGTAATAGCCGCCGACGCCCGCGTGATCGCGTCCGATAATCATGTGCGTACAGCCGTAATTTTTGCGGCATAACGCGTGAAAGATTGCTTCGCGGGGTCCCGCATACCGCATCGCGGCGGGAAAGACGCCGAGCATCACACGGTCCGGCGGATAATAATCGCGCAGCAATGTTTGATACGACATCATCCGCACATCGGCGGGAATATCGTCCGCTTTGGTTTCGCCGACAAGCGGATGCAAAAATAAACCGTCCACAATTTCGAGCGCGGTCTTTTGAATGTATTCGTGCGAGCGATGAATCGGGTTGCGCGTCTGGAACGCGACGATTTTATTCCAACCGTTGAGCGCAAACATTTTGCGCGTCTGTTCCGGCGTGTGACGAAATTCCGGAAATTCCGTTTTCGCCTGATGCGGCATGTCCACGAGCCAAATATCGCCCGCGAGATACACGTCGCCTTGCGCGTACAAACGCGCGACGCCGGGATGTTTTTCTTCGTCGGTGCGATACACATTTTTCGCTTCATGCACTTTGTCGTAATCAAATTTTTCGCGCAGTTCCAACAGCCCGACGAGATGCCCGTCCGATTCGACGAGCGCGATGTCTTTGCCGATTGCGTAATTCTCTGCGAGTTCGCGCGAGACGGGCAGCGTCACCGGAATCGTCCACGGCAAGCCGTTCGCCAGCCGCATATTGTTGACGACATTTTCGTAATCCGCTTTGCCCATGAAACCGGTGAGCGGACTCATGGCGCCGACGGCAATCATTTCGAGGTCGGACAAATTCACGGAATTGAGCGTGCGATAATGATGCGCCGCTTGCGCTTGTTCCGCGCGCGCGATAATTTTTTCGCGTTCCGCGCCCGTGGCGACGCGATGGATGAGCGTACCGCCGTGCGGGGCGATTTCGCCGACATATGTTTTATTCATGCTTTTTTTCTCTTTCGTGATTTTGGTTTTGATTTTGATTCAGCCCATTCCACCTGACGATAAATTTCCGCCAAATCAATTTGGCAAGCTAATGAGCGCAACTGCAAAACCGCCTCTATGCCTTCCAACGTTCCCAAGACCCAAAAATGTCCGTCACGCCGATAGTGTTCGATATAGGGCGTCGTTTGGTCAATCATGACGTACTCGCGCAACGACGGAATCTTGCGATACATTTTGAATTTCACGCCGCTGTCATAATCCTGCGTCGAATCCCACCACACCTCGACAATCAATTGCGGATTCAACACCGTATCTGGCTGACGCGGGTCAGTTTCGATTTTGCCGCAAATGACCATGACGTCGGGATAGACATACACCTCTTCTTTGGACGAACGCAAGCGAACATCAGACTGATACACCGCACAAGGTTTATCCGCGAGTTTCTGGCGCAGCGACATGTACACATTCCCCACAATAATATTGTGAGAACGCGTTGTTCCCGCCATCATGTACGTTTCGCCGAACCAATACTCGTTCTTGTCGCGCGATTTTTCTTCCTGCGCGAGATATTGTTCAGGCGATAAGGATGTGTCGGGCTTTAACATTCTGTGTCTCCTTTGACGCAATCCTACCCCAAATATCCCAACCCCGCCAACCGTTCTTCGATCTCTTTTTGTTCCGCGTCCGAGTATTCGCCGTCCATTTTATTTTCAAAATGCAACGCGGGCGTATATTCAGCCCGCTGCGGACGCGATAGAAATTCATTCAACACGCGCCCGTCCATATCGTCAGGAATCGCTTCGTCAAACAATTGCAAAATCGTCGGCGCAAGGTCAATTAAATTAGGCGCTTGGGCGCTTGGGTGATTGGGGAGAATGCCATTTCCATTCATCGCCAAAATTCCATCCATCCGATGTTGTCCCGACGTATCGCTGACGAATAATAATTGATTGCCCACTTTTTCGACGACGCTTTTTTGCGCCCCGTTCGCGCCGCGCCAATCTACGGCGGCGACATGATAGGGACCGTCAATCAAACCAATCACATCGGGCGCATCTTCCAACGCATCGCCGTTGTAAATTTCTTCGCGGCGATAGACAAAATCAAAAATCGGTTTCTGCGTTTCCGGGTCAATCAATTCGCGCAGCGCCGCAATCACCGCGTCGCGCGTCGTTTCGTATGCATTCGGTTCGACGCAGCCCTCTGGCTCGCGCCCGCGCACATTCAAATAGACGTTGCCCATCGTGCCGACCGCGTACGCTTTCGTGCGCGTCCAATCCAGATTGCCGTATGCCATCGAATAATGCAGATTCGATTTCAAGCGCGGCAATAATTCAAACGCTTTATTTTTTGCGGCGGCGAGCAGCGGATTGTTCAAGCGTTTTACGCCCGCGCGCAATGCGGACGATAACGGATTGCCCGCCTGCGCTTTGTACGCGAGGATTCCCTTTTGCGCGAAATACTGATTCAAATACACCGCGTGCGTGAGCGGTCCGAAACCATGGTCGGACAAAATAATGACGGTCGTATTTTCATCCGCGTATTTTTCCAAAAGGCGCGCGTTACATTGATCCAGATACGCGAAACAATCGTTGATGACGCCGCCCCATTGTTGCGCGTCGCGTTCGTTGTACAGCGGATGCGTCGGGTCTTGATAGCGCCAAAATTTGTGACACAAAATATCGGGCGCGCGCTGCACCAACATTCCAAAATCCCAATCGGGATTTTGGTCGAGCAGATACTCGAACGCGCGCGTTTGCAATTCGCTCATGCGCTTGACGCGCGCCGCAAGTTCGTCCAACGATTCGCCGCCGGTTTCGCCGCGTTCAATATCCACATCAATAATGTATTCGCCCAACTCGCGCAGCAATTCATTTTTCAATTCGGGCGGATGCGTAAATTCGCTATGGAGGCCCGGCGTCATCAGACCGCTGACGAGCGCGCCGTTGATTTTTTCGACGGGCCACGTGAGCGGCACATTGACGACGACGCACTTTTTGCCGCGTGCGCTCAAGATGCGCCACAGCGTTGCCGCGCGGCGATGCGACGCGTTGATGTATTCGAGCGCGTACGAATTTTTGGAACGCTGATAAAAACCGTACAAGCCGAATTTGCCGTTTTGTTTGCCCGTCGCAAACGCGCTCCATGCCTGTTCGGATGAGGGTTGAATGCAGGAACGCAGAACCGAGCGCGTGCCATTTTGAATGAACTTGCCCAGCGTTGGGAGTTTATTTTGCGCCAGTAGAGGGTCGAGCAGCGTCCACGTCGCGCCGTCGAGACCGAGAACGAGGACGCGGGGTTTGGTGATTGCCGTCATTTTTACAACATTGCGATTATAGCGCGGGGCAAAAGAATCGAGAAATTTGCCGCCGCGTTGCGAACGAGCTCAGGGCGCGGGTGCGATGCGAATTTCGCCAATCCTCGCCGCCACAGTGGGTTCGGTTAAACCAATCCCTTGAATAATTTGCGAGACTTGGATTTCGGACGCCGCTTCGCGCGCGGTGTGCGGCGAACCTTTCACGGCAAGGAGCGCGTGCGACCAACGAAATTTTCCGCGCAAATCTATTTGCGCGCCAAGCGCTTTTAACGCGTCAACGCCCGCTTGCGTCAAACGATACGACGCTTCATCGCTCGCCGCAACGGCAACGATTCTACCGTCGGGAATTTGCGCGATGAATTCCGCCATCCGTTCCGATTCCTGTTCCGAACCAAAGGTGTCAAAATTTGCGCGCGCTTCGACCGCGCCAGATTTTTCGGGATTGATAACGACAAGGTTATAGCCGCGCGCGTTGGGCGATTCGTCTCTGCCATTGACGAAAATATGTCCGAACGCGCCCTGTTCTTCGCCCGCGCTGCGGACGACAATGGAAAGCGAGTGATTGGATGATTCGGCGCTTGGGAGTGTTTTGTCAAAAGTGAGCGTGATTTCGTTAATTCCTTGACGGAGCACATTCGCAGAAAGCCGGGCCCTTTGGGTTTTCGATTCGGGTGGAACTTGGCGAGCAATTTCAACGCCATTTACAAAGAGCCCCCAGTGCGATGTGTTTGCTTCAAACGCATCTAACCAAAGTTCCATCTCACGCGGATTCGAAACGCGGAAAAAGAGTTTCGCTTCGTTACGCTGTACGACAAACTTTTCTCCACCTAGCGCGCCCCATCCTTCCCCAAAATATAAACGCGCGAGCGGGTCATCGGGCTTGAGAAGCAACGTGTCGTTCGCGGGCAACTCGTTCACGCGATACATGACGGTTCCGCGTCCATTTTCATAACTCTCGCCGATTTTCGTAACCGGAAAATTTTCCTCGATATACGCGCGCGTTTTGTCCGCCACCGCGCGGTTCGTCTCTTCAAACGGCGTGTGCCAAATGATGTAACGCGTTCCAAAGAATTGCAGAACGCGCGGCGCGAGCTCCTTGTCGCGCGCGCGCGTCGCCTCATCAATTTCGTGTCCCGTTTGAATTGCAAGCGCCGAATTCAAAACCGGCGCTTCGGCAAAATATTGAAACTTGAGTTCGGGATTGCGCGACGTGTTGCCGTTCAAAATCGGATGCCGCTGCGTCGTTTGATAAAACTGCGCGTACATGAAAATGCGGTCAATCGGCGCTTGCGAATCCGCGCGATAACTGCCCGTCACGCGAAACCCGTTGCGCCACGCCAGCGGAATTTCCATCACCGAAAAATTTCCCGCGTCGCGCGCAATGTCGGCATAGACGCTTGGCGCTTGAAGATTGGAAAGCGGCAGCGGCGTCGAGAGATGCTCGAAAACAAACAGCAGAGAAATCGCGCCAAGTAGGATGGGACTTGCTGCCTGATACCTGCTACTTGCTACCTTACGCATCACCCAAAAAATTCCATAGCCCACCATCACCGCCAGCGTCAGCGTCAGCATCACGCTCCAGCGCGACGGATAGCGATTGCCTTTGACGAGTGGAATTTCGAGCAGCGCGTCGAACGGCAGCGGCAAATCAAATTCCGCGCCGTTGATGCGCAGCGTGGGGCCGAGAGAAATGAGCGCAAACAGCAAAAACCAAATGCCCCAGATGCGCGCGGGTTTCACTTGCCACACCGCGACGATTGCGAGCGCGAGCGCCGCCAAGCCCAAGTACATGAAATTCATGTACGGGTAATGCATCAGCGTTTCTACATTGCCAAACAGCGGATGCAAATGCGACGGGACAAAAAAGCCCGTGAGGTCGGCGGAAAAGATATTGGCAAAACCCAAACCCTGTTGAATGAAATCGCCTTCGGTCAGCGTGTCCGAAATCATCGCGGCGAGAATGGGCAGCATGGGGAGGGTGAAAACGAGAACGGCGAGCGCGAGATTTATGATTTTGGATTTTGGATTTTTGATTTGAAAGCGGATTGTGACAAGCCAATAAATCAAATAAGCAATCGTAAATAAAATCAGAAACGACGCGAAAATAAATTCGCTCAACGCTTGCGCGAGCAAAAACAAGCCGAGCAAAAAGCCGTAACGCAATGGCGGTTTTGGCGCGTCGAAAATTTTTAGCAGGAATAAAATATAAAATGGAATCCACTGCGACGATGCGATGTTGAATTGACCGAGCGAGGCGTACAAAAATTTATTGGCGGAAAACGCATAGAGCAAACCGGCGACGAATGCGGCGCCCCAAATCTGGAACGCGGCTAAACGCCCAGCGTTTCCTTTTCCGCGTTCCTCCGCGTTCCTCCGCGTCTCGTTCAAAAAGGTTTGACGCAGCAAATACGTCACGAGCAAATACGCGCCAAAGCCGCTCAGCGTGAACGACAAAATCAAATTGATATTCGCGGCGGGAATAATGTCCCACGCGAATTGAAAGGGAATCGAGAGGAACGCGTTGAGATACGTGAGCGTGTAAAAAGCGAGGTTCAGCCCGATGGGAAAAAACATGTAATCCGTGTAAAGCGGACTCGAACCCAAATTCAGAATCGAGTACGGCGCCCACCACAGATTCCACGCCAGCGCGGGGTCATCGCTGCCGTCGCCCGCGACATGCGTAGTGAAATGCCCAAGCAGCGGATACGTGAGGGCGAGGGTGAGGAGAAAATAGGCGCAGAGCGCAAACCAAGCGCGGCGGTGTTGGGACTGGAACACAATACGTTTTACCCGCGAACAAAGAACTCGAAAATCGGTTGCCGCTTATTCGCCCTGATACGAGATACGATAAATCGCGCCGGGGACATTCGCATCCGCTTTGCCGCCGCGCATATCGGCGATATACAACGCGCCGTCGGGCCCCACCGCCAACGCCGTCGGATGGTCAAGCCCTTCCACAAAGGAACGCGTCTTCCAAATTTTTTTACCGTCCTGTTCCGCTTGAAACGTGCGCGTAACCTGACGATAACTGGAACCGGCTTGGCCGTGCGCGTACAGCGCCGTCAGCACATTGCCGCGATACGCGTTGGGAAATTGTTCCGCTTCGTACACCGTTACGCTCGTCGGCGCGGCGTGCGTGACAAAGTGCATAATCGGCGCGCGCGTCGCCGACCACGGCGGCGGTACGCCAAAAAAATATGGATAACCGTAATCCGCGCTCGCTTCAATCAAATTCAATTCGTCGCCGTCGGGAACGGGAATGGACTCGTCGCCATTATCGCTGGCAAACATTCTACCCGCCGCGTCAAACGCCACATCATACGGATTCCGCAAACCGCGCGCCCACAGTTTCAGATTTTTACCGTCGGCGTCCGCTTGCAAAATGCCCGCGAATTGCCAATCGTCGCGCGGCTGCCCTTGAAACCAATACGTCTCGCCCTTTAATTCCAATTGGCCCACGCGCGGCCCCCCGATAGCAATATACAATTTTCCGTCGGGCCCAAACGCGATGCCATTGCTGGAATGTTGAATGTCGAGCGAAAATAATTTGTCGAGAATAATTTTATTTTCATCCGCGACGCCGTCGCCGTCCGTGTCGCGCAGCGTACTGATTTGCCCGATCCAGATATTGGCGGGATTGAACGGAACCTCGAGCGGGCCGCGATAAGAAACATATAACTTGCCGTCATGCCACGCCAAGCCGCGCGGATTTTTGAAACCGGACGCAAAAATTTTGCGCTCGTCCGCGACGCCGTCGCCGTTCGTGTCGCGCAAGCGGACAATGTTGCCGTCCACCATTTCCGCGTAATACAAATTGCCCGCGTCGTCAAACGCCAAGGCGCCCGGCTCTTGCAAATTTTCGGCGAACGTTTGCGCTTGAAATCCTTTCGGCAATTTAATTTCCGCCACCGTCGGATGTTCGGGCCCGCCCGGTTTTGATTGAACCGGCTGCGCGTTCCATTGCGTCACGGCAAACAATCCGCCCAATGCCAATACGCCTACCCCGGCGGCGATGCCCCACGCCAACCCCGGTTGGCGCCGCGCAAAATATACCAATGCAAAAGCCAAGGCGCCCGCGAACAGCGCAATGCCCAATGTCGTCAAATACGTCATGGCAAACGCGGGCAAATCAAGACTCAACAATGGCGCGCCAAAAATTTGTACGGCGAAACGACTGGCGAAAAAAAACAAAACGGCGAGGAGCAGCAAACCGAGCGCGGCTGGAAGCAGCGCGCGCCATTCCTTTTTATTTGTCCGCCAGCGCGCGCGCGCAAAATCCGCGAGACCAAAAACAATCAAGCCAAATGCAAACGCGACCAGCGCAAGCGCCATCCAATTTATCGCCACCGGATTTCCTCGAATCGCAAAAAATGATTTACTGGCGCGCGGAGGCGCTGCGGCGCGGTACCTGATGATGGTGACGGCAGCGCGCTTCGTACATTTCATTCGCGCCGACGACGACGAGCGGGTCGTCATACGCAGCCGGCGCGCCGTTCACCAAACGCTGCGTGCGCGACGCGGGCCCGCCGCACACCATACAAATCGCGTTCAATTTCGTCACTTCTTCCGCTTGCGCCATGAGAATGGGCATCGGACCAAATGGCTCGCCGCGAAAATCGGTGTCGAGTCCGGCGACAATCACGCGCACGCCGCGCTGCGCCAACTGCGCGACGACTTCGGTGATTTCCCAATCAAAAAATTGCGCTTCGTCTATCGCGACCACATTGACCGATTCATCCCAATGCTGCCAAATCTCTGCCGCGCGCTGAATCGGCCGCGCGCTCACATTCGCGCCGCTGTGCGACGCCACCAACGCCTCGCCATAGCGGGCGTCAATTTGATTTGAAAAAACCATTACGTTTTGACGCGCGATTTGCGCGCGCCGCACGCGACGTATCAATTCTTCCGACTTGCCGCTAAACATGGAACCGCAAATCAGTTCGACATGGCCGCGCATTTCATTTTGATAATCCATCTGCCCTCATAAGCCCCGCGAGCGCGCTCACGGGGCTTGCAAAAATGCCCCCGCCGCAAGCGGGCGGGGCAAAGTTTCGCGTATCGTCATACCTGTAGCGGACAAATTATAGCATAGCCCCAATTTTCATTCGGTCTTGGGGTCGCAAAAAAATGGCGGTGTGATACAAAAAGTATCACACCGCCTCAATGACCAAACGTAAAAAAATTATGCGGCAGTTTCGCCATCTGGCGCCGAGGCCGCTTCGGGCGTCGTGACTGCTTCGGACGCCGGTTTGGACTCGGGCTGCGCTTCGCGCGGTTTGCGTTCGCGCGGCGGACGCGGTTTGCGTTCACGCGGCGCGCTGGCGGCAGACGCTTCGGCTGTCGCATCCGTCGCTGCGGCAGCCGGCGTTTCGGCGGCAACCGGCGCGGTTTCAACCGCCGCTGCGGGTGCTAACAATTCTTCCGGCACGCTGCTGCGTTTCGCGCGTTCGGCGGCGCGGCGTTGTTTCTTGCTCACATGCGTTTCGCCTTGCGCGGCGCGCGATTCGCTTACCGCCAAACGCTTGGTAAAGCGTTCGACCTGTCCGGCGGTGTCAACGATGCGCTGGGTGCCGGTGAAAAAGGGATGGCAATTGGAACAAATATCGAGGTGAATTTCTTTTTTCGTCGAGCCGGTGCGCCACTGCGCGCCGCACGAGCCGCAGACGACCAACGCATCCATGTAATAGTTTGGATGAATGCCTTCTTTCACAATAAAAACCTTTCCGCGCGCGGCTGGTCATGCCACTCTCGCCTAGCCCCTTGGGGCGTCCGCAAAATTTTGGGCCGAACCAGTCGCGACTATTGACAGCTAATTTGCTGCCGCTGTTTTTTCACGCGCGCCAACGCGTTCCGCATAGACGCTGACCTGTTTTTGCGATTGCGAGTACGGCTCAAATTTCACATACCCGTCAATCAGCGCGAATAAGGTGTAATCTCTGCCCAACCCGACATTTGTGCCGGGTTTGACGCGTGTGCCGTGCTGACGAATCAAAATCGAACCGCAGCGCACAAATTGTCCGTCAAAGCGTTTCACGCCGAGACGCTGCGCGTTGCTATCGCGTCCGTTGCGGCTTGAACCGCCGCCTTTTTTATGAGCCATTTTTGTAATCCGTACCTGCAAATCAGTCCGCTGCGCGCAAACTCGCGTCTGACGTTTGGCGGCTGACCGCTGACGACTTAACCCGCCAGAATATCCTTGATTTCCAAATGCGTGTAGGTTTGGCGATGGCCGCGCGTGGTGCGGCGGCGATGCTTGTTGCGATAATCGAATGAAATCACTTTGGCGCCTTTGCGCTCCGCCACGACTTGGGCGGTGACGCTGGCTGCGGCGGCGCTTTGACCGCTGTGATACGTGTCGCCGTTACCGAGAAACACGACATCCAATTTCACTTGGTCGCCAACCTGTTTGGGCAATTTTTCAACCGCGATGCGGTCGCCCTTTTCTACGCGATATTGTTTATTTCCACTGCGTACGATAGCGTACATGATGCCTCCCCAACGACCCGACAGGTTTTTTCATTGTCTGCGACGCAGCCCAGCCCAACGTATCCTGTCAGGTCTCTTGCGCGCAGGCGTCAAAAAAGCGGCGCAACTTGCCACCGCATTAGCCGCGCAATTATATGCAAACGCGCGTTTTTGGCAAGTTCGGCGAGTTTTCGGGCGAATAGAATTCGCCGCAACAAGAACTCGAAACGCCCCTACGGGCGTTGGGAATCGC
>Ga0226835_1001378_pt1 | contig 13482 bp, 9 predicted proteins | sample LAC_MetaG_1_FD_163627 | JGI IMG/M metagenome (GOLD analysis project Ga0226835, IMG submission 163627) | Anaerobic ammonium oxidizing microbial communities from anammox membrane bioreactor (MBR) in UC Berkley, California, United States -... | ecosystem: Engineered > Bioreactor > Anaerobic >...
GCGCAGCCAATCCATCGTCCAGGTAACATCGCTGCGGTTAGTGACCTCTAATTCATAACGAATCGTGGAGCCCAAATAGGCGGTCGTCGGTTGCACTCTCTTATTGATGGCGAGCGGCGGATCCACCGTGACGCGCGCAATATTGGTGCGTCGCGGGATATAAGCATCCGGCGAATAGGCGCTCAAATTGTTGCCGTAGGTGGTTAACCAATTGCCATCCACCACAGCGGCAAAGATCAGTTGATACGTCTGACCAGGTTGCACCGTCAATCCTGCCCAAACCACCGGGTTATAGCGATATTCTGGCAACGGCGCCGGCCCTGAAACCATGTACAGGTAATGGAAGTTGGCGGGCAAGGTGTCAGTGAGGCGGATGTTGCTCACCACAAACGTACTGCGATTTGTCAGGTTGATGGTGTATGTCACCACATCGCCGGTCAGACCGTGGTTTGGAGTGACCTGTTTATCCATGATCAACGCCGCATACACTCGCACTTCTGCCAGGTTGTTCACTGTCCTGAAATTGGCCCGAGGATGATAGGCGCTGAGCGTATTGTAATATTTCTCATCTGTCCAGTTATCGCGAATATAGGTTTGGCGCGGTATCCGAGCGACAAAAGAAATGGAGATGCTGCCCCAGGCTGGCAGATCCACCTGCCAGACCAGCTTGCGACCATTTTCAACGATGGCAGGCGCTGGGCTGCCTGGGACGGCGCGCACAAAAGTGAAAGGCTCAGGGTCGCCTGGCATGGTATCGGTAACCACCACGCCCATGAGGGTGACAGAAAGTGGGTTGTAAACTGTTATGGTATAGGTCACTTCCTCGGTAGGGAACACCTGTACCGCCCCGCCGTTTTTATCCACCACCGTCTTTTGCAGCAAGGAAGCGATGGGCGTGGTAATATCTCGCGTGCCGTAAACCGGCAGTTGCACCTCGGCGCTGGTCACCGAGTAAGCGATGCGAGAATTACGGATATCGTTAGCGGTCGTCCGTTCGTTGACCAGCACCGCGAACTGCATGCTGAGGCTGCCGCCTGGCTGCAACGGCCCTGGAAACAACCAGGAGACTTGATTGGTGACGGGGTCATACACCCCGCCGTTGTTAGCACTCAGAAAAGCTGTTTCATTGGGCACCCTATCTACAATTAGCAAATTTGTAGCCGGGATGGCATCGGAGCGATTGTTATTGACCACGGTCAACGTATATGTCAGGATATGCCCTGGTAAAACGCTGGCATCCGCCGTCTTGGAAAGGCTCAAGAGGGGTCCCATCACCATTGTCACGGCGTCATCGTGAGTGCCTGAGACCGGAGGGCTGGTTTGCGATGAGCGAATGGCGACCGCGTTGCCCACCAGGATAATCGGCTTGGTGAACGCCGGCTCGTTGGTGGGCGAAATCACTGTGCGAAATGTGATTTCGCCGCTGGATTGAGGCGGCAAGAGTGGGATTTGCCAGGATAAGGCATATCCGGTTGAATCGGAGCCTGAATAGCTGAACTGTTCGACGGGGATATTGGGCGAGGAAGCATATTCGCCGGAAAAAGTCTGCCAACGACTGATGGTATCCGAGATCGTGACGTTGGTGATAGCCACCGCCAGCGAATTGGTGTAACGAACCGTGAAGGTAATTGTATCCCCCGGTCGAGCAGTTTCATTATTAACGGAGGTTTCTACCTGAAGATCCGAAGCCACAGCCTGGTCAATATCCACTTGCGCAGGCGGCGTTTCCTGCGCCGCAGGCGCGGCACGGACGTTCACCGCTTGCATAAAGGCGTAGATCAGCCCCAGCGCAGTCGCCAGGCTGGCGAACGACATCCCTGCGGCTCGCAAGACCTTGAATAAGGGCCGGGATGACGGGGTCGTAAAAGACTGCGACAGCTTCATAATCCCCTCCGAACGAATTGATTGCTACATTAAAAAACCGCCGACAACTCCAATTGAGTGTATCATTTTCCCCCCAACAAATCAATTGACTATTGTCACCCCTTGAACGATTTCCGGTTATCAATTGTGTTAGGCGCTTCTTTCCAGAATGAACTGTTTCACGTGAAACCTTTGAATTTATACCTCCCAGACGCCGTTTTCCCTTGCCCAGGATTCGAGCGTCTCATCCACCATATCCAGATATACATCCAGCGCCCGCAGGCGTTCGGCAAAACCTTCGCCGGATAGACCGAGGGTATCCAGGGAAGCCTGCCATGCACGGCGGTGTTGGGAATCGGTCGGCAGGAGCTTAGCTGCCAACGTCCAAGTGCGCAGCAACGGCCACAATGCTGCTATTGGCTGCTCGCTCTCCATCAGAGCCTGAAACGCTCTCAGGTAATACATTAAGCGATCAGGGTGCAGCCGCGCCGTCGCTAGTTCCGTCGGCAGAGAGCGATAGGCTGCCTGCCAGGCGGACAACCATTCCCTTAAATTGCCATTTGCCAACCGCGGCGCGCCGAGCAATCCTAACAACCCAGCGTACAACCCCGCGCGTCCTACCGCTTCCGCCCGCTCTGGGAAAACCTGTAAGAACCGCCGCTCGGTTAAGGGAGGTCCGCTCAAGCATGCAATGGAATTTGCAGAATACTCTAATGATCGCAAATATAATTCAACTCGATCCGGCGAGGGTTCCTCTCGCAGTTCTCGCAAATCGAGCCAGATGCTGCGCGCCTGCTCCATCTGCCGGCGCGCTCGTTCGAATACGTAGTCCGGTCGGTCAAACTGCCCACGCACGCTGGCCTGGATAAAATCCATGAAATGCTGAGGGTCATAAAGCACCCGGCAAGTATTCAACGCAGGACCAAGCCAGGGGTGAACGCGCAATCGGCGCGGCTCGCGGTATTCCTGCTGTCCATGATGGGCAATATCCAAATGCACTTCGTCGGTGAGAGGCGTAATTTCCCGTTCGTTGTCCGGCGCTTCTATATAGATAAAGACCAAATCTATATCCGTCGTCCCGCCCAACAGATACGCTTCTCCCAAGAGCGAACCACATAGATAGGCTGCAAGCAACTGCCGCGACGCGCGCGCCTGCCGCGCCACTGCATCGTTGGCAATTTTGAGCAATGTCTCATGGGTGATGCGCATGGTTCTATCTCAGATGAATGTCTCGCACGAGAGATGCAATCTCTGAACGATCGGGCAATTTCAGGCTGGTCATAAAGCCAATCAGTCCGCCATTTCCAGCGGCAGCTCCGGCTGATACGGTGACATCTTCAAAGCCTGTCGAATGCGATTCTCCACCCAGATCAGATCCTCGCGGCGATGCACATAATCCATCTGGTTTGTATCCACCGCCAGAACCGGCGAGCGACGCTCCTGGTGATCGCCGAAAAATTCCTCGTAGGCGCGGTTCAACTCATCTATGTAAGAACGCTCCATATTGCGCTCATAGGGACGATCGCGCAAGGCAATGCGCTGCATCAATACATCCGTATCCGCTCGCAAATAAACGATCAAATCCGGGACGATAATCTTCTCCGCCAGCGCTTCGTGAACGCGATAGTACATTTCCAATTCATCGCCTTGCAAGTTGATGCGGGCGAACAATGCGTCCTTTTCAAACGTATAATCGGCGATTACATGTTCATACTGGCTCATTAACTCAGAAACCATACGCCGCTGCTGATGGTAACGGCTTAACAAAAAAAAGATCTGCGTCTGAAAAGCGTAGCGTTTTCGGTCGGCGTAAAAGTCGGAAAGAAATGGATTCTCTTCAAATACTTCTAGAAGCAAACCCGCCTTGAATGACGGTTGGAGCAATCTCGCCAGTGTGGTTTTGCCGACGCCAATCACACCCTCAATGGCAATGTACATCGTTGCTAGCCTCTGTAATCTCAGGGATTTTCTCCAGGCGCCTGATCTTGCTGGATCATAGCCCCAATAAGCATACCAGCGAATGGCTTAGATTGCAACCATTTCTGATCCATGTTTTTTGCCGTAAGCGTTCACGGAGACAGGAAGATGGGGTATCATCGCTTGCAGAAAATGACTGCGCCGACTTTTCCCTCTCTCGATGAACAAACCCTGGTGGATTGCGTCCAAACGCTGGCCCAACAGGAGCCCTTCTTTGCGCACATTATTGCCCAGATCGGCCCGCCGCCGCTCTGGCAACGACCGATGGGTTTTCCCACATTGGTTTGGATCATTTTGGAACAACAAGTATCCCTGGCTTCGGCGCGAGCAGCCTTTGAGCGCTTGAAGCAGTTGCGCCCCGCTCTCGACCCCCAGCAATTTCTGGAACTGAGCGACGCTGAGCTGAAATGGGCTGGTTTCAGCCGGCAGAAAACCGGCTATTGCCGCGATCTGGCTCAGGCGATCCTGCATGGAGAAATTGATTTAGAAAGCCTGGCGCATTTAGAAGACGAAGCTGCGCGCAACGAACTGATGCGCCTGAAAGGGGTTGGCCCGTGGACGGCGGACATCTACCTGCTGATGGCTCTTTTGCGCTACGACATCTGGCCGGCGCAAGATCGCGCCCTGGTAATCGCGGTGCAACGTGGTCTAAAGCTCGATCACATCCCGGATAGCGACGAAATGACGTACATCGGCAAGGCCTGGCGCCCTTATCGGTCAATCGCAGCGCGATTGTTTTGGCATTATTATCTCAATTTCAATGCTAAAAACCTTGTGAAATCCGCCTGATTATAGTACAATTGTTCTAGTAAAAACCCGTGTAGCCGATGCGTTTCCTTGACAAGGCGCGAACTCGCGCTAAACTGTATATGTTCGTCCGCATTCGGAACCATTAGACGAAGGAGTCAACCATGCCATCTCTCAACCGTGTGCAATTGATCGGGCGCCTGGGCCGCGATCCAGAGACGCGTTATACCCCCAAGGGCGCGAAAGTATGTCAGTTTTCCGTCGCCGTTGACCGACGTTGGCGCGGCGCTGAAGGCGAGGCCAAAGAGCGCACCGATTGGTTTACTGTAGAGGCCTGGGGAAGGCTGGGCGAAGTCTGCCAGGAATACCTGAGCAAAGGGCGATTGGTCTTCATCGAAGGGCGCTTGCAGACCGATCAGTACGAGCAGGGCGGTGAAAAACGCTACTTCACCAAAGTGGTGGCCTCCACTATGCAGATGCTGGATCGCAAACCGGAGGAAGAAGAGCCGCTGCCCGCCCCACCCGAGGAGGAGGAATTCCCTTTTGAGTGATCCGGCGACGGATGTGCACGCATCTGCCGCCGAGTGCGCGCTGTTCAAGTGCTGCGGTTCGCCGGAGAAGACTGCATCGCTTGCAACAAGGCCTGGATCGCCAGTTTGCCGGATTGACGTCGGTGCGGCGATTTGCCCAATGGGCTGGCGTTAGCTGCGGCGTCAGCCAGGATTTCGCTGCGGCTTCCGCCGCGCTGTTTGGCTTGTAGATACGCCGCGCCAAACTCAAATAAGGCGTTGATATCCAGCGGGTGGTCGGAAGTCGGTCGCCCGCTTTCAATTTGCACCCAATTGGCCAGCCCGGCCAGCAATGCTTTGAGCATATCGCCGCGCCGCTCGCTTGGCGCGCGGTTGTTGACTTTGTCCTCCGCCAGCGCAGCGCGCACAAAGCCGAGAAAATCATCCAGCGTCAGGTCATTTCGGCGAAATTGCTGCGCAATCTGCTGCAATCCGTGAGCATAGAGCTGCGCTGAGCCATTGCCCGCCTGCGCTTCCAGCAGGCGGGCGGCGTGTTCCATCGCTTCGGCCAGCTCTGTATCGCGCTTTTCGGAAGCGGCCTGGGCGGCGATATCGAACACCTGCACCATGTGATCACCGTGGTTGCCGTTTATAAGATCCGCTTGATTGAGCGCCTCCCGATTTTCCCGCAACACATCGCCGACTGCTTTGAAGAGCGACGCCAGAGTACCCTGATCTGTATCACTCATGTGTTGTAGCCACGGGCAGAGCCTCGAGCTGATCTACCATGCGGTTGATCACATCGAAACCGCCTTGCCAGAAATCGGCGCTGTGGATGTCAATCCCCGCCTCCTCCAGGATGCGCGCCGGCGATTCTGAACCGCCGGCGGAGAGGATCTTCAAATAACGGGGCTTGAAAGACTCTCCCTCAGCCTTATATTGCTGGTACAGCGACAAGACCAGGAGTTGCCCAAAGGCATAGGCGTAAACATAGAAGGGCACCTCATAGATATGCGGGATGGAAACCCACTCCCAGCGGAACTCATCGCTGACTTCGACCGCATCGCCGAATTGAGCTTCTAAATTCGCCAGGTAAGCCTGCGCCAGCTCATCCACCGAAGCGCCCTGCTGCACCATTTCATGCGCCTGGCGTTCGAACAGGGCGAAGAAAGCCTGGCGGCAAATCGTGGCATAGGCGTCGTCCACCTGACGGAAGAGCAGGTCACGGCGTACGGCTTCATCGTCTTCTTGTTGCAGCAATTGGTCAATGAGCATCATTTCGCCGAAGGTGGAGGCGGTTTCCGCCAGCGGGAGGCTGGCTTGCTGAGTGAACAGGCTATGATGCTCGGCCAACATGGAATGAATAGCGTGCCCTAATTCGTGCGCCATGGTGGCCACATCATCTGGCCGCCCCTGATAATTGAGCAGCACCCAGGGGGTCAGGTCCGGGGTTACCGTGGCGCAGAACGCGCCGCCGCGCTTGCCTTTGCGCACTTCGCTATCCAGATGATCCTCGACAAAGACGCGTTGCGCCAGATCAGCCACATGCGAGTCGAAAGCGGCAAACGAATCGAAGACCATCTTTGCCGCTGAAGCAAAGTCATATTGCTTCTCCGATTTCGCCACCGCGGCGTAAATATCATAACGGCGCAATTTCTCCATGCCCAGCCAGCGCGCCTTCAGGCGGAAGTAACGCTGGAAAACCGGCGCGTTGCGCTCGCAGACCGCCAGCAGGGTATCTACCACGTCGTCCGGGATGTCGTTCCTCAGGTTGCGCGCTGCGATCGGGCTGCTGAAGCGGCGCAGGTCAACCTGCTCGTTGCGCCAGTCGCGCACCAGGGTCTGGTAGATCTGCCCCAGGATGGCGCCGTCCTGTCCATAGACGCGATAGAGTTCCTGATAAGCCCTGGCGCGCAGATCGGCGTCATGGCCGCGCACGTAAACCATCAATTCGCCGCGGGTCAATTCTTTCTCCTCGCCGTCCACCGTCAGGTGGAATACATAGCGATTGGTGATGGAATCATAAAGGTTTTCGAGGGCGCTGGCGCCGGTGGTGTTCTTGATATTGATGATTTTCTCTTCCGGCTCGCTGAGGGTATGCGGCTTGAAGTGGCGCATTTCCTCCAACCAGTAGCGATAATCGCCGGAGGCAGCCATCAGCCGTTGGGCGTTTTCGTCATCCAGTCCTTTCCACCACAAGCTGAAGAACAGCACCCGGTTTTCGACCTGCGCCATGATTTGCTGCACCTGACCCAGGAAGGTTTGCGCAATCTGATCCTGGGTATCGGCGGCGAATTTCAGGCTGGCAAAGGCGTAGATGCGATATGCCAGGTGGTTGATCGCCTCGAGCTGGCGGACGATCTCCAAAAATTGGGCTGTTCCAATATTGGGAGAAAGTTGCGTGCGGCGCTCTTCAAAAGCGGCAGCCAGCTTTTCCAGTTCGGCGCGCGCAGCCTGCATATCTGGTCCATCGTGGGCGCTGAACAAGTCCGTCAGGCTCCAGCGTTTCTGTAAGTAAGCGGTTGTCATTCCATTCCTCCTGAAAGTTCATCGCCCTTAAGCCTGATAGACGTAAGGGGGCGTCAAAAGATTATCCGCTAAAACGCACGTGCATGATCTCGCCATCCTGCACAACGTATTCTTTTCCCTCGAGGCGCAGGCGACCGTGAGCGCGAGCTTCCGCCAGACCACCCAGGTTGATTAAGTCCTCATAAGAGATCACCTCAGCGCGAATGAAGCCCTTTTGTAAATCGGAGTGGATCGCTCCGGCTGCCTCGACGGCGCTTGCGCCGCGCCGCACCGTCCAGGCGCGCACCTCGTCTTCGCCGACGGTGAAGAAGGATTGCACACCGAGCAAATCATAAGACAGACGGATCACGCGTTGTAAGCCAAGCTCCTGGATGCCGAATTCCAGCATAAAAAGCTGAGCCTCATCCGGCGGCAACTGCGCCAGTTCCATTTCCAGTCGCCCTTGCAACGGAAGCAGCGCGCTGCGTTGATGGGGATATTCAATTGCAGGCGGTTCCTGTCCATCCGAAAGGTTAAGCACAAGCAACACCGGTTTACGGGTCAGAAAACCAAAGCCAGAGAGAGATTTTTCGTCCTCTGGAGAAATCTCCAGGTCGCGCAAGGGGGTGTCCGCCATCAGCGCGTCTTTGAAGCTTTCAAAGAGCGCCGTCTCACGCTCGATGAGCGCCTTATCTCGCCCGCCGCCTTTCTTGCGCTCCTCGGTCAACTTCTCCAGGCGGCGCTCCACCATCATTAAGTCGCTGAGCGCCAGCTCGCTGTCCAGCGCCAGCAAATCGCGACGCGGGTCCACGCTGCCCGCTGGATGGGGAACGGTGGGGTTTTCAAAGCAGCGCACGACGTGTACAAAACCATCCAACTGGCTGAGCTGGTTGAGCAGCGAACCGGATAAACCGTTTTTCCCGTTGCCGTTGTTGCTGCCCTCCAGACCGGCGATGTCCGCATAAGCCACTTTGGCGTAAGTGGTCTTTTGCGGGCGAAACAGCGCCGATAAACGCTCAACGCGCGCATCTGGCACTTCGATCATTGCAGTACGCACTTCAAAACGTCCGCCGCTGATGGTGGTGGGCTGATCGCCGCGGGTGAGCGCATTGAAAATGGTAGTTTTACCAGACTGAGGCAAACCGATAATACCCAAACGCATGGGACTTACTTTATTGCTCCTGTTCAACAAATTGAATGAAAGGGCTTCCCTGGCGGGAAGCCACAAGGAGACTATTATAATCGAATTTCCCCTCCCTTCGATGGTGATTCGCGAGATGCCCACTTAACCGGTCTTGACAACCGCGTCATTTTGCAGATAATTAGAGCAACAACCGACCACCGCTAAAGGCTGTGAAAGAAGAAAGTAAGCCGCCAGGAAGCCGACAGGGAGGCGCGGGCGTTGACTGAGACCCCGCCAGGCAGAAAACGGCTGAAGTTCCTTCTGGAGCCTCCCAGGTGAATGGCGCAACTTTCGCCGCCTAGTAGTTTGGGACGCAACTCCAGCGTTAACGGGAGAGCCAATCGCCATCATTGGCCGTTGGCGTAAAGCGGGCTGCCTGGTGCAGCCAATCAGGGTGGTACCGCGGGCATCAAAAAACGATCCCGTCCCTTTGTGGGAGGGGATTTTTTTAATGATTGAGGAGGAGCCATGCTCGAATCTTTAAACCAGATCGAACGCCAGGCGCTGAACGAGTTGGAGGCGACCCAGGACGAGGACTCTCTGCAGCGCTGGAAGGTCGCACACCTGGGGCGCAATTCGCCGCTGATGCGCGTCTTCGACCAGCTTGGCGCATTGCCCAAAGAGGAGCGCCCAACCATCGGGCGGCGCGCCAACGAGGTGAAGCGCGCCCTGGAAACCGCCTTTGAAGCGCGCAGCCAGGCGCTCATTCAGGCAGCAGTTCAGCGTTCGCTGCAAGCGGAGCGGTTAGACGTTACCCTGCCGGGGCGGCCGATTGCGCGCGGTCGCCTGCACCCCAATACGCAAACCCTGCGACGCATCTACCGCATCTTCGGAGATATGGGATTCCAGGTATTTCGTTCGCGCGAAGTAGAGACCGACGAATACAACTTTGAATTGCTCAACATCCCGGCCCATCATCCGGCGCGCGATATGTGGGATACCTTCTACACCACCACGCCCGGCGTGATTCTGCGTACGCACACTTCGCCGGGTCAGATCCATGTCATGCGCCAGTACGCGCCTGAACCGATCCGCGTAATTTTGCCCGGCATGTGCTACCGTTATGAGCAGGTTAGCGCCCGCAAAGACACGCAGTTCAACCAGGTTGAAGGTCTGGCGGTTGGCCGCAACATCACCTTTGGCGATTTAAAGGGAACGCTCACCGATTTCGCCCGCCGCATGTTTGGCGAAAATGTGCGTACGCGCTTCCGCGCCTCACACTTCCCTTTCACCGAACCCAGCGCTGAAATGGACATCGAATGCTTTATCTGCGGCGGGGCAGGTTGCAGTGTGTGCGGCGGCAGCGGCTGGTTGGAGATCCTCGGCTCCGGCATGGTGCATCCGGTTGTGCTGCGCAACGGCGGCTACGACCCGCAAATCTATTCCGGCTTTGCTTTCGGCATGGGGCCTGAACGCATCACCATGCTCAAACATCGCATTGAAGACATCCGTCATCTTTGGATGAACGACTTGCGCTTCTTGGAGCAGTTCTAAACCCGCGCTTTGCTGGCGGGTCAATTTTCCAAAGGAACGCCGGAAAATCGTTTGACAAAATACGGAGGACTCATGAAAATACCTCTTTCCTGGTTAAAAGAATTCGTTGACATTCAACTCCCGCTGCCGGAGCTGGCGCGCTTGCTGACCATGGCTGGACTGGAAGTCGAAGCTATCCAGGTGGTGGGGCTGCCTATGCCCACCAGCGCAGACCTGCACAACGCGGCGCACCATGAGATCAAGATCGAAGGACTTTCTTGGGAGGCGGATAAGATCGTGACCGCGGCCGTGTACGAAGTCATGCCTCACCCCAACGCCGACCGATTGGTGCTGTGCCGGCTGGATGATGGGCAACAGGAGCATATCGTACTCACCGGCGCGCCGAACCTGTATCCTTACAAAGGACTTGGACCGCTGCCCGAACCGCTGAAAGTGCCTTACGCCAAAGAAGGAGCGCGCATCTATGATGGGCATCAGCCAGGGCAGGTGTTGACCACGCTCAAGCGCGCCAGGATTCGTGGCGTCGACTCCTATTCGATGATCTGTTCCGAAAAAGAGTTAGGCATCTCCGATGAGCACGAGGGCGTCATCATCCTTGACCCTGACGCGCCGGTTGGCATACCGTTGGCGGATTATATCGGCGACGCAGTGCTGGATATTGCCATCACGCCCAACATCGCCCGCTGCGCCAGCGTGTTAGGCGTGGCGCGCGAGGTGGCGGCGCTCACCGGGCAACCACTGCGTCAACCGGATTATTCTGTTCAAATGGATGGCCCTTCAATTGAGGGGTTGGCGTCTATCGAAATTCAGGAACCCGAGTTGAATCCGCGCTTTGTGCTTGGCTTGGCGCAAAATGTTACTATCCGCCCCAGCCCATACAAAGTCCAGTTGCGCCTCAAACTGGCTGGTATGCGCCCTATTGATAACATCGTGGACGCCACCAACTATGTCATGCTGGAAACCGGTCAGCCGCTGCACGCCTTTGATTATGATGTACTGACGCAACGCGCCAGCGGACAGTCTCCAACGATCATCACCCGTCGGGCGCGCTCAGGTGAACGATTGACCACCCTGGACGACGTAGAGCGCGAGCTGGACGATTTCACCGTGCTGGTGTGCGATACCGCCGGGGCGCTCTCTATTGCCGGGGTGATGGGCGGCGCCGAATCAGAAGTGAGCGCCAACACGCGCAACATCCTGTTGGAGGGCGCAGCCTGGAATTTCATCAACATCCGTCGCACAGTGAGCGCCCAAAAACTGCAATCTGAGGCGGCTTATCGCTTCTCGCGCGGCGTTCACCCGGCTATGGCGGAGCGCGGTGTGCGCCGCTGCCTGGAGTTGATGCGCCGTTGGGCTGGCGGCGTAATCGCGCAGGGGTTGATAGACAACTATCCGTTGCCGCCGCGCGACCCAATCGTGGAGATCTCAGCCAGCGATGTACGCCGCTGGCTGGGCATTGATCTCACGCCGCAGGAGATCGCCGATCTGCTGGCGCGCCTGGAATTCAAGACCGAGATCATTGGACAGACGGTGCGCGCCCAGACGCCGGATCACCGTCTGGACATCGGCGAAGGCGTGGTCGGCATGGCTGATCTGATGGAAGAGATTGCGCGCATTTACGGCTATGAGCGCATTCCCGAAACGCGCATGGACGACGAACTACCGCCTCAGCGCAACAATCTCGAACTGGAACGCGAAGAGCGCATCCGCGATGCGCTGGTCAACCTGGGGTTGCAGGAGATCGCCACCTATCGCCTGACATCGCCGGAGCGTGAGGCGCGGCGCTTTCCGCCAGGCGCAGCGCCAGACGACCTGCCTTACGTTCAATTAGCCAATCCGATCGCCGCCGACCGTTATGTGATGCGCCATAGCTTGCTCTCCAGTGTTTTGGAAGTTGTGGAGCGCAACGCCCGTTTGCGCCCGCGCCTGGCGCTGTTCGAGATCGGGCCTGTGTATCTTGCCTCGGAGGAAGGCCTCTTGCCGGATGAAGCGCCGCGCCTGGCAATCGCCCTCAGCGGCCCGCGCGCCCCGGCTGGCTGGCAAGCCGCGGACAGCGCGCCCATGGACTTCTATGATCTCAAAGGGATTCTCGAATCCCTGCTGGAAGATCTGCATATCACGGGTGTTCGCTATGAACCCGCGGAACATCCCAGCTTTCATCCGGGCAAATGCGCCCGCATTTGCGTGGGCGAGCGCGCCCTCGGCGTATTCGGCGAGCTGCACCCATTGGTGCGGGTGAACTACGAATTGCCTGAAACACCTCTGCTGGCTGCAGAGCTGAATGTGCGCGCCCTCATTGCGTTGACCCCCGACCGCTTCGAAATCTCTGCGGTACCGGTCTTCCCGCCAGTGCTGGAAGACCTGGCGGTGGTGGTGGATGAAAACCTGCCCGCCGATCAAGTGGAGGCGGTCATCCGACAGGCGGGCGGCAAGGCATTGGCAGATCTGCGTCTGTTCGATGTGTACCGCGGCGAACAAATCGGCGCTGGCAAGAAGAGCCTGGCCTATAGCCTGGCTTATCAATCGCCGGAGCGCACGCTCACTGCCGATGAAGCGCAGAAAATTCGGCAAAGGATTATCCGCCAGTTGGAGAGAGAGTTGGGGGCTCAATTGAGAAGCTGAAATCCAGGTCAGGTGCGAGGCATTTCTGAAATGCCTCGCACCTGAAAGAGGGGGCAAGAGCGACCGTCAACTTATTCGGGCACCCTGATTGGGCGTCTTTCAATCCCACCATTATTGATTTAAGATATAATACGACAAGAACAATCTCTATTGTCTGTTTTTGGAAATTCTGGGGAGATGAGGCACTTCGTGAGCAACCGACAATATATCGGCAAAGACGCTAACCAGTTTAACTTCGAATTCATCCGCTATGAAAAAGCGGGGCCGCGGGCAACCATCACCATCCACCGCCCACAGGTTCTCAACGCGGTCAATTTTGGCGTGTTATCTGAGATGAATCTGGCGCTCAAAGACGCCAGTTGGGATGACGCCATCGCTGTTTTGGTCCTGACCGGCGCCGGGGAGCGCGCTTTTTGCACCGGCGCGGATCTGGATGAGCAACAGCAGTTCTTAGAACGGCCGCGTGACTATTGGAAATGGATGGGCGAATTCATCGAATGCCACGAGCGGCTACGCAACCTGGGCAAACCCACACTGGCTCGCCTGAATGGCATTGTGGTTGGTGGCGGCAATGAATTC
>Ga0226835_1001379_pt1 | contig 13472 bp, 7 predicted proteins | sample LAC_MetaG_1_FD_163627 | JGI IMG/M metagenome (GOLD analysis project Ga0226835, IMG submission 163627) | Anaerobic ammonium oxidizing microbial communities from anammox membrane bioreactor (MBR) in UC Berkley, California, United States -... | ecosystem: Engineered > Bioreactor > Anaerobic >...
GGAGGAGAATATCGAATTGCTGAAGTCGCGCGGCGTGAAGACGGTCGTCACCACGACGCCGCGCTACGAGGGAAGGTCGTTTGGAACGAATATGATGGAAGCCGCCCTGACGGCCTACGCCGGGAAGAGGAGACGGCTCTCTGATGAAGAGCTGAACGGGCTGATCGAGGAGGTGGGGCTGAGGCCGGGGGTGGCGAGGATGTGAAGACAATCAGAGATCTGGGGCCGATAACTATTGCCAAACACTGCAATCTGGTATAAACTTCTAAATGGGTTGGTTGAGGCTTGCTATATGTTTCACTTGGTAACCTAGCGCTTGTATTCCAAGGAGTGAGGCATGAAAAATTCTCGATCTAAATCTGAAGAATTTCAACTTGGCCGAACATTGGCGGTCTTGAATGAAATCGCGCAATCTTTGCCAGCTGTTCAAGCGCCAGATAAAGTATTAAAAAAGATTGCTGGAGACGCCAAGGATCTTTTAGGGGCGGATATTATTGACTTGTATGAATTTTATCAGAATGAAAATCGTTTTGTGCTGCCTCCAATTATGGTGGGGGAAAGACTAAATCCCCATGTGCCTGAGCAAGTTTATAACGATGATGTAGTGAGAAAAATTATCAAGGCTGGGAAACCAAAGTATTTTTCAGACGCTCAAAAGGCTACGTTATTAACAGAAGAATTTGAGATGCCGCGCTCAGGCGCCCCACAGGAACGCTTTGTATTTCGGGAAGGTATTGTTTCTTCTGCGTCGCTTCCATTGAAGGCGGGAAGTGAAACAGTGGGAGTAATGTTCGTTAACTATCGAACGCGCCAGGCTTTCGAAACCGAACAAAGGGACCTGATCGAATCCTTTTCAAATCTGGCGGCTATTGCCATTAATAATGCCCGTGTTTGGAAAATTCAAAAATCGCAAATTGACGCTTTATATGAAATTATTAACATTACCGCAACTGCAACTACAACTGAAGGAGGACCGCTTCAAGCGATTTTAAAACAAGCAGTTGATCTTTTTTCAGTGAAGGATGGTTCTATTAGCCAGCTAACTGAGGATGGGAGATATCTTCAACATACAGCGCGATGGAGGGAAGGAAAATTTGATAGCGTTTTTGAGGAATCTTCCTATGAACCTTTTAGCAAAGGTATTACAGGCCATGTGTTGAGAACGGGGAAAATTTTTAGGACCGGCAATGTCAACAAAGTTGAATTTTATGATCCCTCCAATTCGGATACTAAGTCTGAATTGACCATTCCGCTAAAGAATATGTTTGGGGGAACAATTGGCGTGCTGGACCTCGAGAGCGACAAGGCCGATTTTTTCACCGAAGAGGACGAAAAACTTGGCGAAAGCTTTGCAAATGCGGTGTCGGCGGTCATTCGGCAATCCGACCTGATTGAAGATATGCAAGCGCTTCATTATTTAACAGAATCGCATTCTTTGAAAGATTTGATTAAGAAAATTCTTGAGAATTTAGTTAGAAAAATGGGAAATAGGACCAATACCGCTACAAGTATCAATTTATATGATTCTACGAATGATGAATTTTACGCGTTTGACGGCATTGGACCTGATCCGAAATTCGTTGAAGAATACTTATTGATTCCTCCACGCCGCGGCGGAAAAGAAACTGGAACCGGACAATATGTTCTTGAAAATAGAAAGCCTCTTTTCTATGACGATATTAATAATATACCGGATGGTCTTCCCAAAGTTCGAAGCGAATCGAAGAGGCATCAAATTGTATCGTTTGCAGTTTTACCGTTGATTTATCAGGATGACATAGTTGGCACTTTGTTTATCCAGAGGATCAGAGATCGAATTAAATTTACCGATGATGTAAAAGGGATGCTTTCGTCCTATGCAAGCCAGGCTGCCCTGGCCATCCATAATGCCCAACGGTTGGTAAGCGTCAATGTTTTAGATGAACTTTTAAAGGCTACCGTTAAAGAGAGCGAATCGCGCATTTTGGATTTGATTGTTAAAAAAACTGTAGAAGTAATAGGATCTGATTATGCCTCGATTTGGTTGGGCGAGGATAAAACAGACGATCTGCTCAGAAAGGCGGTTTACATTAAGCCCGGAGAGGAAGCACATCTTAAGGAAGGTGTTGTAAGGCTTAAAAATGGCGAACCAAGTGTCAACATGATTGCTTTTAAAGAAAAAAAGGCAGTTATCGAAGGCGATGTTAGCCAGGCGGAAAAAGAAGGCCGCTATCATAGAATTTATATGAAAGCCAGATCTGAACTTGCTGTGCCTCTGATTTTACAGGATAAAGCCCTTGGAACTCTTAATACGGAGAGTCAATATCCACATGCGTTTTCTAATATTGATAGAGTAACCTTACGTATTTTTGCGGATATTGCCGCTGTGGCAATTAAAGTGGTTCAGGATAGAGAAGAGATCAAAAAAGAAGTTGATAGGAAAACAAGAGAGATCCAAGAACAAAACGAAGAGATTCAAAAACAAAATCAGGAGATTAAAAAACGAAGCGAAGACCTGTTTCACATGAATTATCGTCTTGAACGAAGGAATGCTGGCTTTGAGGCGCTTGCTGAAATTGGTCAGCAATTAACGGCAAATGTTCAGCGCGGTGAGCATGAAATCCTTTCCATTATCCAGGAACAAGCCAGTCGTATCATGGATACGGATAATATGTATATCGCTCTATATGAGCCGAATAAAGACGAAGTGCATTTCGAGTTGGCGTTTATTGATGGGAAACCTGTTGATGTGAAAACTGAAAAAGGTTGGGGGCCACGGTCTGGCGGCAATGGCCGCACTGAATGGATCATTAGGAAAAAAACGCCCATACTGACCTATACGAAGGCAGACGCAGAAAATTGGTATCGTCAATCAGATAATAAAAATTATATTAGTCAGACCTTCGCGTCCTGGTTGGGCGTCCCTATCATGTTTGGCGAAGAGGTGTTGGGCGTGATCGCCACATATCACAAAACTCAAGAATATAAGTATGACCCTGATGATGTGAAAATTCTATCTCTGATGGGACGCCAGGCAGCAATCGCCCTGCAAAACGCGCGATTGATCAAGAAACTAGATACCGTGCGCGAACTTGGAGAAGATTTGAGCAGTTCGTTGTCCATCTAGAATTATGGTTGTTGGGTGACGGGATGCGCCGATGGCAAAGATGAAATCGTTTCGAGAGGCGTTTAGCGTCGAGGATGTCGGCGCCCGCTTCCTGGAATATTATCGCCGGCTTGGATATGAGCAGATATCAGGCAGTTCCTTGTTGGACGATTCACTGCCCATGTCGTTCGTGATGAGCGCGGGCATGGTGCAGTTTGAACGCATGTCCGGGACGAAACGCGACGGCAATCATTTTGCGTTGATTCAGAATTGTTTTCGTTATTTCGACCTGGATCAAATTGGCGAGAGTAAGACGCATCTCAGCTTGTTCCAGATGCCCGGCGCGTTTGATTTTGGGCCGGCGGATAGAGAGCGAACCGTCAAGCAAATTTGGGACTTGCTGACTAACGTTTATGGCTTTGACCCTATTTCGCTGGTTGTGACGTATTTCAGCGGCGGCGAGGTGGATGGCGAGATATTACCGCCTGATGATGAAACTGCATCGGCTTGGCAGGCGATTGGATTCCCACGTGAACGGATTATTGGTCTGGGGGTGGAGAGCAACTTTTGGCGGCAGACGAGCCGGGCTATCGGTTCCGCTAACAGCCGAAAACGCGGTCCGAATACGGAGGTTTTTTTTGACCGAGGCGAAGACCGCGGCTGTGGGATCAATTGTCGCCCGGGTTGTCGCTGCGGCAGGTTCGTTGAATTCCTCAACGCGCTTTTTATTACGCATCAATTCGATGAAAGACTTCATCGCCTTGTTCCCATGAACGAGCCTTTCACCGAAGTAGTCATTGGCAGAGAGCGGGTTGCGTGTATTTTACAAAACAAAGAATCTGTCTTCGAGATTGACGCCATCTCTCCATTGATCCAACAATTACGTTGTTTTTCGAAGCCCTTGCCTGTTGAGATTGAAGGCCTTGAACCGCTTAAATTCGAAAGAATCTTTGTAGATCATTTACGCGCGTTGCTCTTCCTGATAGCTGATGGAGCGCCGCCTCCTGGCAAGGGCGGACGCGCTCGCTTGATGCGCAAGTTGATCCGTGAGATGCTGACCAGTCGGCGCTTATTGGGAATTTCCGATCCCGGGCTCATGCGTTCCATGATTTTGACTGCCTTGGAAATTTATCCGCATTTGTCCTCGGCAAAAAAAACTTTATTGGATTACTTGTCTGAAGAAAGCGAACGTTTTGAACGTACGGTACAGATCGGACTTTATGATTTGGAGGCCATTCTCCAGCGGAACGGATACGAGATCAATTTTGACGATGTCTCTGCACTGGAAAAAAAACATGGTCTGCCTTTGCCCCTATTGCGATATCGTTTGTGGCAGAAGAATATCGCTCTTGAGAAAATAGTTCAATTTAAAGCCTACCATGATCCCGAACCCCAATATGATCCCGAACCCCAATATGTAAATTCGCCTAGCGCTGTCGGCCCGGAGACAAACGAGCTCGCGCGGATTTTTCTGGATTATTACCGAGGTTTGGGCTACCAAACGCTCCCTGGCAGTTCTCTCCTTGACGACAGCATTCCCATGTCGTTTGTGATGAGCGCCGGATTAGTGCAAGTGGAACGTTCTGCCGAGGCGTTTACAGGTCAAGAAAAGCGGCGATTCGTGCTTTTACAGAATTGCTTCCGTCATTTTGATCTCGATCGAATAGGCGATAGCAATACCCACCTCAGTTTCTTTCGCATGTTGGGCGCGTTTAATATTGGCGCAGTAGATCGTTTGGAGCAGGTCCGCGTGGCCTGGGATCTTGCGACAAAGACATTTGGACTTTCTCCTGAGAGATTGTGGGTAACTTATTTTGGGGGCGACGATATTCTCGGCAATAAATTTGAATCGGATTTGGAAACATATCATTCTTGGCGAGATATTGGAGTACAAGAAGAGCATTTATTGAGCATGGACGCGAAGAATAATTTCTGGAGACAAAGCGCCATGCTGATGGGGGTGGAACACGCTTCCAAAAGCGGGCCGAACTCTGAAATATTCTTTGACCGAGGGGAATATTTGCGCTGCGGTTCAGGTTGTCGGCCGGGTTGTCCGTGCGGTAGATTTGTCGAATTCTTGAATATGCTCTTTATTACTCATTTTCTCGATGAACCATCAGGGCGATTTGTTTCATTGGAAAATCCGTTCACTGAGTCGGTGATCGGTCTCGAGCGTCTGGCGATGATTCTGCAAGGCGTTCACTCGATCTATGAGATTGACAGCATTCGACCGTTGATAATGCAAATCCGTTCATTCTCAAGTTCGGTTGATCTGGAGAGCAAAGTGCGTATCCGTTTCGAAAGAATCCTTGCCGACCATCTGCGCGCCCTTCTCTTCTTAACTGCAGATGGCGCTCCTCCTCCCGGAAAAGGAGGCCGTTCTTTCTTAATGCGTCGCTTGATGCGAGAATTTTTAGTCGGCATGGAATTATTAGGTATAAATAGCCTGTCCTGTTTTTTGAATTTACTTGAACAGGCAGTATCGCTTTATCAGGAGACTAAACCGGATATGTGGAACGCGAAAACTGTTCTGATGCAATATTATTCTAATGAGAAATCGCGTTACGAACGCACTTTAAAATCTGGGCTTGGTCGCATTGAACATCTATTGAACGATCAGAATATAAATTGGGTGAGCGGTCGGGATATTTTGGATTTTGAAAAAAAATACGGCTTGCCGCGGCCGCTATTGGAGCGCTATCTCAATAAAAAGCGCCTCATTTATCATCCAAAAGCTATTGAAGCAGCCGAGGAACTCTGGAAATTGGATGTTTTACAAGCAAGCCCCCAACCTGTAAATTTAACTGCGTGAGGAATACTATGACAACTGAGCGAATTGTTGCGATTTTAAATTCAGTTTCTCAACGGGTTGAAAAGTTGATTCCGTCAGGACGATTTTATGCTGTTCTATATGACTCAAACAAAGAAGAACTTAATTTTCTTGCGGTTCGCGGTAAAGAAGGTTTATCTGCAGAGAGCAGTCGTCCTTGTGAATCAAACGGCACATTGCCTGATCTTGTGATTTTGGAAGCTAAGAGCGTGCTTTATGAAAATGATCTGTCCTCTCGCGTCGACAAAGGAGAGATTGATTATTGGCCTGATGAAAAGGACATTCCACACTCCTGGTTGGGCGTTCCATTGATTGCAGGCAAAGAGACGCTAGGCGCTTTAGTGGTCGAGAGTTGGCAGAAGACTTATTCCTTCAATAAAGATCATGAGTCCACGTTAGCGACTGTGGCGCGCCAGGCTTCCATTGCTATTGAAAATGCCCAACTCTATGAAAAATTAAAGGCGGCGAACGAGCAATTAAAACGCAAAGTGGAAAGTTTACGCATACTTAATGAATTAGGGCGTCAACTTTCCAGCGGAATTGTAAAGGAGGATGAAGAAATTCTTAACCTCGTTCACGAAAACTTGACTAAATTGCATCTTGATACCCGCAATATGTACATAGTGTTTTATAATCCTGATCCTGACAAACCAGATACAGCGGATGAAATTTATGGCGAGATTCACGTTAAACTAGAGCGCAACACCGAGCAAACAGCGCCTATGAAAAATCGGGCTGCCCAAAAAGGGCTAACTGAATATGTTATTCGGACAAAAAAGTCTTTTAATCCCATAGATGTTCAACAGGCTTATGAACAATATGCCCCAGATTCACAAGAAAGGAGCGCTTCGCCTCGTGCGCTCTCCTGGCTGGGCGTCCCTATGATCTCAGAGGGCAAAGTATTTGGCGTTATCGTTTTACGAAATTATGAAACCAAAGGCGTTTATACGGATGACGATCAGGAAATCGTTGAAATTCTTGCTGGACAGATCGCTACAGCCCTACAAAATCTTCGCTTATATCAAGCTCAAAAACAGGCCGAAGCGCAAGTCCGTGCATCCGAAAATATGGCGATCATGAGCATTACGGCGGCGGAGTTCGCCCATAAAATGAACAACCTGGCCGGAACTATTCCTGTGAGAATTGATATGGCAAAATCCCTGCTGGATGGCAGCGATTCAAAACACGAGAAAATTATTGAACATCTTGAGAAAATTCGAAATGAAGCGGATGGGATTCTTTCAGCGGCGAAAGAAATAAGGGAGAGCGCCGAAACAAAGGCTCCGGAAGAGGTTGACATACACCAACTGCTTGAGATCGCGCACAAAAGAGCGGAGAACGCTCATAAAAACATCCAGAATAATGCGATAGTTGTGAGAAAATTTTCCGAGAGTTTACCGCTTATAACAGTTGAGAGAAGTTCCCTTTTGGATACTATGACCAGTATTATAAAAAATGGCATGGAAGCCATTGCCGATCAGGGAACGATAACAATTGAAACGTACTTATTAAAAAGAGATGAGAAGGAGTTTGTAGAAATAAGGGTCTCTGATACCGGTGAAGGCATACCATCTTCGGAACTTTCTAAAATATTCGATCTCTTCTACACAACGAAAGCAGAGAAGAAAGGGCTAGGTTTTGGCCTCTGGAGAGATCGAACATTCATCAGACGTATTGGCGGAGATATAGACGTTCAGAGCGAACCGGGAAGAGGATCGACCTTTACCATCAGCATTCCTTGTGCGAGCGTAAAATGAGAAATCGAAATCTTTCTAAAAAATATTCAGTCTTGGTTGTTGACGATCAAGATAACTGGAGAGAATTGCTGATCGACCTGCTTAAGGATGATTTTGAAGTAAAGAGCGCCAGCAATTTCAATGAGGCTTTGGAGATAATCCGAAACCAAGATCCTCCTTTTCACGTTGTGGTCACAGATATGCGCCTCAATGATGAGGAAACTGGTAATGAAGATGGATTGACGTTAATTGAGAAATTGAACGAGCGCGGCGACGAGACTAAAACCATAGTTGTTACTGGATACGCCACCATTGATACCGCGAGACGGGCATTATCTAATCTTGCTGCTTACGATTATCTTGAAAAACGGCCGTCTGATGGCAAACCATTCGATATTGAGGGGATTCGATCAGTTGTCCATCGCGCAGCTGAGGAGGTCGAGATAAAACGCTCGGAAGGATTCACGGATATTTCCTATAATGTCCTTGTGCTGGAACCTGATCGAGTTCAGCGTTTAAAGTTGGAAGAAATTTTACAGAAAGATGGGTATCAGGTTACTATACTGGAAGATGTTGAAGGATTAGAAAGACTGCCTGCCGATACCGCTGCGTCTTGCATCTTGATCCTTGTAAACGAATCTTTGACCAGCGATAGTTTGTTTAATAGATTGCAGCGATTGTGTCCTAAAGGAAGCATCGTTGTTCTCACATTAAGTGGAATAGATAAAATTGTGGAGGCGATGCGAGAATATCCCGTTTTGACAGCGCTTCCCATGCCAACCGATAAGTCGAATGACAAAAAGTTGCGCGATATTCTCCATAGCGCGCTGCCAAGGAAATATATTTCGGTGCAGATAAAGGATCCCTCACAACAAGAACCAGTTGTTACAAAAGGAAAAATCGGACAGACTTATCAAATGGTTTTTTCCATTCAGGATACTCCTTCAGAAGATAATGCTATAGGGGTCGTTCTTATGCCGCGAGGTGGAATGAAAAGGAAGACGGCATTGCGTCTCTCTGTTCATGCAAAAGAAATGAAAATAGAACCAGAAACCGAAAGAGACTGGGATATTCCTTTGTCAATCGAACGACCCGGCCCATGTTATTTTTTGATCACCCCGGAAAGCGCTGGAACTCACAACATCACGATCGAAATTGACCAAGAGAACCGATGGCTGGGACGTATCTCAATGAAGGTGGATGTAGAATCTCAGATTTTAGGAGAAAATCAATGGGCGATAAAAAACACTCTGTTTTAATAGTAGATGATCAAAAGAATTGGAGAGAATTGTTAGGTGATTTGCTTAAAGATGAATTTGACATAACATATGCTCGAAATCTTGAAGATGCTTTGGATGCTATCCAACTTCAAGATCCTCCATTCCATGTAGTAATAACGGATATGCGATTAGTGGATGAAGAGGCTGGAAATGAGGATGGGCTCAAGTTAATTGAATATTTGAATAATCGCGGAGATGAAACTAAAACTATTGTGATTACGGGCTATGCTACCGTTGACACCGCTGTACGAGCAGGAATTGAGCTTAATGTCTCCGGTTATTTAAAAAAGGGAAAATCAGATGGTTCTGATTTTGATTTCGGGAATTTCCAACAGACTGTGAGAGAGGCCGCTGAAGAGGCAGAAAATGCTCGAAATCAGGATCCAATTGATGTCTTTGTCCTTATGGGTTTTGATCCAAAATACGATGCTACGTATTCACTCATTGGTGAAGTTTCTGAGAGTTTAGGGTTAATCTGTAAACGTTCGGATAAAATACCTGCCGCCGGTCCTATTATGGAGCAGGTCGAAGATTGTATCAAACGGGCAAAAATAATAGTTGCTGACATTACAGATAAAAATCTTAATGTATATTTTGAGGTAGGAATAACCACATCTAAACACAAACCCCTAATCTTAATTGCTCGCAATGAATCTGATTTATCGAGATTGTTACAAGGAGATCGGGTGATTATTTATGAAGATTCGATTAAGGGATCAAAAGAATTACGATCAAAATTGGCAGATCAAATTGATTACTTGCAGAAAAACAGCGCGACTCCTCCAAAAACAATCGCCATTGAGTCTACAATGCTTTCTTGTTTTGTTGTGAGTACAGATACAGAAGTTGGAAGGGATGTTTATAACAATATTATTCTTTCAACCTTGGATGATTTGAATATCAATTCCCAATATGTTTGGGATCTGTACAAGAAAAATACTACAAAGGATATTACCAGATTGATCAAGGGAAATTTGGATTCATCTCGCGTGATTGTTGTTGATCTGTCGGGAAGAGATGAAGATGTATATTTGCTAGGAGGATATGCGTTCGGCTCAAATAGGTATCCAATATTTTTGTTGAACAGGAATGAGAATGTTCCTTTTGACCTTAGGGCGGTTGGGAAGATACCATATAGCAGAGATACAGAAAAGGATCGAACTGCTGCAAAAAATGAGTTGACTAAATCCATTGATAACCTTTTGCATGGAGAGAAAGCGCAAAAAATGTCGGACTCAAAGGTCAAGGTCTTTCTTAATCACGCAACTGAAGATAAGCTACTTGTTCGGAAACTTTACGCTGAATTAAAAAAACATTCATGGATCGACCCATGGATAGACGAAGATCGGCTTTTGCCAGGACAAAACTTGGAGTTAGAAATAGATAAAGCCATGGAAGAGGCAGACGCTGTGCTTGTCTGTATATCGAATATATCTGTTAAAAAAATAGGATATGTTCAAGCCGAAATTCGAAAAGCTGAAGAGCAACAAAAACGTCGCCCTCAAGGCGTTATTTATATGATTCCTGTTTTATTGGAACCATGCATGGATCAGGTACCGCCTAATCTTCGGAAACTTCTTTGGGTTGATATCTCTGATCCCGGAAAGATTGTCTCGATAGTTAAGAGTCTTGAGACCCTGCGAAGATAATCTTGTTGCATTATCCATGGAGTTTATAAATTTGAAATCCTGCGCGCGCCAGTAAATTGGGAATCAATTTTACTGTTTCGATATCCTTCCTTTTCTCATCTTCTGAAAGAGATTCCCAATTCACGAGATCAGGGTGTATTTTCTTTATATCATCTCGTTTTTCTCCGTACTTCCAGCCCTCCTGATCCTTTTCGTCGCGCCAGCGCTTATGCTCCATTTTTGCCAGTTTAAAAATCTCCTCATTCTTAAACTTAAATTTTTCACCCCCATATTCGCGCCACGGTTTAATCCCATATCCAAGCGCTGCGAGTTTGATACCGATATGATCGGCCTGGCGGCGGTTTGATTCTTTTAACTCATCCGGTAAACTTTCCCATGCAATCATGCTCGGGTTTTGTTCGACTGTAAGACCTTTCTCCTTTTCTCTTTCGACATAATCTTCATGGATAATTCTAGCTAACGTTTCATGGGCGCCATCGTCCAGCAATTCGATTTTGCATGTGCTTTCCAGGAGGCCGAAAGCGCTTAAGTTTTTGAATCCAGGATTCTTCGTTTCTCGCAGGAAGGAAGCCAACCCAGAATCCTCGGCCATGCGGACCATCAGTTCTTTGCCATGATCTTCCAATAACTGTAATAAGGTAAAACCAACTTGTAGTCCAAAGCTTGAGTCATCGAGACAAATAAACGCATTGGTTACCGGATTCTCCTGATTGGTTTCCAGGGAAAAAATTGTATCCTGCAATTTGGGCCAATTTGTACTATGTTTTTGCGGATTAAATTCACACGTTTTGGTCAACAAAGGAAAGCGCACTTGAAGATTTGCTAATTTATCCTTAACGAGTGGGTCAACAAGCGTGATCTTGAGCTTTTGTTCGAGGTGTTTGTCCAATAGGCACCATTCTCTTGCCGCATGAATAATGAGATATTCTGCAAAATTGCCCATTCCTATGATCAGCAAATGGGGTGGGCGACTGTCGTCGCTTAAGTTCAAGGCTTCATGTAGCAATGCGCGAGCGCCAGTATCGTAAATATTAAACATCTCGACTCGAACAGGCGATATCTGCGCTTTCACAAATTCTCTTTCTCTTAAAATAGTCCATAAATAGGGGTCTGTGATATGGATAGTGCAAGGGGTTATTCTTCCCTGCTTTCTTTGCAACAAAGTTTCGGCCTGGCCGGCTATGTCAACATTTGTTCCATCTTCGCCGCAAACTGCAATGATGTGTTTGGCTTCTCGTATCCCTGCTTTGACCAGGATCTTCCCGTCCCGCGCATCTCCAACAATTGCGATCGCTCCCAATTCACGACAAATTTCCAATCGTGGGTTGTTGCCATTCTGCTCAATGATGACGACTCGGTGGTTTCTTTTACGCAGGTCTTTTGTCAATAGAAAACCTTTTTCGCCCAATCCACAAATAATGAAATGATTGGTGGTACGAACAAGCCTAAAGAGTTCAAGTTGTTCCTTGAAAACCACCATAAAGGCTTGGAATAATGCATACGCGGCCAATGTCGGTGAAAAAAACCGGGCAATCTGAAGGGAAAAAGGTAATAGCGCTGAGGAAGCGAACTCTGCCTGCATTGAGAATAACTGCAACGACCCATACATTGAATCCCAAAAAGAACGCGGCGTTCCGTCTGGAGAAGGATATTGTAAGAAACCCACAATTCCAAGCGTAAGCGACATGATGCCTAAAAATAATACGACTGGCCATTCGATATCGTTCCAAGCCATTCCCAGCCATTCCCTCCAAGAAACATCTGGATGTTTTCGGAGAATATAATCATTCGGGATGAGTTTGAAAGCGGGCATTTTCACTCCTGGTTAATGAGCGTACTGATTGTAGCGTGTATCTCAGGAAAATGTTCGAGGATTACCATCCCTTGTGCTTCTCCCAAGTGGACCGGGATATTTGTTCCTGGCTGCCGGTTTCCCGCGCGTATCCACGCCATGGGTAGAGACTTCCGACGCGCTATCTTAACTATATCACCAGTGCCGCCAACTCCCTGGGCTTTTCTGCCGTCCCAGATGATTATTAAAATATCACAATGATTCACAATGTATCTTCCTGCTTCAAGATAAGATTTATCTCTTGAAGACTGTGTTGTTATGCTCACGATGTTTGCTGTCTTGGAAAGTAATATTCCAAAGGATTTTTTATCAGAGGCATCTCGAAACTCGCGCAAATAATCATCTGCCGGTAAGGGCAACACAACGATTAGGCTTGCGCGAAGTTGTTTCATCGCTTCTTCAACAAAGAGACAATCTGCTCCTTCTGCCAAAGCGGAGACGATTTCCCAATCTGCTTTCGGGTAGGATAAAGTCAACCTGTCAATTACTTGCTTGATTCCTGCTTTGATCTTCTCTTGGTTTGTCAGTATGCGATGACCTGTAACACCGATGCGAATCATGTTGCCTCAATCTATAAAGTTTGGAATTGGCAGATTCTATTGCAGTTTTATAGATGAGGCAATATCGAATATTCGTAATCCGAATCGTTGACAGGCAATTCTATACTCCCTCTCATCCTCTTTGCTTCTCGGACTCAGTCCACACTCCCTCCCCGTGCCCTAGCAACAACAAGATCAAGACCAGACATATCACCTCCATATCCATGTGAAAACAACCTGGATCTGGACAAAATCCACCGAATTGCAAAAACTTCAGTGGATCATGATAGTCATCCCTCGCGCCTCTTTCCGCTCTCTTGATTCAGATACTGAACCAGCGCGTTCAGCGACGGGGGCGAGGCCGCGTCGCTGGTGCGGACGGTGTGGACGATGGTCTCGGTCGTGACGGTGATGTTGTATTGAAACTCGTCGGGGACGGGCCGGGTCACGAGGTTGTCGGGCAGGTCGAAGAAGTTCGCCTCGGCCAGGATCTGGCGCAGG
>Ga0226835_1001381_pt1 | contig 13443 bp, 13 predicted proteins | sample LAC_MetaG_1_FD_163627 | JGI IMG/M metagenome (GOLD analysis project Ga0226835, IMG submission 163627) | Anaerobic ammonium oxidizing microbial communities from anammox membrane bioreactor (MBR) in UC Berkley, California, United States -... | ecosystem: Engineered > Bioreactor > Anaerobic >...
AAAGCCGTTTCCATGAACCTGATGCATGACAGCATCGAAATCACCGACAGCACCTACGCGCCTATGTTGTCCTCGGATGTTCAGGACCGTATCGCTGGGCTGTCCGGTAGGGCGGTGTCCACGCCGGATGATAAGGTACCTCTTGCAGGCGATGAGGTAGAAGCCTACCTCAGCAGTTTAGGCAAAGAAAGCCTGGGCCGCGCCCTGGTCTTTATTGCCGGAAGGCTGACTCAATGAACAACCGCTTACAATCTCCAATTATCCACTGGGCTGGCCTTGCGATGCGCGTTCTCCACATCTACCTCAGCAATTTGGGCATAGTGGCGCACCATATCCAGCGAACCATGTCCCAGCAGCGATTGGAGCGTGAAGACATCTCCGCCCGAACGCAAATAGGTGATGGCGAAGGTATGGCGAAATTTATGCGGATGTACATGAGCGATCTCGGCTCGTTCCCCCAAACGCCGGATCAGGATGCGCAGGCTGTTGCGGTTAAACGGACGGTCACCGGCACTGATGAAGAGGGGAGCCTTGGGGTCATCTCCATCTTCCCGGGTGGCCAGGTAGCGCCAGACAGCTTTGCGAGCAACTTTACCCAGGTAAGTGACCCGGCCTTTTCCACCCTTTGCACCTCCACTAACCCCGTGGCGGATATTCACCTTGCCGGTTTTCAAATCCACGTCCTCGACGGTCAGCGAGCAAAGTTCGGTGGCGCGCAAACCGGTATCCAGCAAGGTCAAGACAATGGCCTGGTCGCGGTTGGCGCTGGGCCGGCGCATGACAAACGCCTTCCGGTCATCGGTCTGAGCCTCACGCGAGTAGACGCAGGCCTTGATCAGCTTTTCGATATCCTCTTTGGAAAAAGTCTGGATGATGTGCTTCGGAAACTTGGGCGGGGTGATGTCGACAAAGGGGCTGGGGATTTTGAACTCTTTGTGCAACCAGGTGTAGAAAGACCGCAAGGCAATGTAGACGTTGCGCAGCGATTTGGCCGAGAGGGGATCTTTGTTCCCGTTCCAACGCCGCGGTTTGTATTCGGTACGCATCCAGGCGATGTAATTGGTGAGATCGGACGCTGTGACTTTGGCAACATCCTGATCGCCGACATGTTCCATCCATTGGTTTAGATAGAATTCATAGGAGTCAATCGTGCGCTTACTTAACCCCTCTGCTACCTTAAATTTCATGAAGCCGTCGATGGCTTTGGAGATGGGAATGGAAATCCGGTTTTTTGACGAGCTTAGAGTACTGCGGTTCATTGAAAAATCCTCCGATTCTGAGAAAAATTCAACCGCAGTACGCCGGGTTAACGAAAAACCAGAGTACATAGTACTCTGGTTCCTTCCTAGTAGCGGGGAGTGGATTCGAACCACTGACCTCCGGGTTATGAGTCAAAATCCTGAATCCGTGCCATTTGTGCGGCGGGCTCTGCAAATCTGCCGACCTGACGAACTCTGGTTCACACTTGCCGGGCACGCTGCGATAGTTGATCGATATTCGTATAGTATCTGTTTTAGGTGGGTTCGTCAAGTACTTTTCTAGTCCTTTGTTGTTTTCTTTGTTTTACTCCTCTGCAAATAGGTGGGATGTATAATCAATTTTAGAATGTCTGCACCTATTTTATCCACCAAGCTATTTATCCCCCCACCTCGGCCTAAGGTTGTTCTCCGTCCGCGCTTGACCGGTCAACTGAATGAAGGTCTTCTGGCGAATCGCAAATTGATCCTCATCTCTGCTCCCGCTGGCTTTGGGAAAACCACGCTGGTCAGCGAATGGGTAGCAAGTTGTGATCAGAAGGTTGCATGGCTGTCGCTGGAGGAAGCGGATAATGATCCTACAAATTTTCTAGCCTACTTTGTGACGGCATTGCAAACCATTGCGCCAAAGATCGGCGCAGGTATTTTGGCTGCCATCCAATCCCCTCAGCTCCCGTCCACTGAATCATTGCTCCCAGCTCTGCTCAATGAGATAGTCGTTCTCCCGGACAATTTCATCCTCGTTCTAGATGACTACCATGTAATTGATTCCAAACCGGTTGACGCCGCCCTCACCTTTCTGCTCGAGCATCTGCCGTACCAGATGCACCTTGTTATTGTCACTCGGGAAGACCCAGATCTCCCCCTGGCGCGGTTACGCGCCCGGGGTCAATTGACCGAGTTGCGTGCTGTGGACCTGCGCTTTTCTCCCACTGAAGCATCCGAGTTCTTAAACCGGATGATGGGATTGGATCTCTCAACTGAGAATATTTCCGCGCTGGAAGCCCGCACCGAGGGCTGGATTGCTGGGCTGCAATTGGCAGCAATCTCGATGCAAGGCCGGGAAGATGTTGCCAGTTTTATCCAGTCTTTCACTGGAAGTCACCGCTTTGTGCTCGATTATCTGGTTGAAGAAGTGCTTCAGCGCCAGCCTGAATATATCCGTAGCTTCTTACTGCAAACCGCGATCCTCGACAGGTTGTGTGCTTCTCTGTGCAATGCTGTCACAGAGCGACAAGATGGCAAAGAAATTCTGGATATTCTAGATCGTAGCAACCTGTTTCTTATTCCGTTGGATGATCAACGCCGATGGTATCGCTATCACCACCTCTTCGCCGAGGTTCTGCAGACGTATTTGAAAGAGTTGCAACCCGATCCTGTATCCACGCTTCATCAACGGGCGAGTATTTGGTTCCAGCAGAACGATCTGCCGGCAGAAGCCATCCGCCATGCGCTCGCAGCTGAGGATTTTTCTCGGGCAGCAAACCTGGCTGAATTGGCATGGCCAGATTGGCGTTGGGCAGCCCAGTCTATCATCATGTGGCTTGATTGGGTGAATGCACTACCAAAAGAACTGGTCCATGCCAGGCCTGTCCTCAGCATTGCGTATGCCCAGGCATTGTTGAATGCTGGCAAGGTAGAGGCTGCCGAATCCCGATTACTAGACGCCGAGCGGTGGCTGGAAACCATCAGTGACCGACCGCGAGACCAAGCGACAGGTATGGTTGTAGTGGACGAGGAACAGTATCAATCGCTGCCGGTATCGTTAGCTATCACACGAGCTTACCATGCCCAGGCTATTGGCGATTGGACTGGTACCGTAATGTACACTCGACAGGCACTCGACCTCTTGCCGGAGGAGGATCACTCCATGCGTGGTACGGCGACAATGCTGCTGGGGCTCGCATACTGGGCGAATGGGGATCTTGAAGCGGCTGATCGGACCTTCTCCAATGGTCTGGCCATCAGGCAGAAAGCCGGTCACATCCTTGACACAATTGACGCCGCCTTTGTCCTGGCTGCCATGAAGACGGTGCTAGGCCATCTCCACGATGCAGTACGGACATGTGAATACGCATTGCAACTTGCGACTGAGCACGGCGAACCAATACCTCAGGGAACTGAGGATGTGTATATTGAAATAAGCAAGCTGCACCGTGAACAAGGCGACCTGGATGCTGCTGCACAAGACCTGGCTGTCAGCAAGAATCTGGGCGAGAAAGTTTTGTTACCGGATTGGCACCATCGTTGGTGCATGGCGCAGGCTCGACTAAAGGAGACGCTGGGAGACCTGGATGAGGCACTCGATCTGCTAGATGAGGCGGAACGCTTGTTTATCCGAACTCCCTTGCCCAATTTACAACCCATATCCGCCATGAAAGTCCGGATCTGGGTTTTGCAGGGTAAGTTAGCCAAAGCTCAGGAATGGGCACATGAAAAGGGCTTATCCCATGACGATGATCTCAGCTACCTGCGCGAGTTCGAACACATCACATTGGCCAGGGTGCTCATTGCCCGTTATAAGAGTGACCGGGTAGATGATTTCATTCGCGAGGCAGTGGAACTGCTGGTACGCCTCCTGAAAGCAGCGGAAGAAGGCCGACGGCTGTCGAGTGTGATCGAGATACTGATCCTGCATGCGCTCGCTAACGAGGCGCAGGGTAACTTGCCTCCTGCTCTCGTTTCCCTGGAACATGCCTTGACTCTGGCTGAGCCAGAGGGTTACATCCGCATTTTTGTAGATGAAGGCGAAGCGATGCGATCCTTGATTGAAAAACTATCGCGCAATCGAGACCATCCGCTGAGCGGTTATATGGACAAACTCCTGGCTGCCTTTGCGCAACCGATGCCAAGTCAACAATCAACCATCAGCAATGAAAAATCAAAAATCAGAAATCAACGATCAGCATTGGTTGAGCCACTGAGCGAAAGTGAGATCGAAGTGCTCAGGCTGCTCCGAAGCGAATTAAGCGGCCCGGAAATTGCCCATGAACGCATGGTGTCTCTGAGCACAATACGAACCCATACCCAACACATTTACGTCAAGTTGGGGGTGAATAATCGGCGGGCAGCTATCCGTCACGCCGAAGAACTCGGTTTGTTGTAAAAATTGCTCAATTAGCTGTCCAAAGTACCGGCAGGATGAGAGTCACCTGCCGGTACTTTTTTTTATTTCCCCAAGATCAATCAAATCATCACCTAAATCATCGCATGTAATGATGACGCCTCATCAGGTTTTTCGTTATCTTTTGGTTGCAATAACGAATGGATGCAAAAAAGTAGAAATTCATCGAAATCGAGAAAAATACAGAGGCGCTGCATGAATGAAACACACGATTTACCTGAATACTATGATGGGGCTGGACTTTATGAAATCCGCCTCAAGGGACACCTTGATGACCGGTGGTCTGTCCGGTTTGAAGGCTTGACTATCACACTGGAAGAGAACGGTGAAACACTTTTAACTGGACCGGTCGTCGACCAGGCTGCGCTACACGGATTACTGAAAAAAGTACGTGACCTGGGAATACCGTTGATCTCGGTCAGTCCTGTTGCGCCCGATCCTTCATCAGATGTCAAATCATAAATAGGTGTAGGCGCTTGCTTACGTAAAATCAACCACAACAAGGAGAAAAAAATGAATACATACAGAATGAATGCAGTAATGGCAGGCGTCCTCTACTTCCTGGGGACGGCATTCGGGGTTTTGAGCGGAGTCATTGGAGGGGAGGTGGTTTCCTCGTTTAGTTTCGGTAAACCGCTTGTTGGTGTGGATCTTTTAAGAATTGTTGCCGCCCAATCGACCCGGATTACCGCGGGTTCATTCCTTATCCTCATGATGGGGATTTCATTGATGGCAATGACAGTTTTCCTCTACCCGATCTTTAGAAAAGATAGCAAAGAACTGGCGATGGGAATGATCCTTTTCCGTGGAGCATTGGAGGGGACATTTTATTTTCTTTCGGTTCTCGGTTTTTTGGCACTGGTCGTACTCGGTAATGAGTACATTATTACTGGCGCCGATTCGGCTGCTTTGCAATCCATGGGAAATGTCTTGTATTGGTTTCAAGGCCGCCTTGCGCCAACTGGGTCCATCTTGTTTCTCGTTGGGGCTGTGTGCTTGTACATCTCCTTCTACCGCACTCGCCTAATCCCCCGCTGGTTGTCCGTTTGGGGTTTTATCGGTACGGTGCTTTGGTTGGCTTCTCAGTTGTTGAAATTCTTCAGCATGGATTCGGGTATTGGTTTTTATTTGGAAATGGTTTTAGCACCACAGGAAATAGTAATGGCTGTCTGGCTGATCGTGAAAGGATTCAATCGATCTGCGATCGCTGCCCTTTCGGCGAAAACAGAATAACGGATTGGTTTTACGTGCTTCAGGACTGGCAGTCCTGAAAATGACGCTGGATTGCCAATCCTGAAAACAATGCAACAAGATATATCCATGCGATAACTGGGACCACCCAATGAAACTCATTCATATTGCAAAAAAGGAGATTAAGAGATGAAACTCAAAACAGCTGTTTTCATCGGTTTAAAGATAGTTGCCCTGACTGTTATTCTGTTCATTTGCTGGTCTGTAGCAGGCGGGGTTATGGGGCTATAGGACAGTACAAGCCAAACACCCGAACAGGTTTGCATGGGACTTATGGCTTTGCTGACGGTGTGCTTATCAACATAAAAAAAGGAAACTGAAATGGACATCCAAACTTCGAAAGTACTCTTGGCTTTAGTGGCCGTGTGCTTTTTAGACACCCTTGTTCTGGCTTACATCATCCTTCGCTCGCGCTGGTCGGGCTGGCGGCTCATTGCAACCGTCTTTTTTGTCTTCTATGGCGTGATGACATTCATTTCACAAATTGAATCGGCGATCTTTCACATCCTACCATCTGGTGTGTTGCCGCGTCTCTTTCTGATGGGCGTTCTCATTGCTGCTCCATTCTCAGCTCTGGCCGTTATTATTTTGGGCAAGGGAAAAGCGGATACCGCCGCGAGTAATGAGCCGAATTCACGCTTGATTATGACTGTAAAAGAATGGGCCTGGAAATTGGCGGTAATTGCAATCGCTTATATGATCTTGTACTCCACCTTTGGCTACTTTATTGCCTGGAAAAACCCCGCGGTGCAAGCCTATTATGGCGGAATTGACGAAGGCAGTTTCTTCGCACACATGAAAGTAGTATTTACAACTGCACCCTGGTTGGAGCCTTTTCAAGCCTTACGCGGCATGCTCTGGGCATTGTTGGCCTTGCCTGTAATTCGCATGATGAAAGGACGCTGGCAGGAAACTGCCATCGCTGTTGGATTGGTCTTTGCCGTGCTGATGAACAGCCAACTGTTGCTCCCCACTCCGTTAATGCCTGAAGCAGTACGAATGACGCACTTAATCGAAACCGCCTCGTCCAATTTCATTTTTGGATACCTGATCGTTTGGTTGCTCCATCGCCATCACTCGTCGTTATCAGATTTGTTCAGAGCAGGCCCGACTCCACAGCTAAAAACGGACTGACGCCGCTTGCCTGTATCGCCTGCCATTGGACGGCAAATAGGCAAACAATTCGCTATTCTTAGGAGACTAACTATGCAAAACTATCTACTGGTCACATTTGAAATCTTACTTGTCGTCGTCATGCCTTTACTTGTCTTATACATTAAGGGAAATTGGTCATTGCGCAAGATTATTCCATCTCTCGTGATCATCCCCGTTTTCTGGTATTTTTCTTATACGATCTTACATGAGTTGAGTCATGCCGCTGGCCTTTATTTGGTTGGAGGCAACGCCATAGATCATCGACTCATTCCAAGATTCTGGTTGGGCCAATTCAGTGGTGCATGGGTCACACCAAGTGGAATTCCCCAAAGTTGGCAACAATTAACGTTTCATTCTTTCCCATACCTGCTGGACATCGTCTGTTTGGTTGTAGCGTTATTTGTCTTCAGGCGAGGTTTTTCCAGAAATCCTTTCAGTACTGGCCTTGCTTTCATGCTTCTGTGCCTCCGACCGGCACTTGACATGGTGGGTGAGACTATTGGTTTGCTTACTGGGTGGAGAGGTGATTTATACAATATGCAACAGATTATTGGATCTTTTGCGCTATGGTCATTTATCCTAATCTCAATCGGTCTCGCTGTCTATTCTATTCTGGAAAACTTAATCCACTTGATTAGACACTCAAAGATAGTTCGGACAAGTTGCTAATGAAACCAAACACCAATTCTTAATAGGAACAATATGAATACAAACAAAAAAAGCAGTAATAACAGGCGTTCTCTTCATCTTGTAACAGAATTGATCAGGACCATAGTAGGTCTAATACCTCTAATCGAAAATTAAAAAGGAGATTACTAATGAATGCAAACCTTGTATTGAATCAAATTGAACAGATCGGCGTTGGCCTGGCGCTCATTATATTCCCACTTGTGTTTGTCTTTGCTTTTGCCGCCCACCCCCGCTTGCTGCGCCCGCGTTTGCTTGGACCTGAAGAGCTTGTACGAAGAGCTCATGGAAATAAACTAGTCCATTTCGGGCACGTGTTGGTAACGCTAAACACTAGCCTTCTGATTGTGGTTGCCTTGCACTTTATGAGACTTCTTGGCAATGATGCCGGTGCCTGGGCTGGTTTTGTCGGTGGAATGATCGCTATTTTAGGTGCAGTTTTTCTGGCAGTGGATAAAGGCGCATTGTGTCTGACCATGAGCGCATTTGACACTTTACCAGAAAAAACTTTCGGCCAAATCATGCCAGGCATAATGACATTATTTACACGAAAGGGCTGGATGAAACTGGTTTGGGGAATTGTTTTTCTACCCATCGGTTTTGCCATTCAAGCCATTACCTTGCTCAAGACTCATACGCTCTCTCCCTGGCAAAGTATCTTGTTTTTGATCGGCGCGTTATTAATGGCTACACCCGATGGGATTGAAATAATAAATTTGAGTGCTTCTATCATGATGGCAGTTTCACTTGTTCCGTACGGATTACAAATCATTGCATCTGCCCTATAGCTTTTTTAGTAAAAGTTGGGTAGGCAGGTATCAACAGATCTGGAAACCGCACAGATTTAAAAAAAAGGAAATAGGAATGAAGACTACAAAACGTAATTTCTGGCTCGATGTGACCCTCTTTATGGTTTTTCTCGTAACGATCATTACTGGGTTCTTGCTTTGGCTCACCATCCCCCACCAGGTAGAAAGTGTTTTTCTCGGGTTTACCCGCCGCGAATGGATAGCTGCCCATATCTTTTTTGGGGTGGTGGGGCTGGCTGGCATTGCCTGGCACGTTTTCTGGCATTGGGGTTGGCTCAAAGCCTTGCGTGGACGCCATCTCAATGAAATACCCAAAAATATTCGGGCTAATCGCCTTATTGACCGCATTATGTGGCTTACCTTTATCGCAACTAATGCTTTCGGTGTGATTGCGTGGGTACTCCATTTTGGCGACAAAGTTTACCTTGTAAGAATGCCAGATCGCCTCCATGTTGTCTTTGGGGTACTGTGCACAATCTTGATGGTTATTCATCTTGTTTTGCATTGGAAGTGGATTGTATCTACTGCCCAGCGGTGCTTTCGTGTCAACTTTGGGGTTGATAGAGACCTTCAGAAATCAAATACCTTCGATCAAGGCTGACGACAGCATGGTATAGAAACAAGGTTTGTGTCAACGGGATCTGGCGCCAAACAGGAATGCTAATAAACCGTGGTCTACTAACGTCAAATTGAGTAAGGAATAAAGAGAATGAAAATTATCGTCTTGAATGGAAGCCCAAAAGGCGAAGATAGCATTACCATACAATACGTTGCATACATTCAAAAACATTATCCACAACATGATTTTCGAATCATTCACGTTTCAAAGCAAATAAAAAAGATAGAGAAAGACCGTAAAGTCTTTCAGGAAATCATTGATGAAATCCAGACTGCAGACGGGGTATTGTGGTCTTTCGGTCTTTGGGTGCTGTGTGTTCCCGCTCAGTATATGCGGTTCATTGAACTGATTTCTGAGAGGGGGATGGAAGATGCTTTTGAGAATAAGTATGCCGCTGTAATAACCACATCCATCCATTTCTACGACCATACCGCCCATAATTACATGCGAGCCGTCTGTGAAGATTTAAGAATGAAATTTGTTGATGCCATCTCTTTGGATATCATCGACATGATGAAAAAGGAACGAAGACTGGAGATAACAATTTTCGCTGAGGGTTTCATCAAAGCTATTCTAGAGCAATCTGCAACCTCAAAGCTTTTCAATCCACTTACGTTCAGCGACTTTGCGTACCAGCCGGCCGAGCCAGAAACGAGGGTTGACGCGAAAGGGAAAAAGATCCTGGTCCTGACAGACAGTAATGACAGCGATACCAACCTGGGGAAGATGATTGCCCGATTCAAGCAATCTTTTGCCAGCGAGATCGAGGTGATTGATTTAAATGATGTCGATATTCGTGGTGCATGCCTGGGTTGCATGCGGTGTGGATATGATTACAACTGTGTCTATCAAGACGGGTTTGCCAATTTTTATAACCAGCGCGTGAGAACCGCGGATATGATCGTCTTCGCGGGGACGGTCAAAGGCCGGTATTTATCCTCTATGTGGAAAACATTCTATGACCGGGCTTACTTTTGGAACCATACACCGTCTCTTGCCGGGAAACAATTGGGTTATATCATTTCAGGACCACTTCGACAAAATTCAAATCTCATTCAGATACTCGAAGCCTCGTCCACGGCTCGACAATATGCTAATCATGTCGACATAATTACCGATGAGTGCGAGGACTCGGCAGAGATTGATGCTTTGCTGCAAAGTTTTGCCCAGCATTTCGTAGATTGTGCTGAAAAAAGATACCTCAAACCGCAGAACTTTCTGGCTGTGGGAGGGCATAAGATTATTAGAGACGATATTTGGGGAAGGCTTCGACCCCTATGGCAGGCAGATTACAGATATTTCAAGAAACATGGATTGTTCGACTTTCCGCATAGAGACTACAAAATCAGGATGCTGACTCCAATATTAATGTTGCTGACCAGGATACCTACCCTCAGAAAAAAGTACTATGTCAATGTAAAAACCTTTCCCTCTGGAAGGTTGAAAAAGATTATTGATCACGTAGATTAGCAAAAACCGCAATCGTTTTACTATTGCCTCACTATAACAAGAAAAAATCAGGAGAAGATACATGGTTGATCAGCGTATTGAGAAACTGGCAGATTTAATGGTGAATTATTCTTTGAAGATAAAACCTGGTGAAAAAGTAATGGTTCGAGCCCATACAGTTGCAGAACCGTTAATCAAGGAAGTAAACAAGAAGATCTTGCTAGCTGGTGGACATCCTTTTTTATGGCTTGAATTTCCTGGGATCGAGGGCGATCTGGTTCGTTATGGAAATGATGAGCAAATTGGCTTTATCCCAGAACCGGTTAATACTCTTTATAAGACTTACGATTGTTTGATTCGAATCCTGGCAGACGATAACACAAGGGCTTTGGCTAATGTGGATGCTGATAAGATGACAAAATATGTCAAAGCGAAAGATCCTATAACAAAGACTTTTATGGACAGGTCCTCCCGGGGTGATCTTCGCTGGACAGTGACGGCATTTCCCACCAATGCACTTGCTCAGGACGCTGATATGAGCCTTGAAGAATATGAGGATTTTGTCTATGGCGCATGTATGCCGGACCAGAACGATCCAATCAGATATTGGACGCGCTTCTCAGAGAAACAAACCCGTCTCATCACCTGGTTGAACGGCAAAAAAAAAGTACATGTCATTAGTAAGGATACTGATCTGCACTTGAATATTGAAGGTCGAATATTTATTAATTGTGCTGGAAAAATCAATTTACCTGATGGCGAAATCTTCACCGGTCCGGTGGAAGACAGCGTGGAAGGCTATGTCAGTTTTTCATATCCAACCATCTACAACACCCGCGAAGTTGATGGTGTGCAACTTGAATTTAAAGGGGGGAAGGTAGTGAAGGCGTCTGCTACCAAGAATGAAGAATACTTGCTTAAAACCCTAGATACTGACGAAGGCAGCCGTTATGTTGGTGAGTTTGCCATTGGTACGAATGAAGGAATCCAAAAATTCACCCGAGAGATACTGTTTGACGAAAAAATTGGCGGCACCTTCCATATTGCACTTGGTAATGGGTTTCCTGAAACAGGAAGCAAGGCGAAATCAGCCATCCACTGGGATATGATATGCGATCTGCGTGAAGGCCAGATATGGGTGGATGATGTATTGTTCTATGAAAATGGTAAATTCATGGTGCAAGAATATAGATAAAACTGCTGATGCAACGGAGACTGCTGTCAAATACGAATTCTAACAATCCGCAGCCCATTGACGTCAAATTGAGTGAGGAGTAGGGGTAATGATAATAATTGTGATGAACGGAAGCCCAAAAGGTGCAAGTCACATCACCCAACGGTATGTCGGGTACATTTTAATGCCCCATATTAATGATTTTTAAGACCCTATTTTTGTATATCGTGAAGGAAAAATTAAAGGAACAATAATCGGAATTGTTGCGTCTATTAACAATCAAGAAATGGAGAAAAAATGAAAAAGTTACAAATTCTTTTCATTATAATTGGAGTGTTTTTCTGTACGACACAAGCTGCCTGCACTCCCAGAATACAGGCACCTGAATCAATTACGACGGATACACCCCAAGCTAATATACCAAATCCTGCTTCAGTCTATTGTGAGCAGAATGGGAACAAACTTGAAATTCTTACCGCTGACGATGGCAGCCAATTAGGAGTATGTGTTTTTCCAGACGGTAGTACCTGTGACGAGTGGGCATATTTTCGCGGGGAGTGCGGTATTGAAACCCTAGAAAATCCCAAGCTTAGCCAAACTGGAGAACCAACTCCCAATGCCAGCGGCGGTTACATGCAACTAGGCACCTCAGAACCAATAGAAGACTGGTGGGGCGTCATCAAGAGTACACCACCAGGCGCACAATATGATGATTATTTTGAGAGACAGGATCTCGGAGGATCAATCTACTTTGGGATTGATTCAATGGTTCCAGAAGTAAAATCGCGGATCGAATCACTCCGCGACAGCGGTAAAATTGTCCATCTTTATGGCACTTTGTTCAGTAACGTCCCTGATTACAACGGCTCACAAGTCCAGATTGATCGGATTGAGATTGATGAGTAATGAAAGGTCGATTAGCCTCTCACATTCCTATTTGTGAAAGTGGCTTAACCCTAGGCTGATTATGGCAAAAGTGGAGTTGAACCCCAAAACGCCAGTTTTTGAGTTTGAATTTAGACCGCTTGATAATTTCATATGGGATCTTGTCATTTGGCTTCCCAGTGACCTCTGACATTTTCTCTTGCAAGGAGTAACATTGAAACATTTTAGAGCAGTCCCGACTGCGTTGTTGTAATTTTCCAATCATCTAAGTCAGAAAGGAATTGAAAACCTATCGATAGTGATAGGTTTATTAAATTAAAATATATCCGAATTGATATATTGAAACTTGCTCGTTCGAATGTTATCTTTTGGGTAACCAAAGGCAATGATGGAAATCTAATATGGAAGATATTTTCTAATCAATCTTTTCTCATGGGGGATGCGTCCTCCCTGATTCAATAATGGCGCATCGTAATATTAGTTGTTGATTCCCCAGTCATGGGTGTTCCATAATCTCATTAAGCCTGCATAAGGTAAGGGCTAATCTTATTCCCCTGCCCGTCTATTTGCGCACCTGTTTGCCGGCTTATTTTATAAGGTTCGGAGAGCCAATCAAGATGCCATGTAAAGACTTAGATTTATTTATTGCTCAAGATAAAAAGAACCCCGTTGAACTTCGAGGCTACGTTTGGAAAGTCATTATGGATCCAACCAGGGTCGATGATGATCCGGGGATGTTCTTTGGGAGGTTATTTCGAATGATCGATATCCGCCTCAACCGGGACGAGAAATCAACCTGGCCGGAAGGAATCGTGTTTGAACACATTACCTCAGGATGCCGCCTTACTTATAAAGATGGCTTGTTGATGGATCTGACAAATTCCAAAGTCATTCAGAAAAAGCCAAGAATCCGTGATCGCAGCCGGCGGCCAGATTGCAGAAACCAAGCTAAAGGTGAAAGTATGGCGCGAAAACAAAATCATATTTCATCAACCAGCCAGATGCGTCGATTTGTGTTGATTCGAGTGGAGGAT
>Ga0226835_1001382_pt1 | contig 13442 bp, 11 predicted proteins | sample LAC_MetaG_1_FD_163627 | JGI IMG/M metagenome (GOLD analysis project Ga0226835, IMG submission 163627) | Anaerobic ammonium oxidizing microbial communities from anammox membrane bioreactor (MBR) in UC Berkley, California, United States -... | ecosystem: Engineered > Bioreactor > Anaerobic >...
GGTGTATGTCATCCCAGGCGCCATCGCCCACCGTGACCAACAACCCCTCGCGGATGCCCTTGATCTGCACCAATGCGCTTGTATCCTGCGTTCCTTCCACCCAGGCGATCTCCGTCATGAGATGATCTTCAATTTCTGGCGGGGCAAGATAACCATTCTCGCAGCCCGCGTCAGAGTATCCGCGATTATAGCATGAAGATTAAGCAATTGCCGGAGCAAGGCGAGAGACGACCACCGAGGTTTGTACTTCATTGGACTGGGGGCGCTGTGTCAATGTTCTTCAATTCGAAGTAGGTTTCCAACACGCGGCGGACGATCGGGCCGGCCACGGTGGAGCCTTCTGTGCCGTTATATACATAAGCCACCACGGCAATCTCCGGATTTTCCAGCGGGGCGAAAGCCACCGTCCAGGCGTGAGAAGGCCAGTTGCCAGGGATGCAGCGGTTCAGGGCATTGGCATACTTGTCGCAATATTCGGCAGTTCCAGTTTTCCCGGCGGCGGAGATCGTCTCGCCGGCAAATATCTTTGCCAGGGTGCCTTCGGTGACCGCCAAACGCATCCCTTCTTTGATCTTTTGGAACACCCAGGGGGCGACAGTCTTCATCTTGCCGGGGATCGGCTCGCAACCGCGGATGGTTGTTTCGCCATACTCTTGAATAACAGGGTCGGTGGTCAGATCCCACTTTGCAATCGGCTGAAATGGGGAAACCTGCACGCTACCAGGCGTGGGCTGTTCTACCAGATCGCCCTCCGGCGTACGCCAAATGGGTATCACATTGCCTTCGTTATCCAGCACTTCGCGCAGCAGGGTGGGCTGCATCAGCTTGCCATCATTGGCAATGGTAGCAGCGGAGAGCAATACCTGGATCGGGGTGGCTAAAACATATCCTTGCCCCACGCTGGCGATATAGGTATCGCCCGAAGACCAGCTTTCCGCCTGGTTGATGCGTTTCCAGGTGGGATCCGGCACGAGGCCGTCTTCTTCATCCGGCAGACCGATGCCCGGCGCCTGACCATAGCCCAGGGCGCGGGCATAGGTGCCCAGGCGGCAAATGCCCAAGCCGCCGTTTGGCACTTCGTCTTTATAACCGCCGCCCAGTTTATAGAAATAGACGTTGCTCGAATTAGCCAGACCATGAACGAAATCCTGATGCCCAAAACCGGCCTTGTTCCAGTCAACGAATTCTCGCGCCTGGCCCGGATCATTGGCATAGTAACGTTCGGTCACCTCTAATTTGGGCGGGGTAGAGATGACCTGATCGGGGGTGACAACCCCCTCGTTGAGCGCGCCGACGCTGGTGACCAGTTTGAACACCGAACCAGCCGGCAGCACGTCGCCAACAGCGTGATTCAACAAGGGATTGGTGGGGTCGTTGACCAATTGATTATAGTAATAAGCGGGGATGAAACGCGCCATGCGGTTGTTTTCGTAGGTTGGATACGAAACCATCGCCAGGATTTCACCCGTCTTGGGGTTCATGGCGATCACGACGCCGCTCGAATAACGCATTTCGTTGAAATACGCGTTCCAATCATTGATTTCATCCACCAGAATTTCTAAGGCAGCCTGCTGCAAACGGGTGTCAATGGTCAATCGAATGCTATTTCCCGGGCGGGGAGGGATGGGGGGTGCGATATTTCGCAGTTCCTGACCGGCTACATCCACCTGTACGACGCGCAGACCATTGCGCCCGGCCAGCAGATCTTGGTATTGCAATTCCAAACCAGCATACCCCACCTTGTCTCGGTTCGGCACCAGACCGCGCTCAACATAATAGTCCTCTAAGGCAGCCGGCACCGGCCCCAAGAAACCAATCATTGAAGCAGTAACCGAGCCGGTTGGGTATTCGCGAATGGGCTGGATTTCAACGTCTATGCCGGGCCAATCCAGCTTTTTCTCGCGGATGACTTTCGCAACCCGCTCGTCAATGTCACACACGATTCTGACCGGTTGATAGGGGGTGGAGGTCTCGGCGTATTCAGCGATTTGGGCAATGCCATGGTCTGAAACGCAAGGCACGTAGGGGTTTTCCGGGCTGATTTCATTTCGATTGACCGGCACGCCAATCAAGGCGGATAACTGGCGAAATATCTCCTGAGTGGCGCCGGGATCATCCGGCAGATCGGCTGCTTTAACGACGACGTTGTACGAAGCGACATTACGCGCCAGGATAACCCCGTTGCGGTCATAGATCAAGCCGCGTTGGGCGGCGATATTGATTTCCTGGGTGCTGTTTTCGGCGGCTTTGGCAAGCCATTCATTACCTTGCAGCACCTGAAGGACAAACAGGCGCAAGATAAAAACCGCGAACACCACGGCAACCACGCCAATAAAGGCCAGGATGCGGGGAGTGGATAATTCGTTGCGAATTGTGGGTTGTACTGTCATACCAGATTGAAATTTTAATCCTGAGATTCAAATCTGAAACAATCACATCTCCAACGGCTGTGGATATAACCAGTTTGCCAGGTCATTAAACAGCGCGTACATGGGGAGTGCGAGTACCAGGTTCAGCAAGATGCTGGGCAAGGTGACCAGGTTGATGGCTTCCCAAAATGGAAGCGGCGTATCTACGAGCCGCAAGGCGAGGATTTCCACCAGGTGGACAAGCAGCGTGCCAAAGAAGGTGGCGATTAACATCGCCAAAATCGGCAATTGCCACACCCGCTGGCGCAACATCACCGCCAGCGCAACGGCAAGCAGGTAACCCACCAGGATCACCCCGAAAGGTATTGCGGAGACATAGCCGACTAGCAACCCCGCCAGGATGCCCCACGACCAGGCAGTGCGCACGGGCTTCTGGATCGCCCAGGCGATGAGAGCCACCAGGATCAAGTCGGCTGCGCCTTGCAGGAGGCGCATGTGGCTCACAAGCGCGGTTTGCAAGATGATCAATCCACTGAGAATCGGAAAAGCGAGGAAAAAAGCCATAAACTCTCTATCACCTGCTCAGGCGCGATGTCCAACCTTCACGGCGCTCCGGGGGTGGGGAAAAGCGGACTGATATCCACCGGGCGAAAATTGACGATGATCAAAACAATCTCCAGCCGGCTGAAATCCACGGTTGGTTGAACATCAGCGGTTTGAAACAAATCCGTCTCTTCGCGATGCACATTGGCAACCTGACCGATGAGGATATTGGCTGGGTAGTTGCCGCCCAAACCGGAGGTAAGCACCAGATTGCCGGTTTGAACCGAGGCTTCCTGCGGGATCATATCCAGGGAGAGCTTACCCGTCAGGCTACCGACCAAAATACCCTCAGCGGCTGTGGGCTCCAGGCGAATGTTGACGGATGAATCAGGATCGGTGATTAATTGCACACGGGCGGCGCCAGCCGTCACCGCAGCCACACGACCTACCAGCCCCTGAGCGGTAACCACCGGCATACCGCGGCGCAAGCCATCATCTGAGCCGCGATTAATGATGACATACTTCACGAATGGGCTGGGGTCGCGGCCAATGACCGAAGCAGCAACATAACGGTTCTCGGGGTGAGCGCGGGCGAAATCCACCAATGCAGATAACACCCGCGTTTCGGCGAGTTGTTGCTGCAAATCAATGATCTCGGATTGCAGGCGAGAGACCTCCGCTTCCAGTTCCTGGTTGCGCTGGCGCAAACGGGCGACATCCTGCGGCGAACTGAGGTAATTCTGAATCGTCTGGTAACGCAACGCAAGCCAGGTCTGCGCGCTGATCAACGGCTTGAACAAGACCCGGCTTGCCGGCGCCAAATATCCCCCCAACGCCAGGGCAATCAGGCCGATAATGATCAGAGCCAACACCAGGCTCTGTAATGAGAAAAACGACGAAGATCGCATTAGTTGTGGCGCGTGCTACCGCGTTCCAGGCCCACCAACAAGCGTTTGAGGGCCTCGTAATCCTCCAAAATCATACCCGCGCCGCGTGCAACACAACTCATGGGGTCATCCGCCACCCAACATCGAATATGAAGTTCATCCATCAGGCGTCTATCCAACGCCTGCAATAGAGCGCCGCCACCGGCCAGACAAATACCCGATTCCATCAAGTCGGCTATAATCTCCGCCGGCGCTTCGTCCAGGGCATCTTTAATTGTTTCGATAATCACCTGAACCGAACCTGAAATGGCTTCGCGCACCTCTACGGAAGAGATTTCGATGGCTTCGGGGAGACCCGTAATGAGATTGCGGCCGCGCACCAGCATTGTTTTTTCTTCGGGGAGATGATAAGCAGAACCAATGGCGATTTTCACCTGTTCCGCCATGCGCTCGCCGATCAGCAAATTATATTTGTTGCGCACGTATTGCACAATGTCTTGATCCATTTCGTCGCCGGCGACGCGCAGGGAGCGCGAGATGACCACGCCGCCCATGGACATAATCGCCACCTCGGAGGTGCCGCCGCCAATGTCCACGATCATGCTGCCGCGCACGTCGTTCACCGGCAAGCCGGCGCCTAAAGCAGCCGCCACCGGCTCTTCGATCAACCCGACTTCGCGCGCGCCAGCAGACATGGCTGCGTCGTAAACAGCCCGTTTTTCCACTTCGGTGACGCCAGACGGAATACCTACGATCACACGCGGGCGCGGCACAGGCACAATGCTTTGCTCATGCGCTTTACCAATAAAATACTCTAACATGGCCTGAGTGATCTCAAATTCTGAAATCACACCATCCCGCAAAGGGCGGATGGCGACCACATTGGCTGGCGTGCGCCCAACCATCTCGCGTGCTTCTGCGCCAATTGCCAGCGGCTCGCGAGTGCGTTTGTTGATCGCCACCCAGGAGGGTTCATTGATCGTAATTCCTTTACCACGGACATTGACCAGCGTGTTCGCTGTACCGAGGTCAATTCCGATATCCAGCGAGAATAAACCTAATAACCAATCAAATGGTTTAAACGCCAATTTGGGCTCCTCAGCCGTTTATGGTGATATTCTCCCAACGGCTAATTCTGTCCATGCGGTTTTTTGGAGTCGCGCCCAATTTTCTTAGAGTGCGAATTACCGCTTGGGATTATACCATCGAACCCCGATAAGCTAAGGACTTGAGAAAGACGGCACAAATTTAAGGATGCAGCCGAGATGGCAACCCGCGCCGCCGGCTGCATCCTGTTGTGCAGCTTTAGAACATCAGATTGTTGACCATTTCAATCGTTTCGCGCGGCGGCCGGATGCGGCGTTCGGGTAAGCGATTGAGTGGAGTTTCGGTCAGGTGATAGATATCGCTTAATGTGGGTTGTGATTCGGTGATATAAATCAGGCCGGTGAGCAGCCAACGTTTGGCGTTGGCTTCTTCGAGGATGCGCATGGCCTCAGAGCGATTGCGAGGGTCGTAGTCGCGATCCAGTTTCTTCAGGATGACGCGCGAACCATCGTGCATGGTCACCTCGGTCGTTTCGCCTTCGTCGTATTCCACCATGATCTCCTCCACCCGCGGGACATACGAAAGCTCGTGCAGAGCCACTTCATGTTCTTTGCCCCAGGCGTAAGAATGCATTGAATCGTCCTTGTTGTTGAAAGTGACACATGGGCTGATAATGTCCAACACGGCGACGCCGCGATGCGCAAGGGCAGCCTTAATCAACTCTTTCACCTGTTTAGGGTCGCCGGCGAATGAACGAGCAACAAATGTGGCGTGGCCGACGATGGCCTCCCAGGCGATGTCCACCGGCAGGTAGGGATTCGTTCCCTGACCTTTTAGGGACAAGCCTTCGTCGGCGGTGGCAGAAAACTGGCCTTTGGTAAGGCCATACACTCCATTATTTTCCACAATATAAACCAGGTCGAGGTTGCGGCGTAGAACATGTTTGAATTGTCCCATGCCAATGCTGGCTGTATCGCCATCGCCGCTTACGCCCAAGCCATGCAGAGTATGATCTGCAAAGAGGGCGCCAGTCGCCAGTGAGGGCATGCGTCCATGCAAGCCGTTGAAGCCAAAGGAACGATTCAAAAAGTAAGTAGGGCTTTTGCTGGAACAGCCAATGCCGCTGAACTTGACAATCGTTTCTGGAACGATGTTCATTTCGTAGCAGGCAGCGACGATCTGGCTGGAGATGGAGTTGTGGCCGCAGCCCTGGCATAATGTGCTGGGGTTGCCGCGATAATCCGCCTTACTTAACCCCACCAGATTGACTTGCAAACGAGAAGAGGTAGCTTGTTCGGTCATGATTTTATTCCTCCGCCATGAGTGAGGCGAGTTTTTGCTTGCCTTCCAAATCTTCAACCTTTTTCGGCCAGGTCAGGATGGAATCGCGGACGAAACTGGCGCTCAGCGGGAGACCATCGGTATAGGCGATGGATCGCAGCCGGGGGGCCAGATGGGGGTATTCCAGGGTCAGCAGTTGATTGAGTTGCCCATCGCGGTTCATCTCTACCACATAAACGACATCGTGATTGGAAATGAACTCTCCCACTTCGTGCGCGAAAGGCACCGCCCGCACTCGCAGATAATCGGTGGGGATGCCCCTTTGCGCCAGATGATGACGGGCTTCCTGGATGGCGGGAGTGGTAGAGCCAAACCCGATGATGCCATATTGAGCGCAATCCATGCAATCCACTTGCGGCGCTGGCAGATATTGGCGTGCGGTTTCGAACTTTCGCTTCAGGCGGGCCAACAAATTATGCCAGACCTGATCATCTTCACTATAGCGGGCGTTCTCATCGTGACCGGTGCCGCGGGTGAAATAGGCAGCGGCAGGGTGACGGTTGCCGGGCAGGGTGCGATAGGGGATGCCATCGCCATCCACATCGCGGTAACGCGCCCACTCGCCTTTCAGCCGCTCCAGGTCTTCCTCCCAAAGCACTTTGCCGCGATCCATGGGGACATCGGGATAGCGGAAAGGCTCGGTCATCCACTGGTTCATGCCAAAGTCCAAATCAGAAAGCACAAAAACCGGCGTTTGCAGGCGCTCGGCAATATCAAAAGCGCGCCAGCCAAACTCGAAACACTCGTTGACCGAACCAGGAAGCAGGATGATAGACTGTGTATCACCATGGCCAATGAAAGAGACAAAAGTCAGATCGCCCTGGGCGGTGCGGGTGGGCAGTCCTGTGCTGGGACCCACACGTTGCACATCCCAAACGACCACAGGCACTTCGGCAAAATACGCCAAGCCAGCGTATTCGGCCATCAGGCTAAGGCCGGGGCCAGAGGTGGAAGTCATGGCGCGCAGCCCAGCCCAACCGGCGCCGACCGCCATGCCAATAGCAGCCAGTTCATCTTCGGCCTGAACCACGGCATAGGTGTTGCGATCCGGCTCTTCTGGGTCTTTACGCAAGATTGGTAGATATTCCACCAGCGACTCAGCCAGGCTGGAGGCAGGCGTAATGGGATACCAGGCGGCGAATTGAACGCCGCCGTAGATCGCACCCAGCGCGGCGGCGGTGTTGCCATCCGCCATGATGTAACCATCTGTGGCGTTCATGGGTTCTACGCGATATGGATCCGTTTTGGTCAGGTTTTGGCTAGCCCATTGGTGCGCCGCCCGGACGACGCCGAAGTTGAGATCAATGGGCTTCGGTTTGCCCTTGAAGTGGAAGCTGAGCGCCTGATAAATCTTGTCCAGGTCAATGTTCAACAACCAGGTGAGCACACCTACATAAACCATATTAGCGACATAGTCGCGCAGTTCGGAAGGCGCGCCGGAGTCTTTGACCAATTGCTTCACCGGCATGGGGTAAATCGAAATATCGTCGCGCCCAATCGCCTGACGAATGTCATCCGCGTAGAGGAAAGCGCCGCCCGGCAAAACTCCTGCCAGGTCTCTGGCGAAGGTGGCCGGGTTCATGGCAACCACAATCTCAGTCTCTTCGCGCCGCGCCAGGAAACCATCTTTGCTGACGCGGATGGTGTACCAGGTTGGCAAGCCCTGAATATTGGAAGGAAACAGGTTCTTGCCTGAAACTGGAATCCCCATTTTAAACAGGGCGCGCAAGATCGTCAGATTGGATGTCTGGCTACCTGAACCATTTACCGTGCCTACAGTGATCGAAAAATCGTTCACCACCGGTTCTCTGCTCTGAGCCGGTTGATCTTGCTCCAGGATTTGAGTTGCAGACATAGATACTCCTTCAGGTTTAGCTATAAATTATTTCACCGCGTGCAGATCTGGACGGTGAAAGATCAGATCTTTGTGTTGTAGTAGGGCGCGATAGCCGCGGTCAAAATCGCCGGCGCATATCGCTTCCACCATTTCCTGATGGTAAGCCCAAACTTGTTGCAAATAGCGGTAATCGGCATATAAATTCAAACCAACCGCCTCATAAGCTTCCCAATAGGCTTCCAGCAAGCCAAGGACAAATGGGTTCTTCAGCCGTGTGTAGATGCGCAGATGCAATTGACGATGCTCTTCATGCGGAATCTGAATCGGCTGACCGTTCAGCTTCTCCCAGGCGCGGTTCACCAGGCTCATCAGGCGCTGATGATCTTCGGACGTCAAAAGTTGAGTCGCCTCGTTCCAATAGGCAGCCTCGATATGATTGCGCAGATCGGAAAATTCCATAAAATGGGATTGATCAACCGCAATTGCATAAGAAAGGCTCTGGCGAACGGCGGGCAGAAAAGAGTAAGGCAGGCGGCGGATGCCCGTGCGCGGTCTTACTTCGACCAGGCCGATGGCTTTGGCCACCTCAACCTGCTCGCGCAGCAGGGCGACGCTGACGCCCAATTCTTTGCTGACATCATTCAAAGATGGCAGACGATCTGTAGCAGGGGTTTCTCCATTCGTCGCTTGATCCAGCGAAGAATGCTGCGCCAGATATTGTAAAAAGATCGAGGAGAGCTGATTTTGGGGCATATCAAACACTCAATTAATCTGATAAATCAGATGTTTGATCCCATTCTATCACACGCCAGGAGAAATGTCAACAACGCGCCGAGAAACACGGCGCGTTGACTTGAGAAAGAGCAACCTTATTGTCTTAAGGCGAAATCGCTCAGTTGCTATGGCGTTCAAGCAGAGTTGGCAGTTCACGCAAGGCGCGCGCCAGTCGCGTACCAGCCCAGGTGATCAGACTACCCTCCACCAGGTGGATCCTGTTCTCACGGGCAGCCGGCGTGGCATCGAAGAGGCGCGCCATTTGCTCAACATCCTGTTGTGTAAATGGGTACGGCTCATCCGGCAGGAGGATGACCTCGGGTTGGGCAGAGAGAATCTCGTCCAATGTCACGCGAGGATAACGCAGGTCGCGCCCAGGGGCGGGCTGCGCGGGGGCGAGACCTAAATCGGCTGCCAGGGGGTAACGGCGCTGGCGCTCAGCAAAGACATTCACCCCGCCGCTGATCTCCAACAAATCGTGACAATAGGTTTGTTGATTGAATGTCATCCACCAAAGCTGACCGCTTTGGGTGGTATCCTGCCAGATTGGGCAAAAGTAGCGCATGCCACGGCTTCCCTGAGCAGCCGAAATCGCCCAATCCAGGGTCAAATCCAACATCTGGACGCGTAGATCAGCGGTTGTACTGCGAAAGAGCGCCGCCAGGGTATGCAGCATTTCCAACGTTTCGCGCACCGTCAAGGGCAGCGTCACCCAAACCGGCGCGCCAGCCGCTTCCAGCTCTTCGACCGTGCGGCGGGTGTTCTCTTCCCAATTCGCCAAGACCAGATCGGGTTGTAAGGCGATGATCTCAGCCACTCTTGGATTCTTCGTTCCGCCCAGACGGGGCAAATGGGCAAGCTTTTCGGCAGGATGAATACAGTAATCCGTCACTCCTACCACAGCCTCACCCACCCCCAGATCGAACAGGCTTTCGGTAAGGGAGGGCACCAGAGAGACCACCCGCTGCGGAGGGCGATCAAAGTGCAGGGCGCGCTTATGGCCGTTCGAGTCGTTCTCCATCTTCAAGCTCCGTTTTGCCCCGCGCCGAGAAAGTCGGCGACGGCTTCGGCGATGATCGCCGCGGCAATCGGCAGAGCGCGTTCGTCAAAATCGAAGCGCGGGTGATGATGAGCAGCATTCAAACCTTTTTCTGCATTCGCCGAACCGACAAAAATAAAGCAGCCCGGCGACTCCTGGAGGAAATAAGCCATATCTTCCGATCCCATCACGCGGTAATCAGTCTCCAGGTTGCAATCCGGCAACACCCGCCGGACGACGTTTTGCAGGCGTGAGGCGGATTGAGGGTCATTGACCAACGCCGGTGTCAGACTTTCGATCTCTATCGTCGCCCGACAGCCCATCGCCTGGGCGATATTGTGAACAATGGCGTTCAAGCGCTCAATGAGAAGTTGGCGCACTTGTGGGTCAAACGCGCGCAGGGTGCCCTTCATCTCCACCTGCGAGGGGATGACATTGAAGGCATCGCCGCCGTGGATCATCGCCACGGTAACCACCGCGGTTTCCATGGGCGGCACATTCCGTCCCACGATGGTTTGCAAGGCAGATACGATTTGCGCCGCGGCCACGACCGGGTCAACCGTTTCATGCGGCATCGCGCCATGCCCGCCCTTACCGGCAATCCGTATCATGAAAATATCTGCGGCAGCCATGGAGGGACCTGCGGTCACCCCCAACCAGCCCAGCGGTTTGTGGTTCCACAAATGCACCCCCAGAGCCATCGCCGGTTCGGGCGCTTGCAACACTCCTTCATCTATCATGCGTTTGGCGCCGCCCAATCCTTCTTCCGCTGGCTGAAAAACCAGCTTGACCACCCCGGCCAGGTCCTGGCGATGGGCGTGCAGCAAGCGGGCGACGGTCAGCCCAATGGCAGTATGACCATCATGGCCGCAGGCGTGCATCACGCCCGGATTTTGGGAAGCATACTCTGCGCCGGTCTCTTCCTGAATGGGCAGGGCATCCATATCGAAACGCAACAGAATCGCCGGGCCAGGACGAGCGCCTTCCAGCAAAGCCACAACGCCCGTTTCAGCAACGCCCGTGGCGATTTCCAGTCCCAGGCTGCGCAACTCGCTGGCGACGACTCCGGCAGTGCGCGTTTCTTTGAAACCCAGTTCTGGATGGCGGTGCAGATCGCGACGGATCGAGACAACGTAATCGAATAAACTCTCGGCTTCTTTCAGAAATGGATGAGACATTTAAAGCCTCCCAAGATAACCAGGATTGGATCAAGAAAAAATGATGCGCCGGAAAACCTCTTCATAGCGCGGGTTTTCCAGTGTGGTATCGGAGGTGTGGCGAGAGCGCAAACGCTTCGCCAGATTCTCTGGATCGCTGATCTGGCTGGCGTGCTGTTGAACGGCGCGGATCTTGCGCTCCCAGAGATCGGTAACTACATGGGTGAAATTTGGATCCAGCGTGCCGCAAATCCATACCTCCGCCGGGGTATGCGGCTGCAATCCTTCGTCGCGCATCAATTCCGGGAAGTAAAGAGGGTTGCCCGCCGCGGGAAAGACAGCATCCAGGACAGCTTGACCGGCAGCGCGGTGATCGGGGTGATTGATACGTTCACCGCCAACGTATAAAGTCTTTGGATCGCATGTCACCAACACATCCGGGCGTTCTTTGCGGATGATGCGTGTGATATCCTTGCGCAACGCCAGGTCTGGAACCAGATAACCATCCGGGTAGTCCAAAAAATAAATTTCGTGCACACCCAGTACAGCAGCGGCGTTGCGCTGTTCCTGGCGGCGGTCGCCGCACAGCTCAGAAGGAACAACATCTGGATCGGCTGCACCCTTATCCCCGCAGGTGAGCAGCCAATAGACAACCGTATGACCGGCGTCCGTCCAACGAGCGATGGTTGCGCCACAGAAAAATTCGGGGTCGTCTGGGTGAGCCAGAATGACGAGGATACGTTTGGGTTCCTTCCAAGATTCGAGAACGCTTTGCATCTGCCCTCCTAATTTTGATATTCATCGAAATTGGTTTATCTCATCGGTGCAAAACGTCTTGCAGGTCCCCTTAAAAACAAGCCTGTGTGATCAGAAACCTGCGAGACGTTCATAACAATCTGAAGGTCAACAAATTCGTTGTTTGTATCTGGGTTGGGTCGAAAAGCGGTTGTTTTTGGGTGGCGCAGATTATTTCTGCGTTGACGCGCCAGAGGGTTTCGGCGGTTCAGATCGTTTTTTCGCCGCGCCCTTGCCGGTCGGTCGCAGTTTGCCCGGACGGATGGATTGCGGCCCAGGCTGAGACGATTTTGTTTGACCAGACTGGTCTTTTGGGGCGGTGAACTTTTTTCGGCGGCTCTTGCGCGACTTTTTACGCGCCTTTTGGGCAGGGGGCATTTCTTGCACATCGGCAGAGGTGGGGGCGGCTTCGATGCCAGATAACGCTTCCGGTTCGCTGACCACTAATTCAGCGTCTGAATAGGTTGCTTCTACCTCTTCACCAGGCGTTTGAGGGGCGGCTGACTTGCCACAGGTACATTCGCCGCCTTCGTGTCTGGCGCAGGGTTCCTGAGCCTTTCTACGCAAAGCCTCCAATTCGTCCCAGGGCTGAAGATCGTTCTGCGCCACCTCGGCGCGAGCGCCGTTGTCCAGTTCAACGATGACCGTGCCCTTAAGCGGATAAACGTCTATTACCTTTCCCTCCCCTTGCGGAGTGACCACCCGCTTGTTGCGCTTGGGCAAGTTTTTGCGCGCCTCGACATAATTTTCGTATTCGTAGATCAGGCAACAGCGTAAACGTCCACACATGCCGGTGATCTCGGTCGGCGTAAGCGAGATGCCTTGCTCTTTTGCCATTTTGATCGAAATGGGGCTGAATTCGGTCAGAAACATCGAACAGCAGCGGTTCTCCAGGCCGCAAGCGCCCATGCCGCCCAGAAGTTTTGCCACATCGCGAGGCCCTAACTGGCGCATTTCGACGCGGCTGCGCGGATACATGCGCTGCATGGCGGTTTGAAGACGGCGCAGATCAACCTTGCCTTCGGCTTCTGTGCTATATAAAAACGAGAGGCGCGAGCCATCAAAGGCATATTCGGCGGCGACGATCTTCACGCCGGGGATGTTCATCTCCGCCAGCCGGGCGCGGCAGTTGATCATGGCTTCCAGTTCTTTTTTTTGCCAAAGTTGGCGCAACACCAGGTCACGCGGCGTGGCTTTGTGATGGATGGGTTTCCATACCCCTTCGGGAGGTGGACTGGGATTTTCGATGATCTGTACTACTTCGCCAAGCTGCCGGCCGCGGGTCGTTTCTACCACTGCAAAATCGCCCACGAGAATATCCGGGCAGTCGCTGGCATCGAAATGATATATCTTGCCTACTCGATGAAAACGGATACCGACAATTAAAGGATGCATAAACAGATTCCGATCATGCCGAGCTGCGCAGGTCGCCTGCGCAGCTCGGTGGAGCGCTAACCTACAATATTGATCGGGATGAAGTTCGCCTGCTGAACCGCCGCCACACTGATACGGGCGGCAATATTGCGGGCGATTTCTGCCAGGGCGCGAGAGACGGGCGAATCGGGGTTTGTAATGACCACCGGGCGCCCCTCGTCGCCGCCTTCACGCACGGCGGGATCCATGGGGATAGCGCCGATGAACGGCACGCCAGCT
>Ga0226835_1001384_pt1 | contig 13404 bp, 11 predicted proteins | sample LAC_MetaG_1_FD_163627 | JGI IMG/M metagenome (GOLD analysis project Ga0226835, IMG submission 163627) | Anaerobic ammonium oxidizing microbial communities from anammox membrane bioreactor (MBR) in UC Berkley, California, United States -... | ecosystem: Engineered > Bioreactor > Anaerobic >...
TTTGCCCCTGAACGATCTGCACCCGGCTACATGCCGATAGATCTGGCTGCGATGCTGAAGCAATTGTATCTTTCACCTAACAAATTTGCAAGTTCTATAGGATAATAATTTGTAAATAATGGTTAAATCGGCTTAACCCTTCGCTTCGCTGAGGGATGATCTTCTCCAGCCCCTCGGCAACCGATCTATACCATCGCAGGCATATCGAGCATCATATCCACGGGGTGCAACTTTGTTCCCACGCCGCCGACACCGCAACCTGCTCCTGCTCATCGTATCCTTTCCACTCTTCTTTGGACGAGCAAATCTATCTCCGCCGTCTCAGGCTTTTACTCCTCTGAAAATCTGCGAGTTGCAAGGCTACAGCTTCAGCTCGCCTTACACGGGGCAAAGTGTGCGCGTCTACGGGGTGGTTTTCGCTGACCTGGATGACACCTCGCGGAGCGGTTTCTACATACAGCACGAAAATTGCGACCACAGCGCCAACACCTCGGATGGGATTTTTGTCTATTTGGAAGAGCGAACGGATGTCGTCAGTGTCGGCGATTTAGCCCAGGTGGATGGCGTGGTTGAAGAATACTATGGCCGCACCGAAATCGTCGCCGCGCCCCAAAATGTCCTGGTATTGTCTCATAACCATCCGTTGCCCGCGCCTCAAGAGCTGACGCCGCCGTTCGCCGACAATTCCGCCCGTTATTATTTTGAAACACTGGAAGGAATGCACGTGCAATTGAGCAGCGGGCGGGTGATCGGGCCGACCGACTCGGACGATCGCACCTGGCTGGCGCGCCTGGATTCGGGCGTCGAGCGGGTCTTCCCCGATGACCCGCTGGGGAATGGCGAAGTGATCTGCGTGGATGACAACGGGCTTTACGAAATCGCCCCCGAAGCAACCGTCGGAGATACGATTACCTCTTTTACCGGCGTGGTAGATTATCGCCTGGGAATTTATTGCGTCGAATTGCTCAGCCCACCCCAGGTGATCACGGGAACAGGCCCCGCGAGTCAAACGCTGGTTAGCCCTCCGGTTTTGACCATTGCCACATTCAATCTGGCCAACCTGTTCGACACGCTGGATGACCCAACGACGGAAGATCAGGTTCTTACTCATGCGGAATATCAGCGCCGGCTCTATAAACGCGCCCTGACCATCCACGAGGCGCTGGGCGAACCAACCTTGATCGCTGTTCAAGAGGTCGAGAACCAGGAAGTGTTGCGAGCGTTGATCGAGGATCCGGATGTCATTCGCGCCGATTACGGATTTATCTGGCAAAATAGCCCAGATGCCCGTGGTTTGGATGTGGCTCTGTTGTATCGCACAGACCAGGTGTTGATTCTGGGCTACCAGGCGCGCCAGGGCTGCACCAGTCTGGTGGATGGGCTGGGGCCGGATGGCAATGGTGATCCCGTAAACCCACAAAACGCGCTCACTTGCGATCTGAATCAGGACGGCATCCTGGACGGCAACCGGCTATTCTCCCGTCCGCCGATCGTGGCGCATGTGCGGGCAGATATTCCCAGCTCTTCCGATCAACAGCGGATTGAGATTGATTTGTGGCTCATCGTCAATCATTGGAAATCCAAAGTCGAGGATACACCCTTTGTACAATATACCCTGCCTCGACGCATCGAGCAGGCGCTCTTTGTAGCCGGGCTGGTTGAGGAGATAAATGCCGCTTATCCCAACCCGAATCTGTTGATCCTCGGCGACTTGAACGACTTGCCCGACTCTCAACCCATCGCCGAACTGCTTCATCTGGGGCTGGAAAATCTGACCTGGCGTACGCCGCGCCCCTATCGTTATAGCTATATCTATCAAGGCGTATCACAGGTGATGGATTATGCTTTTTGGCTGCCCAAAACAGACCTGATCCCGTTGGAGATCGTCCCTATTCATATCAACGCCGATTTCCCCTATGCATTGACCAGCGACGGGACGACCCTGCATCGCAGCTCTGACCATGACCCTTTGTTGCTGAACCTGGTCTCAATCCCCCATCGCATCTATCTACCGCTGACAGTGCGATGAACCTATTGAACGAACTGACGCGTCAGCTCCAGCTTCAGACGCATTTTGACATCATTATCCACAAACAGCGAGCCGTGGTATTGCTGCACCGGATGAATTTCCGAATCACTCAGGACTGCGCTCTGTTCAGGGATGGTGCTGTCGCCGGATGGCCCATATTGATAGTTGATGTCCCGCAATTTACCCACCTCCGGTTTGGATAACGAGAGATTGACCATGGTCTTCAGTCCATAGCCGAAGACGCAATCTGAGCGCATGACCGAAGCTGCTGCCTTGCGAAAGGCCTGTCCGGCGCGGTTGCGCGTCTTGAGCGTGGCGCTGCGCAGCAGATTTCGATCTGGCTGGTGTAGAAGTCGTACATCTCCAGCGAGTGCTTGAGGATGAAGAGATGTTCCTCCCGCCAGGCTTATCCTGAGCGTAGCGAAGGGTGCCGATCAGGGCTTTGGCAATCTCGTCTTCGTCTTTCTTGCAGCGGTAGTTGCGCAGGGCGGCAAACTTGTGCAGGTGGCGCTCGCCTACAACGATGGTGCGGAGGATGGCCCGGCCAGTCTGCAACGGGGCAGCACTCTCGTTGCGCGCCCGCTGCAGCGCCCGATCCAGGGCGCGGCTGCGGCGCATTTGCGCTGGCGTGGATTGGGGGGACTGGTTAAGCCAGTAGGCGATGCCGGCGGCGGTAGCTGCGCCCAGGGCTGCGCCGGTCAGCAGCGCGCCGAAGCGGGAAGGCTCTTTCTTTCGGGCCATGCTTTCCTTCTTGGCGAAAGACGAAAATCGCCCCATGCTAAAAGCGCCAGGGCGAATGGTGCAGACTTGAAAACAGCGCTCTCTTATCGGATTTATCTCACATCCATCATACATCAACTGGGGTAGAAGTCAATGGTTTTGCGGGAGACGCGGCCCAGGAGCAGCCCCTTCTTCCAGACAAAGCTTCAGGATTTCTTTCAGATTGTGTTGTAACTCGTTCAGAACGGCGCCCTGACTGCGCGCGCCAGAGATGCCGGGGACGAAGCCAACGTAAAGGGCAGTTTCGGGATCGTATTCGATATAGGCAGCAAAAATCTTCATGGGCTACCTCGTTAAGGATTGGGTATTTCGATCAGCCTACTTCAAATGCTTACGGCCGCTGGGGCTCATCTCAATCATTTCTTCCACTAGCAAATGCACCCATGTTGAGGGGTTGGGAAAACGCTGCTCACCGTGGGGAATGTTCTCCAGGATATTCCTGGCATTTCGGATTGCCGTTCGAATTGAGGAAACCAGACCCTCAAAGACCGGCAGAGCAGGATGGTAGCCTGGCAAATAGCGCTTCAAATAATCCTTGAGTTCATCCCCGCTCGCGAAGGGGCGGGTGGTGGACTCAAAGTGGAGCAAATACCAGAATTCAAACGCCGGATTGGATACAGCCAGCTGAAAACCGTTTTGATCGGCGATCTGCACCGCTTGGTCAAAGGTCTGGTTGCGGTACGGGTTCTCGACATCGAACACACACCAAACGGCTTCAAAAGATGGAGCGTTTATGCGACCGTCGCGGATGTCCTGTTGCCGTTTTCGGACCTGGGCGCGCGCTTCTTCTACCACGCTGATTGGCGCTCCGGCGCGGTCTTCGATCTTGACGCTGATGGTGGGAAGCTTCAGGTATTCCCGCAGGCTCGCAAAATAATTCGGTTCGGTCTCGGCACCTTCGCAAACGATCAGGATGCACCGGCCAGGCCGTCTTGCGCCTGGCCGGCGGTCGTACGAGTCCAACCGGCGCTCATAGCGCCGCTCCTTTTGAGCATTGGGCTTATGCTTCGGCATGCTGCAGCTCCCCCCATTGCGGCTCGCTCAGGAATGGAATCGCCCCATAACGACCCAGCAAGTATCCTTTGGCCAGAGCCTCATCCTTGCGCGGGCTGTAATCGAGCAGCGGATATAAATGAGAACAACCCTGGCGGTCTTTCTCCACGAACCAGATCTGGTCGCGCCGAAACAGACTGCCGTCCATCAGGGTGGTATCATGGGTGTTGAAGATCAACTGCGCCCCTTTGGGGTTGATTTGCGGGTTATGGAACAGCTCTACCAAGTAGCGCACCAACAGCGGGTGCAGGCTGGCATCCAGTTCATCCACGAACAACGTCCAGCCGTTTTCGAGAACTTCTACAAGCGGTGCACTCAGGGCAAAGAAACGCTGCGTCCCTTTCGATTCCTCTTCCAGGGGTAAGGCAACATCTTTTTCCGTCCCTACGGGGTGAAGCATGTACACTTCCAGGCGCTTTTTATTCAGCAAGAATTTGCGCAATTCGGACGGCATTTCTTCAGGCAAATCCTTTTCAGTATAGGTCTTTTCCCGAATATCGAAGTTGGAAATACCGAAGTCGGCCACCGCCAGCAAGCTACGAATGCGCTCTTGCAGTTGTTCATCGTCTTTTGCCCGGGCAGCCGAATAAGTGTGCAGAGAGGGGCTTAACTCATCTACGCTCATCACGCGCAAGCTTTTCTGGAACCATTCAAACACGCCTCCCAACTGGTGATGGTTCAACTTCGCAGCGTTCGACAGGAACAACACATCCGGGCGCGTCAACTCCGCCACCTGGCTATTTTTCCCCTTGAGATTGCGCCCAAAATACCACTCTGGTTTCGTTCCTTCCAGGTGTTCGCGTTCGAACCAGGTTTGCGGCAAGCTTTTGGGATAGGCCACCAACCATTCGCGCACAACTTGCCGGGTAGTTACATGAAAGCCATACTGGTAACGCACATTTTGGCTATCGATAAATGTGAGTTCGAATTCAACCGGAGCAGTAACCGGCTCAGCGGTCAGAAGAAAAGGTGTTACCTCAATTGGGCTGTTCAACCCCCGCTCCATAGACTTTTTAACAAATTCGCCCACAAACCAGGCGGCCGCAATCAGGTTCGATTTACCAGAAGCATTTGCGCCATAAACCACTGCGCTGCGCAACAGGCTGCGTCCCCCAAACTCTGGCACAGCAATCGTGTTCTCCGGGAGCGATTTGTCGGCGCTGGCAACCATCGAAAGTACCGCTTCATCGCGGAAGGAACGGAAATTCTTGACTTTAAATTCGATTAACATAGGGCATCTTCTCGGCTGCAAAATTTCCAATCTGCCAGGAAACTGCAATTCTATGACGTATTTTACAGAAAAACCGTAAAATTGTCAACAAAATTGCAATTTATAATCGAGTCAGAGAGCTGCCCGGCGCCCGCACTATCCCCCAACTAGAACTGCCGAGATCGGCGATCTTGGCTACAGCTATCGTATCGCGCTGGCCGCTGCTGGCGTCTGCATCAAGGCGGCTCTCCCCAGCGAACCTCCAGGCGGGGGCGGCCGGCGACGTTCCAGTCGCCGGTGTCGGAGGAGACGAAGTATTTGCCGCTGTGGTAGGCGGAATCGGCCTCATACAGGATCAGCCGCAAGGGCTGCCCGACGGCGTAGGCCTTGACCACGGCGTAGGCGACATCCCAAGTGCGCGCCACCCCCGGCCATTGCACCGGCCCGCTGATCGGGTCCACCCAGCTTCCAGCGATGTTCTCATAAGCCAGCGGGGCGTTGTTCCAGGTAATGCTGTGCTCTTGCCAGTCGCCCAGGGTGGTCAACACCTGAATCCAGGAGGGTTGAGCCTGCGAGCCACCGGCGTTGCCAAACTGGTGCAGGGTCAGGGTGGCCGAAACGATCACTTTGTTCGGCGGGATCGCCTCCAGCGGGAAGGTCAGGTAGTATTTGGCGAAGCACGGCCAGTCGGCCACGTCGGACTGGTTTTGGATGTTGAAGTCGGGCGACGCGCCGTAGTTGCGGTTCGCCCACTCGTTCCAGATGTGGTACTCATCGCCCGGACACTGATTGGCGGTTGCGCCGCCCACATCGGCATCGGGGACAGCCGGGGAATTTTGCGTCGGGCGGAAGATGGTCGTCTGGCCGGTAGGTTGCACCGGGGTGGCATGAGCCGGCAGGCCAAATTTCAGCAGCCCCCAACTGCCCGGATTGACGGCCACAACGGCGGGAGGCCAGGACTGGTCGCCGAAGGTGGGGCCGGCTGCGCTATCCCGGTCGTGCAGGATGACCGCCATCCGCCAGGTCTCGCCAAATGCAGGCGCAGAAGCAAGGCCCAGGCTGCTGAAGGGGATGGTGAAGCCCATCGCCCAGCCGCGGTCGCTCTGCGAATTGTCGTTCAAAGCGACGCCGCGCCAGCCGGGCACGGCGCTGAAGGGCGTAGAAACGAGCTGCCAGGCGCCAGACCCGCCGCGATAGACGGCGCGCCGCTGCGCACTTGGTTCCCCGAACAATTGCGCCACAAAGCGCCACGAAGAGGCGCTTAGAGCGGAAGAGCCGCCGGTGTCCAGCAGCAGCGTGACCGCGTCCCAACGCGTCAAGTTGGATGGATCGGGCGCAGAAGCCGGGTCGTACCACAGATGGCGGTCGAATATCGCCAGATAGACATACAGGTCGCTGGGGTTATACCCGACGCGGATGTCGGCGTAGTTGCTATCGGGCGAGAGCCGCCCGAACCAGGCGATTGCCGTCTGGCTGAAGGGGATGTTTCCGCTGAAGTAGGGGGCGTTGATGCGCGGCAGCAGGTCTTCGGGAGCGTTCTTGAAAACGAGAGGCAGGTACACCGTCGCCGAGGTCTGTGGGGAATCTTGCCGGTCAGGCGCATGGGCAGAGGCGGCGATCAGCAGCGAAACGAGCAACAGCGCGCCTCCCCCAAGCAACAAACGCCTGATAAAGGTCATCGGTTTTTGGCAGGACATCGGATACTCCTCAATTTATAATCTCTATCTGTTCGGGGGAGGCGATCTCCATCACCGGCGCGCCTTGATACCAGCCCAACCACCCCTGCGCCCGAATGGTTTGCCCGCCGGTGAACAGCACCTCCGGCGGCAGCGGGAAAACCCGCCAATTTTCCTTCAGAATGCGAACGACGAAGTGCCCCTGGTGCGGGTGGTCAAAGGTCAGATAGACCGCCTTTCGGTTGTTGAAGACATATACCAGGCGCCCTTCCACCGTTGCCCACTGCCCAACATAATCCCAGGTTTCTTTGGGCGAGAGAACCCGGTCCGGCGGCTGCGAGGCGGTCGCCGGATCCTGGATGACCAGCGAGGCTGCTGGCAGAGAGGCAATAGCACCAGCGGTCGGACTCCCCGGCTCCAGGGCGACCAGCGCGCCGTCGGTGCTGACATAGTAGAGATTCCCGTTGCTGATCACCCATTGGGCGTACTCAGACCAGTATTGGTCATAGACGGCGCCCCTTTGCCAGTAGATGTAAAAGCCTGCCGGCCAGACGCGGGTGTTGCTCAGGCCGCTGGCGCAGTAGTGACTCGGTTGGAAGCCCGTCCCGCAAACGTCATTATCCTGAGACGTGGCGATGTGGGGCAGATCCAGGGTGGTGATGGGGTTGTTGCCCGTCCCCCGCGAGGCCGAGCGGTCGCCGATTCGATGGGCGATGCCCGCTTCCCAGTGGGCGGCGAAGATCTGATCGCCGGCCATCGAGAGAAAGGCCTGTTCGTCGGTGGGGAAATAGGTGTTGTCCATGTAGCGCACATAGCTGGCGAGATAGCCCGCTACGGTCTGGTCGTCCAGCATCATCTCCCCCAGGCGGGAGTCGCCGCGGCTATCGCAGTAGACGCCTTCCAGGCAGGGATAACCGCGCATCACCACATAGGCGATCTGGCGGCCTGCGTCCAGGGTCTTGATCACCGGCATTGGCCCCATCGGCAGGTAGCCTCCATCGCCAAAGCCGCCGTTGCCCACATTAGGGATGAAGGCGGTCGCGCCATCATCCAGATCGAGCGCAAACAGGCACTGCTGAGCAGGGTTGTTTTGCAGGAACGCCCGCATCTGCGCATTGGTGGACAGCAGCGATGGGTTCCAGTCCCACAGACTTTGCCAATCCAGGCGATAGCGGATCAGCACCACCCCCTGGTCATCGGCGATCACCGGCCAGCCACGGCTGAATTCGGCCAGGTTGTTGTCTCCCGACGAACCTGGATCGCCGGGCTGCAGGACGGTGGGCTTGACCCGCCATTGACGGGTCCCATCGCTGGCGCGAACGGCATGAACGTACAGGTCGCTTGTCGCGACGATCACCAGGTTGCGGCTGGCGGAATAGGCGGGAGGTGTGTGCACCTGGGCGCCGGCGCTATATTGCCAGGCGCTTTGCAGGGTGCGTTTGTCGATGGCGAAGAGGGTGTTCCCGATGCCAAAGAAAATCTGCTCGCCGGCGATCGCCGCAGGCAGGGGCAGGTCGCTCTGCCCCCCGCCGTTGACCTGACCCTGCACCTGCCCATTGGAGGCGTTCAACTTGTAGAGGACGCCGTTGGAGAACAGGGCAAACAGGCTTTGGGTGTCGGGGTCGTAGGCAGGCGTGGAATTCGCCTGGGCATTCTGGGGGCGAAAGTTCCACAGGACTGCGCCGTTGGCGACGTTCAGGGCATAGACGCCATTTGCGCCGGCGGCAATATACACCCGCCCGGCGCCCGTGATCGGCTGGCTGTTGCGCGGCAGGCGAAATTTCCCGTTGGAGATAGCGCCGCTGGCGTTTGGGCCATTCCAGGCCCACTTCCAGCGCCAGGGAGTGGGGATTGCTTCGGGGTAGTAGCTGGTGCGCTGGGCGTCGTGCGCATGCTGGCTCCACTCGGCCGAGCCGCCAGCGCCAGACGACGATTTCATCACGATGGGCAGGTAAATGGGATAATCCAACGATTGACCGGAGACAAGTAGGGGGGAAGCAACGAAGAGAAGGAGGATCATAAGGGTGAACAATAAGAAGGTAAATTTCCTGTTCTGCATGCCGGTTCTCCTGATGCGTTACCTGACGAATCAACTCGATGGCGCCGTCTATCGGCGTCCACCAGCAAGAGCGGGGCGGAACGGGCGCGGCCTGCGCCGTAAGCGCCAACCGATCCCTGTGCGTATTGTATAAGCCGGAGGGGAAAAGTCAATCACCCAAAAGTTGGAGGCGCGCCTTGCGATTCAGTCAGGCAGGCGAACGAGGGGCCGGGCGCGCCGCGGGGCATGATCGACCCGGGCGCCGGCGGGGAGGGCCTGGACTTGTGGAAGAGGCAGGACAGGGGCAGTTGTTGTATAATATGCGGCCGGTCTTGCGCCCGGAGAGAAGACGAGAGAGTGAGACTGCTCTTATGGTGGGCCGATGGGCTATCGGTGGTGTATTTCCAGTTGATCAGTTAGGGGTAACCTGGCAATAAGGCCGTATAATATCCTAAATAAGGCATATTCTGCGGCGTTCTTGCGGGATATCAAATATCCGTATAACTAGTTGGGCGGTTGTCGGCATACTCAATTTAGCAAAGGAGAATACCTATGAAAGTCAAAAGGTTTGACGGAAAAGTCGCTCTAGTCACCGGCGGTGCATCAGGAATAGGTAGAGCCTGTGTACTGGCATTTGCGCGCGAGGGTGCGAAGGCGGTGGTTGTTGACTTGAACAGTGAGTTGGGCGAGGAGACCGTTGCCGCTGTGAAGAACGCCAGCGGCGACGCTATTTTCCTGCAGGTGGATGTTTCAGACCCGCAGGCGGTCGAGCAGATGGTTGCCGACACGGTGAAAGCCTTCGGCAGTCTGGATATCGCCGTCAACAACGCCGGCATCGGCGGGGAGTTGAATCCCACCGGCGAGTACAGCATCGACGGATGGCAGAAGGTGATTGATATCAACCTCAACGGCGTGTTCTATTGCATGCGCTATGAGATCCCACAGATGGTCAAGCAGGGTGGCGGGGCGATTGTGAACATGGCGTCCATTCTGGGCGCGGTTGGCTTTGCAACGGCATCCGCCTATGTGGCCGCCAAACATGGTGTCCTCGGTCTCACCAAAGCCGCGGCGCTGGAGTACGCCGCCAAGGGCATCCGCATCAACTCCATAGGACCGGCTTTCATCAATACGCCTATGGTGACCGATGCGATGGACGAGCAAACCCTGGAGCAAATCGCCGGGTTACATCCCGTGGGCAGATTGGGCGAACCCGAAGAGGTGGCATCTCTAACCACATTCCTCTGCTCAGATGATGCTTCCTTCATAACCGGTGGGTACTATTTAGTGGATGGTGGATATACTGCCCGTTAAACGGCAGGATATGTACTGGCAACATATCAGTCCAACCGCCCAACCCACGCTGCACTTGATCGGGACTATGCCCCGAAGGCAAGCGGTGCGATTTTCTCAATTTGGCTCAGGGGAAAGTCGCGTCAGGGTTAAATCCGCCCCGGCAAGTGAGCTAACCGTTGGGCGGGCAGCCAGGTCACAAGGGCCAGACGCTGAGGCCAGTGGAGGAGCCTGACCGCGTGCAGGTGCATTTGCCGGCGCGTTGTGCCGTTTGTGGTCGGGCTATCTTGGCGTCCACGCCACCACCAGGCGGCGTGGATGACATATGCGGCTACCCCGCGGCGCAGGCGGCGCTGCGGTAGGAGATGTAATCCATGTGGAGCGCTGTGTAATGTCCATCCAGCAGTGGATCATCTTTGCTACTCTCCTTCTCACCCTGGTCCTCTTCGTGACCGGTCGTTGGCGTTACGACGTAGTGGCGCTGCTGGCGCTGCTGATCGTTACCCTGATCGGGTTGGTACCCCCGGCGCGGGCGTTTAGCGGCTTCAGCAACCCAGCGGTGATCACGGTCGCGGCGGTGCTGGTGGTTAGCCGCGCCCTGCAGAAATCCGGCGTGGTGGACCTGATCGGCGAGCGGCTGCTGCGGCTCCGGGGCGGGGTCACCGTCCAACTCGCGGCCTTGACCGGCATCGTGGCTTTCCTCTCGGCCTTCATGAACAACATCGGCGCGCTGGCGTTGATGCTGCCGGTCGCCATCCAGGTCGCCCGTAAGAAGGAGGTCTCCCCCTCGGTCTTTCTCATGCCGCTGGCGTTCGCCTCACTGCTGGGCGGCATGTCCACCCTGATTGGCACGCCACCCAACATCATCGTCGCTTCATTTCGCGAGCAGACCGGCGCGGCGCCGTTCCGGATGTTCGATTTCACGCCCGTGGGGCTGGGGGTCGCGCTGGCCGGGCTGCTGTTCATCGTGCTGATCGGCTGGCGGCTGATCCCCCGCCGTCGTGGCCAGACGGCGGCCGATGAACTGTTCGAGGTCGAACACTACCTCACCGAGGTGCGGCTGCCCGCCGATTCAAAGCTGGTCGGCAAGCCGCTGCCCGAGATCAATAGCTTCGTCGAGAACGACGTCAACATCCTGGGCCTGGTGCGCAATGGCGTGCGGCGGCTGGCCCCGTCCCCCGAGACTGTCTTCGCCGCCAGCGATATCCTGATCCTACAGATTGACACCGAGAACCTTGAAACCCTGGTCAACAAGGCGCGGCTGGATCTGGTTGGCAGCGAGCGGATCGTGCGCGACGACGCCGAATCAGACGAAGTGACGCTGGTGGAGGCGGTTGTGACGGCCAACTCGCTCCTGGTCGGTGAGACGGCGTTCAGCCTGGACCTGCGCCGGCAGCACGGCGTGAACCTGCTGGCGGTGGCGCGGCAGGGCCGACGGCTGCGCACGCGGCTTGACCGCATCCGCCTCCGGGCCGGCGACGTGCTGCTCTTGCAGTGTCACGCCCAGACGGTGAAGGATGTGCTGGCGCAACTGGATTGCCTGCCGCTGGCACAACGCGGCCTGCGCCTGGGTCAGCCCCAGCAGATCGTCCCGCCCGTCGCCATCTTCGGCGCGGCGCTGCTGCTCTCGGCGCTGGGTGTCATCCCGGTGCAGATCGCGTTTGTAGCAGCAGTTGTAATTTTAATCATAGGCAAATTCATCTCCTTGCGCGAAGCATACGATAGCATAGACTGGCCTATCATCGTCCTGCTGGGTGCGATGATCCCGGTAGGCGAGGCGCTGGAGACGACCAGCGCCGCCCAGTTGATCGCCAGCTCGCTGCTCCATATCGGCGACCAACTGTCGGCCACGGCGATCCTGGTCATCGTACTGGTGGCGACCATGTTCCTGTCGGACGTGGTGAACAACGCGGCTGCGGTGGTGCTGATGGCACCCGTCGGCATCGGCGTGGCCCAGGGCCTATCGGCCTCAGCCGACCCGTTTCTGATGGCGATCGCCATCGGCGCCTCCTGCGCGTTCCTCACCCCCATCGGCCACCAATCGAACACGCTGGTGATGGGGCCGGGTGGCTACAAGTTCGGCGACTACTGGCGTATGGGGCTGTTGTTGGAGGTGATTGTGGTGCTGGTGGCTGTGCCGTTGATCCTGTTTTTCTGGCCGTTGTGAGCAGCATGGGGGCAATCTTGACCCCGGATATCGCGCTTGTCTTAGCCATTCTCGCGGTCGCAGTATTCCTCTTCATCAGCGAAATCATTCGCATGGATTTGACCGCCCTGATCGTGCTGGTGGCGCTGTTCTTTACCGGGCTGGTTGAGCCGGCGCAGGCGCTGTCCGGCTTCAGCAACCCGGCGGTGATTGCCGTTGGCGGCATGTTCGTGCTATCCGTCGGACTGACGCGCACGGGCGTATCCAGCCTGATCGGCGCGCAGGTGTTGCGGCTGGCCCGACAGGGTGAGGCGCGGCTGGTGGCCGTGCTGATGACCGCCACGGCGTTGTTGTCTTCGTTCATGAATAACACTGCGGTCGCGACGATGTTCCTGCCTATCACCCTCGAAATCTCCAAACGCACCCGTCAGGCGCCGTCGCGCCTGCTCCTGCCGATGGCTTACAGCTCGCTGGTGGACGAAGAGTTCGAGATCTATGGTCAGCGGGTGAACGCGGCGACAGGGGAGCTCATCCTTAGGCAGTTTCTTATCAGCCGTGGGGTGGACGGAAACACAGCCTATGGCGGCTCCCTCCCGGCAGTGGCGTACAACAGTCAATCCAACGAGTACCTGGTGATGTGGTATGGCGATGACAACACCGGCTCGTTGGTGGATGGCGAGTACGAGATTTTTGGCCAGCGTCTGGGCACCAATGGAGCCGAGGTGGGCGACAACGACTTTCGCCTCAGCGACATGGGGCCGGACGGAAACACGGCCTATGGCGCTTCCTATCCCGCTGTGGCCTATAGCAGCGCAGACAATGTGTACCTGGTGGTGCGGCAGGGCGACGACAACACCGGGCCGCTGGTCTGGTGGATGAGGAGTTCGAAATCTTTGGTCGGCAGTTCGCGCCGTCCGTGCGCATCTATCTACCGCTGACAGTGCGATGAACCTATTGAACGAACTGACGCGTCAACTCCAGCTTCAGGCGCATTTTGACATCATTATCCACAAACAGCGAGCCGTGGTATTGCTGCACCGGATGAATTTCCGAACCACTCAGGACTGCGCTCTGTTCAGGGATGGTGCTGTCGCCGGATGGCCCATATTGATAGTTGATGTCCCGCAATTTACCCACCTCCGGTTTGGATAACGAGAGATTGACCATGGTCTTCAGTCCATA
>Ga0226835_1001385_pt1 | contig 13392 bp, 12 predicted proteins | sample LAC_MetaG_1_FD_163627 | JGI IMG/M metagenome (GOLD analysis project Ga0226835, IMG submission 163627) | Anaerobic ammonium oxidizing microbial communities from anammox membrane bioreactor (MBR) in UC Berkley, California, United States -... | ecosystem: Engineered > Bioreactor > Anaerobic >...
TTTGGGAAATTCCAGGGTGACGGTGGTCTTCTCGTCCATTGCGGGTCAAGTGTACCATGAAGTGCGATTCCGGTGAGGCTCTGGGCGCTTCGGGTTATAATTTACAGGTAGGCAGGCAGCAGAATTTTTCCGGAGGAGGTGGCTGGTTATGGGTACATCGGGTCCCCGGGTGGTGCGCGCTCCCCGCGGCGCTCAGCTTACCTGTAAATCGTGGCTCACCGAAGCGGCTTACCGCATGATTCAAAATAACCTCGACCCCGAAGTGGCCGAAAGGCCCGAAGAGCTGGTGGTTTACGGGGGTCGCGGGCAGGCGGCTCGTTCGTGGGAGGCTTTTGACGCCATCCTGTGTTCACTGCGCGAGCTGGAAGACGACGAGACGTTGCTGGTTCAATCCGGAAAGCCGGTGGCGGTGTTCCGAAGCCACCCGGATGCGCCGCGGGTGTTGATTGCCAACAGTAACCTGGTGCCGCACTGGGCCACGCAGGAACACTTCGATGAGCTGGCGCGTAAAGGGCTGATGATGTATGGGCAGATGACGGCCGGCTCGTGGATTTATATTGGCACGCAGGGCATTTTGCAGGGGACGTATGAGACGCTCGGCGCGCTGGCGCGGAAACGCGGCTGGGGGTCGTTGCGCGGGCGGTTCGTGCTTACGGCTGGCCTGGGCGGGATGGGCGGAGCTCAGCCGCTGGCGATCACGATGAATGAGGGGGTTGGGCTGATCGTGGAGGTCGACCCGGCACGGGCGCGCCGCCGCCATGAGATCGGTTATGTGGATGTGGTGGTCGATACTCTGGAAGAAGCGATGACGCTGGTGGAGGAGGCCAGGGAGCAGCAACGCCCGCGTTCGATTGGCCTGATCGGCAATGCCGCCGAGGTGTACCCCGAACTGGCGCTGCGCGGCGTGGTGCCCGATGTGGTCACAGACCAGACGCCCGCACATGATGTGCTCAGTTATGTGCCTGCCGGGTTGAGCGTGGAAGAGGCTGAAGCGCTGCGCCGTAGCGACCCCGGGGAATACGAGAGACGTTCGCGGCGTTCGATGGCGCGGCACGTGGAGGCCATGCTCGAATTCCAGCGCCGCGGCAGTGAGGTGTTCGATTATGGGAATAATCTGCGCCAGCGTGCGTTCGATGAAGGGGTGAAGGACGCTTTTGCTTTCCCGGGGTTCGTCCCGGCGTATATCCGCCCGCTTTTCTGCGAGGGCAAGGGGCCTTTCCGCTGGGTGGCGCTTTCGGGTGACCCGGAGGATATTTACCGCACCGATGAGGCGGTGATGGCGTTGTTCCCTCAGGATGAGCATTTGCACCGCTGGCTGCGAATGGCGCGTGAAAAGGTGCCTTTTCAGGGGCTGCCCAGCCGCATTTGCTGGCTGGGTTACGGCGAGCGCGCCCGCGCCGGGTTGAAGTTCAACGAGATGGTGGCCGAGGGCATCCTGAAGGCGCCGATCGTCATCGGGCGCGATCATCTCGATGCGGGCTCGGTGGCTTCGCCCAACCGGGAGACCGAGGGAATGCGCGATGGCACAGATGCCGTCAGCGATTGGCCGATCCTCAATGCGCTGATCAATACGGCCAACGGGGCGACGTGGGTTTCGTTCCATCACGGCGGCGGGGTGGGCATCGGCTTCAGTCAACATGCGGGGATGGTGATCGTGGCGGATGGCACGCCTGAGGCGGCGCGGCGCCTGGAAAGGGTGCTCACCAGCGATCCGGGGATGGGCATTGTCCGTCATGCCGATGCGGGGTACCCTGAGGCGATTGCCGCCGCGCGGAAACACGGGGTGAAGATCCCCATGCTGGAGTAAGATGCGCGCCGGGAGAGTGATCCTTTTCTTTTTGAGTATTGCCCTCGGGGTGGGCGCTGGCTTGGCTTACGGCTGGGTGTTCAACCCGCCGCCCTACCGCGACCTTGAACCGGCCAGTTTGCGGGCCGATTTTCGCGCCGATGCGGTGTTGATGGTGGCTGAGATTTACCAGGCGGATGGCCGCCTGCCGCAGGCCTTGCGGCGGCTTTCGATCCTCGCGCCTGACCGCCCTCCGGCTTTGCTGGTGGCCGAGGCGCTGCTGACCGCGCGTGAGCTGGAATATGCCCCGCCAGACCTGGAGGCGCTCTCGAACCTGGCGCGGGCGGTTCAGCCTACGGGTGGGGAGGCGGTCCCGACCCTGCAGGAGACAACGGCAACCCCGGAGGTTACGCCATGAACGAGGAGCGGCGCGGGCACTGGTACCTGCTCACGGGGCTGGTGTTGGGGCTGGCGGCGGGGCTGATTATCTCGCTGGCGCTCAGCCCGGTGCGCTATATCGATGCCGAACCGGCCGCTCTGGCCGAGCGTTATAAAAATGAGTTCCGTCAGTGGGTGGCGCTGGCTTACCAGGCAGATGGCAATCTGCCGCGCGCGCGCGAGCGCCTGAAGTTGCTGCAAGACGCCGACCCGCGTCAGGCGCTGGCGGCGCAGGCTCAGCGGGCGCTGGGGGAAGGCGGCTCACCTGACGATGCGCGCGCCCTGGCCGCGCTGGCCGCGGCGTTGAGCGGGATGGAGCAGGCGGCGGTTTCTACCCCGACCGGCGGCGAACAACCCACCCTGCCGCCCGGCCCTGGGACGGAATCGCCCCCCGCCGGGGCGACGCGCCTGGCTGAAGCGGCGGTGCAGACGCCCACGCCGCCCCTGCCCACCCCTACGCCGCGCGCCACCTTCACCCCGCGGCCTACGGCCACCCCGCCGCGCGTGCTGGACGCGCCTTTTGTGATGACGAAGCGGCAGGAGGTGTGTGACGGGAGCCTGCCAGCGGGGCGGCTGGTGGTGCTGGTGGCCGGACGCGATGGCAACCCGCTGGCGGGCGTGCCCATTTTAGTTCTGTGGGGAGAGGGAAAGTCTTCGCTCTTTTATACCGGGCTGGCGCCGGAGATCAGCCCGGGGTATGCCGACTTTCAGATGGATGCGGGCGTGAGTTATACCCTGCGCGTGGGCGAAGCCAGCGAGGCCGTGGGCGGGCTTTCGGTGCCGGCCTGCGGCGGCGCCTGGCGCGTGGAGTTCACCGAGGGAGGGTAGGGGGAGATTCATAAAAAGAGGGCGTTTTTTAGGACGCCCTTGTGAATAGAGATATGTAAATCTTTTGTTTGTCAACAAACGATTTAGGTGCGATATCCTGTGTAAACGTTTAAGTTGAAACGAAGGGTCATTTTTTATGGAGAGGGGGGAGTGAAGGCCGAAATTGGGAAGCCATTATAGTCTTCCCCTGTAGATATGGATTGTACTCTGGCGATTACAGCCAGTTGACTGCCTGCAGGGCCAGCAACAATTGCGCTTCCACCAAAAGTTCCATCTGAATAGTATCCAAACTCTGTGTTTGATGAGCTGGCATCTTTGGCAGTAGAGTTTACTTTTCCACCTTTTGGAATTGCTCCAAGTGTGTGAACTCCTTTGGAGACCCCATTTTTATCGAAATAGTAGACCTTTACCTCTCCTGATGCTAGGTCAGTGGATCCGATATTTTGAATAGCCAGGTAAGTTCTTTGTCTAGCCCCATTGGCCCACTGTGAATCTGTCCAACGAACGTATGGTAATGCAACATATTGTGATCCTGAAGTAAATCCCGGAAAAGCCGTTGCTACAGAATTACCTTGGATTTTTGCCATGGCCGCAATCTGCCCTCCCGCTGAAGCGGTAATAGTGGCAGATCCAATGAATAAAGGAGGATTCAAAGTGCCTGAATCGCCACACCCCTTAAAGCTATATTTTGCTCCTGGCGCAATTCCAGTCACAGTCTCAGAATTTCCATTGCTATATGAAACAGTAATATCCACAGGGAAATCACTCACATTTTGAACAGCATAAAAGCTATTCATTCCATTATAATACTTACAAAGTGCCGAAGGCATATATACAGTATCAGATGCCACTGTAATTCCTTCAAATGCATATGCATTATTATTACTAGTGCCTAACTCAAGAGAAGTCGCTACAATAGATCCAGGATTTGATGTTCCTGTTTTTCTTGCTGTGATTCGTAAGGATCCATTGAATGTTGAACCGATATTTGGATGGCTGAAATTTCCCATATCATAATATTTTGCAGAACCTGGAGGAAGGTTGGTCACTGTTACAGTAAATGGTGTTCCGCTTACAGGTACAAATTCAACAGTTAAATCCGCTCCAACGGAGTCGACATTTTGGATCGATATAATACTTGTATACCCGAAGGTATTCTTTAAAACAGTTGGAATGCGAACGGCTGATGAGCCTTGTGCAAAGCTATTGGACAAAGGACGACTTCTGACTGGACTGCCAGTTGATGGTACCTGTACAAGAGTTGCAACCAAGGGTTGATCTGAGCTCATAACTGCAGAGCCTTTGAAACCTGAAGAGACGGTTGAAAGACTTCCTACATAAATAGATGAACCTGCATTTGCTGCAAGGGGAGGTAAAGTGATAGTGATCGGAGTGCTCGTTTCTGTATTATAAAAATCTAAGGTTATTGTCGCTGTACCATTTCCAATGTTTTGGTATGTTATCGAGGTTGTGAAATTTGTTCCGTATGCAGCGGCCTTAACTGGAGATACAACGCTTGCAAGTAATGAAAACAAAGTGAGAGCTACAATGATTGATAAATGTCCGCTTCTGATTCTCATTTTTTTCTCCTTAGTTATGACTTGTTAATATATAATTTTATATTAATCAAATTTAGCTTCAATAACTCATTTGGGTTAATTTGGAAAGGCGTTTACTTCTATGAAATGGAAACTTCTTATAATTATAGTTCTGTTGCCTCTTTTATCCCTTTCTACTTCATGCCAAAAAGAATCTACTTTTTCAAACCTGGAAAGCAAACTCGTTAAAATGGATTCTGGGAAGGCCCAAATGATTGGGCGAGTTGTAGATGTTCAGAATAATTCTCCTTTAGTTGGAATTCCTGTTCGATTAGCTCAGGTCTACAGGCAAGGGAATGAAGGGGCATTTGTATTGGATCTTGCGCATAGTCCAAGCGCAATAACTAACCATAAAGGCGAATTTGTTATAACAGATATTTCACCAGCCGAGTATCTAATTGTTATTGGTCGTCCAGAGGAAAATAATTATGTAATTTATCAGGAAAAGGGAAGCAAACCAGTAACCATAATTGTGGAGGGCGGTGATATTATAAATTTTGGCGATGTAAAGGTAAATTATCACCAGTGATTTGAAGTGCATAGAGCATTTGATATTCTTTAACTGAGTTATGTAAAGAAAATTTTCTGCTCATTTCAAATCCTTTTTCAGCTATTTGTCTACGAAGGATTGGATTTGTTAGTAGGTGTTCGATGGCAGTTGATAAAGCGAGTGGATTGGCTGGTTCAACAAGCAAACCTGTTTCACCATCTTTAATTAATTCTCTTGTTCCCGAAATGTTCGTTGAAATAACAGGAGTTCCGCAGATCATACTCTCTAAAACTACCGTTGGAAGACCTTCCTGTAAAGATGGTAAAACAAATAAATCCATTTTACGGATCCATTGTACACTATCGGGTTGTTGTCCTACCAAAAATACCTTCCCCGATAAATTTAGACACTTGATTTGTTTTTCTAGAAATGGTCTTTCTTCTCCATCCCCAACAAGTATAAGGTTAAGGTTTGGGTACTTTTTGATTACGGTTGAGAATGCTTCAATCAGGTAACGATATCCTTTTCTCTTTGTAAGTCGTCCGACACTACCAATTATATAACTTTCTTCGTATCTAGTTGATAGTTCAATTCGTTTTTTCGTCTCGATGATAAATTGTTCTGTAAAAAATTTTTCTGGTAGGGCATTATAAATTAGCTTAGCTGTTTTTTGCAAAATCTTATTGATCGGTCTTTGACTAATTTGAGATACTATATCTTGGGACACACCTACCTCGATGTCAAATGCAAGGGGAAAAATAAAATTAGTAAATAAAAGCCGTCCAATCCATGCCATTATTCCATTTCCCCATTCTTTTGATATATGCGCTGTTCGGACTAGACGTAGATCCCTGGAAGAAGATTTTAAAAATAATGCGATTAAAGATCCAATCTGAAAGTGGCTATGAACTATTTGAATTCGATTGTCTATCAAGTAATTTTTTAGGTATTTCATTTTTTTTAAATCAATTATGGATCTTGGCTCTTCGCATAAAAATATGGGCGGAGCGATTCCAGCTTCTGTTAGCCTAAAGATATTTTGTTTCTCGATGTCCGTATCGTGCCGTTTCATAACCCCCAAATGGACTTCCTCTCCCATTTCAGATAGTCCAATTGATAATTCTAGACCAAATTTCTCGGCTCCCCCATTGAAATTTCCTATATCTAGCCCTTTAACTAACTGTAGAAGGCGCATTATTGGATGGCTCCACGATAAAGTTTAATTAATTCTCGGTCAGATAAAGGCTCATTGTTCTTGCGCCCTAGAAAAAAAAAGCCGGATGCAGCATCATATATGCCAGGTTTTGTTGCTAGTAATGGATCGAAGTATTTCCAGAAAAAAGCGATCACCCTAGCAATACCACCCAAAAATGATCGCATGATTTGATTCTTACTAAAGCTAAGAAGAAAATAACGAATTGACCAAGCCAGAGCCATACCAGGCCCTCCGGTAGGGCCACTTTGTATTTCCTTGAACCAACGAAATAGTCGTCTATGTCCAAGATGAGTAAATCTCATAAAATCATAACGACCTTCATGAACTTGTTGCATGAATGGTGTCTCTGCATAAACAATTCCATTGGGTTTTAAAACTCGATAAATTTCATCTACAACTCGTTGAGGATCAATCACATGTTCAAGGACAGCTTGAATAACTACACCATCAAAGAAATTATCTGGAAATGGAATATCATGGGCGTCACAAATTAATTGCGTACGCGGGCCAAAAGCGATATCTGAAGAAATAATCTCTATGTCAGGGTAGAGATATAGGATGCTCATACCATTACCTGTGATACGTCCCCCAATTATTAATACTGTGCGTTTAACACTTGTGCCTTGACTAAGTAAATCACCAAATTGCTTGAAATTTTCCCTGGAATTAATGTTTAAACTAATACTAGGGAGTAAGTGATAAAGGTTTAACCTTGGTAATAATTGTGCTTTTATGGCATCCTCGATTCGATACGAATTTATAGTAAATATACTTTTTTCTTCATTTATTAAGATCGGTATCTCATTAATAATTGGATACTGTTTTTTACATGCGTCATTAGAGCAAAATAAAGTTTGATTCATTAAGTTGAGAGGGTATTTACAGCATGGACAGCAGAGATGAGCAAAAATACTAGAACTTAAGGGATACCATGGGATCTCATTCATAAGCATTTACCCAGTAATTTTTGATATAATTTTAAATAATCTTCTGCAACATATTCAATGAGAAATCGATCCAGTTCTTTAAACGCTTGGTATCGCACATACTCGCATTGAGACGGATTCTTTAATGCCATTTCAATCCTTTCCGCCAGAGCAAACGGATCAGCAGGTGGAACCAACCACCCAGTTTCATTGTCACGAATAAGTTCACGAGTTCCCTCAATATTAGTGGCGATAACAGGGAGCCCACATGACATGCTCTCTAACACGGATGTTGGTAGACCTTCCCAGAGGGAAGGTAATACAAATAAATTCATTTTGTGAAGTAGATCGATAATATCTTGACGTTTTCCCAAAAAAAATACGCTGTTCTTCAAGCCCAGCCTATCCCTTAAGTTTTCAAGTTCCTCTCTTAGTTCACCGTCGCCAATTATCCAGACTTTAAGGTTCGGAATTTTCCATTGTAATAAGGATATTGCCTCGAGAAAATAACGAAAACCTTTTTGTTTTGATAATCGTCCAACACTCCCAATTATTGGTTCATTGTTTTTGGGAAGGGGCATAAGTTCTTTATAATAACTTGGAATAGCATTGTAAATTAAACAAGCCTTTTTATGAGTTATGTAAGAAACGGGATATTTGTTAATCTGGCTTACAATTGATTGAGAAACTCCTACTTCAATATCCATAAATAAAGGAAATATCCATTTAGAAAAAAGTTGATATCGAAACCACCCGCTAAAATTAGAAACCCATTCTTTTTCAGGGTGATTATGAGCTGTACGAAGTATTACTTTTGCAAGTCCCAACTGTTTTAATAATATAGCAGATATACTTCCTAATTGAAAATGGCTATGAATGATATCGAAAGATTCGTTTTTTGTTAATTTTATTATTTTCGATAAACCTTGAATATAAGATTGCAGGTGGTCATTGCCTTTCCAATATGAGGCATAAAAAAAATTTATTCCTGATTTTTCTAATTGATTTTGTACTATTTGAGTCGTTGATGTCTCGATTTTAAAAAAGATACATAATACAATCTCCAAGTCTTCATGCTGTTGAAGAGCACGGGTTAATTCAATTCCGAAGCGTTCGGCTCCTCCATTAAGTCCACCAATGTCCAATCCTTTGATAATTTGCAAGATACGAATTTTACGGCCTAATGTTTTCATAATCCGTTTTTATTATATTAGCGGTTTCAAATACTTGCTTTTGAACATTTGGTATGATCGAAGAAAGTTTTTCTTTATAAAATACTCGTTCCTCCCAGGCTTTAAAGATTTTAGAAACTATTTCGTCTGTAGAGATATTATTCAGGTCAATAACCCACTCCTCTAACCCTAATCCTTGCATCATGCCTCGAGTTTTTGTACCATACCCAATAAAAACAACTGGGACTCCCATGGACAGTGAAAAAATTCCGGAATGAAGGCGGGTAGCTAAGAAAATACTCATCAATCCATAACATGCCTTTAGTAATGCAGGGGGCAGGATTTCATCTACGTGAGTTAACCAAGAATACTGATGGTCAAAAAAGTTCAACAGGGATTTGATCGCCCCACGATCATCATCGTAATGAGTTGGGCCAGTCACTTGATTAAACAAATATACTTTAACATTTAGTTCTTTATGGATAAATTGGAGAGCTCTGGAAATTTGTGTGTAATACGTGTTAATAAAACTAGAGCTTATAGCCCGACTTTGACGAGGAATAAGAGTTAATCCTAGAGAAAAGTCGGAAGAATTGTAGCCATATTTTTTCATAGTTTGATATGCAATTTGCTGGTTTGTAGGTGGATATGCAAAAGCAGGATCAGGGGCAAATAATACATTAAGTAATCCCAATTTTTGAGCAAGCTGCATCGAAGCGTAATCTCGTAAAAAAATTAGGCGGCCCTTCTGAAAAGTGGTTTGCAGCATTTTCACTTCCCAGTTCCAACGTAAAGGACCTATAGATTGGGGTAAGACATATAAAGGCTTACCGAAAATATGAGCCAAATTGGCCATAAAAATTTTCACGGGAAAAGGCCAACCATATCTCCCTGTGGAGTAAAAATGTGTGCTGGAGACTGAGGCAATTAAGTCAGCTTGATCATATGCTTTAAACAATGAGACCCAACTTGCGGGAATGCCTTTAGTACGCCCTTTTACAAATTTACGAGCATATATTTCAGCCCGAAAATAATTAAAGAGTTGGGGTATAATTTTGTTTTCCCCTTTTTCATCAATTAATCTCCAGGCTGATGGTATTGTTAGAACATCAGTTAACTTATTGAAATAATGTTCATTAGGCCATGTCGATGCTACTGTAATATTCGGGTTAGAAAAGGCCGCCTTTAGTTGGCTAATATTCATTTCAAGTAATGCTCGATCCCCATTATTAAGTGAAGAATGATAGTTAATGATCAGAATGGAAAGCGACATTTTCATTATCTCCTAACCATGAGCGATTAAGCTTAGGAATTAAACAATGATTTTTTAGTGTGGGTTTGCCATTGGATAACTAATGCTCCATATCCAAGACTCAGAATAAATTCTGAAACTACATAAACCAGGGCGGCTCCAACTATACCATACTTCGGGATAAACAAAAGATTCGCTAGTACATTTATAACAGCACTAATCGCTTGCGGAACGAGTCTTCTATTTTGCCAACCAACTGCAATTAAAAATGCTGCCCAACCGAAGCCAAGTGATTTAAAAATTAACAGAGGGCTTAAAATTTTTAGAATTATAGAAGAGATTATAAATTTATCACCTAAAAACAATCTTAAGACTTCTCCACCGATTCCGAAAATTACGAATGCCATCAGTATGCCTAGACCCAGAAATCCAACGCTGAGTCGCTGTAAACTCTTATTCAGTATTTGTGGAATTGTGGTAGATTGACGAACCAATATTGGAACCACCATATTAAAAACAGTGGCTGGGATAATAAAAAGAGCATTGACTAGGCTTGATGCGGGACTATATAGACCGGTATCATGTTTCCCAGCCAATATACTCAATAATGTTAAATCGGCTTGAAGGTAGATCATTGCTAAAAATTCAGAAAAACCAAACAAGGCAGATTTGGTTAAAATACTCTTTTCTAGTAAAGGTTTCATAGTCAGAGATGGTTTTACTAAGTACCAAGCCACAAAAAAAAATACTCCCGTTGCCAAACTTCGAGTGAAAGCAAATGCCAGAGGAGTGGCATTTACCCTATATGAGGTAAGCACTATAATTGCGCCAAATAAACGGAATGCACGTGAGAAAAATAGTAGTTTAGATATTACACGAAACCGTTTTTGTATATTTAGGGCTCCAAGTTGGGTTGAAAAGGCACTATCAAGCCATATGTCTACACTACAAACAATCATTAAGAATGGTGTGAAAATGTCTGGTCTGATTAATGGTGCGATTATTGTTAGTAGACTTCCCCAACCAATTCCAACTAGAATTTTATTTTTAATAATTTTTCCCGCCCATCTTCGAGGTTCTGCCAAACAATTTGTATCATGTAGCATCCATGTATCCATACCCAAATTTACCAGGAATACCGTCAGACCAGTTAACGCATAACTACCTGAAAGTTGCCCAAATTTTTCTGGTCCGAGAGAGCGGGCTACAACAATTGTGTATATCATCATGATCGCTTGTGAAGCGCCAGCGCTAAACAAGTAACGGCTTAAATTCACCAGGAATTGATTCTGTAAAAATTTTTTAATAATGCTCATGTTGCCGAATTGTCTTTTCCACAGACATCATTCACGACTATATTAAGTAATTCGATTAATTTTGACCAGCTGTTGTCAGCTCCAAAGTTGATATGTGCTTGCCTGGGTTGGTTTATTGCCGTTTTCAGGGTATTAGCCAGAGCTTCAGAATCCCCCGACGGGAATACATAAATTGGGAATTTATCTTTTAGTAGATCAGTGGCAATTTTGTCACTAGCCACAACTGGTAATCTATAATCCATGGCTGTTTTTATTGCCCCGCTTTGAGTACCTGATAAATATGGAGCTACAAATAAATCCGCAGCAGAAAAGTATATATGAGCTTCCTCGTTTGGGACAAATCGATTGTCAATTCTAATTTGGTTTCTCAATTGGAATGTTTCTATCATTTTTCTGTAATAAATTTCATTTTCCCAAAACTCTCCGGCAATGATCAAATAAGGTCGAATATTTTGTTTTGCCAACAGATTTATCGCTTCAATGAGAAGACCTAACCCTTTGTACGGCCTAATTATTCCAAAAAAGAGGATAACAAATTCTTCTTCCGATATTCCAAGTTTTTGGCGGGCATCAGATTGACTCATTCTTGACTGACTGAGTTGATGCAAGGGTAGGCTACCAAGATAGGATTTTATATTAGGAAGTAGAGTGTGGAGACGTTGATTTTCTTGCGGTGATAATGTAATCCATGCGGAAGCTTGTGAGAGCACAAATTTCGCAATCCACCTGTCAAAAAACCTTGTTTCATGGGGCATTACATTGTGAATGATAAATCCTGTTGGAATTTGATAGTAACGTAATAATAAACTTAAACTATAAAAAGCTGGTCCCCAAAAAGAAGTCCACCATTGAAAAAATACAAACCGAGGTTGGAATTCCCTAATTTTTTGTGATGAAATAAACCATGTCCATGGATGGAGTGGATCAAGAATATATTGCGCTTCTACTGAGATATGTTCCCGACTGGGATCTTTATCAGATTTCCCTGGATATAGCCATGAAGGATATTGGCGTAAAAATGAAATAATTTGTGCTTGATACCCGACAGAAAAAAGTTCTTTACTTAACCGGGTATTAAAATAAGCAATGCCACCTCGATATGGATAAACTGGTCCAACTAAAGTAATTTTTTTCTTCATTGTTTTGGTAAGCTTACTTTTTCCTAAGAATATCCCGAAAGTTTGGGGTTGTTTAATATAAAATTATTTTTTTTTGAAATATAGGCGAAATATTTTGTGCTTTTTGAAATTACCCCAGCCACTAATAATAATGACTAATACAATCCACCAATGAGCGCGCCGATAATTGTACAGGCCTAAAAAAGCCAGTTGACTGAAGGCCACCATTAAATAAGCGTAACCTGTAAACAATCCCAAAAGGCTGACAACTGTCCAGCCGATCCATAACCTGTGTACAAGTGGATTGCGAATTATAGTTATAGTAAGCCACATAGATAGAGAGGCGAGGAATATAAGAAGGGCGAATGGTCTCGCTTCTTGGCTATAAAATACTAAAGATGGCAATGTCGCTGCGGTCAAACAAATTACGATACTCGCAAAAGGGTTAATAGTCTCCTTGGTTATAATTCCAATGAAAACAATAGTAAGCATCCCACTTGATAATGGTATCAATCTCCATAGAATCTCGTTTTGGTATTTCTCCAGACCAATAGCCCACTGAAGAATATTAAAAAGGGGAGGATGTGGATCTATCCAACTATTTTGAATAATAGCTTCAAAGCCTAACTTTGCAAGGCGATAACCATAGAGCTCATCAAGCCATAATGGACTATTCAGCTTATATAATCTCACCGCGAAAGCGATCAATAAGACAATTACAAAAAGGAAGGACCATCTTTTTGAAGAATATGATTGTGACATGGGCATACAAAAATAGTCTTATCCTTTCCTCACCCTATACAGCACCTCCTCCAGCATCTTGCGATTGAAGGCGATCAGGTCGGCGACCAGGCCAATGAGGAGGGTCTGAAAGCCGACGATGCCCAGCACCGCCGCCAGAATGAGCGACTGAAGCTGGTTAACATCGCGCCCGAGGAGGTAACGCATGATCACAAAACGAGCGCCGATGGCCACCGCCCCGGCGATGAGCACCACCCCGATCACCGTGAATACCCGCAGAGGGCGGTACATGGAATAGGAGCGCACGATGGTCACGGTGGAATTGCGCAGGTAGGTTCGCAGGGAACGGATCAACCGCGAGGGGCGCGTGGGCGGGTTGGTGCGCACCGGCACCGAAGTCACGGCCAGGCGGCTGTTGCCCGCCTGAATGAGCGTTTCCAACGTATAGGAATAGTCGCTCAACACCAGGGTGCGCAGCGCCGCCTCGCGCGAAAGCGCGCGAAACCCGCTG
>Ga0226835_1001388_pt1 | contig 13365 bp, 10 predicted proteins | sample LAC_MetaG_1_FD_163627 | JGI IMG/M metagenome (GOLD analysis project Ga0226835, IMG submission 163627) | Anaerobic ammonium oxidizing microbial communities from anammox membrane bioreactor (MBR) in UC Berkley, California, United States -... | ecosystem: Engineered > Bioreactor > Anaerobic >...
TCCCCCGCCGCGAACGCGAAGGAGTAGCCGACCAGCTCTGCGTCGACGGCCCGCAGCGCCGTGGTCTCCGTGTCGAGCGCGAAGGCGGGCCTGGCGGCGAGGGCGGCAGCAAGCGCCTCCAGCTCCGCCGCCGATGTCACCAGGTGGGTGATGGTGCCGGTCGGCCGCGCTAGCGGCGCCGCCCCCGCGCCGTCCGGCGCGGCCGGCGCGTCGGCCGCGTCCGCCGCGGCGCCGCGCGGACCAGGCGAGGCGCTCCGCGCGCGCGAGGTGGCCCCTCCCAGCCCGATCCCCTCGGGGCCGCCCTCGATGGCGGTGACCTGCTCCGCGAACGCCCGGAAGCCGAGCGCGTCGAAGAGCTCGCGGAGCCGCGCCGCGTCGGGCGCGCGGAGGGCGCAGGCGGCGAGGTCGAACTCGATGGGCGCGTCGCGCGCGAGGGTCACCAGGCGCCGCGTCAGCGCCAGCTGTTCCGCGTGGGCGAGGAGGTTCTCGCGCAGCTTGGGCGTGAGCCGGTCGGCGTTGGCGATGGCCACCTCGGCCGTGCCGTACTCGTCGATCAACCTGACGGCCGTCTTGACGCCCACGCCGCGCGCGCCCGGCACGTTGTCGACCGGGTCGCCCACGAGCGCCTGGATCTCCACCGCCTGCTCGGGTCCGTAACCCTTCTCGGCGCGGAGCGTCACGTCGTCGAGCAGATCGCCCTTCGACGGGTCCCACAGCTTCACCTTGTGAGAGAGGAGCTGGTGCAGGTCCTTGTCCTTGCTGCCGACGCGGAGCTCGACTTCCTCCCCCTTGAGACGCTCGGCGATGGTGGCGATCAGGTCGTCGGCCTCGTACCCCTCGAGTTCGAAGACCGGCAGCCCGAAGGCGTCGATCACCTCGCGGATCCGCTCGTACTGCACCTGCAGGTCCTCCGGCGAGCGCTCGCGGTTGGCCTTGTACTCCGGGTAGAAGCCCTTGCGCAGCGTCGTGGCGTCGCTGACGTCGAAGGCGACGGCGAGGTAATCGGGCCTCTCGTTGCGGACGATGTTCAGCAGCATCTGCGTGAAGACGTACACGGCCTTCACTGGCTCACCGCCGGGGCTCGTGAGGTCCCTGAACGGCGCGTAGTAGGCGCGGAAGAGCTGCGCGTGGCCGTCGATGAGATAGAACGTCTTCATGTGGGGTTCCTTCCCGGCACCCGCCGTCGCTCCCGGCGGCGTCAACGGGCCGAACCGGATAGCATCGCAGCATAGCTGCCGACCAGGAGGCGACGTGGACTTCGAGAGACTAGGCGTTTTCTACCTCGGCCGCGAGGTCGACGCGGTGACCATGCGGCCGGGCGGCGACGCCCTGCTGTACGACTCGGCCGACCTCACCACGCACGGCGTCATCGTGGGGATGACGGGGAGCGGCAAGACGGGCCTCGGCATCGGCCTCATCGAGGAGGCCGCGTTGGACGGGATCCCCGTCCTGGCCATCGACCCCAAGGGCGACCTCACCAACCTCGCGCTCACGTTCCCGGACCTGGCGCCCGCCGACTTCGCCCCGTGGGTGAACCCGCGGGAGGCCGAGCGCCTCGGCCTGAGCGTGCAGGAGTACGCGGCCAAGCAGGCGGAACTGTGGCGCGACGGCCTTGCCGCCTCGGGCCAGGACGGCGAGCGGATCGCGCGCCTCCGGGAGGCGGCAGAGGTCGCCATCTACACCCCCGGCTCCAGCGCGGGCCGCGGCATCTCCGTGCTCCGCTCGTTCGCGGCGCCCAGCCGCGCCGTCATCGACGACCCCGACCTGCTGCGCGACCGCCTCGACGCGACCGTGACCAGCGTGCTGACGCTGACGGGTGAGAGCGCCGACCCGTTGAGCCGAGAGCACATCCTGCTCGCCAACGTCCTCGAGGCGGCGTGGCGCGCCGGCGAGGACCTCGGCATCGCCTCGCTCATCACGGCCGTGCAGCAGCCCCCGTTCACCAAGCTGGGCGTCATGGACCTCGACACGGTCTTCCCCGCCAAGGAGCGCCTGAAGCTGGCATTGAGCCTGAACGCCCTGCTGGCCGCTCCCAGCTTCGAGGCCTGGACGCGGGGCGAACCGCTCGACGTCGACGCGCTGCTCCACGCTCCCAGCGGCAAGGCGCGCGTCGCCGTCGTCTCCATCTCGCACCTGTCGGACGCCGAGCGGATGTTCTTCGTCACCCTGCTCCTCTCCGAGGTGGTCGCGTGGACGCGGGCACGGTCCGGCACCTCGTCGCTGCGGGCGCTCGTCTACGTCGACGAGCTGTTCGGTTACCTCCCGCCCGTCGCCGAGCCGCCGTCGAAGCGGCCGCTCCTCACGCTCCTGAAGCAGGCGCGCGCCTTCGGCGTCGGCCTGGTGCTGGCGACGCAGAACCCCGTCGACCTCGACTACAAGGCGCTGTCCAACGCCGGCACCTGGTTCGTGGGGCGGCTGCAGACGGAGCGGGACAAGCAGCGGCTGGCCGACGGCCTGAGCGGCGCGCTGGCGGGCTCGCTGTCGGCCGCGGAGCTCGCCGACGTCATCGGCCGCCTCCCGAAGCGGACCTTCCTGCTCCACAACGTGCACGCCAAGGGCCAGGCCCTGTTCCAGACGCGCTTCGTGATGTCGTACCTCGCGGGCCCGCTCACGCGCGACCAGCTCAAGGGGCTGGAGGCGGCGGCGCCCGTTCTGGACGGCACGAGCGCGCCCGTCGGCGCCGGCGGCCCGGCCGCCACCTCCCCGGGGTCGCCCGGGGTGGCCACGGCGGCCCCAGCTGCCGCTGCCGAGGCGGCGAATACGGAACGACCGTTCCTGCCCCCTCACGTCCCGCAACTCTTCGCCCCGGCGCGAACACCGGCCGGCGCTCGCTACTTCCCCATGGCCCTCGGGGTCGCGGACGTCCACTACGAGTCCAAGACGCACGGCGTGAGCGCCGACAGGCGCATATCCCGCCTCACGGAGCTGCGCGAGGGCGTCGTGGCCGTCGACTTCACGGAAGGGGAGCCGGCCGACGTCGACCTGGGGAGCCTCGCGCGGGAACCCGCCGCCGGCGTCTCGTGGGGGGCGTTCCCCGCGGTCGACACTAGCGCCGCGGCGGTCAAGCGGTGGGCGGACGGCTTCGCGCGCTGGGTGCGCGTCGATGGCGCCCTCACGTTGGCGAGCCACAAGGAGCTGAAGCTCGTGGCCGCCCCGGGCGAGAGCGAGCAGGACTTCCGGCTGCGCTGCTCCCAGGCGCTGAGGGAGCGGCGCGACGCCAAGCTCGACAAGGTGCGGGCGCGGTACGCCGGCAAGCTCGCCACCCTGCAGCGGCGGGCGTTGAGTCAGGAACAGGCGGTGGCCAGGCAGGCGCAGCAGGCGCAAGCGCGCAACATCGACACGGTGGTGTCGATCGGGGCGGCGATACTCGGTGCCTTCGGCCGCGGCAGGGGCATCAGCGCCAGCCAGGTCGGCACGGCCGTCAGGAAGGGCGCGCGGGTAGGCACGGACCAGGGCGACGTCGCCAGGGCCAGGGAATCGCTGGCGCACACCCGACAGGAGATCGCCGACCTGGAGGCCGCGCTGGAGGGTGAGCTGGCCGCGATCGGAGCGACGAGCGTGCGCGCCGAGACCATCGAGCTGGACAGCGTGACCGTCAAGGCGACGAGCCGCGACGTGGCTACGCGCTTCGTCGGCGTGGTGTGGCTACCATACCTACGGGGCGCCGACGGCCGCTGGAGCGTCAGGGCGTGACCGTCGACCGGACGCCAGGGGCGAGCGAGCGCACGTCGTCGCCGCTCGGCGCCTGGTAGAGCCGCAGGCCGAACTCGGGCAGTATGGCGATCAGGTGATCGAACACGTCCGCCTGTACGCCCTCGTAGACGACCGCCGTCACGTCGTCCACGAACGCGTACAGCTCTAGGGGCAACCCGGTCGCGCCCGGCTGGAGCTGCCGCACCATCACGGTCATGTCGGTCACGATCCGCGGGTGCGCCTGCAGGTAACGCAACGCGTAGGCGCGGAAGGTGCCGACGTTGGTGAGCCGACGCGAGTTCACGTCGGCCCCCGCCGGCCCGGACCGCGCGTCCGCCTCGCCCGCCAGCTCGGCGCGCTTCTCGGCCAGGTAGGGCGCGAGCAGCGTGAACGCCTCGAGCCGCTCGAGGTCGTCGCCCGTGAGGAAGCCGATGGTGGAGACGTCGAGGAGGACGCTGCGCTTCATGCGGCGGGCGCCGGTGGCTTGCATGCCGCGCCAGTTCTTGAAGGCCTTCCCCAGGAAGTTGTGCGCCGGGATGATGGTGAGCGTCTTGTCCCAGTTCTGCACCGTGACGCTGTTGAGGCTGATCTCGACGACCTCGCCGTCGGCGTTCATCTCCGGCATCTCGATCCAGTCGCCCGGTCGCAGCGAGTCGCTGCTGGTGAGCTGGCTGCCGGCGACGAAGCTCAAGATCGTGTTCTGGAAGATGAGGAGCAGCACCGCCGACGCCGCGCCCACGCCGGTGAGGATGACGATGGGGTCGCGGTCCAGCAGGAGCCCGAGCGAGACCAGCCCGGCCATGACGTAGGCGACCAGGGCCAGCACCTGCAGGTAGCGGGTGAGTGACCGGCCGCCGCCGTGGGGCCGGCGGGCGTACAGGTCGCCGAGACCGAACATGATGGCGACGAGCGCGCGGGTCGTCACGACCACCGCGAGGATCTCGAGCAGGCGACCGAGCGCTGCGGCCACCCCGGGCGCCAGGGCGGGGACGTACTCGAGGCCCAGCCGGATGAGCGCGATGGGCACGAGGTAGGCGACGTGGCCCGCCACCCGGCGGCCCCTGAGGCTGCTGCCGAGGCCGCTTCGTCCTCGAGCGTCGAAGCGGGCCACCAGCAGCGCGAGGAGCCAGCGCGTCAGGATGAAGCAGACGTAGGCGGCCAGGCCGAAGGCGGCGGCGATGCCGAGGCTCGTGAGCACGGGGTGCGCGGCCGCCCACTCCTGGGCGCCGCTCCCGAAGAAGGAGGGCAACGGGCCCGCGGTGGCCGGCTCCGGCATGGTCACGACTCTACCGCGCCAGCGTGCGGGTGAGCGCCCTTGGGCGGTGCTAGACTTCCAGGATGCCCGACCGGCACGGAACCGACGCCGCGCAGGGAGCAGCCGCCGGCCCCGGGAGCGCGGCGCCGGCGCCGCGCATCGAGTTCACGTTCCGCTGGTGGGGCCCGCAGGACCCGGTGCCGCTGGCGGCCTTCGGGCAGGTGCCCAACGTCGACACGGTCGTGACCTCGCTGGGAGAGGTGCCCGTCGGCGAGCCGTGGAGCGCCGCCGCCATCGCCGAGCGCCAGGACGTGTGCGCCGCGGCCGGCCTCGAGTGGACGGTGGTGGAGAGCGTCGGGGTGCACGAGGCGATCAAGCTCGCGGCCCCCGAGCGGGACCGCTACATCGACGCTTACGCGGTGACGCTCGAGCGCCTGGGCGCCGCCGGGGTGCGGACGGTCTGCTACAACTTCATGCCGGTCTTCGACTGGATGCGCACCGACTTCGACTACCGCCTCCCCGACGGTTCGCGCGTTACCTCCTACTCACAATCCGACCTCGACGCCATCGACCTGTCGCGCGGGCTGCCCCGGCTCCCGGCCTGGCCGCAGGCCTACACGGCCGCGGAGCTCGGCGCCCTGTTCGAGCGCTACGCGGGCGTGAGCGACGAGGAGTTCCTGGCGCGTTACCGCTACTTCGTCGAGCGCGTCGTGCCCGTCGCGGAGGGGGCCGGCGTGAGGCTCGCCGTCCACCCCGACGACCCGCCGTGGCGCCTCTTCGGGCTGCCGCGCATCGCCAAGACGGCCGCCGACCTCGCGGCGCTGCTCGCCTGCTCCGACAGCCCCGCGCACGGCCTGACCTTCTGCACCGGCTCGCTCGGCGCGCGCGGCGACGCCGACCTGCCGGCCATGGCGCGCCGCTTCGCCGGCCGCACGCACTTCGTTCACTTGAGGAACGTGCGCCGCCGCGGCCCGCGCGACTTCCACGAGGTCGATCACACGCGCGGCGCGGGCGACGTCGACCTGGTCGAGGTCATGGCCGCCCTGCTGGAGGGCGGCTTCGCGGGCCCCCTCAGGCCGGACCACGGGCGCATGATCTGGGGCGAGGAGGGCGTGCCCGGCTACGGCCTCTACGACCGCTCCCTCGGGCTCATGTACCTCCAGGGCGTGCACGACGCGCTCACGCGCGAGGGGGCGGGTTCGTGACGCGGCCGCCGGGCGGCCTCGGGGCGGCCCGGTTGCTGGCGGAGGCGGGCATCGTCCCCGTGCACGCCGACACCGACCTGGCCGCCGTTGTGGCGCGCGTGCGCGCCTGCTTCGCCGGCGGCGTCCGGGCGTTCGAGTTCGCGGACCGCGTTCCGGGCGCCGTCGAGACGTTCGCGGCCCTGCGCGCCGTGGTGGAGCGCGAGATGCCCGAGCTGGCGCTCGGCGCCGGCACCGTCACGACCGTCGAGGCGGCCGAGGCGTTCGTGGCGGCCGGCGCCGCCTTCCTGGTGGGCCCCGTGCTGGCCGCCGACGTGCTCGCCTGGAGCGTCGCCACCGGGACCCCCTACGTGCCCGGCGTCGCCACCCCCACCGAGGCGTGGCGAGCGCACGAGGCGGGCGCCGAGGTCGTCAAGCTCTTCCCGGCGGGCGCGCTGGGGCCCGCCTACCTCAGGAGCCTGTTGGCCCCGCTCCCGCGGCTCGCGGTCATGGTGACGGGAGGGATCGAGGCGACGCCGGCGGCGGTGACGGCCTGGTTCGAGGCGGGCGCGGTCGCCGTGGGGCTCGGCTCCGACCTCCTCCCCCGGAAGCCGGCGACCGCGGCGCGCGCGGCCGAGATCACCGCCAGCTGCCGCGCCCTCATGGCCGCGGCGGCGGCGCGGCGGTCCCGCCCGTGAGCAACCCGCTCGTCGTCACGTTCGGGGAGGCGCTCCTGCGCCTCTCGCCGCCCGTCGCCGTGCCGCTGCGCGGCGCCACCGCCCTCTCGCTCCACGTGGGCGGCGCCGAGGCCAACGTGGCGGTGGGTCTCGCGTCGCTGGGGCTGGCGGCGCGCTACTTCGGTCGCCTCCCCGCTAGTGACCTGGGCGAGCGCGTTCTCGGCGAGCTGAGGCGTCACGGCGTCGATGTGAGCTACGTCGAGCGTGGGCCCGAGCGCATGGGTCTCTACTTCCTCGAGGAGGGCGTCGGCCCGCGGCCGGCCCGCGTCACCTACGACCGGGCGGGTTCGGCCTTCGCGCACGTCGGGGAGCAGGGAGCCGCCGTCGCGCTGGACGCCGGCCTCATGAGCGGGGCGAGCGCGTTCCTGACCTCGGGCATCACCATGGCGCTCGGCGCCGGACCGCGAGCCGCGGCGGCTCGGCTCTGGCGAGCGGCGGGGACCGCAGGGGCGACGCGCGTGTACGACGTGAACTTCCGTAGCCGTCTCTGCACGGCGGCGGAGGCCGTGGCGCACGCCGCGCCGCTCCTGGCCGACGCCGAGGTCGTCGTGGTGGCCGAACGGGACGCCCTGGCCCTGCACGGCGGGGTGCCGCAACTCCGTGCGGCCGCGCCGCGGGCGCTCGTGGTCGTGACGCGCGGGGCGGACGGCGCCACCGCCCACCTGCCGGCGGGCGACGTCGTCGAGCAGCCGGCGCTGGGCGTGGCCGAGGCGGGCCGGATCGGCCGAGGCGACGCCTTCCTGGCCGGCTTCCTGTTCGGTCACCTCGGCGGCCGGGGCGTGGCGGGTTCCCTGGCTCTCGGCGTGGCGAGCGCCAGCCTCAAGTCGACGTGGGCCGGCGACCTGCCGGACCTCCGCCTGGCGGACGTCGAGGCGCTGGCCGACGCCGCGGCGCGTGGCGGGCCGGACACGGTCGTGCAGCGCTGAGCGCTGGGCGTCAGCGGGGCGCGCGGGCGTAGCGCGCCAAGACGGCGGGGTCGGGCTCGAAACCCAGGCCCGGCGCCTCCGGCACGGCGAAAGCGCCGTCCGCTCCCGGAGACCCCGGGTGCGCCAGCCACGCCGCCGGCGTCACGAAGTGGTACTCGAGCTCCCTCACGTCAGGCAACGCGGCCGCCAGCTGCAGGCTGGCGAAGAAGCCCGGCCCGAAGTAGGGGCAGTGCGGCTCGAGCGGCGTGCCGACCGCGCGCGCCGCCTCCGCGACAGCGAGGAACTCGGTGACGCCTCCCACCTTGGTCACGCTCGGCTGGGCGTAGTCGACGGCGCCGGCCGCCAGGGCGGCGCGGAACTGCTCGGCGGTGCACCAGTTCTCCCCCGCCGCGATCTTGAGGCCATTGCCGCGCAGCGCGCGGAGCGTGCCGTACGCCTCGGGCGGGAACACCGGCTCCTCGAGCCACGACACGCCCAGCTCGACGAGGCGCGGCGTGACCTCGGCGGCGTGGGCGGCGCTCCAGTTGCAGTTGACGTCGACCGCGATGGGCACGCCCTCCCCGACGGCGGCGCGGGCCGCCTCGATCTCCGGCAACGTCACCTCGTGCAGCTTCAGCCCCGTGAACCCGGCGGCGAGCGCGGCGGTGGCGGTGCGCGCCACCAGGTCGGCGTCGGCGTAGCGCACGAGGCTCGCGTAGAACGGCACCCGGCGGGCGGCGGCCGTGGGCGCGACAAGGCGGTGGAGCGGCAGCCCCGCCCGTTTCGCCGCGAGGTCCCATAGCGCCATGTCCACCGCCGAGAGCGCGAAGAGCGTGACGCCGTAGCGACCGAACAGGTGCAGGCGCCGCTGGGTGGCGAGGTTCCAGGCGGCCACGTCCGTGACGGTGGCGCCCAGCAGCACCGGGGCGATGAGGCGATCGACCAGCGCCTTCGTCGCGTCGGCGGTGAAGTAGCCGAAACCCTCGCCCCAACCGACGTTGCCGGCCTCGTCGGTGAGGCGCACCAGCAGTATCTCCAGGCTGTTCCAGGTCGTGGGCGTGATGCCCTCGCCCTTGCCGCCGTCGTCGAAGGGGATCTCGACGATCAGGGTCTCGACGTCCTCGATTCTCACGGGTGACCGCCCGGCGGGGTCGCTGGCGGCGCGGCGGCAGCCGCGGCCGCCGGCGGGAGCGGGGCGACCGCGTACGCGCCGCCCACGAAGTCCGGGCCGCGCTCGGGGCCCATGGCGGCTCGACCGAGGAAGCCCGGCGCGAGGTTGTCCTCCGCGCGGTCGCGCGGTGCGTAGCCGAGCTCCAGGGCGCGGCGGTTGGCGAAGAGGGGCTCGGGGCAGGCGGACGTGCCGTAGACGATCTCGTAACCGGGCTCCGACCGCTCGAGGCCGATGGCGAAGAGCGCGGCGAGGTCGCGGGCGCTCGTCCACATGCGCAGGCTGCGCTCGTCGCCCACCTTGGGATCCGCGTTGCCTATCCGCACCACGAAGGTGGGGAGTCCGTGCCGCAGCGCGAACATGGCGCAGGCGGCCTCCCCGAACGCCTTGCTGAGGCCGTAGTAGGCGTCGGGCGCGACGACTTGGTCGTCGGCGCCGAACCCGGCGCGCGGCCAGGCGCCCAGCACGTGATGGCTGCTCGCGTAGACGAAGCTGCCGACCCCGGCGTGGGCCGCGGCCTCGAGCAGGTTGAGGGTGCCGCGGTAGTTGACGTCCAGCGATGCCTCGAACGTGAGCGTCAGACCGTGGACGCACGCGAGGTGCAAGACGGCGTCGACGCCGGCGACCAGCTCGCGCACGCGGGGCGGGTCGGCCAGGTCGCCGGCCAGGAACTCCTCGCGCGCGCCCGGCGGTTCCGCCGGCGCCACGAGGTCTGTAAGGCGGAGGTCGAAGTCGCGCCGCAAGTGCGGCCTGATGGCGCTGCCCACGCGTCCGGCCGCGCCGGTGATCAGGACCTTCATCTGGACTCCTCCCGGGCGGAGCGTCGGCCGGGTTGACACCCTCCGCGCTCGTCGGTATCCTCGCTCAACTCCGGTCATACCATAAGACCACAGCGAGGCTAGGACGCGGAGCCGGAGGGTCACGGCGAGGTGGCGAGCTTGCAGGAGACGACCGCAACCGAACGAACCGCCGAGCTCAAGCTCGAGCCGGCGAGCCGCGTCTCGCTGGCCGCGACCGTGGCGGACCAGCTGGCCACGCGCATCCTCGACGACCACCTGTCCCAGGGCGACCGGCTGCCGTCGGAACGCGACCTCGCCACGCAGCTGCGCGTGAGCCGGCTCGTCGTGCGCGAGGCCTTGCGCACCCTCACGGAGCGCGGGCTCATCGAGGTGCGACCCGGGGTCGGCGCCTTCGTCGTGCCCATGCCGAGCGGCGCCGTCACGCGCCCGCTCGCCCTCTACCTCCAACGCAACAACGTGGCCCTCGCCCACCTCTTCCAGCTCAGGCACGCGCTCGAACCCGGCATCGCGGCGGCGGCGGCCGGCGCCACCCAGCCCGCGGCCCTCGCGCACCTCGCCGCGAACCTGGACGCCACCGCCACCCTCGTTAACGAGCTCGAGGCCGGCGTGGCCGCGCACGACGAGTTCGCCTGGCTCGACCTACAGTTCCACCAGCTGCTCGCCGAGGCGACCGGCAACCCGCTCTTCCAGCTCGTGCTCGACCCCCTGATCGACAGGCAACTCGAGGTGCGGCGCGAGGGCGCCCAGGTCCCCGGCGCGGCAAGGCGCGCCCACGATGGGCACGCCGCCGTCCTGCGCGCCGTGTCGGCCCGCGACGCGGCCGCCGCCGCCGCCGCCATGGACGAACACCTCACCACCGTCGAGGGGTGGCTCACCGACATCGAGAAGCGAGTGGCTGCTCGCCGCCTCGACGCGCCCAAGGAGGGCAACGGATGATGGACGAGAACAAGCGCGAACACATGATAGCGACCGTCAGGGGGTACTTCGACGCCTGCAACTCCGCCAGTCGCGAGCTGTTCGCGCGCTACCTGGCCGACGACTGCCGCCACTACTTCCCGCCCAAGGCCGGCGGGCCCTACCTCGGACGCAAGGCGATCGAGGACCTGTGGATCGGCTTCGTGAGGCGCCTCGACTCGCGCTGGACCATCGACCGGCTGGTCTGCGACGGCGAGCAGATCTGCGTCGAGTGGACGCACTTCAAGCCGCGCGCCGGCGAGTACATCCGCGGCTCCGAGTGGTACGAGTTCGACGAACACGGCAAGATCGACGCCATCTGGGCGCACTACGCCTCCTCGCGCGACGAGGACGCCAAGGCGAACGTGCTCGAGGGCTACGACTACCCCGCCAACGGCTACCCCGTGACGCCGCCCGTCCTGACGCCCGAGACCCAGGCGAGGCGCGACGCCGCCCTAGCCGCGGAGGCCGCTCATGACGCCTGACATCGCGCCTCTCGACCAGGCGACCGCAGACAAGCTGAGGCGGACGAGCACGGCCACCCTGGCCACGGTCCTCTACATCCACGGCTTCAAGTCGCGCGTCGTGCGGGGCGTGCACCGCCTCAACCCCGAGCGCGGGACGATGGTGGGGGTGGCCCGCACGCTCCGCTACGTGGCCGCCCGCGAGGACCTTGATTCGCTCGAGCTCTGGAAGCGCGACAGCAACCCGCAGCGCCGCATCGCCGACGAGATCCGCCCCGGCGAGGTCCTCGTCATCGAGGCCCGCGAGGACCAGTCGTGCGGCACGATGGGCGGGATGCTGGTGGCCAGGATGCAGGTGCGCGGCGCCGCCGGCATCGTGTCGGACGCGCCGTTCCGCGACGGGCCGTTCATCGCCGGGCTCGAGATGCCCGGGTACTCGAGCGGCATGAACGCCAACACCAACCTCATCGCGCACCACCCGGAGGAGCTCGACGTCACCGTCACGTGCGGCGGCGTGCACGTCAGGCCGGGCGACGTGGTGGTGGGCGACGCCGAAGGCGTGATCGTCATCCCGCGCCACCTCGCGGAGCAGGTCGCCGCCGAGGCATACACGAAGGAGCGGGAGGAGGCCTTCATCGAGGGACGCATCCTCGCCGGCGCCCCGGTGAAGGGCACGTACCCGATGGACCAGACCACGCGCGCCGCCTACGAGGCGCAGCAGGGCGGGTCCCGGGAGGGCTAGGGCGGCGCGCCCGTCGGGCGCGCCGGTGGGACCTCAGTCCTCCGGCGCGTCGGCCGCATCGGCCGCGTCGGGCCCGACCGGCGCGAAGCGGAACATGGCGTAGTGCGCCTCGAGCAGCGTGGTGTCGTCGGTCTCGCGGAGGCGGCGCCACATGCGGCGCGCCATCTCCCTCAGCGTGCCGGCGTGCTCGGGGTCGGCCGCCAGGTTGCGCAGCTCGTGCAGGTCGGCGGCCAGGTCGTAGAGCTCGTCCTCGTCGAAACCGTTGAACACGTACTTCCAGTCGCCGTGCCACACCACCCGCTGGGTGTAGCCGAGCCGCTGTCCGTGGAACTCGGCGAACGCCTCGCCCGCGCCCGCGGGCGCCTCGCCGCGCAGCCGAGCGCTCAGGTCGCCACCCTGGCACGGGTAATCGACGCCGAGAAGGAGGCTCACGAGGGTGCGCGGCAGGTCGAGCAGGCTAACCGCCTCCTCGACCACGAGCCCGGCCTCGACCCCGGGGCCTCTCACGACCAGCGGCACCCGGTAGGCCTCCTCGAAGGCGGCCACGCCCTTGAACATGAGCCCGTGGGCTCCCAGGTAGTCGCCGTGATCGGACGTGAAGACCACGAGCGTGTCCTCGGCCTGGCCCGTCTCCTCCAGCACGGCGAGCAGCCGGCCCACCTCGTCGTCGACCATGCTGCAGCGGGCGTAGTAGCAGGCGGTGGCGTAGGCCAGGTCCTCTTCGGACAGGTCCTCCCACGTGCGGCGGATGCGCCGGTAGACGGCCGGCCTGTCGGTCATGGGGTCCCGGAAGCTGGCCGGAGGCTCGAGCAGCGCCGGGTCGTACCGGTCGAACACCTCCCGCGGCGCCACGAACGGGTCGTGCGGCGCCTCGGTGCTGACCACGAGCGCCCACGGCCTGTCCGGGTCCGCCGCCGCGCGCCGGACGAAGTCGATCCCCCGTTCGAACAGGGCGTGCTCCCGGGACGCGGAGGCGGGCTCGTCCGTGACCCCGGCCACGAGCAGGTCGCGGTACCCCTCGTCCTTCAGCACCAGCGAGGGTGAGAACACACCGGGGTGCTCCTGCACGCCCACCAGCTTCAGCTCCACCTCGTACTCCTGGAACCCGAACCGCTCCAGCGCGTCGCTCCGTTCCACGTGCCACTTGCCGAAGTAGGCGGTGGCGTAGCCGGCGCGGTTAAGCTCCCGCGACCAGAACGGCATGTCATCCCGCAGCTGCGCCAGCGGGGGCTTGACGGCGTGCGTCACGTCGGTCACCCCGTGGGAGTGAGGTAGGTAGCCGGTGAAGAGGCTGGCGCGCGTGGGCGAGCAGATGGGGTTGGGCGAGTAGCAGCGCGTGAAGCGGGCGCCCTGCGCCGCGAGGCCCTGCAGGTGCGGCGTCAGGCACGGACCGCCCGGCACCACGGTGTCGGCGCGCTGCTGGTCCGTGATGAGGAGAAGCAGGTTGGGGCGCCGCCCCTCGCTCA
>Ga0226835_1001389_pt1 | contig 13353 bp, 13 predicted proteins | sample LAC_MetaG_1_FD_163627 | JGI IMG/M metagenome (GOLD analysis project Ga0226835, IMG submission 163627) | Anaerobic ammonium oxidizing microbial communities from anammox membrane bioreactor (MBR) in UC Berkley, California, United States -... | ecosystem: Engineered > Bioreactor > Anaerobic >...
CGGCTGATCGGTGATGAGCTGCGCCAGGTCGAGGCGCTAGCGCCGTACAGCGACGCGATCGGGCTGGCGCTGGTTGTGCTGGCGATCACCTATCTCTCGCTGGTCATCGGCGAACTGGTCCCCAAGCGGATTGCGCTCCAGAACCCGGAAGGCATCGCCGCTGCCGTCGCCGCGCCGATGATGCATCTCTCGCGGCTGGCCGGGCCGCTGGTGCGCCTGCTCAGCGCCTCGACCACGCTGGTCATCCGGCTGCTCGGTCTGCGGGCTACGGGCGAGGCGCCGGTGACCGAGGAAGAGATCCGCATCATGATCGAAGAAGGGACCGAGGCGGGCGTCTTCCTTAGCAGCGAGCAGGATATGGTCGCGAGCGTTTTCCAACTGGACGAACGGCATGTCAGCGCCCTCATGACGCCGCACACCGAGCTGGTCTGGCTGGATGTCCAGGATTCACCGGAGACGATCCGCGCCAAGCTGAGCGGCAGCCACCATGCCGTCCTGCCGGTGGGCCGCGGCAGCCTGGATAACCTGGTAGGCATTGTTCACAGCAACGATCTGGCGGCGCAGCTTCTGGGCGGCGAGCCGCTGGATCTGGAAAAGATCGCGCGCCCGGCGCGCTTCGTGCCGGAAACGACCTCGGTCACCCGGCTGGTGGAGCAACTGCGCCGCAGCCCGGAGCACAGCGTGCTGGTCATCGACGAGCACGGCGGCATTCAGGGCCTGGTGACCGAGCACGACATCCTCGAAACGATCGTCGGCGATCTCCCTTCGCTGAGCGAGCTGCGCCATCCCCAGGCCGTGCGGCGCGAAGACGGCTCCTGGCTGCTCGACGGCCTGATGACGATCGACGAAGCGCGCGAGATCTTGCACTTTGGGCCGCTGCCCGGCGAGGAGCGCGGCGCCTTCGAAACGCTGGGCGGCTTCGTGATGGACCGGCTCGGCGCCATTCCGGAAACGGGCGCGCACTTCCACTGGGGACCCTATCGCTTCGAGGTCGTGGATATGGACGGGCGGCGCGTGGATAAGATCCTGGTCAGCGCGGCGCCGCCAGACGAATCGAACCCCGATGCATAGGCCAATTCGATAACAACCTGGCCCGCAGCTAGTGCTATACTAAGTAACGTATACCTATTCCTTATTTAGGAGAGAAGAGGATGGACGGCTTAATTCGCTTTCTCGCCAGTACGAACGGCCGCATTGTGCGCGCCGTGGTTGGGATTGTCCTCATCATCCTCGGTTGGCAGGTCGTCGGCGACACGGCAGGCTGGATTCTGATTATCATCGGCCTGATCCCGCTGGCGGCCGGCGTCTTTGACTTCTGTCTGCTGGCGCCGCTGTTCGGCAAGCCGTTCCGCGGTGAAGACATCCGGCGCGCCGGATAGCTCATTCCATCCGCGCACATCCTGACAGGGTTGAGCACACCGCCGGGAGCCATAGCCGCCCGGCGGTGTGTTGTGTAGAGAAAAAGGCTGGGCGGCCTTGGGGGGAGAGCCGCCCAACGTTCACCGGCGCGTTGCACGGGGTTTGGGGGATTTAACGCGCCGACGAAACCAAACCGGTGCCGGCCCAGAGCGCCGGCTATGCAGCGTGGTCTGGCCCGTGCTTACTGCATCGAGAACAGCCCCACGCGGTTGCCTTCCGTGTCCTCGAAGTGCGCAAAGTAGCCCATCCCTTCGGCGATCAGCGTCTTCGGGGTGATCACCTTGCCGCCGGCGGGTTCGACGCGGTTCAGCGCCGTGTTGAGATCGCCATCCACATACAGGTACACAACCGTGCCGTCGCGCGTGGGCTTCTGACTCTGGTCCTTTGTGAAGACGACGGCCCCATTGATCGCGCCAATCTCCGACGGGTCGCTGAATACTGCCATCCGCGCCCCATCCGGGCCGGTTTCGTTACCCGATGGGTCGGCCATGGGGATCAGCGGACGTCCCAGGACTTCGCCATAGAATTTCACGGCGCGGTCGTAATCCACAGCAGGAATCTCGAACCAGGCTATCGCATGTGCCATGATGGATCTCCTTGTGCGTCCGGTGAGTTCTGCTTGCTGGAACAGTGCGCGCGCAGCCAGCTTGGTTCGATCACACATCGCTTCCAGTATAGGAACAAATGTTCTATCTGTCAAGTTAAGATTGCACAAAGACAGACGCCAGGGAGACGCGCGCTGCCCGGCAGACCGGGTAAGCCCGGCCCCCAGGCGTGGGACCGGCGCTCCCGCGACCCGGTCTTCAACGTCCATCACAGCGGCTAGCGGGGCACGTAATACAGCACCAGCATTTTCTCGCCAGGCAGGTCGTAGGGACTCTCGAAGGGACCCGCCGCCCCCAGGGCGCTCACCACACGCGCGATCGAGGCCGGGTCATCGGGCGGCAGGAAAAAGGCCAGATCGCCCTCTGCCGGCAGCAGGCGAAAATCCAGCCGGGCAAACTCGGCGGTGGTCAGCACGGTCGCGGTCAGATCGTCACGCAGGAACGCCAGATGCCGCCGCGTGTCGATCTCGGGCAGGATATCGTTGCCGACGATCACCAGGTGCGTGTTGGGGGGAAAGGCACGCGCGCGCAACAGCGCGTCGTCCACGTCATAGTCAACATGGGCGCGGACCTCCTGGTTGAAGCCGTCGAGAAACGGGCCGAAGTACAGCGCGCCCTGCCACAGCGCGATCCCCAGCCCGGCGCCGATCAGGACCTTCTCGGCGGCGCCGCGCCACCGGCCCCACGGCCCGACCAGCCGCCAGGTCCAGCGCAGGCCAACCGCCACCAGCAGCGCCAGCGCCGGAAAGACGACCACATAGCGCGTCGAGACAGCGCTTTCCACGATCATAGCGTTGCCGACCAGCGTGCCGAGCACCCACAGCAGCGGCAGCACGCCCGGTCTGCGCCACCACCACCCGGCCACGACCACGCCCAACAGAAACGCGGGCACCAGCGCCTCGTGAACCAGCGGATGCGTCCCGCCCAGATAGAGGTAGTAGTAGAGATAGGTGTTCTCCGGCGAATTGACGAGCAGCGCGGCGGCGTGCTTGAAGTGCGTCCAGCGGGTCGCCAGCGTATCCGGCTCGCGGTCGCGCGCCCAATACTCCGGGTTGAAGCCGGCGCTGTCCATGCGGTTGAAAAGCGGCAGGTCCAGCCCGATCAGCGCCAGATAGACCGGCGCCGCGACCAGCACGAAAGCCGCCAGCGCGATCAGCAGACCGCGCCACGCGGGCCGGGGCCGCCACACCAGCAGCCCGGCGCCCAGCCACAGCGCCGCCAGGACCGGGAAGAGCATCCGCCCGCCGTCGTAGAAATACTGCGTCAGGCCCAGCGCCGCGCCGCCCAGCGCAAAATCGAGCCGGCGACCGGTCTGCACGCCGCGCGCCAGCAGCGCCAGCGCCAGCGTCCCGAACAGCGGATCGGCGATGTTATTCAGGCCCAGGCGGCTGAAATGGAGATGCGGCACGAAGGTGAGCAGGATCAGCGCGGCCAGCAGCGCGGTCAGGCGGTCGTAGAGCGCGCGCGCCAGCAGGTACAGCGCGGGAACAGTCAGGCCGCCGAGCAGGGCGCTCACGGCGCGCAGGCCGTCCAGGTCCCGCCCAAGCAGCGCGACAGCCTGCGCCTGGAGATAAGAGTACAGGAACGGGAACGAGGCGACGGTTGGCATCGGCTCCAGCAGGCGCAGATCCGGATACTGCCACACATAGGCGATGCCAAGCGCGAAGTGCCCCTCATCCACCAGGGTCCGGACGCTGGTCGCCAGCATCCAGAAGCGCACGGCCAGCGCCGCCGCGGTCAGCGCCAGCACCACGACCAGCTCGATCCGTCCCGCACGCCCAGGCCAGCGGGGCCGCGCGATCCCACCCAGGCCCAGCGCCAGCAGAACCGTTCCGCCCGCCAGCAGCGCGAACTGCACGTCCGGCACCGCGCCTGCCAGCCCGCGCAGGCCGAGCAGCCCGCCGTTGATCTCGGCCAGAGCCGCCAGCATCAACCCGCCTGCCACCGCCGCCAGACGCGCCCGCCAGCCGCCGGCATAGGCCCCCAGCCCGATCGCGCGCGGGCGCGGCGGCGCGATCGCGCGCCCGGCCAGCGCCAGCGCCCCGGCCAATGCCAGCGCGCCCAGCGCCGGGACGATCACCCCGGCGGCACCGATGTAGACTTCGGGCTGGGGAGTCGGGCGGAAGTGAACGAGAGCGCGCCCGGTCGGGCGCAGCGCGTAGGCGCCGAGCGCCATCAGCGCGATCGCGGCCAGGCCCAGCGCGCGCGCCAGCAACCGCGTGCTGTGCAGCCGCTGGCGAGCCAGCGCCCCCACCAGCGCCAGCCCGGCCGCCAGCGCCGCCAGCAACAGCCCCCACCGGCCCGGCAGCAGATACAGGGCCAGCAGCACAGTAGCCACGGCGGCGCCCGCCAGCGCGAACCAGGCCAGCGTCACTAGCAAGTCGCGGCGTAGCATCGTCTGCATCGCGTCCGTACGGCGGCTGACTCGCGCCGGATCCCCCAGTAGCTCATGCTGCCAGGGCTGCTGCGCCCCGGCCCACCCGTATTGTACCAGCGGCGCGACGGGTTAGAGCAAAGCTGCGTAGTAGTGTACAATACACGAGCGCGCGCGGCGTGCGAGAGGCGAGGGAAGGAATGCCAGGTCTGTTCGAAGGATGCGGGGGATGCTGTCTGTCGATCGTGCTCATCCCGCTGCTGTGCTGCGGGCTGATCGTCGGCGCGCTGATCTACATCGATCAGAACGCGCCCGCGCCGCCGGTCACGCGCAATTTTCAGCCGAGCCAGGCCGACGCGCAGGCGTTCAAGAACGAAATCACCCGCGCCACTAACCAGGCAGCGACACAGCGCTGGTTTTACATCACCGTCTACGAGCAGCAGATCTCGTCATGGATGGCCCTGGAAGGCAAGACCTTCGCCGACGAGAACGGGCACGCCTTCCCGTTTGAGGATGTGCAGGTCGGGCTGGACGACGGGCTGATCACCTTCTACGGTAAGCTGTCACGCTATGGGATCAACGTGCCGCTCACCGTCGCCGTGTCGCCGGAGATCGACGCCGAGGGCAATATCTCGCTGGCGATTGACTCCGCCAACGTCGGCGGCCTGAACGTGCCCGCGTTTGTGCTCAACAACGTCTCGGCCCAGTTGGACGACGCCCTGGTGCGCCCCTTCCGCGAGATCAACGGCAACGCCGTGTTCTACCGCGACAGCCTTTCCATCGAAGACGGACGCCTGATCCTGCAAGGGGGCGTGCGCTAGCGTGGTCACTCGCCTCGAAAGGACAGCCCAATGACCATTCTCATCACCGGCGGCGCGGGGTTCGTCGGCAGCCACCTCGCCCGCGCCCTGCTGGAGCGCGGCGATCGCGTGGTCGCCATCGACAATTTCAACGACTACTACGACCCCGCCATCAAACGCGCCAACGTCCGGCGGCTGGCCGAGTATCCGCACTTCACGCTGGTCGAGGGCGACATCCGCGACGAGCCGGCGGTCGAGGCGCTTTTCGCCGAACACGGCGTGCGGCGCGTGGCGCATCTGGCCGCCATGGCCGGCGTCCGCGAAAGTATGCGCCAGCCCAAGCTCTATTTCGACGTCAACCTGACCGGCACGTTTCATCTGCTCGAAGCGGCGCAGCGCCACGCGGTGGAGAACTTCGTCTTTGCCTCGACCTCCTCGGTCTATGGCGAGACCAAGACGCTGCCCTTCGTCGAGACCGACCCGGCCGACCGCCCCCTGGCCGCCTACCCGGCCAGCAAGCGCGCCGCCGAACTGCTGGCGCACACCTACCATCACCTGCACGGTCTCAACGTGACCATCCTGCGCTTCTTCAACGTCTACGGACCGGCGGGGCGCCCGGATATGATGCCGCTGCGCGTGATGAACGCCCTGCTGGACGGCACGACCATCCCGATCTTCAATGGCGGCGACATCCACCGCGACTGGACGTACATCGACGACACCGTCCAGGGCGTGATCGCCGCGCTCGACCAACCGCTCGGCTACGAGATCCTGAACCTGGGCGTCGGCGCGCCGATCTCGCTGCGCGAGTTCATCGAGGTGCTCGAAACCCTCTCCGGGCGGAAGCTCAACACGCGCGACGTCCCCACGCCGCCCAGCGACCCGCCCATCACCTACTGCGACAACAGCAAGATCCGCCGCCTGCTCGGCTTCAACCCGCAAACCCGCGTGCACGATGGCCTGGCGCGCACCTGGGAATGGTTCCGCGAGTGGCGGATCCAGACGGGGACCTGGCCCGGCTAGGCGCGAAAGGAGCACCGTATGCCGATCGCGCTCTCGATCGCGTTGACGATCCTGGCGGTTCTCTCGGCGGCGCTGACGATCGTCTCGAAGTATCGCGCTTCCAGGCGCGGCGAATACATCTTCAAGCCGCTCACCACGCTGCTGATTATCGGCGTGGCCCTGCTGGCAAACGAACCGATCTCGCAGACCTACCACGCGCTGATCGTGGCCGGGCTGCTGGCCTCGCTGGCCGGGGATGTGTTCCTGATGTTCCCCGATCGCTTTCTGCCCGGCCTGCTGAGCTTCCTGATTGCCCACATCTTCTACATCGCCGCCTTCACCCACGAGAGCAGCGGGCAGGCGCCGCTGGTATACATCATCCCGTTTGTGCTGTTTGGCGCGGTGATGCTGCGCTGGCTGTGGCCGCACCTGGGCGCGATGCGCGTCCCGGTGCTGATCTACATGGGTGTGATCCTCATCATGGCCTACCAGGCCGCCAACCGCTGGATCGAAACCAGCCAGGACGGCACGTTTCTCGCGCTGGCCGGGGCGTATCTGTTCGTCGCATCGGATGCGGCTCTGGCGGTCGATCGCTTTCGAGGGCGGTTTCGCAGCGCCGATTTCTGGGTGCTCAGCACCTATTTCGCCGCCCAGCTTCTGATCGCCTGGTCCATCTACGGCCGGTGAGATTCGCCCCCTCGCGCCGCGCCCGGCGGGGCAGTGGCCGCGCCGCGATCGTATAATACAGATAGAACAAGCACGCGCAAAGGATGGACAACCATGACCACGCCGGAACAGCGCCCCGCGCATGATCCCGACCCGCTCGACGACGCCGACGAGCGCCTGCCGGGCGCTGCCGAGACGGGCGACGAACCGGGCGAGCCAGAGCCGGACACCGGGCAGCCGGGCGAGACGCCGCTGGCTGATGCCGATCTGCCCGCGGGCGAGCTGGCGCTTCAGCCGGATGAGGAGATGATTCCGGAAAGCGACCGGCCGCCGCGTATCGTCCAGGAGACGCCGGTCGGCGGCAGGCTGCCGCTCGAACCCGCGCCGCCCGCCGACGCCGACGAGCCACTGCGCGATATGCCCGCGCCGGAAGCCGTTGACGCCGCCCAGCCCGAACCCGAAACGCCTCCCGTGCCGGAGCACGAGCTGGCTCCGCCGGACGAAGCCGCGCCCGGCCCGGTGACCGGGGTCGAGCTGACCCCCGCCGCGCCGGATGAGCAGATGGCCGCGTCTGCCCCGGAAACCGCGCTCGCGGAAGCCGCCGAAGAAACGGTCGCGCCAGACGAGGCGGAAGCCAGGGCAGCGGTTGAAGGTGAAGGTGAAGTGGAAGCCGAAGCGGAAGCCGAAGCAGCCGCCGCGCCGCCCGACGAGATCGCAGCCGAAGCGCCCGCCCTCGCGGAAGCGGCGCCCGAAGCCGAGAGCGCGCCCCCGGCGCCGTCCGCGGTGCGCGTCACCCGCCCCGAAGACTGGGACGAGGAGCTGTCGCCGGAGCTGGCGGCGATCCTGTTCGGCACGGCGGCCCGCGCCGAACCCGCCGAAGCTGCCCCGCCTGCCGAGGCGGCGCCTGCCGTCGCGCCCGAAGCGGTGCCCGAGGCCGCGCCCGCACCGGCGATCGAAGCGGCGGCGCCGGAGCCGCTCATCTCGCGTGAAGACGCGCGCACCCGCCCGATCGCGGCGGGCCAGTTCACCGCGCCCGCGCCGGGCGCTTCGGTCGAAGGCACCGTGCGCTATACCCGCGTCGAAGAACCGCTGGGCGGCGACGGCGGGCGGCGCATCCGCGAAAGCTGGGAGTTCTTCGGCCCGGACTATCCGGCGCTGGAAGGCCGGCTGGTCAAGCGGATCCGCAGCGAAGAAGTCGTCTACGCCGACGGCTCGTGGAAGTTCACCTTCCGGCGCGACTACAGCGAGGGCCGCGACGAACGAACCGTGCGCATCGCACGCGACGGCGAGTACATCGAGCGCACCGACCGCGTCCGCCGCAAGAACGCGCTGACCGGCAAGACAGTCCGCGCGGAAACGCGCGAGGCGCTGGCGTTTGCCCCGCCCAAGCACGAGGAGAAGCGCGGCTTTCTGAGCAGGTTGTTCGGACGTGGGAGCGACAGCGCGCGCCCAGAGGGTCCGAAGCAGTGGCGGCCCGCCACCAACTCCGAACAGCAAGAGGCGTACCGCCGGGGCGGCAAGGCATTCCGGCTGGGGATCTTCGAGCGCCCGTAACGCGCTTCCCCCCCCTCAGAATGTCATGAGCCTGGCCGCGGCCAGGCTCATTCGCGTTGCGCTCTCACCACCCAGGCAGGCACTTCAGGCAGTTTCGGCGGCGAGCATCCGCGCGAATTGAGCGCAAAAGATGTCGAACACCACGCGGTGCAGGCGGCTGCGCGCCGGGCTTTCCAGGTAGAGCAGCCCGACGATTTCGTCGCGCTCCCACAGCGGTCCGCATAGCACAGCGCGCGCCTGGTTGTCCCAGCCGCGGTAGACCGAGACCTGCGCCTCGCCGGTCGCCAGCGCGTGTGTGATCGCCCGGCGGTCGGGATCGATCTCGCTATGCGCGATGTAGTGGCCGGACGCATCGCGCCCCGTGCAGTAGCGCAGCCGTCCCTCGCCCTCGCAGCGCAGCAGGTAGCCGGTGCGAGCGTTGAACTGCTGGACGGCGCGCAGCAGCAGCGCGTCTAGCCGCGAGGCGTAGTAGGGCGTCGATTCCGCGTCAGCCTCAAGCGGGTGATCCGGCAGCTCCCTGGCGACGGCCTCGGCCTCGGGCGAGGTGTCCTGCTCACCGGGTCCGTAATAGCGGGCGGGCAGGTCGTCTGGCTCCAGCGAACGCTGCGTTGACTCGCGGCGGGCCTCTTCGACAGAATCAGGTCGTTTCAAGAAGGCTATGATCCGCCGGACCAAGGTCTCGCGTGACATAACGCTCCCCCACGAAGACACCTGTTACGTATGTTCCCCCTGGCTACACAATAGCATTTTTACGTTTTTCAGCCTATAGCACTGTGATACTGTTTCGAAAGCATGAAGCCTGCATGGATTCAAGCACTTTGTCTTAATGAAGCGGTGGCAGGCCGGGCGCACGCAGCGGATGGTGTACAATTACAGCTAGAGACATCATCGGGCCAGTCGGTGCGGCCGGGCGCGCCGCACACCGCGACAGGCTCCACGCCAGGGGGAGCGTATGTCCGCCAATCTCCGCACGCTGCTGTTGGTAATCGACGGCCTCGCGCTGATCGGGGTAGTAGCGTTCAGCGTGCTCGGCGCGCTGGAGCCAGAGGTCCCGGCCTATATTGCCGGGCAGATTGTCAGCGCGCTGATCGTGCTGGGGAGCGTCTTCTTGCTGCGCTATCTGCGCAATCACACGCCGTAAAGGGGCGGTCAACATCAGGGGCGCCCGCGCGGACGCCCCTGATCGTTCTACAGCGCAGCCGTGACACGCCGCTCAAGGCATCACGGCGTCCAGCGCCTGGCAGGCAGGGCAGCTTCCGCCGGGCCGCACGATCGCGTAGCCGGCAGCCGGGTCTGCTCCGTAGGTGGTGAAGTCCACGTTCCAGACGATCATCAGGCGGACGCGGCCACTGCTCGCCGAAAGCTGCGCCGCGCGCGCCAGCCAGGCGGCCTGCTCCGCCACCGTATTCCCCGCGCCCCATTCGAACCCGGCAGGCAGCGGGGCGTAGCCTTCCGGCGAAACGTAGCCCAGCTCGGTGAAGCACAGCGGGCGCGCGCCGCCGATCGCATTCCAGTAAGTGTTGACCATGCCCCAGAAATAGCGGGTGTAGTAGTTGTCGCGCGGGTCGCCGCTGGTCTGGTCGGGCGAGACGATCCCTTCGTTGTAGTGCAGCCCCACGCAGTCCGCATAGTTGAGCGCACCCGCCGACACCATGCCGCGCAGATAGCGGTCATCGTTCCAGACACGATCCGTGCCGAACGCGCCTTCCGCGCCGGTGGGCGCCGGTGCACCGCTGATCACCATCACGCTCGGATTGGCCCCCTTGATGGCGGCGTAGGCTTTTTGCAGCATCTGGGTATACATCACCGGGCTGATCTGCCCGCGCGGCCACTCGCGGTCCAGGTTCTGCTCGTTCCACACCTCGATCGCATCCGGGCCGAGCCGCGCAACACCCGCCAGATAGCCGGCGAATTGATCCATATAGGCGGTCGGGTTGGCGCCAAGCTGAGCCGGGTCGCCCACTACACCGAGCAGAATACGGAAGCCCTGGCTGTGCGCCTGGTTGATCGCGCCCGCCGCGTTATCGGGATTGTCGCCCAGGTTGTAGCGGATCTGGCGCTTGGCCCAGGTCATGCCCGCCTGACGCATCAGGTTCGGATACGCAAAGCTATCGACGTGCCCGCCCAAGCTGAAGCCGCCCGGCTGCGGCTGGGGTACCGGTGTGGGGGGTTGGGGCACGGGTGTCGCCGGTTGGGGAGCGGCGGTCGGGTAGACCCCGCCAGGTGTCGGCGTCGGGAAGCCGGGCACGGCTGTCGGGAAGCCGGGCGCCGGCGTGGGCGGCACCACCGCCGAGCCGGACAGCCTCAGCACCTGGCCGACATAAATCAGATTCGGGTTCACAATGTTATTGAGCTGTACCAGCGCAGCCACCGTCGTGTTGAAGCGCAGAGCGATGCGCGACAGCGTATCTCCGGGCTGGACCACATACGTCCCGCCGGGCTGAGGTTGAGGCACGGGGGTCGGCGGCTGGGGCTGCGGTTGAGGTTGCGGAGCCGCCCCCGGAATAGCCAGCACCTGACCGGCATAGATCAGGTTAGGATTCACTAACCCGTTGGCTGCTGCGAGGACCGGCCAGGTCGTTCCGTAACGCAGCGCGATGCGATAGAGGTTTTCGCCCGGCTGAACGATATGCGTCGTCCCACCCTGCGCGAGCGCAGGTTCGGCCCGGGCGAACCACGCTGGTCCGGTCAGGGCCAGCACGAGCACAGCAATAATAATCCATCGAGATCGCATGTTCGGCTCCTGAGGTGAGTCATGGCGAGCATTTGCCTTCATCATAGTTGGTTTTTGGTTTTGCACAACTGCGCCTCTGCGCCTGCCGCCGGGCGACGCTGTCAGGCTCCATCAACCACTTAGCCTATGGATAAATGCCCCATCTGGCGGATTTACGTCTACCCGGTATGACTCTAAGATAAAGTCATGTTTTCGGACCAGTGAAGCCCCGGCGACGCGCGCCAGGTGCTTAGGGAGGACAAATCAGATATGCTAGGGTCAATTATCGTGTGGATCGTCGTGGGTGCCATCGCCGGCTGGCTCGCCAGTGTGGTCATGGGCACCCGCCGTGGACAGAGCCTGCTGGAAGACATCGTCGTCGGCATCGTCGGCGGTCTGATCGGCGGCTTCGTGCTCGACCTGCTGGACATCGGCGGCGAAGTCAGCGGCATCAACATCGCCAGCATCGTGGTGGCCTTCATCGGCGCTGTGATCTTGCTGGTGATCCTGCGTGCCGTGCGCGGCACCGCCCAGGTCTAAGCCACTCCCACCCACCCAGATGGACCTCTGGCCCGCCTCTAACGAGGCGGGTTTTTTCGTGGCGCGCAGCAGCCATTTTCGAGGCAACACGCGTTTGTTTTATATTTTTTATTTTATGACAAGTTTGTGTTCGTAAATATGTATTAATGGAATTCTTATAGAATATTTGCTATTATTTGGGTTGACACTACGCTCGACAAGCGCTGTTCTGGCACAGCGTGTGAGTGTGCACAGGAGGATGAGCAACCATGTTGACGTCGCTGATCGTGTGGGTTGTTCTCGGTCTCGTTGTGGGCTATCTGATCAGCCTGGCGACGGGCGTAAACCGGGGACGGAGCCTGCTCGAATACCTGGCTGGCGGCGTCGTGGGTAGCCTGGCCGGCGGCCTCATCTTCCACTATCTGGACCTCGCCGGTGACGTGGAAGGTGTTGACATTGTCGCCGTAGTGGCTGCCCTTGTCGCCGCGATCATCCTGCTGCTGATCCTGCGCAATGTGCGCCGTCCCACCGCCACGGCCTGATCGTAGCGCCCCACTCCAGACCTAAACCCGCCCGCCTCGCACCAGGCGGGCCTTTTTTTCGCGTGGCATCGCCGGCCTCCATCGGCGATAATCCACCAGAGAACCCGCGTGGTAGAGCAAGGAGCAGAGCGATGGAGTATGTGAACCTCGGCAAAACCGGGCTGAAGGTCTCGCGCCTGTGCCTGGGCATGATGAGCTATGGCAGCTCGCAGTGGCGCGACTGGGTGCTGGACGAAGACGCCAGCCGCCCCCTGATCCGCCATGCCCTGGAGATCGGGATCAACTTCTTCGACACCGCCGACATCTACTCGCTCGGCATCAGCGAGGAAGTGACCGGGCGCGCCCTGCGCGACTTCACCGCGCGCCGCGAAGACTATGTGCTGGCGACCAAGGTCTTCAACCCGATGGGCGACGGCCCCAACGACCGCGGCCTGTCGCGCAAGCACATCTTCGACGCCATCGATGCCTCGTTGCGCCGGCTGGGCGTCGAGTACGTCGATCTCTACCAGATCCACCGGTGGGATTATCAGACCCCCATCGAAGAGACCATGGAAGCCCTGCACGACGTCGTCAAGGCGGGCAAGGCGCGCTACATCGGCGCGTCTAGCATGTTCGCCTGGCAGTTCGCCAAGGCTCAGCATACCGCCGAACGCCACGGCTGGACGCGCTTTGTCTCCATGCAGAACCACTACAACCTCATCTACCGCGAGGAAGAGCGCGAGATGATCCCGCTCTGCCTCGATCAAGGGGTTGGCCTCATCCCCTGGAGTCCGCTGGCGCGCGGCTTTCTGGCTGGCAACCGCACGCGCGACCGTCGCGGCGAGACGACCCGCAGCCTGTCCGACAGCTACGCGCACGAGATGTACTACCGCGACAGCGACTTCGACGTGCTGGATCGCGTGCTCGCCCTGACCGAGCGGCGCGGCGTCAAGCCCGTGCAGATCGCGCTGGCCTGGCTGCTGCACCGCCCCGGCGTCACCGCGCCCATCATCGGCGCCACCAAGATGCACCATCTCGACGACGCGCTGGCTGCGCTCTCGGTCACGCTTTCGCCCGACGAAATGGCGTTCCTCGAAGAACCCTACCGGCCGCATCCGATCCTCGGCCACCAGTAGGCACCGCCCCCCATCTCTCTCCGCCACGCCACGAAGGGAGAGGG
>Ga0226835_1001390_pt1 | contig 13352 bp, 11 predicted proteins | sample LAC_MetaG_1_FD_163627 | JGI IMG/M metagenome (GOLD analysis project Ga0226835, IMG submission 163627) | Anaerobic ammonium oxidizing microbial communities from anammox membrane bioreactor (MBR) in UC Berkley, California, United States -... | ecosystem: Engineered > Bioreactor > Anaerobic >...
ATGGTTGGTGGATGGCGCTATCTACACCGCCAAAGCACGTGCCGCTTGGTTGAGCGGTCAGTGGCAAACCCTCTGCCAGGAACGCGCCAACCTCCCTCTTGCCATCTGACAACTTTTGCGTGCACACCTGATCAACGACTAGCTTGACGCGCCCGATCATAACGGAAAGCCGCGACAGATGCAAGGTGTTATAATCTTATCGCACAAACATTCTATTTTTGATCTTCAGCGAACGCAGCCGGTTTGAGTTTATTCATAAAGTGCGAGAAGGTCTTCAGGTAATCGGCAATTGACTGCTCAAAAGTTGGTGGAGGAATAACGCCATGGAAATTGGTCTGGTGAACAAGATTGATATTGATCATGAGATGCAACAAGCATATTTAGACTACGCGATGAGCGTCATAGTTTCTCGCGCGCTGCCAGACGTGCGCGACGGCCTCAAACCAGTTCACCGGCGAATCTTATACGCCATGTACGATATGGGGGTGCGCCCCGATCTGCCCTACCGAAAATCTGCTCGCATCGTCGGCGAAGTCCTGGGAAAGTACCATCCGCATGGAGATATGGCGGTTTATGAAGCCATGGCGCGCATGGCGCAAAGTTTTTCCATGCGCTACCCGCTGATTGATGGGCAAGGCAACTTTGGCAGCGTGGATGGCGATCCGCCAGCGGCGATGCGCTATACCGAAGCGCGCCTGGCTGAGACCGCAATGCAGATGCTGGCGGACATTGGCAAAAACACGGTTGACTTCGTCAATAATTTTGATGGAGCTCTTACCGAGCCAACTGTTTTGCCCTCCGCTTTACCCAATCTCTTGATCAATGGGGCGACTGGAATTGCCGTCGGCATGGCGACCAGCATCCCACCGCACAATCTCGGTGAAATCGTAGATGCAATGCAATTCTTGCTGAGCAAATGGGAAGATCTGGATGAAGTGGGCATCGAAGATCTGATGCGCTTCGTCAAAGGCCCGGATTTTCCCACCGGCGGTGTTCTCGTCCATCCAGCCAACGGCGACAGCCTGGTCAGCGCCTACAGCACTGGCCGGGGACGGGTTGCAGTTCAAGCGCGCGCCCATTTGGAAGAAATGGAACGCGGACGCAGCAGAATCATCGTCACTGAACTCCCTTACATGACCAATAAATCTTCCCTCATCGAGCGCATTGCAGAGCTGGCGCGAGAAGAGAAATTAGAAGGCATTGCCGATTTGCGTGATGAGTCCGACCGCCAGGGAATGCGCATTGTTATCGAACTAAGTAAAACCGCCAACCCCGAAACCGTGCTTTCCAATTTATTAAGGCTGACTCCGATGCAAGTCACCTTTAGTTTAAATATGCTTGCATTGGTGGACGGCGAGCCGCGCCTGCTTAGCTTGAAACAAGCGATGCGCTATTATCTGGAGCACCGCCTGGAGATCGTCCGCCGCCGCAGCGAATATGATTTGGAAAAGGCGCGTCAGCGAGCGCACATTCTTGAAGGTTTACGGGTGGCGCTCAAGAATCTGGATGAAGTCATCGAAATCATCCGTAAATCGCCGGATGTAGATACCGCTCGAAATCGTCTGATGAAACGGTTCAAGCTATCGCAGGTACAAACCCAGGCGATCCTGGATATGCCCTTGCGAAGACTCGCCGCCTTGGAGCGTAAGAAAATCGAGGAGGAATATAAAGAAACCCTGGCTGCAATTAAAGAACTGGAGGCTTTGTTGCGTTCGCCAAAGAAAATACGCCAGGTGGTGAGCAGCGAGTTACAAATGGCAAAGGAGACCTTTGGCGACCGACGGCGCACCCACATCGTTCAATTGAAAGAGGGCCAATCGGCTGCTTCGATGATGACCGCCGCAGAGACTATTCCCGACAAGGATGTATGGATTTCTGTGACCAATGAAGGATTAATTTCGCGCAGCCTGGAAGACAGCTTGCCCCGCCAAAGCGGCAGAGAAGCGCCAGCCTGGCTTGTCCGAGCTAACACTCGTGATACGCTTTATCTGGTTTGCGAACAAGGCGAGGCCGCAGCCACACCAGTTCATGCTTTGCCAGAGACCAGCAACCCATTGGAAGGCGCACCGATCCATAAAGCGACGCCGCTAAGGGAAAATCATCGCCTGGCAGCGGCGATCGCTGTTCCTGCTCGAAACGGCCAAGACCAGAGCGATAAGCCGCCTGAAAAACGATTTCTAATAAGCGTCACCCGGCAAGGCATGATAAAAAAAACCAATCTCGATGAGCTTCCAGGCCCTTCGGCAAGCGTCTTCACAGTGGCGCGCGTTAACGAAGGCGACCAAATTGCCTGGCTGCGCCTTTCGAACGGCGATAACGAATTGCTGCTGGTCACCGCAGCCGGCGCCGCCATCCGTTTCAGCGAAGAAGAGGTGCGCCCGATGGGATTGGTCGCCGCCGGCGTGATGGGCATTAAGTTGGCTGCCAATGACGAAGTGGCCGGTATAGAGCTGTTACCAGCCGCTGGCGATGTGTTCTTCATCTCCAACACAGGCAGGGCGAAGCGCGTCAAGATAGATCAGTTTCCGCTGCAAGGTCGCTATGGACAGGGCGTCCAGGCGTGGAAGCTTGAGGCTAATGAGCGGGTGGCGGGCATAGCAGTTGGCAAAGGAAGCGAGCGAGTCACATTACATTTCAATCGCCTGCTGCCTAAAGCCATCCGCCTGGATGAAGCGCCATTGCAAACCCGCGCCGCGCGGGGTCAAATAATTCTGGAGTTGAAACCTGGCGACGCTGTTATCCGCGTGTCTGCGCCGTTGGAAGCGTTCCAAAGGTTGCCCACAAAGCCATCTACGGGCAAAAAAGCCGGCGCTGTAAAGAAGAGTTCAACCAGAGCTGGAACGACAAAAGCTAAAGCAGCGCCCCAGCAAACGCCCCAAGCAAAAAAGCCTGCCGCGCCAAAAGAAAGCGCGACAACGAAATCAACTCAAGTAAAAACCAGAGCTGAAAAAATCCAGCCCGCTACTCCCCAGGGTGAAAAAGTTGTAAAGGCAAAGTCCACCAGAAAAATCAAAGCGGGCAGCGCAGAATCCCCTTCTGCCGCGCCTACCGCAACACCAAAACCCGCCGGGCGAAAAGCCAGCGCTCCGCCTCCTGCATCTAAAACACCTGCGTCCAAAAAGCCGCCAATTTCAAGCGCAAGGCAATCTCCCACCCCTACCCCTACCACCCACAGCGGGAAGAAGAGCCGTTCACGCCCAATATCATCCGACGCGAAATCCACTGCTTCAACAGAGGACAGTTCGCCTTCCTCCCCCGCGGCGAAAAAGAAACCCTCGGAGAAATAAGAGGCGATATAGAATCTTGGGAGATTGATCTAAGACGAAATAGTGAAAAAAGTGTAATGATAAACAATCTTGCCGTTCACCAGACCAAAGGAATCTTGCCCATCCACCACATTACCTTTGGATGAAGATGCAAGCCAGGAGAAGTGACGCGAGCCGATGCGCCCTGTCTCGCCCATCAAAGTGAACGTCGCTCCCGGTAAAACCTGGTTGAACAGGGTTTGATACCAGAGCCGGATGGCATCCACGCCTTGAACAGTGCGATCCGGGGTTACATGGACCGCATTGTTTTCATATAACCCCACAACCAAAGCAGGGTCATGAGCGTTGAGAGCTGTGAAATAACGCGTCACAATATCGCCATCGGGTGCGCCCGACCAATCATAAGCTGCAATCGCGTCCCAAAGATGCGGTACATATAGGCGTGTATGTCCCCATTCCCAGAAATTCGCCGCGCTCAGGTTTAACAGGCGGGCGGTATCCATAAACTCTACGATATCCTCGGGCGTAGGTTGCCAGCTCCCTTGCATATAAGCCGACCCTGTGGGTATGATGGGGCGAAAAGGGCTGATCGCCTCGAATTCGCGAACACTGCGGATCAGTTGCTCCCCGGGGTTATGCGCTTCCACCCAGTACACCTGTGGCATGTTGATATCCACTTTCTCCAAGAAAGGCTGCCAGGGAAACTGCGGGTGGTATGTTGGATAGCGATAGGAGCTTAACGCCATTGGGAAAGTGGGCAATGCAGCTCGCAGGCGGCTCATGAATTGTCGAGCGGCTTCATCTCGTCCCGGCAGCTTATATGGATCCTCAGCATCAATTACATAACCATCTATAGAAAGTTGCCGAATGCGTTGAATAGCGATATCCGCTTCGCCATTTGGGTCATAACCATACACATAATGCCACCCCCACACTTCGATATTGCGATCCCGTAAAGCCATCACAACCGGCGGAACCAGGTCTGCGCCTGTTGTTGGATCCAAATTGTATGCAGATGTTCCATCTGCGATTTTCACCAAAACATGCGTCAAACCGGCCTGCCTGGCAGCATTGGCGATCGCATTTGCATCGCCAGCTTCACAGCGGCGGATCTGCCAGATATAGAATCCTTTACCCTGGAGAGTCAAGTGATAAGCCTTTACGGAAGGTTTTGTGACTTGCGGATGACCTGCATCACTGCCCCCTGTTGCGGCACTAAAACCATGGCGCCTTCGGGGGTGATCCAGTCATAGACATGATTATACGTGAGAAAATATTGGCGGATGTTCCGGGTCTCGGCTATTTTGGCCGCGAAAGGCAACCATTTGAGCACATCCACCAAAGTAATGTCCGTAGTCACGCTGCCCTTGTAAAGTTCATAAAACTCCGGCGCCCGGCGGAGCGCGTTCAACGAGATCAATTTATCGAAGATCGCTTGCAATACTTCCTGCTGACGGCGATTCCTGGCAATATCATTCGTGGTCTTGCGAGTGCGCACATACCACAGCACGGTATCTGCATCCATGTGAATATTTCCAGCTGGAATTGTCACCCAATAACCACCGCGGTAATCCGAAACCGGCTCGGCGACCTGGACATCCAGGCCACCCAAACCATCAATAATCTTCTTGAAGGAAGAAAACTCGATCAGCACAAAATAATCTATTTTTACGCCAAAGTTTTGCTTAAAGGTCTGCGCCAGAAGCGGGTAGCCGCCGTACGTCCAGGCAGTGTTGATGCGTCCCATGCCATAACCAGGCAATGGGATATACAAATCGCGCGGGAATGAAGTGATATTGACCCTGCCCAATTCAGAATTGAGCGTGATCAGCATGATGGTATCGGTGCGAAATTGATGGTCCCAGGGACGGCGATCTGCACCCAACAGCAAGACGTTGATCTGGCTAGGCAATTGAGACAATTCGGGTTCAACCAGTATGCCAGCCGCCGGTTGAGTGAATTGGGGGGTTGGGGTGGGCAACGGCGTGTTTGTTGGTCCCGCCCATTCGATGCTGCCGGGTAAGGGCGTCGGCGCTAAAGGTTGAAAGGGGGTGGGCGTGGCAGTGGCGTCTGCACCCGCCAGAACGAAAGTCGGGCGAGGCGTATCGAGTAAAGAGACGGCAACTGCTGGCATCTCAGCCGCCATCGGAGCGCCGCAACCAGCCAATAGAATCGTCATCCAGACTATGCCAACCACAAGGTAGCCAATGTATCGCCGCAGCTCGTGAGCAGCGCGGCGCAATTTACAGAACAGAACCTGCTGTCTGATGAGAGACCTGGTTTGCTGCATCGTGCGATTCAAGCGGAAGTTCACGAAGGGCGTCCTCACGAAGTTCACGTTATAGTCAAGGTGAAGGGTAGCTCTGCGTTGCGGTAGCAGGAGAGGTGTCAGGCGGCGCAGGCGTCTCAGTAGGCACCGGCGGCGCGGTAGGCATAGGCGGCACGGTTGGAGATGTCGGGGGCGGCAGCGTTTCGGTCGGCACAGGTGGAGCAGTGGGTTGGATGGGCGTATTCGTGGCAGTATTCACTGGCGGAGAAGTTGAGGTACTGGTAACAGTTACTGGGGTCGGAATAACCGGCGTTGAGGTGGTCGTAGGCACCGGCAGGACATGGGTCGAAGTAGGCCAGGGAGAAGGATTAAAGGTCGCCGTCCAAACAGGAGGTGTCCAGGGTAATGTGGGAGAGGGCGTGACATAAACTGGCGGGTAAAAAGGCACACTCAAAGCCTGCCCCACATAAATCATGTCGCTCGTCAGGCAGTTGGCAGATCGAAGCGTCCCGATCGAGAGATTGAGAGCGCGGCTCAATCGGTATAAGGTATCGCCCGGGCGAACATAATAGATGACCCAACCGGCTGGTCGTACACACCAGGTAGTAGGCGTAACTTCTACTACGGTAATCGGAGGAACGTAAAGCAAAATTCCAGGCTGCAGGCTCGAAACCGGCAGACAATTCGCCGTTTTCAACAACTCCACAGAAACGCCGTAACGGCGAGCCAGCGATCGCAAGGTGTCATCTGGTTGGATCGTTATCTGCACCCATCCAGACGGCGGAGGGCATGTGGTTTGGGTATGCGTTTGGAGCGACAGAATCACGGAAGTTGGCGCAATGGTCTCAAGGAAAATGCCCGTATTCATCCCCGCCAAAGTCAGCTTTGGTTCGCCGACGAATGGGAAATAGGTAACCACAGTGGTTGGCGCGCTGCCCAGGGTGTAGCCACTTTCAAGAAAAGAGAGTGAAATGCTACCTAAAACCAACGCGCTGGATAGCAGGGCAAAAAACAAACCGAAGCCGATTTGACGCCAATCCTTCATGCAGCGCCCCTGCCTGTAACAGATTGTTCCGCAGTCGCTGAAACCGGCAGCACCACGCTGAAAGTCGTCCCCTTGCCGATTTCGCTATCCACCCAGGCGCGGCCGCCAATGGCCTCAATTAACTGTTTCATGCGCGGCAGCTCATGGCTGCTATCGCCAAGACCGGGGATCGGTTCTGCATCCAACCGCGGCGAAAATACCCTCGTCAAATCGGCTGGCGAGATCCCGGCTCCGCAATCGCTGATCTGCACTAAAACATAGTCTTGGTCGTTGTCGCCGGTTTTCAATTGAGCCTTTACCACTACTTCGCCCCCCTCTGGCGAAGCCTGCCCGGCATTCATCAATAATTGATTGAAAACCTTTTTGAGCGCGTACCGATCGGATTGGATGTTCAGACCATTGGCTGGTACATCCAACTTGACAACCACGCGCTTTCTCTGCAGCGTTCCATCCATTTCTACGACTGCCATTTGGAGGATTTCACGCACATCTACGAGCGCATATTCCAAACGAGCGGTATTGCTTTCCGGGGCAGTCGTTTGGATCAGGTCATCCATCAAACGGCTAATTCGATCCGTAGAAACGCGGATGCGTTCTAAATATTTCCTTTGCTTGGCGCCTAGAATGCCGATCGCTTCGCCCAACAAAACATCCGTATAGCCAATAATGGATGACAAGGGCTGGCGCACTTCACGGGCGATGGAGGCCACAGCCTCAAACTGTGCTTCAGAAGGTGAAACATCCACCTGATTCATCTTCAATTCAGCGATCTTATTATCCGCCTGCGCTAACGCCTCGCTCAATAAAGCGATCTCCTGCAAAGCCAGGCGTAATTCACCTTCACGGGCTTGAATCGTCTCAGTGTAATTCCGCTGCGCCATCTTAATATTTTCAACTAGCTGCTCATTTTCCAATCGCAGGCGTTCTAGTTGTTGCAAAGCTGCTTCATGGGCAGCAGCGACCGCCGTCAGACTGGAAATCTGTTGATTGTCTCGTTCGGCGTTTTCTTGCATCACTGCAATTTGGCCGCGCAATTTCTGGTTTTCTTCCAGTGCCTGCCGCGCCTGGTCTTGAGCGATCTGCCTTTGCTGGCGCGTCTGGGAAATTTCAGCGCGCAGGCTGATTGTCTCCCGGCTATGGTGCAAGAACTGCGCCAGCATGTTGAGCAGTGCGGCTAAGGCGTCTTGTGCGTCCTGATTCCAATCTCTTTTAGAGACGGGCGAAAGAAGAACCACGCTTTCCGTCAGCTCATGCTCGGCGCCCGTTAGCGGAATAAATAGCAGGTTGCCGCTTTTTTCAAAACCAAATAACTCGGCAAAGGTTGCCAGGTCTGGAGAAGAACTGCCAGATGATAAGCGGCGGGCGCGTCCCATCCGCGCCGCGGAGGAGATCATGGGCAGGCTGGCCGCGTCTGTCGCTTTGCTTTCTAAAGAGCGTCGGGCAAGACGGTCATAAGCTGAGCGCACCGTTATTATTCCGTCCGAATCTGGCGGCGTCAACCACAGACAATAATCTGCATCGGCGACTTGCGCCAGGATACGGGTAATTTCGGCAATAATATCATCGGGGTCTCTGATATCAGGCAGCCGGGTCAGGGCATCCCAAATTGCGGGATGAGCATATACGTTGGCGCTGGCGGACGCGGCTGTTTCAACGTCCGCAGGGTTGGTCTCCAACAGTGATTGCCCTGGCTGTATCTCCGCTAATAATTCAACGGGTTGAGCAATAAAACGCTGCGGCGCGAGTAGTAAGAATGGATAAGCGATCATTTGCGCCAGGCGCAGGATAGAAGGATAGTCGCCTCCATAAGGTAGCAACACCAAATGCGCTCCCCAGCCCACGCCCAAAATAAAAAACATTATCGCTCCGTAGGCATATCCTGCAGGACGTTTCAGCGCCGCGATGACCAGACCGAATATTGCAAGCCCCAAGCCAACATAGCCAGCAGCCTGATCCAGGAATGAGCCATTAAAAGCAACCTCCTGCGCCTGATTCGTCCACCACAAAGTGGTCATCACTCCAGAGACGACAACCACCAACCCCAGCAGTAACGAGCCAATATCTGCATACGGAGATGAATCGGGAAAACACCAGAGCCAAAGCAAAATTACCATCGCCAGGATAGAAACCAGACGATCTAACGGCGGGAGCAACAATTCGCCATTGATGACCCCCTGCCAGGTCAGGCCAGATAGCGTGAATAACGTCACCTGCAGAAGCAGCAAGCAAACCAACGCCCCCAGTGTACGCTTGCTGCGCGCGGGTAGTTGTTGACGATCCTGGTTGGCGACCAGCGCTAATGCGCCGGCCGCTGAAAAAGCTAACACAAGATGATAAGTCAAACTGCCTGTTTCGGCAGCAATCAGTTTAAGAAATTGCTCCAGCCAGACGCTCATGGTTCATTTTCCCTTAACAAATTATAGCACAAGCGATCTACTCGGGCGTAGAAATTTGGACGTCTCCCTGTGCAGTGTTGATGACCAATGGGATTAATATGAGCCGCAGAGAGCACATAGAGCAAGAGGGAATAGAAGGAAATCTCCGCGTATGCTGCGTCTGAGATGAAAATAGTCTCTCTGTGACCTGTGTGAACTCGGTGGCAATATTTTCATCCTTTGGGGCGAACCGTTGTTCATGACAATGCCAACGCTCAAGAGGGAGACGAGCGGGAAATTCAGGTTGACAAAAAAGAAAATAAAGGTAAAATATCCGGCGCAAGTACGGAATAGCCGAAGTGGCGGAATTGGCAGACGCGCTACGTTCAGGGCGTAGTGAGATTACTCTCGTGTGGGTTCGACTCCCACCTTCGGCACTCCGCCTCTCCCCTCAAATGGCATGTATTTTGCAATCTATAGAGGGGATTTTTATTTTTCCGTTCCTGGCGCGCTGGTGAGAGCACTTGCAACAATCCATTGCTTAGGGTAAGATGGTAATAGAAAGCGCACCTCTGCAAAGGGAGCACCTGTCATGAAATACGCCGGCCTTGTGATTGTGTTGGTTATCCTGGCGCTGCTGGTGATGGAATTCAACAGCCGCACTGCCGAGCTGAATCGTTTGCGCTCCGAACAGGAAGTTATCAATGCCCGCCTGTTGAGCAAAAAACAGACGTTAGCCGCATTGGATGCCCAAATCGCCTACGCAACTTCAGATGCAGCGGTCATGAAATGGGCTTACGAAAACCATATGGCGCGTCCGCAAGATTATGTAGTTGCGCCGGTCGGCGCCATCCAGGCTACGCCCACGCCGCAGCCAACGCCTCAACCAACGCCCACCTCCATCAATCATCTGATGCAATGGCTATCTCTTTTCTATGACGCTCCAACGCCTGCTCCGGAGCGTTAAAAATCAAAAAAGCGCGTCTTGACGCATCTCAGGGTACATGTTACAATCTTGCCCGCTCTCAGGATAATCACCTGGAGCAGGTAAGGGAAAAAATACGATGCGGGGTGGAGCAGTGGCAGCTCGTCGGGCTCATAACCCGAAGGTCCTTGGTTCGAATCCAAGCCCCGCTACTAAACGGCAACTGCACATCGTCGGGCTACTCAAAAACGGGAAGCCCGGCGATTTGCGTTTGTGGCTTTCCAACGCCCATCACCCTGGGGATACGGTCTCCTGCACAGAAGCCCTCACCCTGGTACTGGCGGCAGAGGCTCACACCGGGCTGTGCCCAGCGCGTTTCCCCTGATCAAGAACCTGTAGCAACTCGACTTCGACTTCCAACCCAGCCTGGATCAGCGCCAGGTGTGGGAAGTGGCTGGGATGAGTTTTGCTGAGCGGGCGCACAACGTCATCCTGCTCGGTCCACCGGGGGATGGGCAAGCCTTACCTGGCAATTGCCCCAGACGCCACACGCGCCGGACGCTCTGCCATAGCGTATAAAGGCTGTACTCGATCTCGAAGAACACCACCGTCGAGAACTGCACCAGGTCAAGGCCTGTCTCCACAAGGCGGGGATTGCAAATCAAAACGTCGGTGGTGTTTACCCGTTTGGCAATCCATTCCTCTCGCTTGCGCGGGTCAATGTTCCCGCCAAAGATGGAGACTCGCAGCTCATTGGCTTGCAGCGGCAGCATTACCCGGTCTTGAATATCGCGCGTGCCGGACTGACGAACATAGACCAGCACTTTACGCCCTTGTTGCTTTTCGAGTTTACAGAAATCTGCCAGCCAGTTATCTTTCGGAAGCCATTTATGACCATTTGGATTGCTCGAAGAGTATCCCTGCGGGTAATTGCCGGCAGCTCCATCAGCGGGGGAGCGCTCAAAGGTTGTTATCTGCCGCGATGATAGCGACTGGAAGGCGCCGCCTGAAGGTACATAAAGTCGGCTACGCCGACTCCCAGCCCGCTTGAAGCGGGCTTTGTAACCTGAGGCGTCGGTTGGAAACCGATGCCGGGGCGAGCACAACCAACATCTTTTTAGTGCATCCATTTCAAGCTCGCCTGGCTTCCCGCGCGCAGCTTTGTGATAAACTTCCTTAATCTGTAAATTAGATAATAATGGTAATATATATACGCATTGCATCTTGTAGGGGAAAGAAGGGGCTGCTATTCGGACTGTGTTGACCCAAAGAGCATTTATGCAATCGCACATGATTTAGTTCTTTCAACTTATTCTCAAGCGGAGGTTATATGATCGGCAATAAAAAGGTTTTATTCAGAGGGATTAACGTTGTTCTGCTGATTGCTATGCTGTTGCTCCCTACAGTCGCTTTCGCAGAGCCAATGCCCTGGGGCGGCTTCGTCACCCCGGTTTTCGGGCTGGCGGCTGCGCCGGACGGCAGCTTGCTGGTTGCAGATAGCGGCGCCGGCATTGTCATGATGCGCAAAGGCCAGGGACGGTTGTTCGCCGAGCTGCCTGGCGTCACCGATATTTCCCCCATCGGCCGCGGTGAAATGTTTGCTGTAACAGGCGGCGGCGAGGGAGATAACGCGGCCATGCTCTTTCGCGTTTCAAAAGGCAAACTGCGCGGGATTGCCGACCTGGGCGCATTCGAAGCTCAGGTAAATCCAGATGGCGGTGAAGTCGATTCCAATCCCTATGATGTGGCTGCCCTTGCTGGCGGCAGAGCCCTGGTGGCAGATGCCGGGGGAAATGACTTGTTGATCATTGACCGTAAAGGCGCGGTTGATTGGGTTGCTACATTCCCGGATGAGCTGGTCCCCACGGCGCACGCCAAGCAACTCATTGGCTGCCCCACCCCACCCCCAGGACTTGAATTTGTCTGTGAATTGCCCGATATGATACCGGCTCAGGCTGTCTCCACCAGCGTTGCTGTTGGCCCAGATGGCGCTTATTACGTCAGTGAGCTAAAGGGCTTCCCCGGACCAATAGGCGAGTCACGCGTTTGGCGGGTCGAGCCAGACGCCCGTCATGTGGATTGTGGTTCCAGCCCTAAGTGCTCCGTCGTGCTGGATGGCTTCACTTCCATCGTTGACCTGGCATTTGGGCCAGATGGCACGCTATACGTAGTGGAATTCGATGAAGCTGGTTTCCTGGCCGTAGAATTGGGCCAGTTTGGGCTTCCCGGCCTCACCCAAGGAGGCACCATCAACGCTTGCGATACGTCCTGGAACTGCACAGAATTCGCTGCACACCTCCCGCTACCTATCGCCGTGGCCGTCAACCGCACCGGTCAGGTATTTGCCGTGATCAACGCTCTGATCCCCGGCGCCGCTCAAGTAGTCCCCTTGCCTTAGCTACTTTGATAGATTGAGAAAAGACGCCATCCGTAGATTATTTCGGGTGGCGTCTTTTCATCTAGCAACGTCAGGCGGTTTCATGGCACCAGGAATATATCAGTCTTATGACAAACAAAGAACGGCGGCGCAGCTTTGCTTGAAGCAAGCGATCAATAAAGCCCATCTCACGCAATATGAGAAAACCGAGGCTCATCAACCCCGCTGCTCTGGCGCATTTGCTCCTGATCCCAGTTCTTGTAAAAGTCTTTTGGAAGTTTACCTTGCAGTTTGATCTATTCCTCGAACAGCAGCGAACCCCATATCCTCAATATATCTGCGAATGGCAGGGATGGATATTTTTCCACCACTGCTTACAACCTGACCATTCACCAGCACGAGCGGCAATTGCGCCCCTTCAGGCAAATGTGGGCAGTTAGGTTCGAAGAGGTCGAAGTAATTCACCTGGACAGAATCACCAAATCGTTTAACCAGTTGATCGGCGGCCCAAGAGGCCACCTCACGCCAGGCGTCTTTCACCCCATCGGCGCAGGCAATTTGCGCTCCGATGATTTGAACAACCACTTGCTCGTTCATCAGCAGCACCCCGGGCCAGCCACAGCAAAGCTCTCATCGTCGGGATGGGCTAAGATTGCGAGCATTCGTTTCGGTTTGATTTCCATGATGTGCCTCATAACAGGCTGTTGGCCGGGTGATTCTCCCATCGCCGGCCAACGGCCAAATCAAACAGATTATCTGGCAGGTATAGCTACCGGCCGATAAATCCGTTCACCCAACTCAGCCAGCATCTCCAGACCCTTGACCTCCTGCGGTAGGAGCGGGATCTGAGCGACCGGTACCTGGAAACGCTCTGTGATCTCCACCAGATACTTTTCCTGCATCAGACGGCGAGAGCGAGCGAAGGGGGTTGTGGTTTGCTCCGGTGGAATAACCATGTTGGCCACCACCAGGCCGGGTCGGATGCCAACCGTACTTAATTCTTCCGCGGCGCGCCAGGCTTCAAGAATAGGAGTAGATTCCGGGTACATTACAAAGGCGAAGGCGCTCTGCTGCGGATCGCGCATCATCTCGATC
>Ga0226835_1001392_pt1 | contig 13348 bp, 1 predicted proteins | sample LAC_MetaG_1_FD_163627 | JGI IMG/M metagenome (GOLD analysis project Ga0226835, IMG submission 163627) | Anaerobic ammonium oxidizing microbial communities from anammox membrane bioreactor (MBR) in UC Berkley, California, United States -... | ecosystem: Engineered > Bioreactor > Anaerobic >...
TGTTGGTGGTGTATGTCGGCTATCTCAACCCGGACCGGCTGTTGACGCCGCTGCTGGATGCGGCGCTGGCCCTGCCGGATGTGTGGGTGCTGATCGGCGGCGTTGGGCCTCAGGCGGAGCTGGTCGCGTCCTACGCGGCGCGCTGCCCGCGCATCAAAGCGCTGGGGTGGGTGCCGGTGGATGATGTGGTCACGATCGTGGGGTCGGCGGATGTGGTGTATTATGGTCTCGACGCGCAGAACCCCAACAGCGCCTATTTCATGCCCAATCTGGCGCTCTCTGCGATCGCGGCGGGCCGTCCGCTGCTCACCACACCGGTGGGCGAGATCGCCGAGGTCATCCGTGCGGAAGGTTGCGGCGTTGTGATGACGGCGCCGACCGCCGCGGCTGCGGTCGAGGCGTTGGATCGGCTGCGCGGCAGAACCTTTCGGGCGGAGCTGGCCCGCCGGGCGCGGGCGCTTGGCGCAGCACGTTACAACTGGAACTATGCCGCGGCACAACTGCTTGAGGCATACAATTGTACGAGCTTTGTCAAGAACTGTTCTTAAGGCGTTTTTTGGGAATAAATTCATATTTGTGAGCAAAGGTTGTGTGATAATCTTAAGTTAGCGTCTATGCGTTTTTTATTTATTGGCATCGATTCTTCCTGTTCTGGCAGCATGCGTGCTGCGCCAGTTTTCATCTCGTGGACGCCTGCTCGCCAGGTGACCATGCACAGGAGCGCATCATTATGTCCAAGATCATCCCCTTGGCTCGCGCGATTGTCATTATCCTTTCGATGCTTATCGGACAACTCCCGGCGCTGGCGCTCGCCGCTCCGGCTGCTGAACCGTTGTCGGGCGCGGCTCTGATCGCGGCGCCTGACGCTGAAGGGGGGGAGGGTCAGATCGCGGCTGGGCTGACCCCCATCGGGGTCGCAGAGATCCCGCTTCGCCAGGACCTTCCTCAGGAGTGCAAGATCAAGGTGCTGGCGGCGGCGGTGCAGGACTACCCCAGCGAGCCGGACCGAAGCCAGCCACCCAGCGGCACGACCAATCCCACGCCCTTCGGGGCTGTGCCGGTCACCGAAGCGGCCTCGGGCGATGTGCTGAAAATCTGGGTCGTGGTCATGAACTGGACAGACGATCCGGGTTGTGCGACCAATGAGGCAATCACAGTTACGGGTATCAACCTGACGGTGGCGGGCCAGACGCCGCTGCCCGAGCCGGGCTGGGATCAAATATCCCTTCCGCACACCATGCCCGCGCCGGGTGCATATTGGGAGGGCCGCTACCGCTACGAGGTCAGCGCGTTTTCCCCCAGCGAGATCCGGATTGAGGTCACGGTGGACGCCAGGGATTCCAGTGACGCTCTGGTCCGGGATGAAGACAAGACGTGGAAGGTGACGGTCAGCTCGCCCGGCTTTCTGCTCATGTCGTTCGAACCGAGCGTGAGCACGGCGGCCCCCGGCGACCTGGTCGATTTCACGATCCGGGTGCAGAACACGCGCCCCGGCGTGGTGATCGACAACCTCACGGTCGAATCTGAGTTCTCGCAGTTTGTCAGCCAGTGCAGCGGCATCGAGAAATGGACCGTCGGCGGCTCCCCGATTACGGAATTGCAGTCCGGGCAGATTGCGGAGTGCACGATCAGAAATGTCGTGATTCCCCCGTCAACCGAGACCGGTGAGTTCCGCCTGACCGGGACGCTGACCGCCCACTCCGGCGGCGCCGAACCGGCGTCTGCCGAGGTGGAGAGCGATCCGGTTCAGATTCACCAGGCGAGCATCAAAGTCACCAAGACGGTCCAGCAGATCATACGCGGCACGCAGATCGTGTCGGAGCCGGCCCAGCCGGGCGATACGATTCACTATCTGATCACGGTCGAAAACACGAGCCTGGGCGGGATCGCGGTCGATCACCTGACAATTCAGGACAGCCTGACCGGGCTAATCGCCGTGTCGCCATCGTTGGTGCTGGAAGCGGGTCAGTCGAGGCCGTTCAACACCCAATGGACGGTGCTGCCGAACAGCCAGGACCCGCTGACCAACCGCGTGTCGGTTACGGCGCGCGCGGTCAACACCGGCCGCACGGTCAGCGCCGATGCGGCGGTGTCGGTCGATATCGCGGACTCCGCGCTGGAGATGGAGCTTGCCGCGCTGGACCCGGTCACCGGGCAGCCCAGACTGGCTGCCAATGTCGGCGACACGGTCCGCTTCCGGATGACGCTGTCGAACGTGGGCGACGAGCCGATCACCAGTCTGGACTATTCGCCGCTCGGCGGGACGCTGCGCAGCTACGGCACGCTGCCCAGTCTGTCCGGAATCACGTTGGCGCCCGGCGGCGTTCGCACGTTGACCTGGGATTACACGATCCTGGACGAGGACCCGGATCCGCTGGTGAACACGGTGGCGGTCAAGGGGATGGTCGGGGGACGGCAGCTCACTGTGCAGAAGCAGGTGGTGGTTGATGTCACCAACCCGAACATCGAGATCGCGGTGACGGTCAGCGAGCCGGCCGCGACGACCGTGCTGCGCGGCGGCGAAGTGGTCTACAACATCGTCGTCACCAATAAGAGCGCCAACCCGATCTGCAACGTCCTGGTCAGCCAGTTGCGCGTCGATCCGGACACGGGCCAGGAGACGCCTATCATCCCCGCCGTGCCGATGCTGTGGCCGGGCGCCACACCGGGCCGCCTGGAAGGCACCGGCACGGGCAACGAAGCGGCCAGCGCCTCGACGACCTATCTGGTGACCAGCACCGACAAAGACCCGCTGCATATGGTCTTCAAGGTGACGGCCAGCTCAAGCTGCGAGGGCGGCGGGGAGTTGCTCTCCGACCGGACCAGCCGTGTATTGAATATCTCCGACGTGCAGGTGAACGCCGAGATCGGCGCTGCGCTCGGCCCGGACGGCGTGGCGACGGTCGGCGAGGCGATCCAGTTCACCTATCTAGTGACGAACGTCGGCACCATCCCGCTGAGCAACGTCAGCGCGACGGTCTGCTACCCGTCGCGCCTGCCGGCGGAACCGCCGAACTGCAATGTCCCGTTGAGGCTGACCAATCTGCAAGGTGGCGCGCTGCTCCAGTTCGAGACGGCGACCGGCATCTTCACGCAGGTCATGACCCAGGCGGATGCCGATGTGGGGCAGTTCCCGGTTGAGGTGACGCTCTATGCGACGGACAACCGGAGCCGCGATGTCACGCTCAAGACCACGACGACGATCGTCGTGACGACGCCGGACTTCCTGCTGCAGGTGACCGGCCCAACCGAAGTAGTCAACGGCGACACGCACAACTTCAGCTTCACGCTGACCAACGACACCAACGTGGACCTGACCGACGTGCGCGTGTTTCTGGCGGACGATCCGGACCATCCGGTGGCGACAGTGGCGACGCTGAGCGGCGTGCCGGGCAGCAACACGTTTACCGGGAACTTCGACCACACGATCAACGCACCGCCAGGGGCGACGACGTTCGAGCTTGTGCTGCGCGCTACGGCCACCAAGGGTGACGGCAGCGTGATCGCGACCGGCTCGCACGTGCTCACGCTCATCCCGATGATCACGGTCGACAAGAGAGGGCCGGATGTCGCCACGCCGGGCGAGGACGTTGAGTATCAGATCACGATCAAGAACAACTCGAACAGCCAGACGTTCACCGCCGACCTGGACGGGCTGCACGACGATGTGCTGGCCGCCTATGGCGTGCCGGTGAGGCGAGAGGACTTCGCCTGGCCGGGGCCGGTGGGCGTGTTGGGGCCGGGGCAGCAGGCTACGGCGACGCTCACGCTGCCACAGGTGAAGGCCGATGTCTCGCCGCTGGTTAACACATTTACCGTGGTCGGCACAAACGACGCGAGCCAGGCTGTCGCGGGGATCGGGCAGCATGAGATGGACGTATCATGCCCGGTGCTGATCCGGTTCGACGTGACGGAGACCGTGACTAATCCCAGCGACCCACTCGATCCCTACGTACACATCCTGCACGAGACGCTGCGCTGGCAGATCACGCTGGTTAACATCACCCAGTCGACGCTGCAGAACGTGGTAGTCACCGAGTCGCTGAACTGGGGCGGCCCGGTTCCCGGCCTCCCCAGCACGATCGGGCCTAACGAGCAGGTGTCGCTTCCTGCCTTCGAGAGGCCCATCACGCAGGATTACTACAGCCCTTCGACTGAAGACCAGGACTACATGACGAGCGACGTGGAGGTGACCTTCAGCGAGGTGGCCGGCAGCAACGCCTGTTCCGGGCAGGGGCAGGCTCCGCTGTTCAGCCCGATCGGTGTGATCAAAACGGCCGACCCCTCGCTGGCACTCACGGGCGATACCGTCACATACACGCTGACCCTGATCAACCTGGCCGGTCCCGAAGACCCGATCAACACCTATACGGTAACGCTCAACGACCCGCTGCTGTCGGCCAACCCGATCCCGATGTTCTACAACGGGGAAGGCCAGCCGGCTGTGACGTCAGGTGAGATGGGGCCGGGCGAGGTGGTGACCGGCCCGGCGCTGACGTATGTGGTTAAGGACAGCGACCCCGACAAGCTGGTCAACACGGCGACGGCGCAGTTCCCCGATCCGGGCGCCCCCGATGTGACCTTCTACACCACCGGCAAGGCCGAAGTGACGACCGTCAAGCCGCTGCAGCTTGTCAAGACGCCCAGCCAATGGGAGGGGATCCCTGGCACGACGATCTACTATAGCTACGAGCTGACCAACGCGACCGAATACACGATCCGCGACCTCACCCTGAGCGACGACCGGATCGGCCAACTGATCCCCGGCCCGTACACTGACCTGCCGGGAGCCAAGCTGACGCTAGGCGGTTTCGAGTCCTTCACCATCTCCAGCGTGCCGTACGACATCCCGATCGACGCGCCCAACCCGCTGGTGAACACGGCGACGGCGACCTACACGATCGATCTGCCGGGCGGCCCTCGCACGCTGACGGAAGGCGTGAGCATCGCGGTTAACATCACGCCGCCGGACATCGTGATCGAGAAGCGGGTGCGCGACGCCGGGACCAGGGAGCCGCTGCCGGACGATCTGCCGCTATCCACGCCGGGCGGCGACGGGATCGTCGAGGGAACGGTCGGGCAGCAGGTCGAATACTGCTTCACGGTGAGCAACAACAGCCCCTCGTCGCAGTCCTATGTGGACAACATCCGGGTCGAGGACGTGATGCTCGGCGAGGGCGCGCTGCAGATGTGGTTTGAGGCCGCGGTTGAGATCGCGTACCAGCGCCAGGGCGCCGGGAGCCGGCGGCTGTATGGCGGGGAGTCGGTGGACTTCTGCTATCCTGTCGCCATCACGCTGAACCGCGCCCTGGGCGACCCGCTGACCAACAAGGTCACACTGCGGGGTGAAACGCCGTCGGGCGGCGCAATGATCCCGGTCTACACCGACGACAGCCTGACCATCGACCTGCTCGGCACGGATCTGCTGATCACCAAATCGGCATCGCAGCCGCTCGCGTACATCGGCCAGGAAGTGACCTACACGGTTCGCATCGAGAACCGCAACCAGACCTACCTGATCGACAACATCGAGCTGCTGGACTCGTTCCTGGGTGTGGTCGATCCGGCCATGGTGGACTGGTCTGCCAACGCCAACGGTGGGATACCCGGCTCGCTTGGCCCCGGCGGGTACGCCACGCTGGTCTACCCCTACACGATCCAGCCGCACGACCCGGACCCGCTGATCAACTCCGCCTCGGTAACGGGCGTGCTGGCCGACGGACAGGGGACTGAGGTTGAGGACTCAACACAGTCGTCGCTGGCGATCACGCCGAGCCAGCTTCTGGTGCGCAAGTTTGCCAGCGCGAGCCGTGCGCTGCCGGGCGCGAGTGTCCACTACACAATCGCGATCACCAACGTGGGGCAGGTGCCGGTCTATGACCTGCACGTGACCGACACGCGCAAAACCGACCTGCCAGCCCCGACCGCCACCGACCTGATGCCGAACAGGACGGCGTATGTCTATTACGACCTGGACATGCCGAGGGTTGAAGACCTGGCGGCGAATCCGGAGCTTGACCCGTACATCAATACCGTGACGGTTGAGGGCACGATCTACGACGAGCGGGGGATCCCGCAGCCGGACCCGGTCGTGGGGCAGTCGACCGCTACGGTGGACATCATCCAGCCGAACGTGAGCATCTCCAAGGTGCCGCAGGTCGAGGCGGCGACGCCCGGCAGCGGGGTCGATTACACGATCACGATTCGCAACACCGGCGGGGCGGGCGACACGCTCACCGATTTGATCTTCACCGACGTTACCGCGGGGGTGATGCTGGACCTGGACAGCGTCTGCCCGGAGGGCCCCTGCCCGTTTGTCTACGGGCCGGAGCCGTATGCGGGCGACGGGGCGCCCAACCCGCTCGATGGCCAGCCCTATGCCCCGGCGCACGGTCTACGGCATCGCGAGATGCTGATCGGCACGATCACGGTCGATGTGCCGCCCGCCGGGGCCGGTTCCGAGTTCACCAACGTGGCGGCGATCCAGGCTTCGCTGGGCGATACCACCGTCCAGGACCGCAGCTCGGCGACGATCGACGTGCGGCAGGAAGGCATCCGCGTCGAGAAGGTGGCCTCGACCTCGACGGCGACCATCGGCGAAGACGTAACCTATACGATCCGCGTGGAGAATACCGGCACGGTGCCCTTCACGCGGCTGACGATCGCCGACGCCGCGATGCCGGGTGGGACGCTGACGGTAACCGGCGGCTTCCCGGACACGGACGGCGACGCGGCCACACTCGACCCCGGCGAGGTGTACGAGCACGTCTACGTGCATCGCGTCACACCCACCGACAGCGACCCGTACACCAACCGCGCCTCGGTCAGCGCCTTCACGTCGGCGGGCGCGGTGGTGATCAACAGCGCCCAGACGACGGTTGACATCCAGCTTGCGGAGCTGCGCGTCGAGAAGTACGTCTGCGCGCAGGACAACCCCGAGGGCAACACGCCGCCCGATCCCTGCACGCCGGCGGTCAACGTCGCCGACGAGAATCCGGACGAGGTGTTCTACTACCTGCGCATCTACAACCCCAGCATTGTCCCGATCCAGAACATCACCGTGTCGGACTCGCTGGTGCCGTCCTCGACCTTCGACACGATTGCATGGCCGCAGTCACCGCGCGCGCTGGCGCCCAACGACGGCGCACCGGGCGGCCCGGACGAGGTCTGGTTCAAGTACGCGTACAGCGTGGCCGACGAGGACCTCGACCCGCTGTGGAACATGGTGACCGTGACCGGCGAGACGCCGACCACGCCGCCGCAGACCGCGCAAGACGTCGCGCGCGCCTCGCTGCGGCTGGTCACCGGCGACCTGCAACTGACCAAGAGCGGCCCCGCCCAGGCTCAGGTGGGCGAAACCGTCACGTATTCGCTGGCGGTCACGCATCTGAACCCGGCCGGCGAGCCGATCACCAACATCCAGATCACCGATCCGCTCAGCCCAAGCGGCACGGCGCCGGTGTGTACCATCGCGAGCCTGGCGCCGGGCGCGACAGACGCAAGCTGCACGTTCGACTACACGGTGTCGCTGGCGGATCCCTCGCCACTGGTCAACCAGGCGTTCGCGCGCGGCTCGCAGGCCAGCGCGCCGGGCGGCACGGTCACCGACACGGCGACGCACACGCTGGAGATCGTCACGCCGGGGTTGTCGGTGACCAAGACGCCGAGCGTCACGGTAGCCACCTTCGGCCAGACGGTCACGTTCACCTATGTGGTGCGGAACACGGGCCAGGGCGCCATCGACAATCTGTCGGTGGTGGACAGCGACCCCCAGATCACGTTCAACGCGCCATGGCCGACCCGCCTCGCATCGGGCCAGACGGTGATCCGCACGGCAACCCGTACGCTGACGCCGCTCGACCCCGACCCGTACACCAACACCGTGACGGTCCAGGGGCGGCGCGGCGGCGTGACGGTTCGCGCGCAGGCGAGCGCGACGGTCGCCCTTTCGGACGCGGCGCTGGCGGTCAGCAACGTCCCGAACCGGCAGTACGTGATCGATGGCGACCCGGTGACGTTCGCCTACACCGCCCGCAACCTGGGCAGCGAGCCGATCGAGAGCCTGTCCTTTGACGACGGCGGCCTGTGCAGCGATCTGGGCGCGCAGCTTCCGTCGACCACGCTGGCTCCGCGCAGCAGCGTGACCGTCTACTGCACGGTCACCGCGGCGCTGCCCGGCCCGCTGGTCTCGACCGTCCGTGCGACGGGTATTGCAGGCGCCGTCCCGGTGAGCGACACGGCAACCGCTCAGGTGCAGGTGACCTCGGGCGGGCTGGTCGTAACCAAGACGGCGGACCGCTTTGTGGCCGCGCCGGGCGACGTCATCAACTACACGATCACCCTGACCAATATCGGCGGCGAGACGCTGGCGGAGATCCAGGTCTTCGACCCGATCGTTTTGCTCAACCCGCCGCCACCGGCGTCGCTGTTGCCGGGCGCGCGCTTCACGATGAGCGGCTCGTACCTGGTCGGCACGGACCCGGCACCGGACTCGGTCGCCAACACCGTTTCGGTGACCGCCGTCGGCGTAGACACGCAGAACACCTACCAGGACAGCGCGTCTGTAGCAGTGGCGATCCTCGAAAACCCGGACGCAATCCTGGCGCTGACCAAGCAGGCCAGCGTCAGGACGGCTCGCCTGCGGGCGCGCCCCGGCGACGAGGCGACCTATACCTTCACGGTACGTAATGTCAGTGCGGCACAGACGGCTCAGGATATCACCGTGATCGACTCGCAGGTAGGCGGCGTCCCGATCCAGGTTCCGCCGCTGGGGCCGGGCGAGGCGTACACCTTCGCGCGGACTGTGCCGATCCCCGCCGATTACGCCGATACGACCTTCGTCAACGTGGCGATGGTGCACACCGGGAGCGAGGCCGAGCAGACGCTTCAGGACACAGCCAGCGCCTCGGTGGACGTCCAACTGCTGGGGCTGACCAAGACGGCGGAGCCGCAGGATGCTTTCTACACGGGGGATGAAGTCACCTACACCTTTACGGTTGAGAGCTTTACCCAGGCGACCCTGCAAGGTGTGGTTCTGGACGACGAAGGCCTGACGTTCATCGTGCCGCTACCCGACGACATCGGGCCGGACGGCGCAACCGCCAGCGGCAAACTTCAGATCCCACCGGACTACACCGACACAGTCTTCGAGAACACCGCCCAACTGCTGCTCAACGGCCAGTGGGTAGACGAAGCCTCGGCGCGGGTCACGGTCGTGCCGCGCACGCTGGCAATCGAAGATGTGTCGATCACGCAGATGGACCGCGGGCGGTCGCTCACGCTCATCCAGACCGGCGAGCCGGCGACGCTCCGCTTCAAGCTGCGCAACATGTCGTCGGCTACCATCGCGGGACTCAACCTGAACGTGCTGCTGGACGTCCCAGAGGCGGCTGCGCCGGTTTGCACCACAGAAGCCGGCGGTCCGGTGCCGTCTGCGCTGGCGGTGGGCGGAGAGAGCACGATCGTCTGCACTTTCACGCTCCCGGTTGGGCGGGAGTACTATGGCAGCGGTCTGAACCGGCTGGTTGAGATCCGCGCCACGGGCAACGCGGGTGGTGTCCCGTTCGATGTGTCCGTTTCTCAGCCGATGACCCTCGTCGATCTGAAGCTGGAAGCGACGCTGACGCTCGATCCGCCGTCCGCGCCATCCGGGGAGTGGGTGACGTTCGAACTCAACCTGACGAATGCCGGCGCGTCACCGATTGGCTGCGATCCGGGCGACGGCGATCCGTTGCCGTGCACGCTGACGGTGACCTCGGACGATCCCGAACTGCAGCCGCTGCTCGACGGCTGGCGCGATGAGCTGAGGGGCCAGGAGCTGCAACCGGGCGATTCGTTGACCAATCCCGTCACGATGGCGTACCAGATCCTGCCCGGCGACGTCAGCAAGACGTTTACCGTCACAGCCAGCGGCGGGTACCACGACGAAGAACTTGACCAGGCGCTACTTGACGCGTACATCACCTCAGTTGATGCGTCCGCCGATCTGGTGGTTGAGGAGCTGTCGCTTGAAGTTCGCATCGTCGGCGCGGATCCGGGCGGAACCGAGGAAAACCCGACGGTCACCTACCGGATCGAGATCACCAATACCAGCAACGTTCCTCTCTCGGGCCTGACCGCCAGGTTCTCGACCGATGAGGCCGAACCCAAGACCTGGACCGACATTGGCCTGGATCGACTCGATCTGGAGCCTGGCGCCAAAGCCTATGGGGCCGTCACAGTCGACGAGACGCACGAGGACCCGTACACGCTCTACGCGGTTGCTTCCGGCGTGTCGCCGGGCGGCTTCGATGTCGAGGGCGAGACTTCGGCCCGCATCATCCCCGGCGTGCCCCTGGATGCGCTGCGGATCACGATCGAAGAGATGGTCCAGGAACGCGACGGCGTCCGGTATGACGGCTCCGAGTTGCGCCCCTTCCAGACCGGGCACCCGATCACGATCACGATCCGGGTGACGAACGACGGCCAGGAAACCATCACCGACGTTCTGCCCGACTTTATCAACGATCTCGACCCCGGGGGCATTTGCTGGACGAGCGAGCCGCCCATCTCGTCACTGGGGGCGGGCCAAAGCGCGACGCGGCACTGCGTCTACACGCCGCCCGTGGGCCATCATCTGTATCCGCGTGGCGGAATGGTCGATGACACGATCCGGTTCCTCGTCAGCGGCCGGCTTGGCGGCGAGGAGATCGCCGGCTTTGGCGATAGCCGCGTGGTCATGATGGTTGACCTCGCGCTGCGCGTGGTCCTGTCCGCGGAGCCGACTCAGGCCATGCCGGGCGAGATGGTCAGCTTTACCGTCATGGTCGTCAACGAGGGCGCGACGCCGATCGGCTGCGGCCCCGAAGCGCCCGCGGGCGACTCGTGCCATCTCACGCTCTCGTCGGTCAACCTCGATCTCGGCGCGGCGCTGCAGGAGTTCACAGCATCCCTGCGCGACATCGTCCTCAATCCGGATGGCGTCCGGACGGTGGATGTCTCGCTCCCGATGCCTCAGCCCGCCCAGCCGAATCAGGTGTTTGCCCTGTACGGCGTGACCGTTCGGGGTGGGTATTACGACCCCGCGCTCGACAACGCCGTCCAGGGGACCTACACGGCGTGGGACACGTCCGACGCGTCCATCATCTATATGGTTCCGCGCCTGACGCTGGAGATCCAGGTGGTGCCGAACCCGCCGATCTTCGGCCAGCCCGTCACCTATACGGTCACGGCGCGCAACACCGGCCCGATCCCCGTCACCATCCAGAGCGGTGGGTATCAGATCATACCGCTGGCGACGACTCACTCGCTGGGCAGTCTGCCGTTGATGAGCGGCGGGGCGCGGCCCAGCGCGCAGGGAACCGGCGGCGTGCTGAACTTCGCGCCGCAGACGGTTCCGGTGGGCGGTGTGGCGACCGCGATTCTCTCGAAGCAGGAAGATCAGACCGGTGCGTACCTGTTCCGGGCGACGATCAGCGGGATGGGCCTGGCGCAGCAGGTGACGGCGGCAGCCGAGCTGTTACTCACTCCGTTCGGCGTCGGGACACCCACGCCAACGGTCGATCCGGCGACGCTTGACCCGACCGCCACGGAGCCGCAGGTCACGAAAGAACCGTCCGCACCCAACGCACAGGCCGGCGGCCCCGTGACATGGACGATCCGGGTCCGCAATGGCAGCACCGGCGTGATGTCCGGCGTGGTGGTCACCGATACCGTGCCGGCGTCGATGGTGATTGCCAGCGCGGCAACCGATCGCGGCCAGGCTCGGGTCGAGGGCACGCAGGTAATCGTAGACGTTGGCACGCTCAACCCTGGCGAGACGGCGACGATCACACTCAACACGAACCTGGCACCGACCGTCTCCGCGCCCGCCACCGTGACCAACACGGCCTGTGCGGCGCGCCAGGGCGGTCCGCAGATCTGCGCCGTGGGGAACGTCAGCGTCGGTCCGGGGGTGGGCAGCCTGCCCGCGACGGGTCTGCGCGGCCCATCGGGCGCAGCCGGCTGGCGCCTCGGCGCGCTGGACGGGGTCGGACTGGGCGGCTTGCTGCTGCTGGCGCTGAGCGCGCACGTGTCGCGACGGCGCACGTTGCTCGCGGTGGTGTTCGTGCTGCTTGCACTGGGTGCGATCGGCGGGGCTGTGGCGCTGGTTCTGACGAGCGACGATGACCAGACCGGACCGGAAGAGACCGCCGTGCCTGCTACGCCCGGCGCGGACTACGCCGTGGTGCCCGGTGTCGAATCGCCCATCCCGACGCCGTACATCCTGCCGACGCCGGCCGGGGTGCGGACGCTGTACATCCCGAAGCTGGACGAAACGTTCCGCGCGCCGATCCCGATCCTGGAAGTCCCGATCGTTAACCGGCAGTGGGACGTCAGCGGCCTGGGCTACTTCATCGGCTGGCTGGAAGGGACAACCTGGCTTGAGCGTGACTGGGGCAACACCGTCCTGGCGGCGCACGTCCAGCTTGACGCGCGGACGCCCGGCCCCTTCTGGAGCCTGGACACGCTGGTCCCCGGCGACGAGATCATCATCCGCGAGGGCGATCTGGAGCGGCGCTTTGTGGTCACGAGCACGCGCAAGGTGCAGCCGGACGACTGGACGGTGACTGCTCCCACCGAGGGGCCGGTGCTCACGCTGGTGACATGCACCGACTGGAACAACGCCTATGGGATGTTCGCCCAGCGGCTGGTTGTGCAGGCAGTCCCTGCCGGCACCTGAGATCGCCGGTTTTCGGCGAGCCTGTGCGCGAGCGCCCGTCCCGCCTGGGGTGGGCGCTCGTTCTTGTTCGGCGCGGGGACGGCGTGCCTAGCTGCCCCAGGCGCGGATCGCCAGGACCAGCGGGCGTCCGATCGGCACGTCGCTGCCGGGATAGATCAAGTCCCACACGCTGAAGTAGCAGCCGTAGAGCGGGGGAGCAGTCCCGGTGAACGTGATTGTGGCGGATTCCTCGATGTCGACGGCCGGCTCGAAGAAGAAATTAGAACGCTGCTGGCGGGCGAAGTTGGTGCCGGGGCGCTGCTCTTCGTTGCCGCAGACGCTCCGGTAGCGGCTGAGATCCACGGTCTCATCCGGGCGGGCGGTCAGGGTGGGGTTGAAGGTCAGCCGGGCGCGCGCGGGCCAGGCGCAGCTTCCGGTGTTGAGCAGCGTCAGCTCGAAGGTGAAGTTTTCACCGGCGCGCACCAGACGCGGATCGCTGAAGGCGGTGCGGGCGGGCGGCTGGTTATAGTCTTCCGGCGCGACGACGTAGTATTCGAAGTCGCAGGCGGCCAATGTCTGCGTCATATTGGGGGTGGGCGAGGCGGCAGCCTGGGTTGCGAAGTAGTTCTCGACCAGGAGCGCGACGGCGGTGCCGGTGGCGTCCGGCGA
>Ga0226835_1001393_pt1 | contig 13347 bp, 12 predicted proteins | sample LAC_MetaG_1_FD_163627 | JGI IMG/M metagenome (GOLD analysis project Ga0226835, IMG submission 163627) | Anaerobic ammonium oxidizing microbial communities from anammox membrane bioreactor (MBR) in UC Berkley, California, United States -... | ecosystem: Engineered > Bioreactor > Anaerobic >...
GCCGGCGCAACGCCTGCTCGCACGCCGCGCGGACGATGCGCCGCGACGCCTGCGCCGTGATGACCCGCTCAGCGATGGCCGTCTGCCCGCCGTCTTCCAGGCGTTCGCGCCCGCTATAGAGGCCCTCGGTGTTCTCGCGCACGATCAGCACGTCGATCCCATCCGCACATGCCGGGCGCAGGTTGGCGAACAGATCGAAATGGCGGCGCAGAGCCAGGATCGGGCTGGAATAGCCCTCGACCCGCGCCAGGGGCGAGCCGGTCGCGCCGAACAGGATCGCGTCGCTGGCCTCGCACAGGCGCAGCGTGTCGTCAGGCAGCGCTGTCCCATGCGCCTGAAACGTGCCGAAGCCGGCCTCGGCCTGCTGGAACGTCAGCGGGACGCCGAGCCGTTCGAGCACGGCGCGCGCCGCCGGGATCACTTCTTGCCCGATGCCGTCGCCGGGGATCAGCGTAACGGTGTGTGTCATGGCCGACCCTGCCGGAAGCGTCGCTGGAGCATCGGCAGCAGGCCCCCGGCGTCCAGGATTGCCTGGACCGAGGGCGGCAGCGGCGGGATGGGATATGTGACGCCCTGCGCGCTGATCGTCCCCGCCTCGCGATCCCAGATGAGCGTGTCCCCGGTACGAAGCTGGGTGTTCAGGCCGGGGATGATGATCGGGAGCAAGCCCTGGTTGACGCAGTTGCGGAAGTAAATGCGCGCGAACGACGAAGCGATGATCAGGGCGACCCCGGCGAATTTCAGCGCGGTGACAGCCTGCTCGCGGCTGCTGCCGCAGCCCCAGTTGGCGCCTGCCACGATCACGTCGCCGGGGCGCACGTTCGGCGCAAAGTCCGGGTCCAGATCTTCCAGGGCGTGTGTGGCGATCTCGTGCGGCTCGCGCAGCGTGTAGGTGTAGCGCCCCGGAAAGATCACGTCTGTATTCACATTGTCGCCATAGACCCAACAGCGATGTTCCGTTTTCATGCCAGGACCTCTCTCGGATCGGTGATTGTTCCCCGGATGGCGCTGGCTGCAACCACGTAGGGGCTGGCAAGATAGACGGGTGCGTCCGGGGTGCCCATCCGGCCCCGGAAGTTGCGGCTGCCGGTGCTGATCGTGACCTCGCCCGGCGCCGGGATGCCCATGTGATTCCCCATGCACGGCCCGCAGCCGGGCGTACCGATCGCTGCGCCGGCGCTGATCAGGGTGTCGAGAATCCCCTCGCGCGCGGCGGCCAGCATGACCTCCGCACTGGCCGGGATAACGATCAGCCGGCAGCAGACGCGCCGCCCGCGCAGGACTTGCGCTGCCGCGCGCAGATCGTCCAGACGCCCGTTGGTGCAGGTGCCGATGAACGCCTGGTGCACTGGCTGGCCGATCACGTCGGTGACCGGGCGGACGTGATGGGGCTGCTCCGGCAACGCCACCTGCGGCGCGAGCGAGTCCAGGTCGAAGCGATAGTCTGCGGCGTATTCGGCGTCCGGATCGGGGTAGAGCGGCGTGTAGTCGCGCGTGCGGCGCGGTTCCAGATAGGCGAAGACCGCGTCGTCCGGCGGCAGGTATGCGTTCTTGGCCCCGGCCTCGGCCATCATGTTCGGCAGCACGGGGCGCTCGTCGAGCGATAGCCCCGTCAGCCCATCTCCCGCGAACTCAACCGAGCGATAGAGCGCGGCGGTGGTGCCCATCGCGGCCAGGATGTGCAGCGCGACGTCCTTGGCAGTGACGCCCCGCGCCAGCCGGCCGCTCAGCGTGATCCGGATGGCTTCCGGCACGCGCATCCAGAGCTGACCGGTGGCCCACAGCGCGGCCATCTCCGTGCGGCCCACGCCCGCACCGAACGCGCCAAGCCACCCGGCGTGCGTGGTGTGGCTGTCGGCCCCCAGGACCGTCTCGCCGGGCAGGATCAGGCCCTCTTCTGCGATCACCTGGTGGCAGATGCCGCGCCCCACCTCGAACAGGTGCGCGATGCCTTGCTGGCGCACCCACTCGCGGATCTCGGCGTGGTTCTGGGCGTGGCGCGTGGTCGGTGCGGGCGCGGCGTGGTCGAGCGTGATGGCGATGCGCTCCGGGTAGACCACCCGTGCAGCGCCCGTCTCGCGGAAGATCTGGCTGATCGCCGCCGAGTTGTCGTGGCTGAGCATCAGATCCGGCGTTACGTCGAGAATGTCGCCCGCTCGCGCGTCGGGCACGCCTGCCGCCCGCGCCAGAGCTTTCTCGGCAAAGGTTCGCCCGGCCATCACGCTTCCTGCCCCGCTGCCCTGAGCAGCATAGTGTCGATCTCGTGCGCAGACAGCACGCGCTCGTCGGCCTGGTGCTTGATCTGGCGGGCGATGGCGCGCAGGGTGGCTTCGTCCAGGCTGAGGCCCAGCGACAGAGAGCGCTCGCGGACCGCGTTCCAGCCGGTCAGGCGGTGGCCGATGGCAACCTGGCGCGTCAGGCCGAAGTCCTGCGGTTGGATGATCTCGTAGGTCGACGGATCGGCCAGCACGGCTTTGGCGTGGATGCCCGCCTTGTGGATGAAGGCGCTGGACCCCGTGATATAGGTGTTGAATGGGATGTCTACGCCGATCATCGCGGCAACGGTGCGGTCGATGGCCGGCAGCAGGGGGAGTTTGTATTTGGCGACATAGCGTTTGTCGAGCGTGTAGAGCCGGGCGATCAGGCCGCCGAGCGGGGTGATCCCGTTGCGCTCGCCGATGCCGAGCACGGTAGTATCGACGTGCGTGGCGCCTGCTTCCAGCGCAGCGCAGGCGTTGGCGATGGCGCAACCGCTGTCGTTGTGCCCGTGAAATTCGATGTCCAGCCCGGTCAGGCGCACAAGCTGGCTCACCATCGCGTAGACCTGAGACGGTAGCGCCACGCCCACTGTGTCGGCCACGCCCAGCCGGTCCACCACGCCGAGATCGGCCACGGCCAGATAGACGCGCAGCAGATCGGCTTCGCGGCTGCGGAACGTGTCTTCGGTGCTGAAGCGCAAGATGACATCGGGCGCTTGCTGGCGCACAAAGCTCAGCACGTCCAGCGCCGCGTCGATCACCTGGTTGATGTCCTTGCCCAGGCTGTGTTGCAACAGCGGCGCGGACGTCCCGATGACGACGTCCAGCCCGTGAACGCCTGTGTCCAGCGCCCGCAGCGCGTCGTCTTTGTGGCAGCGGATATGTGTCAGGATGCGTGCCTTCAGCCCCGCGCCAACCAGCATGCGGATGTCGGCCTCGCTGCGGGGCGACGCGCAGGGCGTGGTCATTTCGATCATCTCGACGCCGAACTCGTCGAGCAGGCCGGCGATCTCCAGCTTCTGGGCTGGGGTGAAGGCGGCAGTGCTGAACTGCTCGCCTTCGCGCAATGTGCTGTCGATGATGTGATAGCTGTCAAGCGGCACGGCTGAGGACCTCCTCGACGGCGAAAATCGCCTGCCACAAGTCGTCTTCGGTGATAACCAGCGGCGGCAGCAGCCGGAGCACGGTGACTCCTGCGGGCAGCGCCAGCACGCTACGCGCCTGGAGCGCGGCCAGCACATCGGTTACTTTGCCGCGCAGTTCGATCCCGATCATCAGCCCGCGCCCGCGCACGTCGCGCACTGCGTCATCGGGCAGGTGGGCGCGCAGATGGGCCAGCACTGCCTCGCCGAGCGCCGCCGCCCGCGGGATCAGATCGGTCGATTGGAGCACGTCCAGCACCGCCAGCCCGGCGGCGCATGCCAGCGGGTTGCCGCCCAACGTGCTGCCGTGCGACGACGGCGACAGCGGCTCAACACGCTCGCCCATCAGCACGGCGCCCATCGGCAGGCCGCCCGCCATGCTCTTCGCCACGCACACCAGGTCCGGTTCGATTCCCTCATGCTGGAAGGCGAACAGCCGCCCGGTGCGCCCAAAGCCGGTTTGAACCTCGTCGATGATCAGCAGCGAGCCGTTGGCGCGGCACAGCGCCTGCACTGCCGTCAGATAGCCGGTGTCCGCCGGATGCACGCCGCCCTCGCCCTGCACCACTTCAAGGATCACGGCGGCGTCCTGGGGTGTCAGCGCGCGCTCCAGGTGCTCGATGCTGTTGAACGGGATGTGGCGCACCTGCGGGACCAGCGGCTCGAACGGCTCGCGGTAGGCTTTCTTCCAGGTGGCGCTCAGCGCGCCGAGTGTGCGCCCGTGAAAGGCGCGCATGGCAGCGACGATTCCCGGACGCCCGGTGGATAGGCGGGCGATCTTGATCGCGGCCTCGACGGCTTCCGTGCCGCTATTGCACAGGAAGACGCGCGACATCCCCGCCGCCTGGCACAGCGCGGCCTGGTAGCGCGCGCGCACGGGGTTGTGAAACAGTTCCGGGCAGACGATCAGTTCCGCCGCCTGCTCGGCCAGCGCGGCCAGCACAGCCGGGTGAGCGTGCCCCAGGTTGGCGGCGCCGATCCCGCTGGCGCAGTCGATGTAGCTGTTGCCGTCCGCGTCGAAAAGACGGGCGCCCGCGCCGCGCACGATCTGAAGCGCGCGCTTGGCATACGCACCGCTGGTGTAGCGCTGCTCCAGCGCCAGCGTGTCAGCCGAGGTTGCCAGCATAGACCACCTCCGGCGCGACGATATGGGTTCCGCTGCCGTTCAAGGCGGCATCCAGCGGCCGGGTGACGCCTGCGCTCGACAGGATCACCCGCGCGGGCTGGGCCTGGCGCGCGGCCAGCAGCTTCTTCTTCATGCGTCCCTGTGCCAGCGCTTCATAGGCGTCGATCTCGTGCTGCCCGATGCGGCGCACCAGCGAGGCCGGGTTGTCCGTGTCGCGCAGCAGGCCGGGCACGTTGCTGAGAATGATGCATGTCTCAGCGCCAAGCTCCCGTGCTACGGCTGCTGCCACCAGATCGCCGTCGACATTCAGGCGCTCGCCTTCTTCGCCGAGAGCTACCGGCGCAATCACCGGCGTGAACCCGGCGTTGAGCAGCACATCGAGCAGCGCGCCGTTCACTCCCGTGATCGTCCCGGAGCAGTCGTCGCGGATGATGATGGGACGCCCGTCGCGCAGCGCACGGATGGCGGTCTTGCGCCGGGCAGCGATGACGTTTGGACCGGCCAACCCCACCGCGCTGACATCCAGCCCGGCCAGGATAGCGGCGATCTGCTGGTTGACCGACGCGGCAGCAGCGCAGTAGAGGTCGATCATAGCCGGGGGTGTATAGCGGCTGACGTGCCCGCCGGGGCCGGTGATCGTTTCCACCGGGGCGCCCATCCGCGCGGCGAGGGCGTCGGCGGCGGCGCTGGCGCCATGCACCAGCACCCACCGTTCGCCGTTGCGCACGCGCTCGGCCAGGTTGTGCAGCGCGGGCACGGCGTCGATCCCGGCCCCGCCGCCGATCTTCAAGACGTGGATCATGGGAAGAACCCTCCGAAACTCAGCCCGGTTGTTTCCTCAAAACCGCACATCAGGTTCAGGCATTGCACGGCAGTGCCCGCGGCGCCTTTGCCCAGGTTGTCCAGAGCGCACAGCAGGACCGCCCGGCCGGTCTGCGGGTCGTATTCCCAGCCGACATCGGCGTAGTTGGTGCCTGCCAACAGGCGCGGTTCGGGGTGGCGGTGCAGACCCTGCGCGGTGTGCACGATGCGCACGAATGGCTCATCGGTCCACATGGCGCGGTAGCAAGCCCACAGGTCTCGCTCGGTCAGCCCGGCCGGGAGCGTGACATGCACCGCCGCGGCGACGCCACGCACCATCTCGACGCTGGTCACCGCCATGCGCACATCGAAGCCGTCGCCCAGCGCCTGCCGGACTTCGTCCTCGTGCCGATGGCCGGTCAGTTGGAAAGGGCGCACCACGCCGCTGCGGGCCGGGTGGTGCGAGGCTGCCGTCGGCGTGTTGCCCGCCTCGCTGCTGCCGACCTTGACATCGGCGATCAGGGGCTGATCTACTTCGATCAGCCCGCCGCGCACCGGCGCCCACAGCGCCAGCAAGACAGCCGTCGCGTTGCAGCCGACCCCGCTGGCGTAGTGTGCGTCGCGCAGTGCGTCGCGGTTGATCTCCGGCAGGCCATACACGAAGCGCTCCAGCCAGGCCGGTGCGGCATGCGCGTGACCGTACGCGCGCGTGTATCGGTCGGCGTCGCGCAGCCGGAAATCCGCGCTGAGGTCGATCAGGCGCGGCGCGAGGCTGGCGTAGTGCTCGATCTCCGCCTGCGCCTGGCCATGCGGCATGGCGAGGAACAGCACGTCGCAGGGTTCCAGACGCTGCCGGCTGATGAAGCGCAGCTCCGTTTGTCCGCGCAGATGCGGGTGAACCTGAGGCAGGGGAGCGCCCACATGTGTCTCGGACGTCACCTGCGTCACCACGGCGCCGTCGTGATGCAGTAGCAAGCGCAGCAGCTCACCGCCGGTATAGCCGGAGCCGCCGACGATGCCAACCCTGAGCCGGCTGCCGTTATGGGACGTCATGCCACCACGCTCATTTCTGCCAGGACGTAGCGGGCGATGCGCTCCGGGATGTTGACCCCGGTAGTGTCGATGCTGTTGCGAAACTCCATCGTGTGGTTGACCTCGCACACCAGCAGCCCGCGTGCCGGGTCTTCCAGCAAGTCGATCGCCAGCACGCCGCCCGCGCCGCCGCTGACCGCCAGGGCCGCTTGCCGGCAGAGCGCGTCGATCTCCGGCGTCACCGGGCAGTTGCTGGCACGCCCGCCGCGTGCTGTGTTGGTGATCCAGTGGTCGGCGCTGCGATAGATGGCGCAGATCGTTTCCGTGCCGACCACAAAAGCGCGGATGTCTCGCCCCGGCTTGGGGATGTACTCCTGAATGTAGAAGACCTGGTGGTGCGGACCGCCGAGCGTTTCCTTGTGCTCCAGGATCGCTTCGGCGGCGTTGCGGTCGTTGACCCGCGCCAGCAGCCGTCCCCACGAGCCGAGCGCCGGCTTGAGGACGGCCGGGTAACCGATGCGCTCGATGGCATCCAGCGCGGCCTGAGAGCCAAGCGCGATCTCGGTGACGGGCTGGGGAACACGTGCCGCGGCCAGCGCAACCGTCGTGCGGGCTTTGTCCGCGCAGGTGCTGGCGGTCGCGTAGCTGTTGATCACACGTACCCCGGCGGATTCCAGCAGCAGGGCCGCGACCAGCCCGGTGACTGTGCTGACGCTTCGCACCAGCATGAGATCGACTGGGGGTGCGCTCTCGCCGGGGCGCACGGCCAGCGCGCGATCATCCACCTGCTCGACCGGCACCCCCAGGCGCGCGAACGCTTCGAACAGCAGCTTTTCCTCGACGCGCACCCGGCTGCACAGAATCCCGATCCTCATTCGCCCCAGTCCTCCATTTCGAGCGGGGCCAGATCGACCGTCAGCGGGTCCAGCTCGATAACTTCCAGCTCTGTGCCGCAATCCTGGCAGACCAGAATCTCGCCGCGCATGACATTGTCGGGGACGCTCACCGTCGCGCCACACTCCACACACTCAATCTGATTCATCCTCGTGTCTCCTTTCTGCCTTATGTGATCCGTGTGAGAAAAAAAGCGCCTCTCCCGGCGAAAGTCCGGGGAGGCGCGCTGGCGATCGATACAGCACCAAGCACACTACCGGCTTCCGCCGCTAGGGTGGGGTGTGCTTCTTCGCCTTCTTGTCCGGCATGGGCAGGTGCATAGTCATCATGATAGTACGCCAATAAAAACGCCACCCGGGTCGAGTGGCGTATCCGTTGTCTGGTGCTGGGCGCTTACCAGCAGAACATCACCACTCGTCTCACGAGACGCTGGCCTTCTTCTCCTGCTTCGAGCACTTGCTGATGAGCGCCATCGGATTGCGAACCTGTCGTCTGCTTTGTGTGCCAGATACAGCTACCAGAATAAAAACCTTCCGCGTTGCTGTCAAGAAAACCGGTATGGCGAATCTGCACAAGGGGCGGGGACGCCCGGCGGCCACCTAGCGCGCTTGCAGCCACAGGTCAACCGGCTTGTCGACCTGCGGCGGCTCGTACGGCCATTCGATGCGGCGGCCCTCTCCGGCGGACTGGTACGCGGCGTAGATGATCTTCAAGACTTCCAGTCCATCCTGCCCGGTTTCGATTGGCTCCTCTGTTCCGAGCACCACGTTGACGAAGTGCTGCATCTCCTGAGGGAACCCGTAGTTCCACTCTTCTTCGAAGCCGGTGAAGGTCCAGCCGGTGGTGGTATCCGCTTTTTCGACCGCGTAGCCATAGCCGACTTTGCTGTGCGTCATCAGCGCGTTGCCGTGGATCAGGTCGGCGCGGGTATTCCCCAGGCTGCCGTAGATCTCGCAGCGGTCGTCGATGCCGCCGGTTTTGGCCCAGCTATTTTCCGCGATGCCGATCGCGTTGTTCTCGAACTCAATCACCACCACGCTGTGATCTTCGCCCTGGGTTCGGTCAAGGTGCACAAAACGCCCCAGCGTCGCCTGCACGCTCTTGACCGCAGGCCGATCCAGAATCCAGCGGGCAAACTCGATGCTGTGGCAGCCCATGTCCAGCAGCACGCCCCCGCCGGAGAGGTTGACATCCCAGAACCAGGGTGAGTGCGGGCCGTCGTGTTCTTCGCTTTGCTTGACGAGAAAGACCCGGCCCAGCGCGCCTTCGTCGACCAGGCGTTTGGCGCGCACGTACTTCGGCGCGAAGCACAGCATCTCGCCATAGACCAGCTTGACGCCCGCCTCTTTCACCGCCGCGAGCATGCGCTCGGCTTCGGGCAGGCTGCGGGCAAAAGGTTTTTCGCACATGATGTGCTTGCCCGCCTGCGCCGCCGCGACGACGACTTCCTCGTGCAGATAATTGGGTACGGCGACGGTGATCGCGTCGATGTCGTCTCGCTTGAGGATCTCCTCATAGTCGTCGTAGGCGTCGGGGATCCCGCGCGCGTCGGCAAAGGCGCGCGCTTTGCCGGGGGTGCGGCTGGCAACCGCAACGAGATCCGCCTGGGGCACATGCCGCAGGCCGTCCGCATGAATGTTCGCGATGAAGCCGCTGCCGATTATCCCTAAGCGAACCCTATCCATCCGTCTCTCCTTTTTCTTCAAGCACTCACCCGTCTACTGCCGCAGGCTGCGCTGCCGCCCGTAGACGGTGATCAGCGCCAGCAGAATGATGCCGACAATGATAAGCTGATAGGCCTGCTCTAGCTCCATGGCGCGCAGCAGGCTATCGATCAGCGTGAGGACCAGTGCGCCGGACATGGTGCCCCAATAGCTGCCCATGCCGCCGGTCAACAGCGTGCCGCCGACGACCACAGCCGCGATAGACGGGAAAAGGTAGTTGTTGCCCAATTGCAGAAAGACCGTCTGCGAGAAGCCCAAGAGGATGAAGCCACCAAAGCCTGCCAGCAGGCCGCTCAGCATGTAGGTGATCACGACCACCTGCTGCACTCGCACGCCGGAAAGCCGGGCAGCGGTCCGGTTGGTGCCGATGGCGAACAGGTGCTTGCCATAGGTGGTGCGATTGAGGAGCAGCCACATCAGGACGCCGAGCGCCAGCCAGATGAAGATCACACCGGGCAGGCCGAAGACCAGCGGCCGGGCGATCCATTTCGCCATCAGCGGCGGCGCGGCGCCGATCATTTCGCCCTGCGTCACCACCAGAATCGTCCCCTGAACAACCCCGGTCATGCCCAGCGTCATGACCAGCGGAGGAATGCGCAGCAGCGCGATCCCCAGCCCATTGACGAAGCCCACGGCCAGGCCGGCCCCGCAGCTCAGCACAAAGCCCCACGCGATCAGGCTGTTGTTGCCGTTGGTATAGCGGAAGGTAAGCATCGCTGCCAGCGTAACGACTGCCCCCACCGACAGGTCGATGCCCTCGCCGCCGCTGATGATGACCAGGGTCTGCCCGGCGGCGATGATCCCCAGGAAGGCGGCCAGACGGACGATGTTGGTTGCCTGGTTGATGTTGACAAAATTCGGCTTGACCAACCCGCCCGCGAAAAAGAGAAGCACGGCCAGCAGCAGCGCGATCAACGGGGGCGTGAGGTGGCGTACGAAGGGAAAAGAGCGTTGGATACCGGCGCTGACGCTGCTGAGATTCATTTCTTCACCATCCGTCGTACCAAACCGAACAGGCCCGGCCCGGCCAGCGCCGCAATGATGATCAGCGCGTTGACCAGCGTCTGCGACCAGGTCGGCACGTCGGCGAAAAAGATCACGTTGCGGATCACGCGCAGGATCATGACGCCGATGATCGCCCCGGCGATCCCACCCTTGCCGCCGCTGAGTCGCGTCCCGCCCAGCACCACGGCCACGATCGAGTCGAGCGTCATATTGTCGCCGATGTTGGCCTGGCCCGACCCGGTCGAGAAGGTGAGGGCGGTGGCTGCCAGACCGGCAAAGAACCCCGCCCAGACATAGGTGCTGAACCGCACCGCGCGGACAGGAACCCCACTGGTATAGGCGGCCTGGCTGTTGCTGCCTGTCGCGAAGAGGTATTGCGCGTAACGGGTCGAGCGGATCAACGTCCAGAGCAGCAGGAGCACGCCGATCACATAGAATGACAGCGGCACACCGTACGGGGTCTGCGCGTAGAAGCGCCGCAGCTCGGTGGGGATCTGACCGCCGGGCCGGGGCAGGAGCAGCAGAGCTATTCCGGAGAAGATAAAGCTTGTGGCATAGGTTGTGACGATGGGCTGCAGCCGGAGATATGACACCGCAAGCCCGTTCAGCGACCCCGCCGCCATCCCGGCCCCGCAGGCAGCCAGCACGGCCAGCGCGATATCCGTCGCGCTGGACTCAACCGTGATCAGCTTGACCAGCATCGCCACAAGCATCGAGACCATGGTTCCAACGGAGAGATCGATCCCGCCGCCGATGACGACCACTGACTGCCCCACAGCCAGCAGAATGAGCGGCAGGAGGGTGCGCATCGAGTTGTTGAGAACCCGCAGCTCGAAGAGATTGTCCTGTAGCGAGTAGTTGACGCTGAGCAGGATAGCCAGCAGGAGCAGCGAAAAGAGATAAGTATTGCGTGTCAGAAAGTGCTGAAGCCTAACGCTGTTCATGCGTTGTTCCCATGCTGGCAGCCACCAGGTTCTGGCGTGTTAAACGCTCGCCGCTGAGTTCGTCACGGACCAGCCCATCCTGCAGGACAAGCACGCGGTTGCATAGCCCCAACAGCTCGTCGTCATCGCTGCTATAGAACAACACGGCGGTGCCCTGCGTGGTGAGCTGCCGCAACAGTGCGTAGAACTCCGCCTTGGCGCCGACATCGACCCCTTTGGTCGGGTCGTTGAGCAGCAGAAGCTTGGGCCGCCTCAGCAGCCATTTTCCGATAACGACCTTTTGCGCGTTGCCACCGCTCAGGCTGCTGGCCGGCGCATCCAGACTGGAATAGACGAGGGACAGATCCCGCGCGGCGGTCGTGGCATCCTGGCGGGCGGCTTCCACATCGTGAATGATGCCATACCGCTGCCAGGAGGGAAGCAGAAAGTTCTCCAGAATGGAGCGCGAGAGCAACAGGCCTTCCGTGGCACGATCGCCCGGCACAAAGGCAACCCCATGCTTCATCGCATCGCGCGGATGCCGGAAGCGAACCGGCTTCCCGCCCAGGATCACCGTCCCGGCGTAGGGCAACGCGCCGAACAACGCCAGCAGAAGCTCGGTCTGTCCCTGGCCTTGCAGACCGCCCAACCCCAACAGCTCGCCGTCGCGGAGCGTCAGGTCTGCGCGTTGCAGGCGCCCGCAGCGCAGCCCACGGACTTCCAGGCGAACGGGCGCCGTTGTGTCGCTTTGCGGCATGCGCCCGGCGTCGGGCGCGGCAGCGCCCTCGATCATCATCTGCACGATTTCGCGGGCGGTGGTGTCTGCGGCGTTGACTGTGCCGACCGTCTGGCCGTTGCGCATGACCGTGACGCGGTCGGCCACGCGAAAGATCTCGTCCATGCGGTGGGTGATCAAGACGATCGCCATGCCCTCGCGCTTCCACTGCCGGATCAGCTCGAACAGCCGGTCAACTTGAGAGCGGTCCAGGCTGGCGGTCGCTTCGTCGAAGATCACCAGGCGCGGCTGGCTGCTGATGGCCTTGAGAATCTCGACGATCTGGCGCTCGTCGGGCGGCAGCGTGTTGACCAGAGTATCCGGTGTCAGGTTGTTGGATGTCGTTCCGGCGAACAGGTCGAGCAGTTCCTGAGTCTTCCGCCGCATCTCGCCGCGGCGCAGGCTGATCCCGACCAGTCGCGGCTCGTTGGTCAGCCAGATATTCTCCGCCACGGTCATATCGGGAATGAGGCTGAGTTCTTGATAGACGGCTGCGATGCCGCGCTTTTTGGCGGCCTGAGGTGTTGGAAACTGGACCGGCACGCCGTTGAGGAGTAGTTGCCCCTCGTTAGGGGCAACTACTCCCGTAATGACTTTGCTGAGGGTGCTCTTGCCACTGCCATTCGCTCCGACGAGCGTGACCACCACGCCGGACTGGACTTCCAGGCAGCCGTCCTTAACAGCGACCACGCCGCCGTAGCGTTTGACAATTCCCTGGGCAAGAAGGGTCAGCGTCATGGCTTACTCCATGAAGGCAGCGGCCTGTTCCTGGGTGATGAAGCCATCCAGGGTATAGGAAGCGGGGAAGGAGCCGAACTGCTGGTAGTAGCTGGCGAAGTCCTCATCGGTGACGGCGTAGGGGATGGGGACGTAGAGGGTGTTGCCGAAGGGACCCTGCAGCTGGCTGGCGTCGACGGTGTTGCCGCAGAGGATCTCCATGGCGACCCGGACGCCATCGGCTCCGACACCGGGCGGGTTGACGACCCCGATGGAGGAGAAGTCAGGCTGCTCGGCCAGCACGTCGTGCCACAGTTGCAGGTAGCCTGCGCGCGCTTCCCCGCTGACGACTGGCCAGGAAGCGGGGTTGGCGGTGCGGATGGCGGTCAGGACACCGAAGGCCATGCCGTCCTGGGTCCACACGCCATCGATGTTGGGCAGGCTGGCGAGGAAGTCGCTCATGACCTGCTGACCGGTAGCCTGGTCCCAGCCGCCGCTCTCGCGTCCGACGATGTTGATGCCAGGATACTGGGCGAAGACCTCGAGGGCACCGGCCATGCGTGCTTCGTTAGCGGGATGGCCGACAAAGCCCTCGATGACCACGATGTCGCCCTGGCCGTTGAGCTTCTCGGCCAGCCAGCGCGCGCTGATGCGTGCCCACTCGGTCTGGTCGATGACGACGTTGTAGACCCCCTGAGCGCCGATCTCCTGGTCAACGGCGATGACGACGATGCCCTGCGCGGCGGCTTCTTCCAGGTCGAAGTTGAGCGCAGCCTGGTCACCGGGGTTGATGATGATGGCGTCCACGCCACGGTTGACCAGGTTCTGGATCTGCTGCTGCTGACCGGCCACATCCGTGTCGGCGCTCTCGATGACCAGATCGACCTCGATGCCCGCCGCGTTGAACTCGGCGACTACATTCTCGATGTTCTGGATCATCTGCGTGCGCC
>Ga0226835_1001394_pt1 | contig 13345 bp, 8 predicted proteins | sample LAC_MetaG_1_FD_163627 | JGI IMG/M metagenome (GOLD analysis project Ga0226835, IMG submission 163627) | Anaerobic ammonium oxidizing microbial communities from anammox membrane bioreactor (MBR) in UC Berkley, California, United States -... | ecosystem: Engineered > Bioreactor > Anaerobic >...
ACGCGGAAGCCGGACGAAGAGGCGGGGCGGATTCGATCTCCGGCGACCTCGATGGGGCCCGTTCGGTAGCTCTCGATCCGGCGTGAGGTGTTGCGGCGGCCGTAGCGCAGCGGAGGCCGCTCGCCGCGTAGCGAGCGGAGCGGATGGAGCCCGGCCGAGGGCCGGGCGGAAGTAGCGGAGCGGGAGCGAAGCAAGGGATCATGGAGCCCGGCCGGAGGCCGGGCGGAAGTAGCGGAGCGGAAGCGGAGCAAGGCGTCGGTGGTGCGGCGGCCGTAGCGCAGCGGAGGCCGCTCGCCGCGCAGCGAGCGGAGCGGATGGAGCCCGGCCGGGAGGCCGGGCGGAAGTAGCGGAGCGGAAGCGGAGCAATAAGAGATGGCCAAGAAGAAGCTGGCGGCGGTGGTCAAGATCCAGATCCAGGCGGGTCAGGCCACGCCCGCGCCCCCGGTCGGGACGGCGCTGGGCCCGCACGGCATCAACATCATGGACTTCTGCAAGGCCTACAACGCGGCGACGGAGTCGCAGCGGGGCATGGTCGTCCCGGCCGAGATCTCCATCTTCGAGGACCGGACCTTCAGCTTCGTGACCAAGACGCCCCCGGCGCCCTTCCTGCTGCGTCAGGCGGCCGGCGTGGAGAAGGGGTCGTCGAACCCGCTGCTCGAGAAGGTGGGTTCGGTCACCCGCGAGCAGGTTCGCCAGATCGCCGAGACGAAGATGGCCGACCTGAACGCCATCGACATCGAGGGTGCGATGGCCCAGGTGGCAGGGACCGCCCGGTCGATGGGCATCGAGGTGGTCGACTAGCGGTGATCGTCGCCGGCCGTCGGGCGACCGGCGGCCCGGCGGCCGTTCCCCCCGCGGCGACCTCACCGTGGGATTCGGGAGCCACGAGGGAGCCGCGATCGCGGCGAGGAGAGATCATGGCCCGGCACGGAAAGAAGTACACCGACTCGACGCGTCGCTTCGATCGAGATCGGGTGTACGCACCGCTCGAGGCGCTCGAGCTGGTGAAGACGCTCTCGAACCGCAACTTCGACGAGACGGTGGAGGCCGTGTTCCGCCTCGGCATCGATCCCCGGAAGGCCGACCAGATGGTGCGTGGCACCGTCTCGCTGCCGCAGGGCACGGGCAAGGACGTGCGGGTGGCCGTGTTCGCAGCCGGCGATGCCGCTCGTGAGGCCACGGAGGCCGGTGCCGACGTCGTGGGCGCCGACGACCTGATCGAGCGGGTCCAGGGCGGCTTCCTCGACTTCGACGTCGCCATCGCGACCCCCGACCTGATGGGCCAGGTGGGCCGGCTCGGGCGGGCGCTCGGCCCGCGTGGGCTGATGCCCAACCCCAAGACGGGCACGGTCACGTCCGAGGTGGGCAAGGCGGTCTCGGAGTTCAAGGCGGGCAAGGTCGAGTACCGGGCCGACCGCCACGGGAACGTGCACGTCCCCATCGGCAAGGTGAGCTTCGAGGTCGACGCCCTGGTCGGCAACTACCAGACCCTGGTCGAGGAGCTCCTCCGGGTGAAGCCGGCGGCCGCCAAGGGTCGCTACCTGAGGAGCGTCTCGGTGTCGTCGACCATGGGCCCGGGGATCCGGGTCGACCCGTCGCGGACCCACGACCTGCTCGACGCACCGCGTTCCTGACCCCGGACGGCCGGGTCGGTGCTTCCCGGCGAGACGGCGGGCGGCGCCGTCGGCTAGGTTTCCCACCACAACTCATGCGCCACAGACCTCCGGTCCCTCGAGCGGCAACCGCCGAGGGGTAATCGGTCCCCCGGACCGGCCGGACGAGGCGACCTCCTGGACGACGGGGTGTCACCGCGGGTCTGCGGCGCCCCGTCTCGTCGTCTCCGGACCCTCCCACGGGGGAGGGTTCCGGCGGATGAACGAACTTCAGGAGAGCAAGCACCCATGGCGCGACCCGAGAAGACGGCGGTCGTCGAGGAGATCCGCACCAAGCTGACGAACGCCGACGCGGCGGTGCTCACCGAGTACCGGGGCCTGACCGTGTCCGAGCTGGCGACGCTCCGGGCGGCGCTGCGCCCGGCGGGCACCGAGTACAAGGTCTTCAAGAACACGCTCGCCCGCCGTGCGGTCGCGGCCGCCGACCTCGGCGACCTGACTCCGATGCTCGAGGGCCCGGTGGCGATCGCGTTCGTGGCCGGCGATGCCGTCGACGCGGCCAAGGCCCTGCGCGACTTCGGGCGCGCCAACCCGGCCCTCGTGGTCAAGGGTGGGCTGCTCGGTGGGCGCGTCATCGACGCCGCCGAGGTCGCGGCGCTGGCCGACGTCGAGCCGCGCGAGGTCCTCCTCGCTCGCCTGGCCGGGGGGTTCCAGGCGCCGATGGCCCGGGCGGCCGGGCTCTTCCAGGCCTTCACTCGCAACCTCGCCTACGGCGTGAAGGCGTTGATCGACCAGCGGGTCGCCGCCGGTGAGGACGCGCCACCGGTCGCCGCCGAGGCCCCGGTCGACGAAGCCCCGCCGGCCACCGCCGAGGCTCTCACGGAAGGCGCCGAGGCGCCGGCGGCCGCCGGCGACGCCCCGGCCGGCGAGGCCCCCGCGGCCGAGGCGCCGGCCGACGACGCGCCCACGGCCGACTAGCCCCGAAGGGGGCCGTTCGGCCCCGCCCGATCCCGTCCGAACATCCAGCACCGAACCAGGAGATGCGACACCGATGGCAACCATGAGCACCCAGGAGCTCCTCGACGTCTTCAAGGGCATGACGGTCCTCGAGCTCAACGAGTTCCTCAAGGCCTTCGAGGAGGAGTTCGACGTCACCGCGGCCGCTCCGGTCGCCGTGGCCGCCGGACCCGCCGCAGCCGGTCCCGCCGCCGGTGGCGAGGCGGCCGAGGAGCAGGACGAGTTCGACGTGATCCTCGCCGCCGCCGGCGACAAGAAGATCAACGTCATCAAGGAGGTCCGGGCCCTCACCAGCCTCGGCCTGAAGGAGGCGAAGGAGCTCGTCGACTCGGCGCCCAAGCCGGTGCTCGAGAAGGTCTCGAAGGCCGACGCCGAGAAGGCCAAGGAGCAGCTCGAGGGTGCCGGCGCGACCGTCGAGCTCAAGTAGCGGCGGCCCGGTGGGGCGGCCGGGCCGGCTCGCGCCTCGGACCCGGCGAACCTTGACCTGAGGGGTCCGTCGTCGTATCCTGCCCGCGTCAAGGCGCCTGCGGGCGCCCCCTCGGCGTGCCGTTTGCGCGCCTGGCAAGCGCGGGATAGGATCACCAGAGCCGTGTTCCTCCGCCCCACTCCGTGCTGATCCCCTTGCCCGTGTTCCGCGCGCGCCCGGATCGCTCCGGGCGGCTCCGCGTTCCCGACCGGCGGCCGGCGGCGCGGACCTCTCCCCTCGAAGAGGAGTGACCTTGGCTCGTCTCGCGCCCCGTGAGCGGTTCTCGTTCTCGAAGCTCCGCGAGGTCCTCGCGCTGCCCGACCTGATCGCGGTCCAGCGGGAGTCGTTCGAGTGGTTCCTCGACCAGGGCGTGGCCCAGGTCCTGGCCGACATCTCGCCGATCGAGGACTTCACCGGCCAGCTCAAGCTCGAGCTCTCCGATCACGTCTTCGACCCGCCGAAGCACTCGGAGCTCGAGTGCCGCGAGCGTGACGTCACCTACGCCCGGCCGCTCTTCGTAACCGCCAACTTCCTCAACGCCCAGACGGGGGAGCTCAAGGAGCAGACCGTCTTCATGGGCGACTTCCCGATGATGACGGAGCGGGGCACCTTCATCATCAACGGCACCGAGCGCATCGTCGTGAGCCAGCTCGTGCGCTCCCCGGGCGTCTACTTCGACATCACCCCCGACAAGACGTCGCCCGAGAAGGAGGTGGTCAGCGCCAAGATCATCCCCGGTCGCGGCGCCTGGCTCGAGTTCGAGGTCGACAAGAAGGACGTCGTCTACGTCCGCGTCGACCGCAAGCGCAAGCAGCCGGTGACGGTGCTCCTACGGGCCCTGGAGCTCGGCGAGACCGACGACGACCTCCTCAACCTGATCCTCGACGAGTCCGGCCGCCCCTACGAGGCGATGCGCAACACCCTCGAGAAGGACCACACCACCACCGCCGACGAGGCCTTCATCGACATCTACCGCAAGCTGCGTCCGGGCGAGCCGCCCACCGCCGACTCGGCCCGGAACCTGATCCAGAGCCTGTTCTTCAGCACCAAGCGCTACGACATGGCCAAGGTCGGGCGCCACAAGGTCATCAAGAAGCTGCGCCACGAGTACGGCGTCCTGCCCCTGCGCCGCCTCGGCATCGACGCCCCCACCGGGGAGCCCGACGCCGAGGAGTCGACCCTCTCGAAGGCCGACATCCTCGCCACCGTGTCGTACCTGGTGAAGCTCAACAACAAGGACGCGGGCTACTTCCCCGACGACATCGACCACTTCGGCAACCGGCGGGTCCGGTCGGTCGGCGAGCTGATCCAGAACCAGGTCCGGGTCGGCCTCAGCCGCATGGAGCGGGTCGTGCGCGAGCGCATGACCACCCAGGACGTCGAGGCGATCACCCCGCAGACGCTGATCAACATCCGCCCGGTGGTGGCGGCGATCAAGGAGTTCTTCGGGTCCAGCCAGCTCAGCCAGTTCATGGACCAGACGAACCCGCTCACCGGCCTCACCCACAAGCGCCGGCTGTCGGCCCTGGGCCCGGGCGGCCTGTCGCGCGAGCGGGCGGGCTTCGAGGTCCGCGACGTCCACCCCAGCCACTACGGCCGCATGTGCCCGATCGAGACCCCCGAGGGTCCGAACATCGGTCTGATCGGCTACCTCTCCACCTACGCCCGGATCAACCGGTTCGGCTTCATCGAGACGCCCTACCGGCGGGTCGAGAAGGGTCGTGCCACGGACGAGATCGAGTACCTCGCCGCCGACGACGAGGACGACAAGATCATCGCCCAGGCCAACGCCCGGGTCGACAACAACGGGCGCTTCCTCGACGAGCGCGTCCTGGCCCGGGCCGGACGGGGTGAGATCGCCTACGTCGAGCCGTCCGAGATCGAGTACATGGACGTGTCGCCCAAGCAGATCGTCTCGGTCGCCACGGCGATGATCCCGTTCCTCGAGCACGACGACGCCAACCGGGCCCTGATGGGCGCCAACATGCAGCGCCAGGCCGTGCCGCTGCTCCGGGCCACGGCCCCGTTCATCGGGACGGGCGTGGAGGGCCGCGCCGCCCGCGACGCCGGCGAGCTCGTGATCGCCCCCGCCGCCGGCACGGTCGTCGACGTTACGGGGGAGTCGATCACCGTCGACTACCAGGGCATGGGCAAGGGCGGCAAGAACGCCAAGACGACCCACCGCCTGTCGAAGTTCCGCCGTTCGAACCAGGGCACCTGCATCAACCAGCGCTCCCTGGTCGAGATCGGTGACTCCGTCGAGGCCGGCGACGTCCTCGCCGACGGGCCGTCGACCCACCAGGGCGAGCTGGCGCTGGGCAAGAACCTGCTGGTCGCGTTCATGCCGTGGCGGGGTCACAACTACGAGGACGCCATCGTCATCTCCGAGCGCCTCGTTCGCGACGACGTCCTCACCTCGATACACATCGAGGAGCACGAGATCGACGCCCGCGACACCAAGCTGGGGGCCGAGGAGATCACCCGCGACATCCCGAACCTCTCGGAGGAGATCCTCAAGGACCTCGACGAGCGCGGCATCGTGCGCATCGGCGCCGAGGTCGGCCCCGGCGACGTCCTGGTCGGCAAGGTGACCCCCAAGGGCGAGACCGAGCTGACCCCCGAGGAGCGGCTCCTGCGGGCCATCTTCGGCGAGAAGGCCCGGGAGGTCCGCGACACCTCGCTGAAGGTGCCGCACGGCGAGACGGGCAAGGTCATCGACGTCCGGGTGTTCCGCCGCGAGAACGGCGACGAGCTGCCGCCCGGCGTCAACGAGCTGGTCCGGGTGTACGTGGCCCAGAAGCGCAAGATCAGCGAAGGCGACAAGCTCGCCGGCCGTCACGGCAACAAGGGTGTGATCGCCAAGATCCTGCCCGTCGAGGACATGCCGTTCCTCGCCGACGGCACGCCGGTCGACATCGTCCTGAACCCGCTCGGCGTCCCGAGCCGCATGAACGTCGGCCAGGTCCTCGAGGCCCACCTGGGCTACGCGGCCCGCCACGGCTGGAAGGGCGTGGGTACGGCCCCGCGCAGCGACCGCACCACCAACCCGGTGGTCGAGCCCGCGGTGTGGGTGTCGAGCCCCGTCTTCGACGGCGCCCACTGGGACGACGACGAAGCCGACGTGACCGGCCGGGTCAAGCCGATCCAGGAGATCCTCGAGGAGCTCCACCCCGACGGGGCCCACGGGCAGCGCCTGATCGGCACCGACGGCAAGGCCACCCTCTACGACGGGCGGACCGGCCAGCCCTTCGACAACCCGATCACGGTCGGCTACGTCTACATCCTGAAGCTCTCCCACCTCGTCGACGACAAGATCCACGCCCGGGCCACCGGGCCGTACTCGATGATCACCCAGCAGCCGCTGGGCGGTAAGGCGCAGTTCGGCGGCCAGCGCTTCGGCGAGATGGAGGTGTGGGCGCTCGAGGCGTACGGCGCCGCGTACGCCCTGCAGGAGATCCTGACCATCAAGTCCGACGACGTGCTCGGGCGGGTGAAGGTCTACGAGGCGATCGTCAAGGGCGACAACATCCCCGACCCGGGGATCCCCGAGAGCTTCAAGGTCCTCATCAAGGAGATGCAGGCCCTGTGCCTCAACGTCCGCGTCATCGACGCCGCGGGCGAGGAGGTGCAGATCCGGGAGCTCGACGAGGACGCCTTCCGGACCACGGAGTCGCTCGGCATCGACCTGTCCCGCCCGGAGCGCGGCACCGACGAGGAAGACGAGCGCCGCCGCCAGCCCGCCTACTGATCCCGGCTCCGACCCCGGCCGGTCCCGGGCGCGAACCCCGCCACGAACGCCCACCGAGAACAGCAGCCCTGGAGGGATGCACACGTGGAAGTCAACGACTCCGACCGCCTCTCCATAGCCCTGGCCACCGCCGACCAGATCCGTACCTGGTCGAACGGCGAGGTCAAGAAGCCCGAGACGATCAACTACCGCACGCTCAAGCCCGAGAAGGACGGCCTCTTCTGCGAGAAGATCTTCGGGCCGACCAAGGACTGGGAGTGCTACTGCGGTAAGTACAAGCGCGTCCGGTTCAAGGGCATCATCTGCGAGCGGTGCGGCGTCGAGGTTACGCGGTCGAAGGTGCGGCGCGAGCGGATGGGCCACATCGAGCTGGCCGCCCCCGTCACGCACATCTGGTACTTCAAGGGCGTCCCGAGCCGGCTGGGCTACCTGCTCGACATCGCCCCCAAGAGCCTCGAGAAGGTCATCTACTTCGCCGCCCACCTCATCACCTGGGTCGACGAGGACCGCCGCCACGAGGAGCTCCCGAACGTCGAGGCCGAGCTGCGCGAGGAGATGGCCGACGTCGAGCGCGACCGCGACCTGCGCATCGAGCAGCGCTTCCAGGACCTCGAGACCGACCTGGCCGAGGCCGAGGAGCGCGGCGCCAAGGAGGCCGAGCTCAACAAGCTGCGCAAGGCGTCGGAGAAGGAGATCGAGGAGCTGCGCGAGGAGGCCGAGCTCGAGCTCGAGCACCTGCGCGCCGTCTGGGACACCTTCCGCGGCCTGGCCCCCAAGAAGCTCGTCGACGACGAGCGCATCTGGCGGGAGCTGCGTGACCGCTTCGGCGAGTACTTCGCCGGCGGGATGGGCGCCGAGGCCGTCAAGGACCTCATCAGCCGGCTCGACCTCTCGGCCGAGGAGGCCTCCCTCAAGGAGGTGATCGCCACCGCCAAGGGTCAGCGCAAGGCCAAGGCCATCAAGCGCCTGAAGGTGATCTCGGCGTTCAACCGCCTCGGCGACGACGGCCGGCCGCTCAACTCGCCGATGGGCATGGTCCTCGACGCCGTCCCGGTGATCCCGCCCGACCTGCGGCCGATGGTCCAGCTCGACGGTGGCCGCTTCGCCACCTCCGACCTCAACGACCTCTACCGGCGGGTGATCAACCGCAACAACCGCCTGAAGCGGCTCCTCGACCTCGGCGCGCCCGAGATCATCATCAACAACGAGAAGCGCATGCTCCAGGAGGCCGTCGACGCCCTGTTCGACAACGGCCGCCGCGGCCGGCCCGTCACGGGTGCGGGGAACCGGGCCCTCAAGTCGCTCTCCGACATGCTGAAGGGGAAGCAGGGGCGGTTCCGCCAGAACCTGCTCGGCAAGCGGGTCGACTACTCCGCCCGCTCGGTGATCGTGGTGGGCCCGCAGCTCCGCCTCCACCAGTGCGGGCTCCCGAAGCAGATGGCCCTCGAGCTGTTCAAGCCCTTCGTGATGAAGCGGCTCGTCAATCTCGAGTACGCCCAGAACATCAAGTCGGCCAAGAGGATGGTGGAGCGGTCCCGGCCCCAGGTCTGGGACGTCCTCGACGACGTCATCAAGGAGCACCCGGTCCTCCTGAACCGGGCCCCCACCCTGCACCGCCTCGGCATCCAGGCCTTCGAGCCGGTGCTGGTGGAGGGCAAGGCGATCCAGATCCACCCGCTCGTCTGCGCCGCCTTCAACGCCGACTTCGACGGCGACCAGATGGCCGTCCACCTCCCGCTGTCGTCGGAGGCCCAGGCCGAGGCGCGCCTGCTCATGCTCTCCGCGCACAACATCCTGTCGCCGGCGAGCGGGCGGCCGATCGCCGTGCCGACCCACGACATGATCATCGGTTCCTACTTCCTGACCGAGCTCACCGACGGTGCGACCGGTGAGGGCCGCAGCTTCGGGTCGCTCGACGAGGCTCTCCTCGCCCTCGACGACGGCACGCTCGACCTCCACGCCCGGATCCGCGTGCGGGTCCCCGGGGCGCGCTTCCCCGAGGAGTCGTTCCCCGTCCGCCTGGGCGACGACGGCTCCGAGGTGAACCCGGGCGCGCTGGTCCTCCGGCGTACCGGATCCAACGGCGACGGCCGGGCCCTGGTCGAGACGAGCCTCGGGCGCCTCCTGTTCAACTCGGCCTTCCCCGACGACTTCCCGTTCCAGGACCGGGTGGTGAAGAAGCGTGACATCACCGAGATCGTCGGCGAGCTCGTCGTCCGCTACTCGAGGGCCGACGTCGCCGAGAGCCTCGACCGCCTGAAGGACCTCGGCTTCGAGTTCGCCACCCGGTCGGGTCTGACCATCTCGATCGCCGACGTGCGCACCCCGCAGTCGAAGGGCGAGATCCTCGACCGCCACGAGCGCGAGGCGTCGAAGGTGGAGACGCAGTTCGAGAGCGGCATCATCACCGACGACGAGCGGCGCCAGAAGGAGATCGAGATCTGGACCGACGCCACCGAGGAGGTGCGCCGGGCCATGGAGGAGGAGCTGCGCGCCGAGCGCTTCAACCCGATCGAGATGATGGTCGGGTCCGGTGCCCGGGGGAACGTCATGCAGGTGCGCCAGATCGCCGGCATGCGCGGCCTGGTGGCCAACCCGCGGGGTGAGATCATCCCGACCCCGATCAAGAGCAACTTCCGTGAGGGGCTCTCCGTGCTCGAGTACTTCATCTCGACGCACGGCGCCCGCAAGGGCCTCGCCGACACGGCGCTGCGCACCGCCGACTCCGGCTACCTGACCCGCCGCCTGGTCGACGTGTCCCAGGAGCTGATCGTCCGCGAGGAGGACTGCGAGAGCCCCCGCGGCCTGTGGATCGACGACGTCTCCGACGAGCCCGACCGCCGCCGGGTCCTCGACACGCGCCTGCTGGGCCGCTGCCTGGCCGCCGACGTCGAGCTCTCCGACGGCACGGTGATGGAGCGCAACACCGAGCTGCGCGACGCCGAGGTCGACCGCCTCGCCGCCGACCCCGCGGTCGAGCAGGTCCGGGTCCGCTCGGTCCTGACCTGCGACGCGCTGCACGGCATCTGCGCCCGGTGCTACGGGACGATGCTGGCCACCGGCAAGCCCGTCGATCTGGGCGAGGCGGTGGGGATCATCGCCGCCCAGTCGATCGGCGAGCCCGGCACCCAGCTCACCATGCGCACCTTCCACCTCGGTGGCGTGGCCGGCGAGGACATCACCCACGGCCTGCCCCGCGTCGTGGAGCTGTTCGAGGCTCGTACCCCGAAGGGGAGCGCCACCCTCGCCGACGTCTCGGGCGTCGTGCGCCTGGGCGAGAACGAGAAGGGCGAGCGGACGGTCACGATCGTCGGCGACGACGGCGAGGAGACCGTCTACGTGGTCTCCTGGCGGGCCCACATCGCCGTCGACGACGGCCAGGAGGTCGCCGCCGGCGACCGCATCGTGGGCGAGGAGAAGACTCCGCTCGACCCGAAGAAGATCCTCGAGATCAAGGGCGTGCGCGAGACCCAGCAGTACCTGGTCAACGAGGTCCAGAAGGTGTACCGCGAGCAGGGCGTGTCGATCCACGACAAGCACGTCGAGGTCATCGTCCGCCAGATGCTCCGCCGGGTCGCCGTGTCCGAGCCGGGTGACTCCCCGTTCCTGCCCGGGGAGAAGAAGGACGCCCGCGAGTACGCCGAGGTGAACCGTCGCCTCGTCGAGGAGGGGAAGCAGCCGGCCGAGGGTCGCCCCGAGCTGATGGGCATCACCAAGGCGTCGCTCGCCACCGACTCGTGGCTCTCGGCGGCGTCGTTCCAGGAGACGACCCGGGTGCTGACCGAGGCCGCGATCGAGGGTCGCACCGACGGCCTGTTCGGGCTCAAGGAGAACGTCATCATCGGCAAGCTGATCCCCGCCGGGACGGGCATGCCCGTGTACCGGGAGATCGTCACCTCCGCCCCCGACTACGAGCCGATGCCGTACTACTCCAGCGACGAGCAGCTCGCCGAGTGGCTGCGCGACACCGGCACGGCGCCCATCGGCAGTCCGGCCGTCGGCTTCGGCGACGACGTCGGCGACGGCCGGGCGGCGGCGGAGGCAGTCCTGGGCCTCACCCGCTCACCCGACGAGGGCGACGGGGCCGGCGCCGGCGAGGGCTGATGCCGGCACCGGGCGCGGGTTGCCCACGGCGGAGCGGCTCCCGTAAGCTTCTCCGTCGGCCTGGTCCGGGGTCGTGCCGCGCGCCCGGCGTTCCCGCTCCGGGCCCGCCGGAGCGATCCGGAGCCGCGCCAGTCCCGGCAACACCCACGTAGGAGCGTCGTGCCCACCATCGCCCAACTCGTCCGCAAGGGTCGCGAGTCGAAGTCCGAGAAGTCCAAGACCCCGGCTCTGCGCGGCGCTCCTCAGCGTCGAGGCGTCTGCACGCGCGTGTTCACGCACACGCCGAAGAAGCCGAACTCCGCGCTGCGCAAGGTGGCCCGGGTCCGCCTCTCGACCGGGATCGAGGTCACGGCCTACATCCCGGGCATCGGGCACAACCTCCAGGAGCACTCGATCGTGTTGGTGCGCGGCGGTCGGGTCAAGGACCTGCCGGGCGTCCGCTACAAGATCGTCCGCGGGGCGCTCGACGCGAGCGGCGTCGCCGACCGCAAGCAGGCCCGTAGCCGCTACGGCGCCAAGAAGGGTTAGAAGATGCCTCGCAAGGGTCCCGCACCCCGCCGCGACCTCATGCCCGACCCCATCTACCGGTCGGTGGTCGTCACCCAGCTCGTCAACAAGGTGCTCCAGCGGGGCAAGCGCTCGCTGGCCGAGAAGGTCGTCTACGAGGCTCTCAGCGACATCGAGCAGAAGACCGGTTCCGACCCCGTCCCCACGCTCAAGCGCGCGGTGGAGAACGTCCGCCCGGCGTTGGAGGTCCGCAGCCGGCGGGTCGGCGGCGCCACGTACCAGGTCCCCGTCGAGGTGCGCCCCCGGCGGGCCACCACCCTGGCCATCCGGTGGATCGTCGGCTACTCGCGCCAGCGGCGTGAGAAGACGATGGCGCAGCGCCTCGCCGCCGAGCTGCTCGACGCCAGCAACGGGATCGGCGCGTCGATCAAACGCAAGGACGACCTCCAGAAGATGGCCGAGAGCAACAAGGCGTTCGCCCACTACCGCTGGTAGGAGGCGGGTAGCCGTCGGCCCCGCCGCGCAAGCGGGGAGCCGCGGGGTTGCGTCCGGGTGGCGGCGCGTGGGGGCGACCATTCGCTCAGACACCGCTCGCTTCGCTCGGAACTCGCTCGGTGGCCGCCCCCACGCCCCGCCACCCTCCACGCCGGGTGGCTGCGCCGGTGGCGGGCGGGGGACGGTCCCCCGTCGAGGGACCGTGGGCGAACGCCTCGGCCTGAAGAAGAAGAAGAAGAAGAGAAGAAGAGAAGGTAAGTAGGGGTTATGGCGAAGGATGGGCCGGTCATTCGGGAGTACCCGCTGGCGCGGACGCGCAACATCGGGATCATGGCCCACATCGACGCGGGCAAGACCACCACCACCGAGCGGATCCTCTACTACACCGGCAAGACCTACAAGATCGGTGAGACCCACGAGGGTGCCGCGGTCATGGACTGGATGGTCCAGGAGCAGGAGCGCGGCATCACGATCACCAGCGCCGCGACCACGTGCAAGTGGCGCGACATGTGGATCAACATCATCGACACGCCCGGGCACGTCGACTTCACCATCGAGGTCGAGCGGTCGCTGCGGGTGCTCGACGGCGCGGTGGCGATCTTCGACGCCGTAGCCGGCGTGGAGCCGCAGACCGAGACCGTGTGGCGCCAGGCCGACAAGTACAACGTCCCGCGGATGTGCTTCGTCAACAAGATGGACCGGGTCGGCGCCGACTTCGACCGCACCGTGGGGATGATCCGCGAGCGGCTCGGGGCCACGGTGGCCGTGGTCCAGCTCCCCATCGGCGCCGAGAGCGAGTTCCGGGGCGTGGTCGACCTGCTGGAGATGAAGGCGCTCGTCTGGTCCGACGAAGGCACCGGTGAGAACTACGACACCGTCGAGATCCCCGCGGAGCTGAGTGCGGCCGCCGAGGCGGCCCGCCAGGACCTGGTCGACGTCGTGGGCACCCACGACGAGGGCGTGCTCGAGAAGTTCGTCGCCGACGAGCCCGTCACCGCCGACGACCTCCGTCGCGGCCTGCGGGTGGCGACCCTCAGCGGCGACGTGGTCCCGGTGCTCTGCGGAACCGCGTTCAAGAACAAGGGCGTCCAGCCCCTGCTCGACGCGATCGTCGACTACCTGCCCAGCCCGCTCGACATCCCCCCGGTGTCGGGCCACGACGTCAAGACCGAGGAGCCGAGGGAGCGCCAGGCCGACGACGCCGAGCCGTTCTCGGCCCTGGCCTTCAAGATCATGAGCGACCCCTACGTGGGCCGGCTCACGTACTTCCGCGTCTACTCCGGCCGTCTCGAGGCGGGCGCGACGGTCATCAACTCCAGCAAGGACCGCAAGGAGCGGATCGGTCGCATCCTCCAGATGCACGCCAACCACCGTGAGGACATGGATGCCGTCTTC
>Ga0226835_1001395_pt1 | contig 13344 bp, 13 predicted proteins | sample LAC_MetaG_1_FD_163627 | JGI IMG/M metagenome (GOLD analysis project Ga0226835, IMG submission 163627) | Anaerobic ammonium oxidizing microbial communities from anammox membrane bioreactor (MBR) in UC Berkley, California, United States -... | ecosystem: Engineered > Bioreactor > Anaerobic >...
CTGGGTCGCCGGGCCGCTGGGTCGCCGGGCCGCTGGGTCGCCGGGCCGCTGGGTCGCCGGGCCGCTGGGTCGCTGGGGCGCCGGGGCGCAACCAAATGTTGCGTTTTCGTGCGTGGAAGGGGCTCTACGAGGGGAAACGCAACATTTTGTTGCGGGGGTGGTTACCGTGGCCGGTGCGGGCTCATCGGAGGGTTGCAGGCCCACGACTACGCGTGCCACGGCACCAAGACGTTGTTCGCGACGCTGGACGTGGCCACCGAACGGCACCGCGCTTACACAGTGCAAGCCCCGGCACTGTCATCAGGACTTCCTGACGTTCCTCAGATACATCGAGGCGAACGTGCCCGAGCACCTGGAAGTACATCTGATCTGCGACAACTACGGAACTCACAAACGCCCGGGTGAAGGCATGGCTGGCACGTCGGCCACGCTTTCATCTGCACTTCACACCGACCTACAGTTCGTCGCTGAATCAGGTCGAGCGCTGGTTCGCGCTGATCACGACACAGGCTATACGCCGCGGATCGTTTGACTCGGTGGCCGACCTCAAGCGCAAGGTTGATCAGTTCGTGCAGCACTACAGGCAGCATCCCAAACCCTTCGTGTGGGCCACTGCCGCTGAATTGATCCTCGCCAAAATCGAGCCGCTATGCGAAGTTATAAACGGGACGAGACACTCGCTAAGCACTGATCAACACTTTGACAAGGCGCTCTTGTTGTCACGCAGGTACTTCTGGTACCCCATTGACGACTTCAGCATGTAGATTCGTCCGCCAACCACAAACCCGTCAAGTTGATGCTGCAACGTGTAAGCAGAAAGATCAGACATCGTGTTGATGAAGCCTTTGCTCTTGAAATTCAGAGATGTATTGCACAAGACTCCATAGCCCGTTAGCGCCTTGAACGCAGTCAGCAACTCAAACAACGGACGGTTGGTCAGCGCGGACACCGTTTGAATGCGTGCAGTCCGGTTCACATGGGTCACCGCTGCCAGAGCATCTGTGGTGACCCGATAGGTGTAAAGCATGAACGGGCTTGGGAGCCTGCATCCAAACCACTTTCCGGCATCCTCCTCCAGGCATACGGGAGCGATCGGACGGAACTGCTCTCGCTGCTTGATGACGTTCAGCCGCTCTCTGGTGCGAACTTTAAAGGGCGCGGCCAAGATGGAGCGATTGCCAAGAGCGCGTGGTCCGATCTCATACTGGCCGTTCGCCCACCCCAAGATCAAGTCACTGGCCAACATGTCGGCAACGGTCGCCACGTTCGGCTCCCACTCGTCGAAGTGAGCGGCATCCACGGCATCGGTGGCCGAAAAATGTAGCCCGGAGTAAATATCCCACGCGACTTTGGGATGGCCGGTGAAATGGAACTGTGCGTCGATGGCGGTACCAATCGCTGACCCTGAATCGTTGGCGACTGGAGGAACGAACACGTCAGAAAAGAGTCCTGACTCTCTCCACTTCGTATTCCAGTCGCAATTGAGACCGCATCCCCCTGCTATCAGCAGCGGCATGTGCCGTTCCAAATTCTCCCTAGCGAACCGATGAAAGCGATCGAACAGGCGGTCGCTGAAGATGCCTGCGAAGTTTCGGAACTCTGGATCGTCCAGCCCCACGTTGTAGTGCCTCAACTCTTTCAACGCTTCACACTGGCTGGGCTTAAGATGTTGGCAATCCTGTAGTAAGAAGGAAATGATCCTCTCTTCCTCGTCCGATGGCTGGCTTCTCTTCGAAAACGAAGCGAGCGCCATCAATTTTCCAGCATCAGAAAGCCGGGAGAACTCGGCGGTACTTTTGTCGAAAGTCGGATCTGCCAATGCATAGAGCATGGCGTAGCGATGGCCTGGCTCCGGCATGACATCGCCGATCTTAGTCACGTTCAGTTCCGAATCGATCTCGTAGAACGCTCCGATGACGCCCTCCCAAAGCAGCGCGTAACAAGGAGTTCCCTTTGGCAGGTTCGACATCCCGAACGCGCATAGGAGGTGCGAGCGTTCGTGGGACGATGAGAAGAAGTCGACGGTCTTGCCCAACAAGAGCTTCTTGCTGACAACTATGTGATCGTTATGGCCGCCACGGTAGTCAGCCACAGCGTGCTGCCCGCGCGGAGAGTCACCGGGCCACCAACCCCCTCTGCACAGGACGTCAGGAACGGCCTGAAGTTCGGCGAGTGCGTCGAAGGCATCGGGGACAGTTAGCGATGAATGCCGGTACCTCGAACTCTTCTCGGCCTCAATGGAAAACACCAAACGGCCGTCCTCCACGTACGCAAATGCGCCGTCGTGCCCAGGGTTGTAAGAGAGTATCTTCATGCTGCAACTTCGCTGGTAACTGACCTCTCCGGGGTGGAACGAACCCCGCCTTGATGCTCCAGCAACAATGGGCCATGCGCCCTCACGTGAATCGACTGCACATGGGTCGTGGCCGGGAGCCGGCGGGTACTAAGCCGCCCTGCAAGCTGAGTGGATCGAGAGGGCCAAGTGTTGACATGCAGTTTCATCGGCAAGTGTGGAATCGGGGTTGGATCCCAAAGTACACGCCGATGGACAAGCCGGTCATCTACCCACCATCGGATCTCGTACGGGGTCCATTCGATGACATATCGATGCATACCCTTCGAAGCGTCGAAACCCAACTCGATATGGCTTGGGGCGCCTCTGTAGCCGTAGTCGAACTGAGCGCCTTCATTGCCCGGGTTGTAGAAGACATTGACGAGGAGGCGGGTCGGCATGTTGCCGGCAATTTCGATGTCAATCTCCTGATGCGGCAAGTTGCGGTGGAGAAAGAACCCAGTGATTACCCCTGGTACGCTAGACGCCTGGAAGGTTGACTCGAACCTTCCGAAAAGATACTGGGCATGACTGCTTAGGGCGCCTGCGCTGTACTGGCGAACGCCAAGTGCTTCTCTTCGAACATGAAATTTTGCGCCCTCGACACTGTCGAACTCGACGTTCAGCGGACGGAACAACGCCATATTGCCCGTGAAGGTATCGGTCCTTGCAAACCAGCGCAGTGGGTCGAGGCGCTCCAAGCGATCTTCGAAGTCGACCCACTGTCCCTCGCTCTCATAGGCCACGGGTACGACGCGAACACCTAACCAGCTGCGGTGATCAGACTCCACGACCCACGGGGACCGATCCCGCTCAGGCGCTGCGCGCTTGGGAACAAGGTCAGGCTGCAGGTCTCCCTCAAGGGTATGTCGTTGCCCTAAGTCGCTCAACTTTGGGAACGAACATGAAGGTGGCGCACACCTAAGGTGTTCACAAAGGATCCGCCAAGAATCGACGTTGCTCGAATCCAGGACGACGAAATCCGCGCCCTCTAGGTCGGCTGGAGGGCTCCAGGCGCCTAGGGTACGGGCATCGCCTGGAGGGGCTGTCACGATGAACTTAGCTCGAGGATAGCTGCGTCGCAGGTCCCCGACCATCGATTCCAGACATCCCACGTTAACGTACGCATTGAAGACCCGGTCGACACTTCCCTTGCGGAGCTGCTTCAACTCCAGCGATGGCAGCGTGTTCAGATCGCTGCAGCAGCGGTACCCGAGCATCGACAACGCCATTGCGAGGGAAGATTGGCCCGAGTTTTCTGGCCCAAACGCAAAAACAGGTAGCTGAGTCGGACGGATGTTGAACAGTGCAGCGCCCTCGCTGTTGATCGCGCCAATCGTGGAGAGCGCGGGAAGAATCGAGTACGAGTTTGTAGATGGGGCGTCTCTTCTCTGAAGGACAAGTGGCCGCCTGATTGCTTGCACGTTCAGTACGCTGAACTGGTGGTTGATCCAAAGATCAATCGGGCCGCGACAAGGGAGTAAACGAAGAAGTTTTTGTGCGCCTTGTCTGGAGAGTATGTACCCGGACAAGTACCACAACCCGCGCACAGGTCGGAACACATGGCGCGACACGAACGTCTTCGGAGCACCATGCGTCGCCTCCATGTACGACACATAAAGGACGTCGAAGCTTTCGCAGTCTCCGCTTTCGACCGCAACATCCTTCCAGGCTTGGTCCAGATGACGAGCAAGACTGGGATGAAACCAAACGTCATCCTCGAGGATGAGCGCATACTCTTGCTCACCCTGAGCAACTCGCCTCCAGACGTCAATATGCGATTTAGCGATTGCCACCTCGGCCCTGCTCATTCGGATCGGTGCATCAAGCTCGTACCGCGTCGGAAGTGTCCGCGGTTGAGGTTCCACAAAAAGCTGATCTGCCAGCGTGTAATAAGGGTCAACGTCAGCGTCTTTGGACGGATCCTGTGAAAAATCCCTCGCATCCACAGCGGCATGCCGCTCCGTAAGGCTGAGAAGATCGTTGCCAGACCCATCCCGTATACGTCCAAGCTCCTGCCTGACGCTGGACCAACGGGCTGGCTCGCGGTCGAGGTTGATTACGTAGATCTTTTCAATCGTCTGGCCGTTCGACGTTCGTTGAGCACCGAATGCTTGCGACGTTTGCGCCGGAAGCATTTTCCGAAGAGCGTGCACCAGGCGTATCACCAGACGAAGAGCGGCCAGGGGTGGACGTGACAAATTCACTGGGCGCCCAAAAGCGAAGATGCACGGTACGCCTGCTGATTGGATAGCCTCCAGTTCCTCGAGTCGTTGCGGTAGCTAAGTGACCATTGGCTCGTGGATGTCAGTTCCCAATCGTGCGCAACCATCATCGCATCGGGCGAGCATCCTTCGTTGAGCACTTCGAACACTGACCGGGTGAGGTTGCCAGGGCCGGTCGTAGCCTGGACTTCGGGCAACCCTCTCGCTTGCTCCATCTCAAGGGATAAGGTGGCGTTCAACAACGCTCGTTCAACGATAGGATGATGGCGCGACGCGATCAGAGGCGTGGTGTTGAAGTAGAAGATCCAACCTGGCTGGTTAGCCCCTGGCTCCGTAAAAATCGACGGCGCCACCATTTGAGACGTTGCAACGTCGTAGCAGAATGGCTGCAGCTTCAGCCGGCCGTCCGCGAACAGTTGGTCAATCGGGGTGCCATGGTAGACATCGTCGGCATCGATGTAAAAGCCCCCTTCCACGAACACGTACGAGTAGCGAAAGTAGTCCGACATCATTGATGGGTGGTAGCACCTGTCAAAGGCTTTCTCATGGCGATCCCCTAAACGACTTCGGATGAACGCTCTCGCGGAACTCTCATCGAACACCTCTAACTCAAACCCGAACCGCTCGAGTCGTTTCCACGAGTCCATGCAGGCTTTGACATCTCCTGGCAAATGCCGAAGATCGTTCCAAAACTGCACGATGCGCTTCGGAATCGGACTGGACAACGTCGTCGAGGCAAGCGTCGAGCCGTTACGGCACTGCACTATGTCGCGAATGAAGTTAGAGCGCGCACGTTCGGCTGGCCCCAGTGGATCGGCTTCGACAGCCTGATTCAGATCTCTTGTTTCGCTCATTCTTGAATTTCCCCTACCTACGCGACTGATACCGCCGCAGATAAGCCGCAAGTTCCCGTGCCGGAAGTCGAACCGTATCGTCGGCAAGAAACAGTGCGATCGCATCGACGAGGATCGGCGCCGGAACGATCTGATGGATGTACAGCTCATCGATCACCCAGAGCACCCCGCGAACATCGATTCCGCGAGAGGCTGCAAAACTGCGCAACGCGCCGTCGCCGGTCAGGAGGATGGAGCCGATATTCCGCTCTGCAAGCGAAAACGCGAAACCGTCATTCACTGAAAGGCGCGGGAGCTGACGGGCTACATCGGCTGCTCGCAAGACCGCGTCTCCCGGCAGGTCGATCACCTGCAAGCCACCCCGCACAAGCGCCCGCTTCTGCGCTGGCGTGAACTTGATCAGTTCGTCGTCGAACAGCGTGTTGGGGATCAGAAGCTCGTACGGTAACCGGACAAAGGCTTCGAGAAGCGAAGCCTTGCGCAGATCGATGAGACAGCTACTGTCACTGACGACGATCTGCATCATGCAGGCGCGGCCCCTTGAGGCCCCTTTCGACCTCTGCCAGCGGTATGCGCAATAGCTCAGCCGCCTTGCTCAGCGAGATCAGGCCCTCGGCGAGCGCGCGGTAGCAAAGGCGTTCAAAACGCAGCGCACGCTCACGCTGACCCGACTCTTCCGGGCCCTCTAGCGGTTCTGGCTCCTTCGTGCGCCACCCTCTGGCCACGGTCTGGTATGCGTAGATCAGCGTTGACTCGGAAATCACGTCGAGCTGACGCAACCGCATAAGCAGCGCAGCGCCGCTGACCCGGTATAGCCGCTTGAGGTTGATAATTTCCGCGTAGCCAAGCGCGTTACGACGCTTTCCGATCTCGTCGAGCAAGTGCTCGGCAGTCATCAGGAAGGCACCGGCGAACCGGTTCGCGGCCTTCTCTTCATCCTTGTCGTCGAGACTGTCCGTGTCGATGAGTCGGTGCGCCAACTCATGAGCGAGCGTCAGCCGCCGCCGCTCCAGGCTGTACCGATCGTTGACCACGATCACCGGCAGGGGCGCCTGGCCGTTCGGGCGCTGCACGAGGCAGGTGAAACCCGAGACGCGCTCGGGCAGCGTGACCGTGAGGACCTTGAGACCCTTCTCCTCGAACAGTTCGGTCATGTTCGGAATCGGATCGATCCCGAGTTGCCAGACCGCGCGAACCTCGTCGGCGAGCGCTTCAGCCTCGGCAATGCTCTTCAGCTTGCGCGTTCCCGCAAGCGGCGAATGCCACCGGGCGCTGTCGAGTTCGAGAATTGCCTCGACCTGCAGGTAACGCTCGACCCACTCCAGCACCGCCGTCTCCACGTTGGCGCGGTCTCGTGCGGTCGTATTCGCCTTCGTTCGAAACTCCACACCCGCAAGCGAAACGTGCTGCGTGTCGAGAAGGTACGTCAGCGAAACATCGAGCGCCTTCGCAAGCGCCATCAGTACGCCGGAGCTTGGAATGCTCTCGCCGCGCTCGTACTTGCCGATAGCCTGCGCCGTAACGAAGCCGTCCATCGCGTCGGAAAGACCTCGGAGAGACAGCCCTGCCTTCCGACGTGCCAGTTTCAGGCGATCCGCCAGCATGCCGTACTCCTGCTCATCTGCGGTTGTCATTTTATAATTTTAATATTTCTTGTAAACTGATTTACTTCTTCAGTCAAGCATCTCCAGGAGATCGGTATGAGTAAGGGCAAGAACGGCGCGCCCGCCGGAGTCAAAATCGGCCGTGACGCAAAGACGGGGCGGTTCGTCCCCGTGAAGGAGGCGCAGCGCCGCCCGGCAACGACTGTCGTCGAGACGATCAAGCCGAAGAAAGGGAAGTGATCGTGCGCGGGGCGGCTGGCAGCAACGGCCCGCCTCACCCTATCCCCACCAGCGGAGCATACCGGCGCGAGGGGTCGAGGCTGCCCTGCAACCGAATGATGCGTTTTCGGGCGTGGAAGGCGTTCCGCGAGCGGAAACGCAACATCTGGTTGCGGGTATGACGGCTGATTTCTGCGGCGACCGGCCATTGCGCGGCGTGGCGCCCTGGAAGGTTGGTTTCAACCTCCGTGCCGCGCCCAGAATTCTGTGGGCGTAACGATGGGGTACTGCTTCGCCAACGCCAGCAAGTCCCTGTCGCCGGTAATCTGGTAATCGGCCTTCGCAGCCGACAGCGTGAGCAACACCGGCTGATCGGCCGGGTCGCGCAGATTCGCGTCCTGCTCGCCTTCCGGCTCGACGACATCAGCCAGGAACATGAAGCTGTCGGCCAGGTCGCGGATTTCCGCCGGCGTCATCCGGATTCTGGGCAGACGCGGCAGCACTCTGATCATCTCGTCCAGGATGTAGCGCGACAGCACCACGTCCAGGCTGCCCTGACGCCATGCGGTGACGATGCACCCCGGCACGCTGCCCGGATAGGCCAGGCCCGACACCAGCACGTTGGTATCGAGCACAACGCGCAGTCGCGGCATCAGCGCTGCTTTCGCTCCGCCGCCACCGCCGCGTCGATTTCGGTCAGACCTTCATCGAGCGGCACATCGGCGTACGCCTCGGCAATGCGGGCGCTGAGCGCGTCGAAGCGGTCGCGCATGCGGCGGATACGGGCGAACAGCTCGGCATCGACCAGGGCCGCGACCGGCTTGCCGTCCTTGTTGATGACGATGCTGTCGTTGCGGTACTGCACCTGGTTCAACATTTCGCCCAGGTTCTGCCGGAAGTTCACGGCGTTGACTTCGGTGATCATATGATACATATGGTCATATCGATTGATAGGGTCATTATGGTTTAGGCTTGGTGTCGTGTCCAGCCCACATTTCTGTGCAGGTCACCATCGGTCGGTACCGCTGACGGCCGCCCCGCAACCAAATGTTGCGTTTTCGTGCGTGGAATGTGTTTCACGAGCGGAGACGCAACAAACGGTTGCGGGTCGGGGTTGCGGGTCTGTGCCCGGCATGCCTGCTGCCGGCGGGCCGCCTGCTGCCGGCAGGCGTGCTTCCCTACTCTCCGAACGATTCCCGAACCATCGCCTCGATGCCCTCGAGCACGTCGTCCGGCAGGTACGCGAACTGCTTGCGCTTTCCCTTGGCGAGCTGGCCGTTGTTGCCCGCGATCATGCGGATCAGCTTGCCGATGTCCCGTGCGGGCAGGTCGAAAGCGGCTTCGATCCGTTCCAGAGCCCGGTCGTAGCCGGTGAGCCAAGCCAGTTCGCGTGGAATTTCCTGCTCCACGGCTTCGGTGATCATCCGGCCCAGAAACGCCACTTCGCGGCTCGCGTCGAAGAAGCGGTACGGCGCTGCGCCGGGCGCTTCGATGATGACGGGCTCTTCGTCGGTCCGGCGATAGTTCCAGAGGCGCGTGACCGGAGCGGAAAATGCATCGAGCACGTCCCGGTACTCCGGTATGTGCTTCATGATGACAGCCGAAACCGGAATGACCATTCCTCCGGGTATCAGGCCGCTTTGCGCCAGCAGGTGGTGAATCATGAAGCGGTGCAAACGCCCGTTTCCGTCCATGAACGGGTGCAGATGGACGAAGCCGAACGCGCCGCAGGCCGCCTTGACCAGTGGATCGATACCACGCTCGCGATCGTTGACGAAGGCTTCCCAGCCGGCCATCGTCTCGCGCAGCCCGTGCACCGGATGCGGCAGGAAGGCTATCCGGCCGAGTCGGTCTTCGAGCCAGTTCTGACGCGTCCGATAGCTCGCCTCCCTGGAAAAATCGTCGCGGACTACGGCATTCTGGATGGCCACCAACGAGTCTTCCGAGATGACGGAGACATCACCCGAGCGGCGCAGGATCTGGACGAAGCGTTCTTCCTTGCTGGCGCTGGGAGCCTCGTGCTCGATGGCGAAGCTGCTCCGGGTTTCGGAGAGGTACAGATACTGGATGGCGCGATCGTAAAGCCCCGAGTGCCGGGAGCTTTCGGCGAGTTCGCCGGCGCGCGCCATCATGCTGTCGAGCCAGCCCGGCGCCGGACACACCGACCGGCGAACCGTGGGGCAGAAGAATGCCGTGCCCAGGGCATTGTTGTTGACCCGCCAGGCCGGTGCGCGCAGCGAATGATCGGCAACGACGTATTCCCCGGCATCGAACAGATCGACGTAAGACCCTGCGACGCTGACCCCCGCATCGAGCGCAGACCCGCCCAGCCACTCCCAGAGAAACGCCGCCCGCCGGATGTATTCTCCATTGGGGCTCTGGCGCAGCCGCTCGACGATCGGGGCGGCGCCAATCGCCGGGAGGGCGCTGGCAATGATGGCCAGGTCGATGCCCTCGTGCCGCAGCGCAAACTCCAGATGCCCCAGGGGCGTGTCCGCAAGGGCAACGCCGGTGGGAAACAGGATGCGATCCGCCGTATCTACCCGGCGGTTCACCGAGGTATCGACTAAGGCCGGCCGGGCAGGTGGCGACACGCGAAGACGCAGCGTCTCGACGAGCGATGCGTAACCCACCTTGGGCACGGGGCGTCTCCGATGCTCGAAAAAAATTCAGCGTAATCGAAATATTGTCAGATATTCGGCTGTTTGGGGCGATTCATCGAAATGTTGTCACTGGTGCACCCGGGCGCGCGCCTTGGGGGGTGATGGAGCATGCTGGCGCGAGGGGTCGAGGCAGGCTGCCCTGCAACCGAATGATGCGTTTTCGTGCGTGGAAGGCGTTCTACGGGCGGAAACGCATCATTTGGTTGCGGGGGTGGTTACGACATGACGCGGCAGTGCGAACCAGTGCCGTGGACAAGTTCTAGCCACAACTCCTGTATTACGCTATTATGGACAAACGTAGAAAGTTTTGTCTTGAATAGCGAACATGGCTCGCAAACCACCCATTGTGTTTCCACAGGAGCAGCGCCTGCTCTCCGGGCTGGGCGAGCGGCTGCGTCTTGCCCGCAAGAGGCGCAAGCTGAGCAACGCGGTGGTGGCGCAGCGTGCGGGGGTTTCCAGAACCACCGTGTACAAGGTTGAGGCGGGCGATCCTGGCGCGACCCTGGGGGCCTATGTCCGGGTGCTGGCCGTGCTGGGCCTCGAAGGCGATCTCGATCTGCTGGCCGCCGACGACCGGGTCGGGCGCAAGCTGCAGGATCTGGCGCTGGAACCGTCGCCAGGTGCCAGGCGCCGAAAGGCCGACCCTTCGCCGGCCCAGGATCGCGAGGGGTCTGCATGAGCAGGCAGGACAACACGCTGGAAGTCTGGCTGGATGACGATCTTGGTCCTGCGCGTCAGGTCGGCACGCTTGCCCACGACCGTGGCCAGATCCGCTTTCACTACGAGCGGGACCGCTCCTCGCGGCGTTGGATTGCGCGAAGGGCCTGGTGCGCACTTTTCCACCCTGATTCAGCAACTCCTGTCGCTCATCGCACAGACGGGCGGAGCATTCGATCAACCTCCGTGCCGCGCCCAGAATGCTGTGGGCGTAATGATGGGGTACTGATTCGCCAACGCCAGCAAGTCGTTGTCGTCAGTCATCAGGTAATCGGCGTTCGCAGCCGATAGCGTAAGCAACACCGGCTGATCGGCCGGGTCGCGCAGATTCGCGTCCTGCTCGCCTTCTGGCTCGACGACATCGGCCAGGAACATGAAGCTGTCGGCCAGGTCGCGGATTTCCGCTGGCGTCATCTGGATCCTGGGCAGACGCGGCAGCACTCTGGCCATCTCGTCGAGGATGAAGCGCGACAGCACCACGTCCAGGCTGCCCTGACGCCATGCGGTGACGATGCGCCCCGGCACGCTGCCCGGATAGGCCAGGCCCGACACCAGCACGTTGGTATCGAGCACAACGCGCAGCGCCGGCATCAGCGCTGCTTCCGCTCCGCCGCCACCGCCGCGTCGATTTCGGTCAGACCTTCCTCGAGCGGCACATCGGCATACGCCTCGGCGATCCGGCCGCTGAGCGCGTCGAAGCGGTCACGCATACGGCGGATGCGGGCGAACAGCTCGGCATCGACTAGGGCCGCGACCGGCTTGCCGTCCTTGTTGATGACGATGCTGTCGTTGCGGTACTGCACCTGGTTCAACATTTCACCCAGGTTCTGCCGGAAGTTCACGGCGCTGACTTCAGTGATCATGTGGTGCCTATGGTCGTGTTGATTGATATGGTTATTATGGTTTGGGCTTGGTGTTGTGTCTAGCGCAGGTTGCTGTGGGGGCCGCCGTCGCTGGGTTGGCACGGGGCACCGTGGCGACGCGCTTGCCGGGGCGACTGTAGGCGCAATGGCCGATGCGTCGGTCCAATGGCAGTTTGTCGTCAGCGCCGTCACCATCGACACGTCAAATAGATCGCTAATTCCCTGTTAGATCCCTACACTTGCTCCATCAAGGCTGAATAGAATCAGCGACCTTGCCGAGGGCCTCGGCTATCAGGTGGTCATGCTGGAGGCGCCGGAAGGACAGCGGCTGGCGCAATATCTCGCCCCCGCACTGAAGAGCATTCTGCTGCGCCTGAGCAAGGTCGAGAAGGCAAGGAACTACGCCTTCCGGGCGATTGGAGCGTTGCGAGGTTTTGCGAGTGCATTCAAGGTCTCGGTCGGAGAAGTAGAGGTCACGGTTACCGAAGCTCCCACGGCGGACAGCGGAAATCTGGAGATCGATCTTCCGGAACTTCTCGTGGCGATCGGCCAGGCGGCCAAAGCGGCCGACTCGAGCGTCGCCCTCCTTGTCGACGAAGTTCAATACCTTGACGAAGAAGACCTGCGCGCGCTGATCGTTGCGCTGCACCGAATCGCGCAAAGGGGCCTGCCGCTGGTGCTCTTTGGTGCCGGCCTGCCGCAGGTAGCCGCATTGGCGGGAGAAGCGAAATCGTATGCCGAGCGTCTATTCGACTACCCGGCGATCGGGGCGCTATCCGATGACGCTGCTCGCCGGGCAGTTCGTCAGCCCATACGCGACGAAGGCGCAGACATCGAACCGGAAGCACTCGAGCGCATCGTGGCGGTCACGCACGGATACCCGTACTTTCTTCAGGAGTGGGGCAAGCACTCCTGGAATCAGGCGCAAGAGTCTCCGATTACGGCCGACGACGTCGATGCCGCAAGTACTTCGGCTACGGACGCGCTCGACAAGAGTTTCTTTCGCGTCCGCTTCGATCGGCTGACGCCTCGGGAACAGGATTACTTGAGAGCAATGGCCGAACTTGGGCCCGGTCCCCATCGGTCGGGCGCAATTGCCGAGGCGCTTGGGAGCACGGTCGAAAAAGTGGGGCCCCTTCGAAGTGGATTGATCCGCAAAGGAATGGTCTGGAGCCCCGCGCATGGGGACACGGCGTTCACCGTGCCGATGTTCGATGAGTTCATGCGCCGCGCCATTCCGGAATGGCTGCCCGGAAAGACGCGAACGCGCCCACCGCCGAACTAGCTAGCCCGGATTTCTCGCCGACAGGAGGTGTATCGGATCGCGGAATCGGAGGAACTTGTTCATCGAGGCGGCGCGCAGGCTGGCGCTGGCCGAAACTGCCGGGCAATGTGAGCAGGGGGCGTAGGTCGTTTGGTCTGTACCGCCGCTGATGGCCCTGCAACCGAATGTTGCGTTTTCGGGCGTGGAAGGGGTTCTACGGGCGGAAACGCAACGTTTGGTTGCGGGGGTGGTGCGTGCGGCGAAGCCGGCGGCTTCGGCCGCGCGGCGATCAGGCCGGAAGCGGCTCGAGTTGCTCCGGATAGACGCTGACGCGCGTGTCGCGGCCGAGCAGGCTCAGGAAGATCTCCACCCGGCGCGCGGCGCTGGCCGTGACCAGCGCCTGCAGCCCGGCGAAGGGGCCGGCCACCACGCGCACGCGCGCGCCGGGGCGCAGCGGGTGCTCGGGCTCGCGGGTCTGCGCGGCCAGGCGGCGCAGCGCGCCGACGATCTCGTCGGCCAGCAGCGGCGCGCGCTCGCCGAAGCGCACCAGCCCCACGGCCCCGAGCGTGGAGCGCACCGGGGCGAGGCTTTGCTGCGCGTCGG
>Ga0226835_1001396_pt1 | contig 13342 bp, 11 predicted proteins | sample LAC_MetaG_1_FD_163627 | JGI IMG/M metagenome (GOLD analysis project Ga0226835, IMG submission 163627) | Anaerobic ammonium oxidizing microbial communities from anammox membrane bioreactor (MBR) in UC Berkley, California, United States -... | ecosystem: Engineered > Bioreactor > Anaerobic >...
TTTCGCCGTAGAAGCCGTTGTAACAGGCTCCTTGCTGATCCCCATGAACCGGGTCACAGGTGGTATCGCTGGCCAACCTGATGAGGTCAGGGGGCTTCCTGAAAGTGTCCAGAAACACCTCTGGCAGAACCTTCTGGAGAGACTTCAGCTCTTGCTCGGTAATGCTGTATTCGAATCGTTGCAGCGTGGATGTGGAGGCGAGCTCGCTTCCCGTCTCGGGATTCTCATTTCCGGCAGCTACCATGAATGCCGGATCTCTACGAGTTATCTCCGAATCGTTTATATCCTCAAAGCCGCAGGCACGCTGATATATGGACTGCCGCCAGAGAGAGGAGAACTTGTGCTTTACCATCAAATCGTCCCTCTTGTCGACCACAACGTTCATCAGTCGCTGCGTGAGTCTAATTTTATCGTCGGCTTCCCGCAGCAGGAGAACGCCACCGTTGACACTCAGCCTGCCTCCGAGGCGATCGGCGGTGATGTCCTTGCTCATTGGGAAATTGAAACTAACTTGCCTGCCAGGGGTTTTCGGCGTACACTGTGCAATCACATTGACCTCCTGTTTGATTCTTTATTGTTTTGAACACCAGTAATTATGGGTCTTTCGGGTGGTCAATGAACCTCTTAGATACTGTATTTAGTGGCAATTAATTTTCCGGGCATACCAGAATGCGGAGAAGCACATCGGTCCGCGCCGGACCGGGCCTTGCATCCGCAATTCACCTGCTGGCAATGATTCCCGGATGTATGACTCCCATCCAGCCCCGGCTAGATGAAATTTCCGGGTTGTGTTGTCATACTAACAAATGTAGTAAAACAGTCGCTAAAAACTGAAGGCAGAAAGCGTCGAGCTCTGGATGTTAAGTCCAGAACTCTCCGCCTCTGCCTTCAGCGCCCTTCTCTGAATGGATTTCGATTAGGCGAAGAAGCCGCCGGGCTCGAAGGAGGCGAACGAGAGCCTGCCGGTGCGCTGGTCGCGCATGAGCAGGAGCGTGCCGCCGTCATCGGTCTCGATGGTGTCCTCGTCGTTCATGGCGCCGACGTCGTTGCCGAAGCTGTCGTCGAGGTCGACGACGGTCCCCTCGCACTCGCTGCCCTGGCAGATCTGCCGGAGCTCGTGGCGGGTGCGCTGCCGCTCGGCGATGCGCCGGCGGTCGATCTCGGGGTCACGGAAGTTGTCCTCCCGGCCGGGGCCGGAGAGGCTGTTGGTGATGCGCTTCAGCTTGCCGCCGGGCTGCTCCACGAACTTCTTCATGCAGTTTTCTCCATTCTTGGTTATTTGGAATGGCGGAGAGGCCACCGTATCTGGTGGTGACCTCCCCGCCGGGACCTCCGGCGAACCGGAGGGGTACTAAGCGAATCGAGCGTCAGCCCTGCGGCTTCAGCTCTCGTCCCCTTCCCGAGCTCCTCCGTCGCGACCGTTGTTGTTCTGGTTCGCGTCGAAGTCGAAGAGCATGCCGAGGAAGGTCGTGGCGTAGGCGCCACTCCGCAGCCGGAACTTCAGCCGGGCCATGGACTCGTCCGGGCGCTCGCCCTTGCCGCACTCGTATTCGAGATCCTGGACGGACACGAACAGAGGACGACGAGGACCGCAGGCACCCTTCTTCTTCCACGGCTGCAGGAAGATTCGGCGCACCGTCGGATCCATTCGCTCGGGCACCGCCTGGGGGCAGTACTTGCGATAGAACTTGACTGCACGCTTGTCGTCCATGAACAGCGGGATCAGAGGCTCCCCGTGATTGCCGTTGGCGGCATCTTCCGGGGCAATCGTGATCCTGCCGTCGAGCACGTCGCCGAGCACCTGGTTGAAGAACAGGGACTGGTACGCACCCACCCACAGGCTGAAGTCCTCCTGGAGCGACCGCAGCGTCCTCTCGTAGTCGAGGTACTGCAGAAGCCCCTGGACGATCTTGTGCTCGATCACCAGGTTGTAGCGCTGGAAGTTCTGCTGCCCCGGGTTGGGACCGCCTTCCTCCAGGATCTCGAGCATGCCCTGCAGATTGCCGATCTGCCTGGCCACCGTCGTTCCGGTCTGGCGAGCCTTCTCTTCCGCATCGGCCCATTCACGGGCGATCCGAGTGCGGATGTTGCAGGCTTCCGGACTTTCCGAGTCGGTGACCTCGGTCAGGAAGCGCTTGATGCCGGCTTCCGGACCATTCAGGATGAAGTCGTAACCCACCCCGAACAGATTCTGGCGGCGTCCGAGCCGCTGGCGACCGAAGGCATTGGGAATCATGATCGTCCCGCACTCCCGACGGAGATTGTCGATGCGCGGTTCGAGGTACTGCTGCAACTGGTCAGGCGTGAGGCCCTTGACGAAAATCCTGATGTCGAAGTTGTTGCCGAGCAGCAGACCCGGACGGAGTGACCGATGCGTGCGTCGGGCGTCCTTGATGAAGACGCCGCCGCCGCGACGGTCGAGCTCTGCCATATCGGGCATGCAGCAGCGAACGATGGCGTCGTAGTCCAGCTTGTGACCGTGCTTGGGCACGATGACCACCAGCTGAGACGTGTCAGCCTTCCAGTCCTTGAGACCGGAGTAGGTGGCATGGTAGTGATGGGGGTTGAGCCCGATCATCTGCATGACCGCCCGGATGGCCGACGGGGTCGTGTGACGCCGCTTGACCATGACCACGGCCACCATGTCACCCTCGGCCCGGTCGTCCCAGATGTCGGGATAATCGGACCTGGTGCTCACGGAGAGCCGCACGTCGTCAATGGTCTGCTCTTCGACGATAAAAGTGTCGGGGCGCCTCTTGAGGTCGCCCGCGATCCGCGGGTAACGAGTCAGCATCACCAGAACGGAATCCGGGATGAACTCGTCGCCGCTCGACATAGCCTTTTGGAGGTTCATTGTCGCACCTTCCTATGTCAGTTGCGTTTTAACCGGACACTCCAGGATGGAAGCCGGTCTTTACGCGATGGTTAGTTCAGAAGCAACAAAACCGGAACTGCTCTGAGCAGTTCGTTGGTCTTTTGCTGTCAGCTTTCCGGCGAGGCGAAAAGCCTGCCGGATTACTTTCCAGCAAATCGCGGGAGCAGGTCGGTGAGATACGACATGTGCTGGATGCCCGCGGGCACCTGCTCTGCCGGGATCTCGTGCGGCCTGTCGATGAGCGCTGCTTGCATGCCGACGCTCGTGGCTCCCACGCAGTCCGCCATCAGGTTGTCGCCAACCATCAGGCACTCACTGGGGTGCACACCGAAGTGGTTTGCCGCCGCCAGGAAGATTTCTCCTTCGGGTTTGCGATGCCCGACCGCGAAGGAGTAGATGCGGGTATCTTCGGGGAAGAGCTCACCGAGCCCCAGCTCATGAAAGATGTGGTTGACCGGGAACGGCCAGAGGTTGCTGACCACGCCGACGATGGCGTGCTCTTTGATCAGCGGTACTGTCTTGCGGACGTCCCAGAACTCGGCCACGCAGCCGGATTCGCCCTTGAGAATGAGCTGGAACTGCTTCAGCCGTTCCTCATCGAAATTGCATCCGAAGCGCTCGGCAGCAAGCTGCATGAAGCGCCGGGGGTCCGGTTCGTTGGTGGTCAGACAGAATCTCAAAAACTCGTCGTCCTCCTCGAACTGCTCGGGAGCGGTCGAGTCGAACGGAAGTACCAGCTTGTGACCCATGGTCTTCTGGAGGCGCCACACCGGTTCGCGGCAGTGGCTCGTGACCAGGGTTTTCCACAGGTCGAACAAGACGACTTTGGGAATCGCTTCTTGTACTCTCATGAGTTACTCCTTATCAGTGTTTAGACAAGGTGCGCCGGAGCAGTAGGCCCAAGGACCAGGAGGCCCAAGGACCAGGGGGCTGAAGACCAGCCCTCTGCCTCGAGCCCCCTGCCTCATTACCGGCGCGGCCCTTCTTGGTTAATGAGTGCGGCTCAGACGTTGAGCCACTTGACCTCGGCAACGGCTCCACCGTTCATCAGCGCGATGCGCGCAATGGCGGAGTGGACGTCGATATGCCGGATCCGGAAGCCGTGACGCGCCAGCTCGCGGAGAGCCTTGGCACGGGACGGTGTCACCCCACCTGAGGCGATGGCCGAGGCGAGGTCCGCATCAGACGCGTCGAAGTCCTGCATGCCCGGGAGGTCGTCGGGCAGGTAGGTGATCTCCACCGAGTCGTCACGGAGGACCGTGGACAGGCTCAGTTTGATGGTCACACGTCCGGCCTCGGCCAGGAGCGTGTCGGCGTGGCCCTGGGCGACGGCGGCAGCAGCGCGGTAGGCGTCGCTTTCGTCGTAGGCAGGGCTGAAGACGGGCTGGCCGGTGCTCAGGTAGTAGAGGCGGTAGACGCCGACGGCGGGCTCGTCAGAATCGTGCTTCCAGGCGATGAGGTCCATCACCGTCGCCTTGATCGAGTCCGGGAGGTTCCGGAGGGGCTCGACCAGGTCCCGGGGGATCTCGCTCACCGCGCGCTTGCAGGTCAGGCAGCTGACCCGATGGTCATCGCCGGGAAGAGCCATGCGCTCCTCCTGGGGCGTGCCGTCGACCAGGCATGCCGGGCAAGTCGTGAAGCCAGAGCGGATGTTTCCCAAGCTTTCGTGCATTCTTTTCGGTCTTTCGTCATGGTTTGGCTTGATGGCTGCATTTGAGGCATGCAACCGGACGAATATCGAGAGGCTCGCCAGGGCGGGATTGCCAGGCAAAGTCTCATCGAAAGTCTCAAGAACTCGGCGGGATGTTCGTTTTGTAGAGTTGTTCTGGGTTTTGGGTTGTCGCGCCGAGTTCCTGGAGATGGATATGAAATATGCCTCCACCTTAGAGATCATGGAGTTGACAAGCAATGGCCGGTACTACAGGCGTTACACGCCGGGACGGCGGACACCCGGTCCGGCTTCGGGGGCTTGGACCCAGTGCTGGAGAGTGTTTACAGACATGGCTCAGTGCGGAACCATGTCCGGGGTGCCCCCTGATGCAAGAACATCTTGACAACCTGTTATAGATTTAATGCGGTTAATTTGTTAGCGTGGTTGCGCTAGGTTCTGAGTGTCGTCTAATGTTTGCCCGGACCGGGCAGCTGAAACTCATAATTAGTAAGAAAGATACTTATGATATTAAAAGTATTAGATAGCTATCATGATTGTTAATTAGATCACTCGCGCGGATGCGCGAACACTTCACAAACTATCGGGTTCTTGATCATGAATGAAAGGGAAGTAAGACTGCTGGTTTTCGATATGGGGCATGTGCTCATCGACTTCGAGTGGGTTGCTGTGTGCGGACAGTTCGCCGCAGCAGCCGGGGTCAGTCTCGATGAATTCCAGGTGGCTCTCGCCCATGTGGCCACCATGGGGTATGAGACTGGGCGGGTGGACACTCGAGGATTTCTCTCCCGGCTCAACGAGCTTCTCGGGACGGCGATGGGTATTACTGAGTTCACCAGGATGTGGAACCATGAGTTTCGCGAGAACATCGAGATGGCCAATTTGCTCGCTCGCTTGAAAGGCGATTATCCGCTCTATCTGCTTTCGAACACCAACGAGAACCACTACCGCTTCATCCAGGAGAGCTTCGATGTCGAGCGTCATTTCGACGAGCTGATTCTCTCTTACCTGGTGGAATGTGCCAAGCCTGATCCGGCTATTTATGAGCACGTCATGGAGCGAAGTGGCCTGAGTCCGTCCGAGTGCTTGTTCGTAGACGATCTCGAGGACAACGTCCGGGCTGCTCGATCATTGGGAATGCATGCCATTCTCTTTCGCGGTCATGGCGATCTGATTGAGCAATTCACCAGATATGGTATCGAGATCGACGGCGCTTGAAGACGGGATAATCTCTTGGAATCCCCTGGGGGTGGGAATTCGGTTACACAATCGTGAAGTTGCGCCAACCTCGCTAATAGTTCTCGACAAGCCCTGGAATCTTCCAGCTTCATGGTCCCTGAAGCTTTCTATTTCTGTTGTCGGGAGTTCGGCTGGCGGGCCTCGCTACCTTCCGGAAAGCTACCCCGAAATACGAGGGCTCCCGTTGAGACTTTCGTTTCGAATACCGCAAACCGGCAGGTCCCTGAGGGCTCTACCCATTTCGGGCGGTTGTAATATGGCTCTTTTCTACGCTAGCTTCGCATGTCTTTCTTATCGCTTTATCAGTGAGCTTCCGATTCCTGAACCCATTCCAGTACTGCACTGAATCACCGCCCGCACACGCTATTCGTAGCACCGATCTGGCGCGGATTCGAGGCGGAGTGGGAATCGGTATGCTCGGATTCAACCCAACGTAGGGAGAACCTATGCAACCCTGTACCAAAGCAAAATTGTTCACCTATTCGCTCCGCTTCCTCGCGGTAGCGGTGACCGGCATACTTGCCTGGTATTTCGCCGAGCCTCTTGCCGCCAAAATCGGTCATCAGCTGACTGACGGCTGGCAGCTGGGAATCGGCGCCCTTGCAGGTCTGGTGGCTCTGATCATCTCGCATCGGGCTCTGGACTTCACCGAAGATTGCATGACCATTCCGGACGCCGGCGAACAAAGTATGGCTGCCGCTGGTTCGAGCTGCTCCCGAGAAGGATGTCGCCGCTACGTCGCTCCTTCTGCCACCGGTCAGCCTGCCAGCAAGCCTTGCAAGAAGAAGGCGGCTGGAGCCTCGAAAGTGGACTCGACAGAAAGTTTTCAGCTCGGAGCGGTCATCGACAATCAGACGATGACGGTGGTTCTGGAGCAAGCGCAAGCAGGTCCTCTGAGCCTGGTGGTAACCGTCAAGGGTCTCACCGCCAGCCAGTTCAAGGGCAATAACGGTCTGCGCGGTCGTCTCGAGTCGGTGGGCGGTGTTTCCTGGGAGAATCCACGCAATCTCGGTGACGGTCGCCGGGAATTGCGTGGGGTGATCCAGTCCGAGTCGGAAAGGCAGCGGATTGTCGGTCGTCTCAAGGAAATCGCTTCTCGCTATGCCTGATTAGGCTAGTTTGGTCGGGGTGCATCTCGCATTGCGGGTTGCGTCCCGACTTCTTTTCTTTTCTCTCTCTCTCTGGTGAACTACTAAAAGAGGTAGTAAAAATCATTTCGCGCCCGGGATAAATTTGTTAAACGCCAATTGTGTACTCATCTGTATCGATGAGCCCGGGCCGGGCCATGCGATGGTGTTCTTGTCGATATGCTTCAGTGGTGGTGCTGGAAATCCTTTCCTGCACTTGATTTGCAGTGTGGCGTGATATACTAGCCGCGGTAGGACCACGCTTCCTCCTTGTGGTTGAAACGAGACAGGGAAGCTAAAAGCAGTAAAGAGCTGACTACGATTCTTTGACCATGGCCACCGACAGCCGCAAAGGAAGACGCCAGGAGATCAGCTCCGAGAACGATGCTCCCGACCATGGCAGTCTCGATGAAGCGATTGCCGGATTGCAGTCTTCCCAGAAAGCCTCATTCCACATGCCCGGACACAAGTCCAGGATGTCCCCGGCGGATGCCTACGGACTGGATGTCACCGAGCTTCCAGGTCTGGATGATCTGGCCTGCCCGACTGGACCGATTGCGGCTATCGAGCGGCGCCTTGCTGAAATCAACAGGGTTTCGGCGAGCTTGCTCACCGTCAACGGTGCTTCGTCGGCGATCATGGCAGGCCTGCTTGCCCTGGCGGACCGGGGAAGCTTCGTATTCGCGCCTGCGAACGCGCATCGATCTGTGGTCAACGGTATCGTGCTCGCCGGGCTGGAAGTCCGCTGGTACGAGCCGGATTGGTCTCAGGAATGGGGAATCTATGGAGGCGTCTTACCAGCATCGATTCATGAACTTCTCTCGACCAGCGAGCTCTCCGGATGCGCCGGTCTGGTGCTGGTCAGTCCTACATTCGCAGGGGCGGTCAGCGATGTGGAGGAGATTGCTCGAATCTGTCATCTCTTCGAGCTGCCGTTGGTCGTCGATGAGGCTCATGGAGCGCACTTCTATGCCGGCCCGGCTTCGCATCTTCCGGTCTCCGCTTGTGCTCTCGGGGCGGACCTCGTTGCTCATTCGCTGCATAAGACACTGACTGGCCTGACCCAGACTGGTGTCCTGCATGTTCCGGCGGGTAGCTCCATGGACGCGGCGGCTCTGAGAGCTTGCCTGCGTCTGATTTCGACCACGAGCCCGAGTTATCCTCTGATGTGCTCTGCCGAGCAGTGCGCCCGAGATGGTGGGCGCGCATGCACTCTCGAGAGTTTCGCCGGGCTTGCTGCCGGATGCCTTTCGCTGAAAGAGTCAATGACCGGCTCGAGCTCTCTGTGTGTCTATGAATCCGGGTTTCTGGACGATCCGTGGCACCTGTTGATTGGTTGCAGGCAGGGCAATCCGGTCGCTCTCAGGGCTCATCTCGAGCGATCGGGAATCGTTCCGGAGGCCGAGCTCGGTAGAGGCATCCTGCTCCTTGCCGGTGCCGGCACCGAGACAGGCGACCTCGAGTGTCTCGCCGAAGTGCTCAACTCCTTTGACGGCGATAGCGGGCAGGAGGAAAGATACGAGAAGCCTCCGCTGCCTCTTCAGGAGATGAGCCCCCGCATGGCTTTCTTTGCGCCTTCCGAACAGGTCCCTGTCCACCAGGCGGCGGGCCGACTGGCCGCGGAGTGTCTTGCTCCATGCCCGCCGGGCATTCCACTTTGTGTTCCGGGGGCGAGAATTACGTCTTCGGTAAAGAAACTGGCGTCGATGGTAGATAAAGTGAGAGTGGTGAGAGAATGATGGTAAGTTCTAGCAGTGTATCGTTTCAGGCTTTGACACGGAGAAACTATATGCCCAGCAAGCCCCAGAGTGACGACTTGACGAGTTTCCTCGAGATCTTTTCAGATTCCATTCGCAAGCGACTCGAAGCGGACACCCAGGGGCTTTATGAGGTTGTGCTCGACCTGGGCAGATTTCCGGAAGCCCGTTATCAGGACAGGCCTGTAGTCATACTCGCCGACGAGGTGATTACGCAGACCGATCTGGAAGCTGCCGTTGCCCGTCTGGGCGAGTTCTCGGGTGATAACCGCGCCGGCATCGAGCGGACCCTGCACCGGATCTCTTGTATCCGCAACCGCTCCGGCAAGATCATCGGCCTCACCTGCCGGGTCGGGCGTGCGGTTACCGGGACCATCACGATCATCCGTGACCTGGTGGAGTCTTACAAGTCCATTCTCTTTCTTGGCCCTCCGGGAGTCGGCAAGACCACGAAACTCAGGGAGATGGCCCGGGTCATGTCCGACGAGCTCGGCCGCCGGGTGATCGTTATCGACACGTCGAACGAGATAGCTGGAGACGGCGACGTCCCCCACCCCGCAATTGGCGGCGCTCGGCGCATGCAGGTGCCGCACCCGGATCAGCAGCATGCGGTCATGATCGAAGCTGTGGAGAACCATACGCCGGAAGTAATCATCATCGATGAGATCGGTACAGAGGAGGAGGCTCGCGCTGCTCGCACCATCGCCGAGCGCGGCGTCACGCTCATCGGAACCGCACACGGAAACGCCCTGGACAACTTGCTCAAGAACCCCGTGCTGGTCGATCTGGTCGGCGGGATCGAGACTGTCACCCTGGGTGACGATGAGGCTCGCCGCCGGGGAAGCCAGAAGACGGTCCTCGAGAGAGCCAATCAGCCGACCTTCGAGATCTGCGTCGAGATCCTCGATCGCCAGACCCTGGCCGTGCATCGCAACGTCGGCGAGGCCGTGGATCAGCTCTTGAGGGGCTGGAAGATCCATCCCGAGATTCGCAAACGTGATGACACCACTGGTGAGGTCTCCGTGGTGCAGACGCCCGAGCCTATCGTCACCAATGCGGATGGTCTGGCACCAATAGCTTCGGACTGGGCCGGTCCCAAAGAGACCCATCTCAAAGTCTATCCTTACGCGGTTAGCAAGGGGCTTCTGGAGCGGGTCGTGAAAACTCTGCAACTGCCTGTGGAGGTGGTGAAGTCCATCGACGAGGCCGACGCTATCCTGGCTCTGAAGAGCTATGCCAGGGCGGGCGCTAAGATTTATTCTCTGGCCGAGGCCAGGCAGATTCCGGTCTATGTGGTGAAGAGCAACAACCTTCCGCAAATTCAGAAAGTGCTCAGCGAAGCTCTGCATCTAGACTCTGAAGTCGGTGCCGTCGATATAGAAGGCGATATCGACGAGACCGAAGTGGCTCTCGAGGAAGCGCGCCAGGCGATCAGCAAGGTCATGGACCGGCTCGAGCCCATGGAGCTCACGCCTCGCCGGGCATACATCAGGCGCCTTCAGCACCAGCTCGTGGAGCGGTTCAACCTGAGCAGCCGCAGCATCGGTGATGAGCCCATGCGCAGGTTGAGAATCCTGCCCCCGGCCGGATCGCAGAAGAATGTCGGTTATATCTAGACCTGAAAACCTAACCGCCGCTGGTGAGTTTTTCGATGTGCCGTTGAAGAGCGGCTAGCTGCTCCAGATTTTTCTGCAGAGCAGCTTCGATCTCGTCTATGGTGCCGTTGGCTATTATGGCCAGGGTCTCCTGCTCCATTCTGGCATGATTCTCGGCAATGGCAGTCTCCATTCCGAGAGGATGATTGTTGAGATTGTTGAGCCGCCAGGCCGCCTCGACTTCCGGGCCATCCTGCTTGGACTCGTCCTTTTGCGATTCTTCGAGCCTGGACTCGTCCTTTTTCGATTCGTCGCTGTCGGAGTCTTTCTTGCGGCTCGATTGCTTGTCGTCAGTCATGGCGTTACGGATCGAATGAGGGTTCGCCCTTTATACACTAATACCACGTCGATGTCCCTATCAACCCGGAGTAGCGACGATCAGTGGTCACTGTGCCGCTTGCGGCGTTTGGGTGGCGGTCCGCTGGAGAGGTCGTGAATACCTGTTGAAGGTGGCGTGGTCTCTTCCTGCTCATCATCTGCGTCGTCGTCTTCTTCTTCGCTCGCGTCCTGTATTGTCTGTTCATCAGGCGCTGGCTCTGGCTCCGGCTCTGGATCCAGCGCGGGCTCTGGCGCAGGCTCCGGCTCCGGTTGCTTTTGTTCTAATGGCTGGTGTGTTTTCTGTCTCTTCGGCTGTCGTGCTGATTGCTTCTTGCCGCCGGACATCTTTTTCAAAAGAGTGTCCTCCAGGAGCTCGTTGAGGGGATCGTCCTCATCTAACAATGGTCCGGCATCGGGATCTTCGATGGCCCCCAGTCTTGGCGAAATGGCAAAGGCTCTGTCGGCCAGCTCCTCGAGCTCGTCGTTTGCTTCGCTGACCGCTTCCAGGACCTGGTCCATGTTTACTCTACCGGTGTCCTGATAGTTCCTGGCGATGCTTGCTGCCTTTTCAAACTCGGCCAGAGGGGCGGCCAGGCTCCTGGCTATTTCGGTCTCGCTCGCGAAGATCTCCATGCTGGCGAAGGTATCCGGGGACGCTGATTTCGATCCGGCGGGCTCGTCTTTGCTCGAGAATATGGGAATTTCGGTCTGGCTCTCGGAGGGCTCGTTTTCCGTATCGTGCCAGGATTCGGCTACATAGACCTGCAGGTCCCGGTGCATTCTGGTCAGATCTCGGGCCAGGCGTGCCAGACGCTGAACTTTTCTTGTTGATTCCGCGGTGTCTCGGGTTTGATCGTGTCCTTCGAGAAGGGCTAGTATACGGTCCCTGAGATAAGTGCTGGCGGAGCTGGCGCCAGCTTGCCGAGCAAGCCTCTGGGCTTCCTCGAACTGGTCGGTCTTCAAGGTGATTACAATCTGATGCTCGCGCATGGTCTCTTCTGTAGAGTCCTTCAACAGGGGACATTTTATAAGCTTTCTCTACGACAATCTACGTCAGATCTGGATGTAAAGCGGTTGCGCAATCGGCGCCAGGCATGAGCCTCCAGGCAGGATTACTATTTTCCAAGAGAGATGATTGTTTTCGGTTTTGCAAGGATGGACAGCGCTTTTCAGGCTCTGACCGGACCGGTATCGTGATCGGATTGTTGAAACTACCGGCTTCTATGGTCTAGATTCGAGACATCTTTCGCTCTCGACCCCGATTCAGTCTGCGCTGCTACCATCCAGAGACTCAACTTTTAATCAGGTCCTTTCTTGTGGTATCGCAAGTGGTGGTACAAGAGCGATTTCCGGGAGGCGCATGCCTCCTGAGGTTTGACATGAACAAGAATAACAAGACCAAGTCGGTCGCTACTTTCGCTCGTCGTTTTGCTCCAGCTGCCGGTCTCATCGGCCTCGGCGCGCTACTGGCCAACCTCGGTACTCTGGCTTTCCTGACCGGTCGGGCTTATGACTATTTCTTCGAGTCTCCGGTCTCGGCAATCCAGGTGGAGATCGTGGACGGCACGCGTCAGCCTCTGCCTGCCGGAACCGAGGTTCTTGTGCGGGTGATCGATGGCAATCAGAGAGAGATTCTGGCTCGCTATGTGAAGAGCTCCTCCATCACCATCGATAACCTGGAGTTTCACGACAACTTTCAGGACCTGTACACGGTGATCGTCTGGTCCAGGGGATACAAGCAGGCAGGCTTCCATCCTGTTCGCCTGCAGCGAGGCAAGACCGTTCCCGTTTTCCTGATGCTTCGTCCTGAGCGTGCCCGGCTCGACTTCAGCGCTGCTGCATGGGACAAGCTCAAGCTCCGCCTTCCTTCTCTGTCGGCGGCACTCTCCGCAGGGCTTTCAGACAGGGAAGCCAGAGAGCGTTATAAGAGGTTGATGGATGAGCGGCCCCTTGTGCTGGCGCATCTTCTCAATGTCGGCAGCGTGCTCGAGAGGCTCGAGCTTCCCTCCGGTAAGACCATCATGCCCTTCTACAGACTCGTTCTGTTCGATACTACACTCGAGCAGGACAAGTTTTTCGCCTATGTAGACCGGAGGCTTGTGGACGAGCTGAGAGCGGCGGTGGCTGCCGGCATCTTCGAATACGCGGCGGGAGCCGATGTCTTTCACAAAGGAAATACCGCCAGCTTCAAGGAAACTGACTTCTGGGAGGCTAATGTCCAGATCACGTTTTACGAAAAGGACAGCCGCCTGGTCGATGGGATAGAGCTCGTCCGTGTCGACACGGACATCGACTACTACCGCGATCCGGCAGCCCATATTCTGCTCGAGGTGATTCCCAACACCCTGGGCGGCAAGATGACGGATCCCCGGGAGGTTTATCAGTTGCGCTGGATCGCCTCTCGATCATCTCGAAACGCCAGGGGTGGAACCATCTTCGATCCCCCGTATGTAATCGAGAAGCTTTCCTGATTCGGCTAAGAGATGCTGTGCCCGGAGCATTGAACCAGATGCCCGGGCACAACATCTCTGTCTTCTCTTTCTACTCTATGAAAGGTTATAGTAAAATACGGACACCCGGAAATTTCATCTAGCCGGGGCTGGATGGGAGTCATACATCCGGGAATCATTGCCAGCAGGTGAATTGCGGATGCAAGGCCCGGTCCGGCGCGATCCGATGTTCTTCTCCGCATTCTGGCATGC
>Ga0226835_1001397_pt1 | contig 13341 bp, 17 predicted proteins | sample LAC_MetaG_1_FD_163627 | JGI IMG/M metagenome (GOLD analysis project Ga0226835, IMG submission 163627) | Anaerobic ammonium oxidizing microbial communities from anammox membrane bioreactor (MBR) in UC Berkley, California, United States -... | ecosystem: Engineered > Bioreactor > Anaerobic >...
GGCCGCGTGCGCCAGGTGATCTTCCTCACCGACGGCGCCGTCGGCAACGAGGACGGCCTGTTCAAGCTGATCAGGGACAAGCTGGGCGACTCGCGCCTGTTCACCGTCGGCATCGGCTCGGCGCCCAACAGCCACTTCATGGGCAAGGCCGCGCAGACCGGCCGCGGCACCTTCACCTACATCGGCAAGATCGAGGAAGTGAAGGAGAAGATGGGTCAGCTCTTCGCCAAGATCGAGTCCCCGGTGCTGAAAGGCGTCGACATCGCCTGGCCCGCTGGCAGCCTGGCCGAAGCCTGGCCTAAACGAATCCCGGATCTGTATCTGGGCGAGCCCATCGTCGTCTCCGCCGCGCTCGACAAGGCGGAAGGCGAGATCAAGCTCTCCGGCCTGCGCGGCGACACGCCGTGGCACGCCACGCTCCCCTTGGCCTCCGCGCGCACGGGCAAGGGCATGGGCGTGCTGTGGGCGCGCGAGAAGATCGCCTCCCTCATCGACAGCCAGCGCCACGGCGCCAAGGAGGAAGAGGTGCGCGACGCGGTCGTCGAGGTCGCCCTCGCCCACCACCTCGTCAGCAAGTACACCAGCCTCGTCGCGGTGGACAAGACGCCGGTGCGGCCGAAGGCGGACGAGCTCCAGTCCGGCGCCATCCCGACCAACCTGCCGGAAGGCTGGGAGTACGGCAAGGTCTTCGGCGAGCTGCCGCAGGGCGCCACCGATTCGCTGTGGAACCTGCTGGCGGGCGTCCTCACCCTGCTGCTGGCGATCGGGCTGACTGTCACCGCGCGGCGTCAGCCGCTTGCGCCGAGGAGGGGCTGAGATGAAAGCCATGACCTTCAGCCGCCCCGCCTCGCGCGAAGACTGGCCCCTCGGCGTCGAGTGCGCCTGGCCGGCGGCGGTGCATGCCGCGCCCGCCCGCGCCGTCGCGCGCAGCAAGATGCGGCGCTGGCAGCTCTGGCTCGCCGCCGCCGCGTTCGCCTTCAGCTTCTGGCAACTCGGACAGGGCGCTTACATCCAGGCCAAGGCCTGGCTCGCGCAGCTGCTCATCAAGCAGGCCTGGGCGCGCACGCTGGAGGGCGAGCAACACGCCAGGCCCTGGCCCTGGGCCGACACCTGGCCGGTGGCGCGCCTGGTCGTTCCCGGCCGCGAGATCGAGCGCTACGTCCTCGCCGGCGCCAACGGCCGGACGATCGCCTTCGGCCCCGGCCACGTCTTCGGCACGCCGCTGCCGGGCGAGACCGGCAACAGCGTCATCGGTGCCCACCGCGACACCCATTTCGCCTTCCTGCGCGAATTGCAGCCGGGCGAGGAGATCGTGGTTGAAAGCGCTCCAGCGCTTCGGTGGAGGCTAATGCCTGCGGAGCAGGCGTTACGCCGGAACCAAAAGTCAGCCTCTGTGACACGGCGCTACCGCGTCGCCGGCGCCGAGATCGTCGACAAGTCCGAGACCCGCGTGCTGGCGCAGCGCCTCGGCGAGTCGCGCCTGACGATGATCACCTGCTACCCCTTCGACGCCCTGCGTGCCGGCGGCCCGCTGCGCTACGTCGTCACCGCCAAAGCCATCTGAAAGGAGCCATGACATGAAAGCCCAATTTATGAAATCGTCGAGCGCTCTCTGTTTCTCCGTCGCCCTCGCCAACACGCGCGCCTTCGACGACAACGCCGGCTATCCGCGGCCGATCCTGGTGCCGCGGGTGGACAAGCTGGTCGTCGACAAGGCGCGCCGCCGCCTGACGCTGATGGGCCACAGCCGCGTCGTGCGCAGCTACCGCGTCTCGCTCGGGGCGAAAAGCAGCGCGCCGGCCGGCCGCTACGTCGTCGTCGGGCACAACCCGAAGAGCCCCAACCACCTGGCGCTGCGGCTCGCCCGCCAGTCGCCCTCGGCGGCCGAACACGCCGGCGGCAGCCTGCAGCTGCATGGCACACCCGACTGGCTCGGTCCGCTCGCCGTCGCCCTCGCCGGCAGCGACTGGACCACCGGCGGCATCGGCCTCGCCAACGCCGACATCGAGGAAGTCTGGAACCTGGTCCAGGACGGCACGCCGCTCGTGATACGCCCCTGATTCCCCTCTGACAACCGCTGCGGGATGGCCCCTTCTCCCTGTAAAATGCGGGGATGAAGAAAATCGCCATCTACGATTCCACCCTGCGGGACGGCGCCCAGGCCCAGGGCATCTCGTATTCGGTGGAGGACAAGCTGAAGATCGTCGAGCGCCTCGACGCGCTCGGCGTGCGCTACATCGAGGCCGGCAACCCCGGCTCCAACCCGAAGGACCTCGAGTTCTTCGAGCGCGTGCGCGGCATGAAGCTGAAGCATGCCAAGCTGATCGCCTTCGGCGCCACGCGCAAGATCGGCATCAAGGCCGAGGACGACGGCAACCTGCGCTCGATCCTCGCCGCCGGCACCGACGCCGTCGCCATCTTCGGCAAGAGCTGGGACTACCAGGTCACCGAGATCCTGCGCACCGGGCTCGACGAGAACCTGCGCATGATCGGCGACACCCTCCGCCATCTCAAGCAGCAGGGCAAGGAAGTGGTGTACGACGCCGAGCATTTCTTCGACGGCTGGAAGGCCAACCCCGACTACGCGCTCGCCACGCTGAAGGCGGCGGCGGAGGCCGGTGCCGACTTTCTCGTGCTGTGCGACACCAACGGCGGCAGCTTCCCCGATTTCGTTCACGAGGTCACCCGGCAGGTCGCCGCGCAGTTCACGACGCCGCTCGGCATCCACTGCCACAACGACTGCGAAATGGCGGTGGCCAACTCGGTGGCGGCGGTGCAGGCCGGCGCGCGGCAGGTGCAGGGCACCATCAACGGCATCGGCGAGCGCTGCGGCAACGCCAACCTGTGCGCGATCATCCCGAATCTGCAACTGAAGCTCGGCTTCGCGTGCGTCCCGCCGGAGAACATGGCCAGCCTCGCCACGGTGGCGCGCGCGGTCTCCGAGATCGCCAACATGCCGCTCAACGAGAAGGCCGCCTACGTCGGCGCCGACGCCTTCGCCCACAAGGGCGGCATGCACGTCGACGCCGTGGTGAAGAACCCGGTCTCCTACGAGCACATCGACCCCGAGCTCGTCGGCAACAGCCGCCGCACCCTGATGTCGGAAGTCGCCGGCCGCAGCACGCTGCTCGCCCGCATCCGGGCCGTCGATCCCGCGATCGGCAAGGACTCGTCCGAGACGAAGAAGATCATCGAGCGCCTGAAGCAGCTCGAGCACGAGGGCTACCACTTCGAGGCCGCCGAGCAGTCCTTCGAGCTGGTGGTGCGCAAGATGCTCGGCAAATACACGCCCTTCTTCGAGCTGGTCGAGTTCAAGGTGATGGTGAACGAGCCTTCGGTGGACAACATGAACTCCTCGGCGATGATCAAGATCCGCGTCGGCGACGAGACGGAGATCACCGCCGCCGAGGGCGACGGCCCGGTGAACGCCCTCGACAAGGCCGTGCGCAAGGCGCTCGAGCGCTTCTACCCGGCCATCGGCGAGATCCGCCTGACCGACTACAAGGTGCGCGTGCTCGATTCCAAGGAGGCCTCGGCCGCCAAGGTGCGCGTGCTCATCGAATCGACCGACCAGCGCGAGAACTGGACCACCATCGGGGTGTCGACCGACATCATCGACGCTTCCTGGCACGCGCTGGTGGATTCCATCGAGTACAAGCTGGTGCGGGAGCAGGAGGCCGGCCGCGGTTAATTTGATTTGTACCCTTGCGTATACAATAGTAATATACGCTAATGATTGATCTTTCCCGGATCACCGGCTTCGATTGGGATGCCGGCAATGCACGCAAGAACGAGAAGCATGGCGTGTCGATGGCGGAGGCCGAGCAGGTCTTCTTCAACATGCCCTTGCTGCTCCTGGTGGACGAGAAGCACAGCCAGCGGGAGGCCAGGCACCACGCCCTGGGCCAGACGGACGCCGGGCGCCTGCTGCACTTGAGCTTCACCCTGCGCAAGGCCGGCAGCCTGATTCGCGTGATTTCGGCCCGGGACATGCATCGGAAGGAGCGAACGATTTATGAGCAAACCGACTAAAGCCATTCCACGATTCAAGAACGAAGCCGAGGAGCGCGCCTTCTGGGAAAGCCAGGACTCGACCGCTTACGTCGACTGGTCGAAGGCAAAGCGCGCGGTGCTGCCGAACCTGAAGCCGACCACCAAGACGATTTCCCTGCGCCTGCCACAGCACCTGCTGGATTCCATCAAGGCCGCCGCCAACGCGCGCGATGTTCCCTATCAGTCGCTGATCAAGGTCTGGCTGCAGGAAAAGCTGCACGGATAGCCGCAGGAAGCGTATCGACGCGGCTGACGACACACCGCACCCATTTTTTTACCTCAACGGGGTTCCAATAGCCCCTCTCAACGCAGCAAGGAGCCGACATGGCTGGCAAGACGCTTTACGACAAACTCTGGGAATCGCACGTCGTCCGCGAGGAATCCGACGGCACGTGCCTGCTCTACATCGACCGCCACCTCATGCACGAGGTGACCAGCCCGCAGGCCTTCGAGGGCCTGCGCCTGGCCGGCCGCAAGGCGTGGCGCAAGGAAAGCGTGGTCGCCAACCCCGACCACAACACGCCGACCGACCACTGGGACGAAGGCATCAAGGACCCGATCTCGCGCCTGCAGGTGGAGACGCTCGACGCCAACATCCGCGATTTCGGCGCGCTGGTGTACTTCCCCTTCAAGCACGCCAACCAGGGCATCATCCACGTCATCGGCCCGGAGAACGGCACCACCCTGCCCGGCATGACCGTGGTGTGCGGCGACAGCCACACCTCCACCCACGGCGCCTTCGGCGCGCTGGCCTTCGGCGTCGGCACCTCCGAAGTCGAGCACGTGCTCGCCACGCAGACGCTGGTCGGCAAGCGCTCGAAGCGCATGCTCATCCGGGTCGACGGAAAAGTCAGTCCCGGCGTGACGGCGAAGGACATCGCGCTGGCCATCATCGGCAGGATCGGCACCGCCGGCGGCACCGGCTACGCCGTCGAGTTCGGCGGATCGGCCATCCGCGACCTCTCCATGGAAGGCCGCATGACCCTCTGCAACATGGCCATCGAAGGCGGCGCCCGCGCCGGCCTCGTCGCCCCCGACGAGAAGACCTTCGAATACCTCAAGGGCCGCCAGTTCGCGCCGAAGCCCGGCGACTGGGAAAAAGCCGTCGCCTACTGGAAGACCCTGCAGTCCGACGCCAATGCCAAATTCGACGCGGTGGTCGAGCTCGACGCCGCCGCCATCGAGCCGCAGGTCACCTGGGGCACCTCGCCCGAGCAGGTGCTGCCGGTCGGCGGCCGCGTGCCCAACCCGGCGAAGGAGAAGGATGCGCAGAAGCGCGCCGGCATCGAGCGCGCGCTCGCCTACATGGGCCTGAAGGCCGACACGCCGATCCAGGACATAAAAATCGACAAGGTCTTCATCGGCTCGTGCACCAACTCGCGCATCGAAGACCTGCGCGCCGCCGCCAAGATCACCAAGGGCAGGAAGAAGGCCGCGAGCGTCAAGCAGGTGCTGGTGGTGCCGGGCTCCGGCCAGGTCAAGCGCCAGGCCGAGGCCGAGGGCCTCGACAAGATCTTCATCGACGCCGGCTTCGAATGGCGCGAGCCGGGCTGCTCGATGTGCCTGGCCATGAACGCCGACCGCCTCGCCCCGGGCGAGCGCTGCGCCTCCACCTCCAACCGCAACTTCGAAGGGCGCCAGGGCGCCGGCGGGCGCACCCACCTCGTCAGCCCCGAGATGGCCGCCGCCGCCGCCATCGCCGGCCACTTCGTCGACATCCGCAAGCAATAAGGAACGAACATGAAAGCCTTCAAATCCCTCGACGGCCTGGTCTGCCCGCTCGACCGCGCCAACGTCGACACCGACGCCATCATCCCCAAGCAGTTCCTCAAGTCGATCAAGCGCTCGGGCTTCGGCCCCTACCTCTTCGACGAGTGGCGCTATGCCGACGTCGGCGAGCCCGACATGGACTGCAGCAAGCGCCCGCTGAAGAAAGACTTCGTCCTCAACCAGCCGCGCTACCAGGGCGCGCAGATCCTGCTCGCCCGCGACAACTTCGGCTGCGGCTCCAGCCGCGAGCACGCGCCCTGGGCCATCGAGGACTACGGCTTCCGCGTCGTCATCGCGCCGTCCTTCGCCGACATCTTCTTCGGCAACTGCTACAAGAACGGCGTGCTGCCGATCGTCGCCTCGCCCGCCATCGTCGACCAGCTGTTCCGCGAGTGCGCCGCGCAGAAAGGCTACAAGCTGCGCGTCGACCTCGAGACACAGACCGTGCGCAACCCCGCCGGCGAGTGGTTCCAGTTCGACATCACGCCGCACCGCAAGCACTGCATGCTCAACGGCCTCGACGAGATCGGCCTGACGCTGCAGCACGCCGACGAGATCAAGGCCTTCGAAGCCAAGCACAAGGCCGCGCAGCCCTGGCTGTTCGCCTGAGAATATCTGGGCTTTGTCCTTTCATCGGGTTCGGGAGTGGGGCGCTATGGGCCAGGGCGGCAAGGCGGTCATTTTCGATTTCGAGGGCACGCTGGTCGACTTCCAGTGGCGGCCGGCGGAGGCCGAGGCGGAGCTGCGCAACGCGCTCGGCCCGGTCTACGACCGCTGGGATGCCGACGCGCTCGGGCGCTGGGCGCCGCGCCCGGAAGGCATCCGCCGCGTGCTGGCGGAACTGAAAGTGGCGCCGGAGGAAGCGCTCTTCGTCGGCGACAGCCGCGCCGACGTGCTGGCGGCGCGGGCTTCGGGCATTCGCGTGGCCATCGTCCGCGGCGGCGAGTGTGACGAGGCGGATTTTGCCGCCTTGCCGCCCGACGATTTCGTGTCGCGGCTCGATGAGATTTAGACACTGCAATAAAAGTCAGTCCCACCAGGACGGCGCCGACGATCCCCGAAGGCCAAGAAAGCGCCTCGGTAGCGCACAGCGAATGAGTCTTTGCGGGTGTTCGTCATCGCATGGGCTGGCGAAGAATGGTCTTCCACTTCTTCGGGGCCGCCCGGCGGATGTCGCTCAGGTAAATTTCGTGGTGTTTCCCGGCCCTCTCCGATTGCGCATCGATGAATTCGTGGAGGCGCCGGATCGTCGGTCCTTCCTCGGAGAACGGGCCGAGGTGCATTATCTGCGCGCAACGGCCTTCGGCAAAAACCTCCAGCCTCAGTCTGGAGAGGGTCACAAGCCGCTTCTCGCTCAGAACCTTGGCAATCGCCGCGGTGATTACCTCATCCTCCACGAAAGAGGGCTGCATGATCATCATGGTCCATTTCCATTTGGACTTGTCGCTGGCCGCGAAGGCCGACATGTCGTCGGCCCACCAGAGCCCCTCGAGCGGCATAACGGCATAGTCGATCTTCCGAGGCCCCTTCTTGAGCATGAACTTCGCGGTGTAGGCCACGGAGAAGAGCGCTTCCACTGCCTCGGCATACGCCCGCGCGGTGTTGGGGTCGCCCTCGCCGTCGATCATGAGGAAGCGGAATGCCGGCACTTCGATCTCGACGACCGACCGCGCCGAGGGCTGGTAGAGATGATTAAGGTCTTTTCTGAGGTCGATCTTGTCCACGATTTCTCCTTTCGATATTGATCGGCGACGGATTTAGCGGTGCGCGAGGTAGCAGCGAAAGCGGATCGCCGCAAGCTCGCCCGCAACAACTCTCCCGATGGCCGCCACGGCTTGCCGGGCGTCCTGCGGCGAGGCGAAGCGCCAGATTTCAACGCCCGAGGGCGGCGCATCCGCGCAATCGTTGAATACCCAAGCGAAGGGATGGCCGTGGAAGACGTATTCGGCGCGGCAGACAGCGAGCACATCGAGCAGTCTGGTGCGAACGGCCTTGAATTCGGCCACGCTCCCGTGGTCAAGCCAGACTTCGCCGATCAGGTAGGTCGGTTCCATGGCGCGTTCAATCCAGGGTGCGCTGGAACGCCCGAACGCCGATGGCCAATACCACGCCGGTAAAGAGCAGGATGGGCCACACATGCGGCCAGAGCAGTTCGGGGCCATTGCCCTTGAGCAGGATGCCGCGGGCAAGCTGCAGGAAGTGGGTCAGCGGCAGCAGGTTGCCGACCGCCTGCGCCCACTGCGGCATGCCGCGCAGCGGAAACATGAAGCCGGAGAGCAGGATCGAGGGCAGGAAGAAAAAGAACGTCATCTGCATGGCTTGCAGCTGGTTGCTGGCGATGGCGCTGAAGGTGATGCCGAGCACCAGGTTCGTGCAAATGAACACAAGCACGGCGAGAAGCAACAGAACGAGGCTGCCGTGCATCGGCACGTCGAAGACCCAGTGTGCGGCGCCGAGCACGAGCGCCATCTGTAGCAGGCCGATCAGGATATAGGGGACGAATTTCCCCGTCATGACCTCGAGGGGCGTGGCCGGCGTGGCGAGCAGGTTTTCGAAGGTGCCACGCTCGCGCTCGCGTGTCATGGCCAGGCCGGTCATCAGCACCATCGTCATGGTCAGGATGACGCCAAGCAAACCGGGCACGATGTTATAGGCGGTCACGCCTTCCGGGTTGAAGCGGCGATGGATGCGCAGGTCCAGCGCCGCGGTTGCCGGGCGCATGGCGCCCGGCAGGTCAGGCGCGAAGACCTCCCGCCCGAGCCGGTTGAACACAGCAATGGCGCCGCCGATGGCCATCGGATCGCTGGCATCCGCTTCGACGAGCAGCACCGGCGCCTGCCCGCGCATCAGGTCTCGATGGAAGCCGGGCGGAAAGGTGATGACAAACTGCACGTCGCCACGCAGCAGGAGTTCATCGGCTTCGCGCGCCGAAAGGTTGCCGACAATGCGGAAATAGGCGCTGTTGCCGAGCGCGGCAACGTAGGCGCGCGCCTGCGGCCCTGGGTCGGCCATCACGACCGCCGTCGGTAGGTTTTTTGGATCGGAGTTGATCGCGAAGCCGAAAATCAGCAGCTGGATAACGGGGATGCCGACGATCATGCCGAAGGTCAGGCGGTCGCGCTTGAGCTGGATGAATTCCTTGATCAGGATGCCGATCCACCGCGAGAGGGAAAAGCCGCAGACCATGACCGTCAGTTTTCCAGCGGATCGCGGTTGTCTTGCATCAGGTCGATGAAGGCGTCCTCGAGCGAGGGTTCGACCGCGGTCATCGTCCAGCCGGCTCGTGCGGCGGGGCCGGCGAGACCGCTCTTCAGCCGCGCGGCGTCGCGGCCACTGATATGGAGTTCGGCACCGAAGCTCGCGATCAGGTCGACTCCAGGCAAAGCGCGCAACTCATTTGCCGCGCCCGCGAGGCCCGGCCCGGCCAAGCGCCAGGTATGCAGGCGCCGACTCGCCACCACCTCAGCCGCCGTGCCGGACGCGAGCAGCCTGCCGTAGGATATGTAGGCCAGCCGATGGCAGCGCTCGGCCTCATCCATGTAGTGCGTCGACACCAGCACCGTGATGCCGCATGCGGAGAGGCGATGGATTTCCTCCCAGAAATCGCGTCGCGCCTTTGGGTCCACGCCGGCGGTGGGCTCGTCGAGCAACAGTAGCTTGGGCTCATGCAGTTGGCAGGCGGCGAGCGCAAGGCGCTGCTTCCAACCTCCGGAGAGCGTGCCGGCGAGCTGATCGCGACGGCCGGACAAGCCCATTTCGTCGAGCGTGCGCGCCACTCTGGCGCGCCGGTCCGGCATGCCGAACATGCGGGCGAAGAAATCGAGATTCTCGCCAATGGACAGGTCTTCCCAAAACGAAAACTTCTGCGTCATGTAGCCAACCTGGCGCTTGATTGCTGCGCTCTCCTTCAGCACGTCCTGGCCGAGGCAGGTGCCTCGGCCGCTGTCGGGTGTCAGCAAACCGCAGAGCATGCGGATCGACGTGGTCTTGCCGCTGCCGTTGGGACCGAGAAAGCCGAAGATTTCCCCTCGGCGCACCTGCAGTTCGAGGTTATTCACCACGTGCAGATTGCCGAAGTGCTTGTTGATGCCGGCAACGTCGATGACCAACTCATCCGCGCTCATGCCGGTCATCCTTCCGGAAGGATGACATCCACTGGCAGTCCGGGGCGCAGGATGACTGCCGCATCCGGATGCGGTGCCGCCTCGACGCGGAACACCAGTTTTTCCCGGCTGCCGCGGCTATAGATGACCGGTGGCGTGTATTCGGCTTCTGGGGCAATGAAGTCCACCACGGCGCGGATCGTCGCGGCGCAACCGTCGCAGCGGGCCTCCACCGGGCGTCCCGGTGCGAAATCTGCGATACGGGTTTCCGGTACGAAGAAGCGCAGACGGCGGCGGCCGTCGGGCAGCAAGCTGGCGACGGCACTGCCGGCCGGCACCCATTCGCCCGGCCGATAGAAGGTTTCCGCGATTTCGCCGGCGGCGGGGGAAGCAACGGTCTTCTTCTCCACCTGCCAGCGTTTTTGCTCGACCAATGCTTGAGTGGCGGCGACTTCGGCCTGGGCGGCGCGGCGCTCCTCGGTGCGACCGAGGCTCGCGCGGTAGGTGGCCAGTTGCTCGCGCGCGGCTGCGGCCTGGGCGGCGTCCCGCGCGTTCGCTGCTCGCGCTTCGTCCAGACGGGCGCGGGATACGAATTGCCGGGCGGCAAGATCCTCCTGGCGGCGCAACTGCGCCGCCGAGAGCGCCAGCGCCGCCTCGGCCGCATTCAATTGGGCTGCCATCGTCGCGATCTCGCTGGCGCGCCTCGGCGCCTCCAGATTGCGCAATCGCTCCTCGGCGGAGCGTGCGCGCGCCTCAGCTTCCGCCAGGCCTTGCCGGTCTGGATCGGCGCTTACCGAGAACACGGGGTCTTGCCGATGGACGCGGCTGCCGCGCGGCGCATGCAGCGCTTCCAGATAGCCTGCCTGCGGCGCCGCGAGATGGACGTATTCGCCCTCGATGTAGCCGGGAAAGCTGCGCTCCCGCGGGTTGTCACAGGCAGCCAAGAGTGCTGCAAGGGCGACGAGCAAGGCGCATCCGCAGCGCGGCATTTCGGCCTCCGTCAGGCCCGCGCAGCCAGTAGCCGCAGCATGGCGGCGATGCCTTGCTGAACTTCGCGCGCCGCTTCCTGGTTCAGCCGGGCCTGGTACAGAAGCGCCAGGCCGACGACGCTCGCATGGAAGAGCAGGGGTGCTTCAGGAATGGACGTCAGCCCGGCCTTCGAGAGCAGCATGGCGATGTTGTCGCGTATACCGCGCACCAGATCGCGTAGCCGCTCGCGGATCGCCGGATCGGCATCGGCCGCAACCACGAGGCCGACCATCAGCCGAGGCGGCACGCCGGACACCATGGCCTCGGCAAGCGTGTCGGCCAAGGCAGTCTGCGGCGCGCGCTGTGCCAGGCGCTCGGCGAGTGTCGCCATCACTTTGGTGATCGAGTGTTCCGCGATGCCCAGCAGCAAATCGCCGCGCTTCGGAAAGTAGTAGGTCAAATGACTTTGGGTGACGCCGGCCGCCTTGGCCACCTGCGGCTGCGTCAATGCGGCGATGCCGCGCGCTTCAAGGAGCGCAACGCCTGCGGTGAGGATGGATTCTCGGGTGTTCATCGCATGGTCGTGATTGGGCAACGACTGCAACAGCATACATCAATTTGGTAAAACTACCAAACAGGGCGTTATCTGGGAGATAAAGCAAACACTTGACTGGAGCATAGCTCTAGAGTTATACTCTACACCATGTCACCGACCGTCCCTGCCCGCGACCGCCTGATCCAAGCCGCCGAGCGCCTTTTCCTCGAGGAAGGCGCGGGTGCTGCCTCGTTGGATCGCGTACGACAGGCTGCCGGCGTCAGCAACGGCAGCCTCTATCACCACTTCCCGACGCGGGCCCATCTGGCGGCGGCGCTCTATCTGGAGACGCTGCGCGATTTCCACGCCGCGCTGCTCAAAGCGCTCGCATCCGACCCCGATGCCGAGAGTGGCATACGCGGTCTGCTGCGCGCATACATCAAATGGGTCCTGGCGAAACCGGATCGTGCGCGCCTCTTGCATCGCCTGCGGCTCAACGGCGAACTGGCGGGCATGGATGGCGTATGGGCCGGGCCGAACGAACAAGCCTATGCCGCGCTGGGAGCCTGGATCGAACGCCGGGCGGCGGAAGGCACCCTGCGCCGATTACCTTTCGCCGTTTGGATGGCGCTGGTGTTCTCGCCGGCCTACGTGCTTACGCCGCAGTGGGTTGCGCAGGCGGAGCCGGCCGTGCCGTCGGAGGTGCGTGCCGCGCTGGAAGACGCTGCTTGGCGCGCGGTGGCGCCGTCCTAAACAGAGGGAGCAGACATATGGTGACCAACATCCACGCAAGGTTGCTTGACGCACCGGCCGGCGAAATCGGCACACTGATCGACGGGCTCGGCTCGGCGGACGACAGGCTTTGGCCTCATGATCGTTGGCCGCCGATGCATTTTGACCGACCACTAAGTGTGGGCGCGATCGGCGGGCACGGGCCCATCCGCTACGTGGTCGAATCCTACCGACCCGGCCACTCGGTCCAGTTTCGCTTTACCCGGCCGAAGGGTTTTCTTGGCTATCATCGATTCGAGGTCGAGCCGAAGGGAAGCGGCAGGACCGAATTGCGCCATATCATCGAAATGCGGCTGCGGGGAGCCGCGCGGCTGAGCTGGCCGCTGGCGATCCGCTCCCTGCACGACGCACTGATCGAGGACGCCCTGGACCGGGCACAAGCCAGCGCCGGAAAACATCCGGATCAGCGGAACTGGTCGGCATGGGTGAAACTGCTCAGGCGTGTCATGAGCCGGCGGCGGTCGAGAAAGAAAAAGTAGAGGCCGACCCTGAATGGATTGCCTATTGTCTGGATGCACATCTTTACTTTCTTTGTGAGATCGGCGTATCCCCCAGCACGTTCTGGGCGTCGATATCAATGGCCGCGGTCAATGACGAGTTGTCGCCATGGGCCCGCTTGGGCAACCCTTCCGGGTGGCGCCAACGGTCGATAATGCGCTGGGCGACGGGCCGCACGCTGTTCCGCAGCATCATTTTTCTTTTCGGTTTCCTACCGGTCGACGTTCATTCGCTTCGCCTTGAACGCGTCCATACAAGCTGCGCGTCGACCTCGAGACACAGACCGTGCGCAACCCCGCCGGCGAGTGGTTCCAGTTCGACATCACGCCGCACCGCAAGCACTGCATGCTGAACGGCCTCGACGAGATCGGCCTGACGCTGCAGCACGCCGGCGAGATCAAGGCCTTCGAAGCCAAGCACAAGGCCGCGCAGCCCTGGCTGTTCGCGTAATTCCCGCCTGAAACGTCCGCGGCCGCCCGGCCGCGGGCGCCCGACGCAAAAGTCATAGATGGTCGCCCCCGTTTTGCCAAGCGATCAGTTGGTGAGAACAAGTAGGTAGAGATTGCGGCCATAGATCCGGACTTTGATCGAGGCCCCAAGCCTCTGTCCCTGATGGAATAC
>Ga0226835_1001398_pt1 | contig 13317 bp, 21 predicted proteins | sample LAC_MetaG_1_FD_163627 | JGI IMG/M metagenome (GOLD analysis project Ga0226835, IMG submission 163627) | Anaerobic ammonium oxidizing microbial communities from anammox membrane bioreactor (MBR) in UC Berkley, California, United States -... | ecosystem: Engineered > Bioreactor > Anaerobic >...
GTTTTCGGTATTGGTGATTGTCCCGCCCATTTTTTTCTACCAATGCCGCGCCAAGTTTTTGAACGGACGCGGTATTTTATTTCGGCAAAGCAATGGCGAAACAAAGCGAACGGAATCAAAACGGCAACCGCCGCGCCGCGCACAGAACAACGCGCCCGCGCATCCGATGCGCGCCCGCGTTCGCAGGGAGAAATTAAAATGAGTGAGATTTTCAAAGACTATATCACGACGCGCGAAGCCGCCGACCTGTTGGGAATTCGCATCGAATCGGTTATCCGTTTAGTGAAAGACGGACGATTAAAAGGCGAACAAATCGGAAAATCGTGGATGGTATTCAAGCCGTCTATTGAGATATACTATCGCACCAAAGCCCGAAGCGGACACCCAGCAACAGGCATACCAAAACTAGCAGCACAGAAATAAGAAACCGCAAGCGCATCAAATGCCTTGCGGTTTTTTCTTGGCTAGAATACGTCAATGCTTGACATACGTCAATTGTTGTCGTATAATCCTCGTATAAATAAAAATCGCCGCGAGAAAGTGTATCAGCACTCACTCACGGCTAACCCCCAAGCGTGAGCAACCACGCAGGCGGCTATGCTCATTGTAGCGAAAGCCCCGAACGTGTCAACGACTTGGGACTCACACAAGAGGAGTAGCCGCCATGTTATACCCGCAAGTTTTTCAGCCCCACCCGTCCACACTCGGACGCAGCCCGCGCCAATGCCGCATTTGCGGCGCAACGTTTTCTGGGCCCGGCACGCTTTGCCCGACGCATTTGGCAGCGCAGGCGCAAACGCGCAGCGCGCAGATTATCGCCGAACGCGAACGCAGCGCGCAGATTATCGCCGAACGCGAACGCCAAGCCCAAGCCGCCCGCCCGCCGCGAACTGAATTGCGCGACGAACTCGACGCGTAAAAATAAAACGAGGGCGATTGTCACAGCCGCAAACTGTGGCGATTGCCCTTTTGTCTATCATGCGAAACACAAAACTTTTTGAACTTGGGCGCATTGGCGCAACGCACGCAGCGCTAAATGAATTGGAACGCGCCGAGACGCTGCCCGCCGCGCTGCTTAGCCGTCACGCCGCCGGGGACTTTGGCGCGTTTGGCAGATACGCCGCAATCGCCTTGAGCGCACGCGAAGAGCGCGAAGGCGCATCCGCCACCAGCGACGATGCAAAGTTAAACGCGTGGGGTGTGCGGCACGCGGGGCGCATTATAAGCAAATACGTTTTGCACACCGGCGCGGTCGTTTGGATTATCACAGAATCAGACCGCAGCGCGACAACGATTTTGCTGCCCGAAGAGTATTGATTGAACTGACAAACATTTGGCGCGCGCCGCGCACACAGTCGAAAGCGTGCGCGGCGCGCGCCGAGAGGATGAAACCGAAATGAAAAAACAATTTCCGCGTTTTATATATGCCTTTATCGAAGAGGACGACGGCGCGTACACCGTCACGTATGCGGACACATTCGCCGACGCGCTGCCGAACTTTGACGAAGCGGGCAAAGTCGCGGTCTACAAGTTGCAAGAAATCTCCACTGTACGCAAGACGATATACGTTAGCGTTGACAAGCCCAAGCCCAAGCCAAAGACCAAAAAACAATAACCGCACGCCAGACAGAGACCACCGCGCCGAGTGCGAGTAGGCGCAACAAATCAAACCAATTCCAAAAGAGGGAGAAAAATGAAAGCGCCAGAAAACTTTGTACGCATCGTCAATGGTCAACGCTACAGCGTCAAAACCGCCGTGCTGCTTGCGAGTGACAACTATTGGGACGGTCACAATTTCGAGCGTCGCGGACGTAACACGTTCCTGTATGTGACCCCGAACGGAAACTATTTCACCGTCACACTGACGCAGTGGCAAGGCGGACAAGACACGCTTGAACCCGTTTCCCAAGCCGAAGCGCTCGACCTGTACGAAAATCAATTGTCCGAACACGCGGAAACATACGCCAACGCGTTCCCGGACGTGCAAGTAACCGACGCATGAGAGGCGGCGCACAAGCCAAAAAATAGGGGTTTTGCGCGGGGGGGTAGTGTGATACCACATTGACCCCGCCGCGCGGTGTGAGACGGATTCAAGCGCGAAACAAGCCCGCTTGAATCCGCTTGCAAACTATGACCATGAAAAAACAGACAAACGCGCCGTACACGCCCGACGGCGGCGGCGGACTCGATACGACCGCAATCGTCACGCGAACGCGCGTGCGCCAATTTCGCAAACGGCAACTATTCACCATGCGCGAATTTGCGCGCGCGCTCGGCTATCACCCGAACTATATCCGCGCGGTAGAGTGCGGCGCGCTGCCCGTCTCGCGCATCTTTGCGACCAAGTTTTTGCGACTGGAACAAGAGACCTACAGCCAAAGACAAATTCAATCGCGCTACATCTTGCCGCGTGACGTTCTGATTCTTGCGCGCCCGCGCAAATGTCGCGGCTGCGGGCGCAACGTCATTTTGCCGTATGCGAATCAAAAGTATTGTGACGCGCAATGCCGAACGCGCGCGGCGAAATCCAAACGAAAGGGGGTGATGAACAAATGACAAAGGACGTTTTGAACCAATGGTATTTAGATGAACGCGAGCGCGACGCCTACAACGCCGCCGCCGCCGAAAGCGCCGAAAGCGCGCGTTCTTATTCGCGCGCTGAACAATTGTTTGATGCAATTCTGTCCGACGCACAGTATCACGACCAAGACGATGGTTTCAAGGCGAACTTGTATGCGCTCGCTGCGCGTTTGCTGCCGTTCGTCCGGGAGCGCTGAAATGAACTGTATCTATTGCGGCGCGCCGACGGCATTGGGCAAGGGTTACGCCCTGCCCTTTCTCATAAAAAGCCCGACCGGCGCGATTCAAAATCTTTACGCCTGTTCGCGCGAATGTCGCGCGCAGTGGCTCGATGCGCGCAAACAGGTCCAAGAGATTCAAAAGGAAATGGAGACTCAAGACAATGAACACAATGCAAGATGAACGTTTCCGCTTTGCGGCGATTGCGTTTGTGCTGGTGAGCGTCATTGCTCAAATCGCGTTCGGTATCGTCACGTTCAGCGATACCGCATTGTTCATCCTCATGGTGACTATGGCGAGTATCGCCGCCGCCGCCGACTATCACATGTTCGAGCGCTATTCACAGCGCGGCGGAAATAGCGCGCAAATGTTTTTCGTCCTGTTCGCGTTCGGGGTGACGTTCTTGGCGCTGGTCGTTGACGTCATTCGCGTGACAGATAAAGGCGTTGTATTCAAAGACGCCGCGTGGTGGTTGCCATTCATTTCGTTTGTCAACGCAGTCGTATCGGTCGGCTGCTATCTCGCGTTCGGTTTGTTCTCGGACGCGTACAAATCATCGCGGTCGAACGCAGCCAAGCAAACGCAGTTGATTGACCACAAAATCAATGCCGCGTTCGACTCGCCGCAGTTTCAAGCGCTGTACGCGCATATCGCCAGAGCGCGTTTGACGCAGAACGCGGCGCAACTGTTAAACATTCCATTGCCCGAAGCGCGTGCGCTACTCGACGACTTTGAACAAACGCCGCCGCGCCGCATGATTGACCAACCGCCGCCCGTTGTGCGTTTGCCCCCCCCGCCGCCGACGCCCCACGCGCTACACGCCGACGCGGACGCCGCCGATTTTTTAGCCGACGCTCCGAACGGCATGGCGCTCAAAACCAACGGCAATGGCAACGGCAATGGCAACGGCTCGAAGCGCAAGTGACGCACGCGATTCCGTTCGGCGCGCGACGCGTCAAAGTGCGGCGGTGTGGCGAATGTGGAACGCTCTTTGATTCCACCAATGCCAAACAGCAAACATGCAGCGCCAAATGCCGCCAACAGCGCGCGCGACGCATCAAAGAACGCGCGTGACGTGTCACGATTCTGCCCAGAACTGTGACAAAAAAAGAGGCGGTATCAGCCGTCAAGCCGATGCCGCCCCAAACGGGGAACGTCACACCTACCAAGTAAAAACGTTCCCCACCCACAGATTGCATTTTACAACAGAATACTCGCCCGCGAACGCGACGCCGTTGGCGCAGCCGACGAAACGCGCGTTGTAACGATGTGTCACAGCATCGCGCGGGACAGGCAAGACCACCGGACGTTACAAACCGCATACCCGCGCGCCGTTGACGATGCAAATTCGGCGAGAATCAAGGACGAATGAGACGGCGACGCGGAGAAATGTTATTTGCGCGCGCGCTGAAATGCGGTAAAATGCGCGCACAAACAGACGTTCTAAAAGAACGCGCCCGCGACGTGGCGAAACGTCCGGGCGCATGACCAAGCCGCAGCGAACGGCTAAGGTGAAACGAGTATAGCACACTCCAAGCCGTTCGCGTCAAAAACGCGGGCGGCTTTTTGTTTTGGAGGCGCAAGAATGTATCAATTTCCAAGCGATTGGCTGACTGTTTATGCCGACCATCGCGTAGTTTTCACCTATCCCAAATTTGTGGAGGCGATTGGTAAATTTATTGACGACATCGGATTTGTGGACTTGTTCCCCGAACCCTTACGGGTATATCTCCAAATGAGATATAAAGAGTTTCCACCTTCTATAGGGGGTTGTGACCTTTATTTGCAAAGATTTCCGCCGTTAGATGTGCAAATTTTAGGACTACCGCGCTATGTGGACGCAAGCGGCAACATCGGCGAAACCATTGGCGAATTGAAACTGTTGGGAACAATCACCGTTTTTTGTTCTACTGCGCGAGAATTAAAAATTGAGACAGTTTACGACCCCTCTGCGCCGCGCAGAGCGCAAGAAGTTATTATCGCGCTTGGCGAGAAAATTAACGCGTGCATTGACGATGCGAACGCACACCCTGAACAAATTACATCATCTGCCCCCGCGATTCCGCCCGCGCCAACCGCGCAGCCCGCAACGGCGAAATCACGCAGAGGCGGACCGCCGCCGACCCCGCAAGAGGACAAATTGAAATATATCAATGAATGGAAAAAAGCGCAGGAAAACGGCGAAAAGCAAGAAACATACTGCGCTAGGGTAGGGATAGGCGCGTCAACGCTAAGGATGTGGATGCGCGAACTCGAACCAAGTTAGCGCCGAGTTATTAGCACGTTAGCGTCAGTTATCAGCGCGCAATTATAGTAACCTGCTTTCATATCGAAAGCAGGTTTTTTATTTTCTCGCTCGCGAGGTGAGCATGATAACTCGATTGACTATTTCACTTTCACAAGACGAACGCGACGCGTTGCAAGCGCTCGCGGAAAACGAGCGCCGACCACTGCGCGACCAAGCCGCGCTAATCATCCGCCGCACATTACAGCGACGCGGACTTGTCGCACGTGAACGCATCCACGTTCCGACAAAGCCGCCGCGCGCGGCAAAGGAATTGCAGACATGAGAACAAAAGAAAATGCCGCGTGGGGCAACGCGGCACAAGGGGCGAACGCGACGCGGGCAACGTCTAACGTCCTTGCGCGTCATGTTAGCACGCGTGACGAATTGCGTCAACTCGCCGAACGCGCGGCAATCAGCGCCCGCCGCAGTCGGCACGCGGCAACGCGCGCCAAATTTGCGCGGCTCGCGCGTTTTTTACAAATCGAATCCAACAGGGGGCATTATGAGGTTTGACGCTATTCCGACCGCACCGGCGCACGACGCGGTAGAGGTTTTGAGCGCCGCCGAAAAAAGCGCGCTGGATGAATTCGCGCGCAAACTGCGAACGTTCGCGGCGGGGGATGTACTCGCCGAGCTCGAATACCACGACGCGGAATTGGCGCGGTGGGGCGCGTGGCTCGCAGACGAAACGATAGACGCCGAGACAACCGACCTCGCCGCGTATTGTGTCCAAGACCACCGCCGCCGCAACGAAATTTGCGGGCGCGAACTCGCGCGGCGCAACGGCGCGGGCAAACTCCCAAGCGGCGGCGCGCGTTCGCGGATTACGCGCGAACTGATTGACGAAATCAAAAACCGCGTGGACTTGGCGGAAATGATGCAAGCGCGCGGCGTGGAATTGAAAACGCGCGGCAACAAGGCGCAAGGGCGCTGCCCGTTCCACGAGGATAAAACGCCGTCCTTGTCTGTGGACACTGCGCGCGGTTTGTGGCATTGCTTTGGCTGCCGCGCCGGCGGCGATGTAATTCAATTCGTAATGCAATTCGACAAGGTGGAATTCATGCCCGCGCTGCGAACGCTCGCCGAACGCGCGGGGGTGGAATTGCCCGACGCGCCGACGCCGAAACAACGCGCGGCGGACGCGGCGACCGATGCGACGCCAACCGACGCGGCATATTTGGAATTTGACGAAATTCTCACCGCATTTGCGCGCGGCGAGACGGGCGACGCGGAATTATTAGCGCGTTTGTTCGCCGAGAAAATCGCGTATGACCATGCCGAAAACGCATGGTATTTTTTCCAAGAACATTTCTGGACGCGCGACGAAACGGGCGCGGTGGGCGCGCTTGTGGCGAATGAGACGGCGGCGCAATACCTCTATGCGAGTGCGGAAACGAAACGCCGCGACGGCGACGCCGAGACGACGCAGAAAAAAATCAAAGAGTTGTACGCCCGCGCGAACATGCTGCGCTATCGCAACAAAATCGGCAATGTCTTGGCGCTCGCATCAAGTCAAACCGCGTTGGCGCTCACAGGCGCGGAATGGGACAAAGACGCAATGCTATTAGGTGTGGCGAATGGCGTTTTGAATTTGAATTATCGCGATTTTGAATTTCGCGACGGCGCGGCGCGCGATTACGTTCGCACCACCGCGCCGACGGCATGGGACAATCTGCATACGCCCGCGCCGCGTTGGGAACAGTTTTTACAAGAAATTTTCGCGGGGGATGGTGAAATCATCGCGTTTATGCGGCGCTGGTTTGGCTACTGTTTGACCGCCGATGTTTCCGAAAACGCGTTTATCGTCTTGCACGGCGACGAAGGGCGCAACGGCAAACGCATTTTGACCGAAACGATTGCGCGCATCATGGGCAGTTATGCGACGGCAGGCGACGATGATTTATTTTTGGATGCCAAAGACGCGCGCGCAGGCGCGCCGAAGCAGTTTTTAATTGACCTTGCGGCGCGGCGGCTGGTGTTGCTTTCCGAAACGCGCGAGGGCGCGCGTTTCAACCTTGCGCGCATCAAGCAACTCGCGGGGGGTGACACTATCAAGGCGCGTGGGATGTTTGCGCCGCGCGGCGTGGAACTTGAACCGACGTGGAAATTTGTTCTCTCGACGAATCGGATGCCGCACGCCGATTCGGACGACGCGGCGTTTTATGACCGAATTTTTGTCGTGAAATTGACGCAGCGGTTTGTGACGCATCCCGACCCCACGAACGCGAACGAACACCCGCGCGACGCAAAATTAGAACACACTCTACGCGGCGAGCAAAGCGGCATTTTGGCATGGCTTGTACGCGGCTGTCTGGAATGGCAGCGCGAGGGGTTGAACCCCCCCGAAAGTGTGCGGCTCGCAACGGCGGAATATCGCGCAGGGGAGGACACGCTAGCACAGTGGCAAGGGGAACGCTGCCATATTGCGCCCAATGCGGAATCGAAAGCGGGCGAACTCTACGCGGACTACAAGCAATGGGCGGCGGACAATGGACTTATGCCCATGAGTGGGACGGCGTTCGGGAAACGCATCGGAAAGCGATTCAACAAGAAACACACGAACGCAGGGGCGGTTTATTCTGGAATCGGTTTGCTCCAAAAGTGACGGGTTTGGTAAAAGTGACGGGTTTGACGGCATTTTACACAAACTCGCGGGGGCTAGTCTCGCGTATATGAGACTTTGTGTAAAAACCCGTCACAACCCGTCACCCGTCACAATAACGGCACATGGCGCGGAGACCCCATGAACGCGGCGCGACATTTCGGAATAGCACGCGATTTGACGCGTTTTGCTGCCATGAACACGCGGCGGGCTTGTCTGTGGACAATATCGGCACTCACTATCGGCACATTATCGGCACAAGGGGCAACGGGCGCGGGCGCAATTCCAAAAGGGGAAATCGCCCATGCCAGAACGAACTTACCGCGCGGCGCGCCGTTCCAACCGACGCCCGAAGGACTTTTTACGGCGCAATTATGACGCAGTGGCGTTGGCGCATCATTTTGAGGACGGGCTATCGGCACTCGCGTTCGCGGTGATTTTTCTCGCCCTTGCGGACTTGCGGAAAGCCGCGACGCGCGCCGACGCGGAACGTTTTTTACAAGGACGCTGGTTTGAGACCCTCGCCGAAGGGCTGGAACTGAATCCAGAGTATTGGCGGCACTTGGCAAGCCGCGTCACGGCACAATGACGGCACATTATCGGCACATTGCCATAAGCGCGCCCTTTACAAGTAACACTTATGAAACTGTGCAAAGCAAAAACAAAAAGCGGGCAACCTTGCCCCAACAAGCCGAGCGCAAGCGGCTATTGTTTCACGCATGACCCCGCGCGCGGCAGGGAACGCGCGCAGGCGCGGCGCAAGGGGGGCAGTCATTCACGCATCCCCCATAATGGCAATGCCGATGCGCTGCCAAAGCAAATACGAACGCTGACCGACGTTCTCACGATTCTTGATTACACGCTTGCGGAAACGCTGCCGCTTGAAAATGGCATCCAACGTGGACGGCTGCTAGTCGCACTCGCGCACGCGTTTATTGAGGCAATCAAGACGGGGGAACTCGAAGCGCGCGTGGACGCCGTAGAACGCGCGTTGAAACTGCGAGGCGAAAATGAGCAAAAGTAACGGCAATCTCCAAAAGCACTATGACAAACTCACGCCGCGCGAACGCTTGGCGCTGATTGTCGCGGCAATGGAACGCGGCGACGAAAACGAACGTCGCGCCTTGATTGACGCCGCGCCGACTGCGCTGTATCGGCTGCCCGATTATCAAAATCTCTATGACGTGTTGCAACTCTTGGCATTGTCCTATCTGATAAATCAATTGCATCGCGCGTATTCTATTTCCACATTGGCGCATGTTGGCGAGGAAAACGACGCGGCGTATCGCGGCGCGAAAATCGCCGCGTATACGTTCTGTGTCCAAGCCGACGCATGGCGCGCGTTTTGCGGCGAATTGGGCATTGACCAAAACGCCATGATTGCGGGATTTGAGGATGCTTTATTCTCTCTCGAATTTGCCGAAAAGATTGCGCGGGAATTTGCGTTCACATTCGAGGAAACGCGCGCCGAGATGGAAAAAGATTTCGGCGCGGGCGTGGATGTAATCACCGTTGAACGCGCCTTGAACGATTTACGCACTGTCTTTAATGACCTCGTGGGATTGTGGAAATGAATCTTGAAACGCGCGTGCGCGCGCTGGAAAAACAACTTGCCCAAAATACGCGCGGTGAAACATGGCAAGAACGGATTGACCGATTCAAGGAACTTGCCGCGCAGGGGATTCGATTCGAGGACGTGCGCGCAATCGCCGTAGGGCAATGGGACGCTGTGACCGCGCCCGTGTTACTTGCAACAAAGCATCGTGAACGTTGGGAACGCGCCGCGCCCGCGCTGCTACTCATGTTGGAACAAGACCATGCACAATTTGAAAACGCGGCTTGAAAAAATCGAAACGACGCTGCACGCGACAACGGCGCGTGATGATTGGTTTGAAATCATCAAAGAGAACGGTTTGGAACGCGGGCAAGAGATTCTCGCCGAGCGCGGCATGACGGCGGAACTCGAAACGCTGCGCGAAATGCTCGTAGAGGCGCACGCGTTTGTAGAACAATGGGAACGTGAAACGTTTGGAGAATTTCGAGATGCTTGACCAAAATGTATTGCCCCTTTTCGCCAAGCCGATACGTCACCCCGCGCGTTTTACCGATGTGATTTTACAAACAATGGCGCGTTACTTGCGCGCGGGTTGGCTTGTCCTTGACCCATTCGCGGGCGTGGGCGGACTTGCGCGACTTGGCTTTACAGGCGCGCAGATTGTCTTGAATGAAATCGAGTTGAACGTAATCGCCCACGCGCAAGGCAAACGGCGCGTCGCGGGCAATGCGTTGACGCTGCCATTCGCGGCGGAAACCTTTGACGCGGTTGTGACCTCGCCGACGTATGGGAATCGCATGGCAGACCATCACCGCGCGCAGGATGCGTCACGGCGCAACACCTATTACCACGCGTTCGGGGGCGCGCTGCATTGTGACAATACGGGCTTGTTGCAATTTGGCGCGGCGTATTGTGAACGTCATGCGCGGGCGTGGGGCGAAGCGGCGCGCGTGTTGAAACGCGGGGGCTTGTTCCTTTTGAACGTATCCGACCATATTCGAGACGGGCGGCGCGTGTATGTCTCGAAATGGCATTTGGACACGCTGCGCGACTTGGGCTTGACCTTGCGCGCGTGTCACACCGTCAAGACGCCGCGTAATCGGCATGGGGCGAACGGGGATGCGCGCTGCCAAGTGGAATACGTTTTCGTTTTCGCCAAGTCGAATGACGGGGAGACTTTCACCGCGCGGTGAAAAAGAATCGGTGAGAACACCGAAAAAGAATCTGTGAGAACACAGAAAAAAGGACGGCAATTCTAACCGCCGACAATGAGACTTATCGGTAATAGAAAGGGGAAACAGGATGCAAAATGCAATTGTAATCACGTCGCCCGGGACAGCGACAATCTCGCCGACCTTGCTGCGCGCGCACGAATACGCGCACGCGGCAAAGGCGCACAATACGCAACGCGCGTATGCGACGCATTGGCGCGAGTTTGAAACATTCGCCGCCGCGCGCGGTTACGCGCCTTGTCCAGCGCCGATTGCGGCAATCGTCGAATTCGTGACCGACTTGGCGGAACGTGGGAAACGTGTGGCGACGATTGACCAAAAACTCGCGGCGATTGCGTTCAAACATCGCGCGGCGAATGTGCCAAGCCCGACGCAGACGCAGATTGTGCGCGAGGTCATGGCTGGCATCCGGCGCACGCACGGCGTAGCGTCACAGCAAAAAGCGCCGGTCACGCGCGGCGAACTTGTCAAAATGATTGCCGCGACGCCGCAGACCTTGCGCGGCGCGCGCGACCGCGCAATACTGCTTGTCGGTTTCGCGGGCGCGTTCCGCCGGTCGGAAATCGCAGGGCTGGATGTAGAGGACGTGCGTTTTTTGGACGATGAAATGATTATCGTCTTGCGCCGCAGCAAGACCGACCAAGAGGGACGCGGCGCAAGCAAACGGCTGCCGGCGCTGGTGAACCCGGCATTATGTCCCGTCCGCGCGCTGCGCGCATGGCTGGATGCCGCGCAGATTGAAAGCGGCGCGCTATTTCGACCGCTTGACCGGTGGGAGCATGTGCGCGGCGGACGTTTGGACGATAGAGTTATCGCGTTGGCGGTCAAAGAGGCGGCGAAACGCGCGGGGCTGGAACCGCGACAATTTGCGGGTCACAGTTTGCGCGCGGGGTTTGTGACGCAGGCAGCGCAGGACGAAACGCCCGCGTATGAAATTAAAGCCGTGACCGGTCATAAATCCGACGCGATGGTATCGCGTTACATCCGCGACGCCGGACGCGGGCAAGTGCGCGCTATCCGCCGCGCGTTTGGAGAATATCAAAATGAGGACTAAGCACAAACACACCGCCGCGCGTTTGACGACATCGAGCGAAGTCAATCATCTGTTGGGGATTCTGGCGCGCGTGGCGCGGCGCATTGCGGCTAACGTCCCAGACAAAAAGGAACGCGCCGAATGATGCCGCAGCCACAACAAGCCCCTGTGACGCGCGCCGCGTTGTATGCGCGCGTTTCGACCGAAGAGCAAGCCGCCGAAGGACACAGCATTGACGCGCAATTACGCGCGCTGCGCGAGTTTTGCACGCGCAAGGGCTGGCAAATCAGCGGCGAATACGTGGACGCGGGCGCAAGCGGGCGCACGCTGAAACGACCCAAGATGCAAGCGCTCTTGAACGATGCGCGCGCGACGCCGCGCCGTTTTGATGTAATTGTGGTACACAAGTTGGATAGATTTTCGCGCAGTATCGCCGATACGATTGGCGCGCTCACGCAACTCAAAGATATTGGCATCGGGTTAGCGTCGGCGACGCAGCCGATTGACTTTACGACGCCGGAAGGCAAAGCGATGCTAATGATGCTGGCGGTATTCGCCGAAATCTATATTGACAATTTGAGCAAAGAGACGGCTAAAGGACGCGAGGAACGCGCGCGCAAGGGTTTCCCAAACGGACATATTCCATTCGGCTATCGCGCGGTCAAAAAGAATCCGACCAATGACGCGGAACGCGCGATAGAATTTGACCCCGCCAACATCGAAATTTACCGGCTGGCAATCCGCATGTGCGCGGACGGCAAACGAGTTAGCGAAATTATGCAGGCGCTCAATGCGCGCGGTTTTCGGTCGGTTACGTATCGCGGGGCGCGCCCGTTCAGCAAGGACATGCTCTTTGCTATGCTCAAAAACCGGTTTTATTTGGGCGAGGTGGGTTATAAAGGGCAATGGCTCGCGGGACGGCATGAGCCGGCGATTGACGCCGCGACATGGGAACGCGCGCAACAGCAAATGGAACGGCGCGCAGTGCAACGGCGAGACCACCACACCAAAACGGCGCGGGCATACGTACTGCGCGGTTTGCTCTTTTGCGCCGAGTGCGGCAACCGGTTATGCGGTCGGTCAAGCGGCGACAAGATACGCTATTATCGCTGCCCCGCGTCCGACAAGGGGCAAGCTTGTAGCCAAACGCGGGCGGTTCGCGCCGACAAATTGGAAAATCAAATCAGCGAGGTTCTCGCGCGTGTGCAATTGCCCGCCGATTGGCGCGCGCATGTCTTGGCTTTGATGGACGCGCACGGCGGCGACAACCGGCAATGGGAAAAACAGCGCGCCAAGTTAAAGGGCGAGTTAGAGCGTTTGCGCGTAATTTTTCAGTTGGGCGATATAACGGAACAGGCATACCGCGCGGAACGGGACCGGCTGCGCGGCGCGTTGGTAGAGCTAAGCCCAGCCCAAGCGTTTGACGTAGAACGCGCGGCGCAGGTATTACAGAATTTTGGCGAATTGTGGCAAGCCGCGACGCTCGCCGAGCGCGAGGAAATCGCGCGCAGCATGATTGAGCGCATTTTTGTATTTTGCGGTAAAATAACCGCGTTAGAACCGAAACCCGATTTTTACCCATTGCTCGCAATCGCCGCGCAGGATGCCGATTATATCCGTGTGTGGGACGAAGATACAGAACCCTTCAGCCCCACTTTAGGCGCAAAAAGCGCCCCGGCACAGTTTTCGGTATTGGTGATTGTCCCGCCCATTTTTTTCTACCAATGCCGCGCCAAGTTTTTGAACGGACGCGGTATTTTATTTCGGCAAAGCAATGGCGAAACAAAGCGAACGGAATCAAAACGGCAA